>OCZT010005785.1_pt1 | contig 12283 bp, 8 predicted proteins | sample 1539031 | NCBI WGS metagenome assembly OCZT01 (sample SAMEA3539308, study PRJEB22396) | soil metagenome | biome: tundra; feature: field; material: soil | place: USA | collected 2010-05 | depth 0.15 m
ACGGCGACCACCGAGATCTACACTCTTTCCCTACAGACGCTCTTCCGATCTGCCAGCCCGAAGAACTTGGCGTAGTTCAGCCCGGTGTCGACGCCGTACAGGGTGAGCAGCGCCATCGCCGTCTCCTCCATCGGCGTGTTGCCCGCTCGCTCGCCGATGCCGAGCACGGTCGTGTGCATCACCTCCACGCCTTCGGCGAGCGCCATGATGGTATTGGCGACGCCCATGCCGAAGTCCATGTGGAAGTGCGCTTCGAGGCGTGTCTTGATTCGGGCCTTCACCTGCCGCACGAAATACTGCATCGCATGAGGCGAGGTGACGCCGAAGGTGTCGACGAGCGCGAGCCCGTCCATGTGGCCTTCGCGCGCGACGCGCGTGATCAGGTCGAGCACCCAGGTCATGTCCGCGCGCGTGAAGTCGATCGGGAAGAAGACGACCTCGAGCCCCTGCTCGTGCGCATAGGCGGTCGATTCGATCGACAACTGGATCGCCTTCTCGAGCGGCCACTGGTAGGCGTATTTGATGATGTGCTCGCTCGACGGCACCTCCATCACGATGCCCGACACCCCACAGTCCACCGCCCGCTTCACATCGTCGACCATACAGCGCGAGAAGGCGAAGATCTGCGGACCGAGGTTCCGCTTCACGATCTCCTTGATCGCCGCCTGATCGCTCGGCGAGACGACCGGCATGCCGGCCTCGATGCGGTGAACGCCGGCTTCGGCGAGCCCTTCGGCGATGCGGATCTTATCGTCCTTGGTGAAGATGACGCCGGTCTGCTGCTCGCCGTCGCGCAGGGTGACGTCGTGCACCTTGACCTGCTTGGCGAAGTGCAGCTGCGCCAGCACCTCGGGCGCGAAGTTCCAGGGACTGACGTGCCATTTGTCTGTCTTCCACGGTTCTTTCGACATGATGAGAGCCTCCCACAGCGCTCTTAAATTGTTCTTGCCGACTTCAGGGTCTCAGGATTGACCGGATTACGGGGCTGCTGCCCTCCGAGAACTCGCACGACCTCCTCGGTGGCCTTCGTCTGCAACTCGACGAGCGATTCGTCCGAGTAGAAACCGGTGTGAGGCGTCAGGATCAGGTTCCTGCACGTGAGCAGCGCCGACCCGGGCGGCGGCGGTTCCTGCTCGACGACGTCGAGCGCGGCGCCCGCGATGCGCCCCGCATTGAGCGCGTCGACGAGCGCCGACTCGTCGATGAGCGGCCCCCGGGCGTTGTTGACGACGTACGCGGTCGGCTTCATGCGACCGAGCACGCCGGCATCGAACAGGTGATGGGTCTCCGGCGTAAGTGGCGCGTGGATCGAGATGTAGTCGGATCGCTCGACCAGTCGATCAAAGGCGACCTGCTCGACGCCGGCCGCTTCCATCACCGACTTCGGGACGAACGGATCCGACGCAATCACCTGCATGCCAAACGCCCGGGCCTTGGGAGCGACCAACTGCGGAATACGCCCGAACCCGACGAGGCCGAGCGTCGTGCCCCGCAACCGATGGATCGGAACGACCGACGGCATCTTCCACTCGCCGCCGTGCACCCGAGTGTCGGAGAATGGGATCTTGCGGACGGCGGCCAGCAACAGGGCCATGGCGTGGTCCGACACCTCGTCGACGCAGTAGTCAGGCACCTTCGTGACGACGATCCCCTTCGCGGTCGCGGCCGCCAGATCGACGTTGTCCACGCCGATGCCGAAGCGCGAGATGATTCGACACCGCGTCAGCTGCTGGATGATATCGGCCGTGATCTTCGCGTAGGTGACGAGGATGGCGTCCGCGGAGCGGGCAACCTTCAGGATCGCGTCAGGCGTCGGACCGTCGGCGAGGCGCAGCTCCGCCCCAATCGCCGACAGCACCCGCTCGGCCGCATCCAGACTGGGAAAGACCGAGTCCGTGACCGCGACTAGAGGCCGTTCCGCGGCTCTCACCGGGCCATGGCCTCTGCCATGTGCTCCATCATCGTGAAGACCACAGGGCCGTCGGCCGTCACGAGCACGTTCTCCTCGAGGCGACACGTCTGCTGGAGTTTCGGATGCCCGGCGAACGTCTCAATCGCGAAGTACATGTTCTCCTTGATTTCAGCCGGATACTTCAGTGAATACGCCCGGGACATCCACATCCCCTCGTACAACGTGATCCCGATGCTGTGCGCGAACTGCTGCAGCGTGACCGTGCCGTACGTGTCGTCGTCGTACACGGGGAAGGCGGCGGCGACATCGGCGGTGGTCTTGCCGGGCCGCAGGTTCGCCAGCCCCGCGTACATCGAGTCGTAGACCTCGCGATAGAGATCGATTTCCTTCTCCGTCATCTTCATGCCTTGCGCGCCCCCGCACTTGAAGCAGCGCACGAAGTCGATGAAGTAGCCCGACGGCCCAACGGCGTTGATGTCGACGATCACGAGATCCCCCTGCCGGATCATCTTGTCGGTGGCCCAGCGTCGGTACGGGCTCGTGTTGCCGCCGGAGGCGACGATGATATCGTAGATGATTTCGCAGCCGCGCTCCAGCATGAACTCGTGCACCTTCGCTTCGATCTCCCGCTCGCGCACGCCGGGCTTGAGCCATTCGTACTTGATCTTCCACATGGCGGCGTCGCCAATGCTCGACGCCTGCTTCAGTAGCTCGATCTCGTCGCGCGTCTTGACCGTTCGCGCGTTCGAAACCGTCGGCCAGCCGTTGACGATCTTGATGCCGGTCTTCTGGAACGCTTCGAGCGCCGGCATGTCGAGATTGTCGATGCCGATCCGCTCTTTCTCGACGCCGTGCTCTTTCAGCACGTCGACGACGCTCTCCGCCATGCGCCCGGCCATGTAGGGCACGGCGCCTTCGGCCCACTGCCACGTGATCGCCGGACGGATGCGGTCCTCCATCCAGGGCAGATCGATCTTCGCGCACTGCAGATCGGATCCGGCGGTCTCGAACAGGGTCGGCTCGCCCTCCGCTGGGACGACGGCGTAGCGGATGTTGATGTTGTACTTCCAGTTGCCCTGGTACGACCCCGTCGCGTAGCGGATGTTGGCGCCGGCAAACAATACGAGCGCACCCAGATCGTCGGCCTTCATCTGCGTGCGGAGGCGCTCAAGCCGCTCTTTCCTCAGCCGCTCGAAATCGACGCGCTGCTGCCAGTCGGCGCCCGTCTGGCTGTATAGCCGCCTCGGATCCCATTCGTGCGGCTTGCCGATAAAACTCAGGTCCATGTCTGTACCCCCTTGAGGCAATGAGTCTAGAACAGATCCTTCAACGTCACACCGGCCCGCGACGTCGGATCCATCGACTTGACGAACGCCACGAGGTCGAGTAACTGCTTGAGCGAATAGCGCGACGCGTCGTCGCTCGGCATCGCCGGCTCGTCCCCGTCGTTGATTGCTGCCACGCTCGTCTTGAGCAGCGTCCGCGAGGGGCCACGATCCTCAGAAACAGATCGCGCGCCGGCATCGTCGCCACTTTCCTCAGATCGGGTCCCACGTGGCCGCCACGGTCTCCGAGCGTGTGACGGAACCGGCAATTCTCGGTCTGCCGGCGTCGAAGAAGATCGCACGACCGGCTGCCGGATCTCCGTGCACCTCCCCGGGCCGTGAAGCCGTTCCACATGACGACGGCGGAACAACCCGAAATCGCAACGACCTTCCTCATCGTTCTCCTCTACGGGTTGGGCAGCGCGAACACGAAGAGAGTGGATGCCGCCGGCGGAATGGGCGCATCCGGCCACCAACGTGGAACGTAGCTGCCGTGCAGCGCGCCCATGCCCGACCCAATCGCGATGAACTGGCGTCCGTTCACGGCGTATGCCATCGGCGCGCTGCTGATGCCGCCACCGGTATTGAACGACCAGAGCCGCTCGCCGGTCGTCGCGTCGAGCGCCCACGCGTCGCCGTCGGGATCGCCCCCGAACAGCAGATCGCCGCCGGTCGCGAGAAGGCACGACAGGTTCATGTACTTCGTCCGATACGTCCACGCCTTCTTCCCCGTCACCGGGTCGAAGGCATCAATGTGCGGCTTGGCGGTCGCCGACGGGTGCCGCACGTTGCCGCCGCTGGCCATCCAGCGGTCACCCTCCTTGACCTCCTGCCGCTTCGGAGCGACGGTTTCGCAGAACTCGAACGCCGTGTTGTAGTACCAGCCGGTACGCGGACTGTAAGCCGCATGCTGCCAGTTCCGCCCTCCGGCGCCACCCGGACAGATCTCGGTCTGACGTCCAGCGGCGGGGATGACCTGTCCGATCGGCCTGCCGTGCTCGTCGAGGCCTTTGGTCCAGTTGACGTCGTCGACGTACGGCCAGCCGGTGACGTATTTGCCGGTGACGCGGTCCAGGACGTACGCGAAGCCGTTCTTCGAGGCGTGCACAACGAGCTTCCGCGTTTGACCGTTCCCGGTCACATCGATCAGCATCGGCTCGGCGTTCGAGTCAAAGTCGTAGACGTCGTGCGGCGTCTCCTGAAAATACCACTTCAGCTTGCCGGTGTCGGCGTCGAGGGCGACGAGCGACGCCGTGTAGAGGTTCTCGCCCTGCCGATCTTCGCCGTAGTAATCCGACGAGGCGTTGCCGACGCCCCAGTAGACGAGACTGAGCTCGGGATCGTAGGACCCGGTGAACCAGGTCGAGCCTCCGCCAAGCTTCCACGAGTCGCCCGCCCACGTCTCGTTGCCGGGCTCGCCGGCGGCCGGAATCGTGTAGAAGCGCCATACGTGCTTGCCCGTGTGCGCGTCGTACGCGTTCAGGTACCCGCGATGCGCCGAGTCGCCGCCCGTGACGCCGACAATCACCTTGTCCTTGACGAGCAGCGGCGCCGACGTCACGTTGCAGCCGCACTGCCGCACGTCTTCGATTTCGATCTGCCAGACCTCACGTCCAGTCTTCGCATCGAGCGCGACGACGTGGTTGTCGAGGCTGCCGAAGTACACGAGTCCGTATCCGATCGCCAGGCCGCGCGAGCCGTTTTGGTACGGCACAGGTCCGTCCGGCAACTGGTAGAAGTACTTCCAGATCTGCCGCCCGGTCGCCGCGTCCAAGGCGAACACGCGGTTGCGCGGACCCATCAGGTACATGACGCCGTCGGCCACGAGCGGCGTCGCCATCAGGCCGCCGCGCAGCTCGCCGGTCGAAAACGCCCAGACAGGGACGAGATGCTTGATGTTTTGGCGCGTAATCTGATCGAGTGAGCTGTAACTCCACGCCGCGTAGTTGCCGAAGTAGGTCAGCCAGTTCTGGGGCTCCTTTCCCGCGTCGATCAGCCGCGCCGGTGTGATCTCGTGCTGCCCAATCACACTGGCCGTCGCGTCACCGCTTAACTCGCCGTGGGTCGTCGCGGCATGAGCGGGAGCCAGCTGGGGCGTCGTTCGGGCAGGGCTCGCGCCAGGGTCAGCGGAAACCGAGAGGATATAGGCTACGAGCTGCTCCACCTGCTCGGGCGTGTAGACGCCCTTGAATGCCTGCATCGCCGTGTCAGGCACACCCTCGATGATGACGTGCCTCAGATACTCCGCGGTGAAGCCTGCATGATCTTCCATGTTCATCGCCGACCCGCCGTGACAGTGATCGTTCTGGCACGTGTCGGCGAAGAGCCTTTTGCCGGCGTCGATCCGCGCCTGATCGATTTGCGATGCGGACGCCGCCGGCGCTTGCGCCGACATGGCGGCGAGACAGCAGAACGCGCTGAGCAGCACGCTTCCAACGATCGCGGCGCCCTTGATCATTTGTCACTCCGCGCCTGGGAGACCGGCCTCGTGACCGTGTCGGGCAGGGCCCACGCGACCAGCTGCGCTGGAATGCGCGCCTCCTGGCTACCGGCAGCGATAACGATGTACTGCTTGCCTTTGTGCATGTACGTCATTGGAAGACCCGACGTCGATCCCGCCGGAATCTGCGTCTCCCAAAGGATCTCGCCCGTTGCTTTGTCCATCGCGCGGAACATCGGCGGACCGCCCCATCCCTCACCGACCAACAGCATCGTCTTCGTCACGAGAATTGAAGACCGCCAGTTGCCTCCCGTCTTCGGGATGTTCAGATCCTTCAGCTTCGGATGGTTCTTGATCGCGGGCGGGGTTTCTCCGTTGGCCTTCTGCCAGACGATTTCGCCCCTGTTCATGTCGTACGCGGTGATCCGGCCGTACGGCGGCTTCAGGAACGGGAGCCCTTCGACGTCAGGTTGCGGAGGGTTCAGCGCGAGGCCGATGTAGTCCACATCGCTCTCGGCTGGCGTCGGCTTGACGAGCGCGATCCGTGTCGGCCTGGTCATCGAGCTGACGTAGTAGTAGCCGGTCTCCGGATCGGCCGCCGTGCTCTCCCAGTTGGCTCCACCCAGATTTCCCGGCAACACGATGGTGCCTTTCGTGCCGTCGGGCGCTTCGGCCAGCGACCCGGACCGATAGAGCGGACCGATTCGGTAAGGCTTGAGCGCTTCGATCGCCTTCTGCCGCAGCTCCGGCGTCCAGTCGATGAGGTCGTTGGTGGTGATGCCCTGCCGATCGAAGGCCGGCGGCTTGGTCGGAAATGGCTGCGTTGGCGACGTCCACTCGCCCGGCGCATCGGTCTGCGGCACCGGTTTTTCTTCGATCGGCCAGATCGGCTTGCCGGTCACGCGATCGAACACGTAGAGGAACGCCTGCTTGGTCGCCTCGATGACCAGCTTCACGGGCTTGCCGTCCACCTTCACGTCGAGGAGCACCGGCGACGTCACGATGTCGTAGTCCCAGATGTCGTGATGAATCAGCTGGTAATACCAGATCCGTTTGCCGGTGGACGCGTCGAGGGCGACGAGGGTCGACGAAAACAGATTGGCGCCCGGCCGCTGTCCGCCGTAGTAGTCGCCCGTTGCGGCCTCGACCGGCAAATAGACGTAGCCGAGCTCGTTGTCGGCGGTGAACGTCGTCCAGGCGCCGGCGTTCCCGGTGTACTCGTTCGATCCATTCAGCCACGTGTCGGCGCCGAACTCGCCGGGACGGGAAATCGTATGAAATACCCAGCGCTTCTTTCCGGTGCGCACGTCGAAGGCCATGATGTCGGCCTTGGTCATCTTCTTCGACTTCGGCCGCGACGCCTCGCCTTGCGCCGGGCCGACAATCACCACGTCGCGACAGACGACGGGCGGCGAGCTGTTGCCGATCGTGCCGGTCGGGTCGAAGTCGACGCCCAGTTCCTTGAACAGATCGACGATGCCACCCTGACCGAACCCTGGCACCTGCTGGCCGGTCTTGGCATTCAACGCAGCGAGCTGGAATCCCGGCGTGATGGTGAAAACCCGCTCGTCGCCGCTGCCGTCGGTCCAGTAGGCGACGCCGCGGCCTGAATTGCGCCTCGGCGACTTCTCCCAGCGGGCGCCTTCGTCGATCCTCCACACCCACCGTGTCTCCCCCGTGCCCGCGTCAATGGCGACGACGGCGCGGTGCGATCCGGCCGGGAAATACAGCAGGCCGTTGACCATGAGTGGCGTGGCCTGGTTTCTGATTTCGGGCGGACTGCTGAAGTTATCGGACTTCCACGTCCACGCCACCTTCAGGTTCTTGACGTTGTCGCGGGTGACCTGATCGAGCGGCGAATACCGGGTGGCACCGTTGTCACCGGAGAAAAACCGCCATTCGCCGTTCGTCGCCCCATGCTGTCCCCTGACGGGCGCCGTCCAGACGATCAGGACGGCGAGCAGCGCGAGCGCGAACCAGCGAAACAGGAATCGAGCCATGTGTCTGTCTCCAAGCTAGAATACGTAACGTTGTGATGCCATCGATCGCGTGTCGGGGTTTCCTGGTTCTCGCGCTGGCCGGCGTGCCGCGTGGCGCGCCGCTGGCAGCGCAGCATGAGGAGATCGGGAATCGCGACGAGTGGCAACGACCCGCAGCGGTCATGGACGCGCTGCACATCGGGCCGGGAAGCCGCGTGGCGGACATTGGTGCCGGCACCGGCTACTTCACGTTCCATCTCGCGCAGCGGGTCGGCGCGGAGGGCCGGGTCTACGCGGTCGACGTCCAAGGTGCCGCGCTCGAGGACATCAATCGCCGCGCGGCAGCGCTCGCATTCACACACGTTACCACGATTCTGGGCACCGATAACGACCCACATCTGCCGCCCGAAAGCCTCGATGTCGTCCTCGTCGTCAACACGTATCACGAGCTGCGGGCGTACGACGCGATGATGCAGGGATTCTGGCGCAGCCTGAAGCCCGGCGGTCTCCTCGCGATCATCGACTGCGAAGCCCTGCCCGGGGAGTCGTCCGAGAGTTACGTGCGGCATCATCGCGTGCCCTCATCGGCGGTTCGCAACGAAGCGCTCCGCAATGGCTTCCGCTACCTCCGCACCGAACTGGGTTTTGTCGACCCGGCGACCCCGTTCTCGTACTGGTACTTCCTCGTGTTCGAGCGGCCGTTCTGACAACCCCCATCATTCATTCAGTTCACCCACGCCGGGTGCACCGGTTTGGCGATGAGCTTCGCGGGATCCGCATTCTTCTTCGGCCGGAACTTCTGCGCGCGGCCGTTCGACACTTCGGCGATGTAGAAGTTGCCCTCTTGATCGACGCTGAGCTGATGGGCGCCCCAGAGCCCGCCGGGCCAGTCGCCCATCGAGCCCCACGAGTACAGAAAATGTCCCTCGAGGTCGTACTTGATCACCTTCCAGGTGCCGCTGTCGAGCGCCCACAGATACCGATCGGGCGACATGTGGAGGTAGTAGATCTCCGACACCTCGGGGCCCGTTGATGTCCTCCACTCGTCGAGATACTTGCCGTTCTCGTCGAACACCTGAATCCGGCGGTTCTCCCGATCGTCGACGAACACGCGTCGCGTCACCGGATCGACCGCGATGCCATGCACGCTGTTGAAATAGCCCGGGCGCGTCTCGAACGGTCCGCTGCGCTTGCCGGTGCCTTTCTGACCCCACGCCAGGATGTACTTGCCGTCCTTGTCGAACTTCACGACGCGCGTGTTCGTGTACCCATCGGCCACGAACATCGTGCCGTCGGGCAGCCACGCGAGAAACGTCGGGCGGTTGAAGTGCTTGTCGTCCTCACCGGGTTGGTCTTTCGTGCCGAGCGTTTTCACGAGCGTCTTGCCGTCATTTGTGAACTCGAACACTGCGTGCCGCCCATCGTCGACCACCCATACGTGCTTCTCCGGATCGTATGGACTGATGTACACGCTGTGTGGCCGATAGAACAACGAGTCCCACTGCGTCCACGCCTCGACGAGATCGCCGTTGGCGTTTACGACGAAAAGACAGTGCTCCCAGCGGAAATCCTTTCCCTCTTTCGTCTGGCCTTTGATCGATCCTTCGACCGGCGGGCTGGCCACTGGACCCTGCGAGGCGTTCCGAAACGGCGTCTGGTTGACGGGGAACGACAGGCTCGGCCCGAACTGCGCCACTGGCGTGTTGACGGGTCTCTTAAGCGCAGGCAATTCGCCGCGCTGGAAGATGAACACGCGGTTCGGGTTTTGCGCGAAGATGCCTTCCGTCGCACCCCACGTCCATTTTTCATGCCCCGGCCAGGTGGCCATGGGCTTGGGCCAGTCCTGGACGACTTCGTACGGGCCCGTGACATCCTGCCCGCCCTTTTCGAGAACGGCGTTGCTGGCCTGCGGTGGGGGCGGACCGCTCGGCGGGGGCGCCGAGCACGCGGCGAGCAGCGTGACGCTGACCAAAAGGATGAGAAACGTGCCGCGGTGGCTGCTCATGAGCCTCTCTTCGAAAGACCGAGTGGCACGAGCCGCCGCGCGATATGCGCGGCGGCTCCAGAAGTGCCGAACTAGAAGGTGACCCGGACGGCCAACTCCGCCTGCTGGCGGTTGTAGGCTTGGAGGATCTCCCCGAACGTGGAAGTCGTCGCGTTCGTCTGCCACCCCGGGGGGACGCCGGTCTGGCCGCCGGTACCGCCAGAAGCCGCCAGGTTGTTGCGACCGAACACGTTGAACACCTGGACGATGAGCTCCAGCTTCTTGTGGCCGCCCAACGGGAACTGCTTGTTCACGCGCATGTCAACCGCGTTGTAGCCGTTACCTTGGATCTGCGACGCGGAGATCGGCGCCAGGCCGAGCGTGGCCCGGTAAGCGTTCACCGCCGCCAGCATCGCCGTGTTGTCGCTGTTGCCCATAGCGCGAGTCGTGCCCGGCACGAACTGGGCCGTGGCGTCGATGTTGAGCGCGGCGCCAGCAATCGGGTTGAACGGCATCGAGCTCCGAACGGTCCACACGGCGCCGATCTGGACGCCGCCCGGCAGCAGGTAGGCACCGCTTGCGACCAGCACGTGACGCCGATCGTTGGCCGTCGGCCCAGAGTCCAGCCCGGGGTTCAGGGGATTGGTCACCTTGCCGGAGTTCCCGGTGAAGGGGATGTTGCCCACGCCCTTCGCCAGCGTGTACGAGATCAGGAACTGGTAGTTCTTGTCCAGCCGCCGCTCGAGCCGAACGAGCAGCGCCTTGTACGTGTTCTCGCCGAGATTCTCGAGCACGTTAATCTGCGCGAAGACGGGGTTGGGGCGCGCACCACTGGTCCCGTTGGCGGGCGGGTTGATGTCGATGGTCAGGGGTACGCCCGTCATGCGGTTGTAAACCCCGTCCACGTGCACGGCCATCGTGGAGGACAAGGCCTGCGAGAAGCCGCCCGTGTAGCCCACGGCCTTCGGGTTCTGCAAGTTGTTGTCCATGATGCTGATGTTCTGCGGGTTCACGCCCGCGAACACCAACGGGGACTGGCTGCCAAACGGATTCGGGTACGAGGGGTTGGTGATGCTGATGGCGGGCTGACGGAAGTTGGTCTGCTCGCCGCGCACGACGGTGGCCCAGATTGGGTTGTAGTAGATGCCGTAGGCCGCGCGGACGACGGTGGCCCCGTCCTGCTTCACATCCCACGCAAAGCCGACGCGTGGCGCCACGTTCTTGTCCGAGTGGCGACTCGAGAAGTTCACGTACGGGATCTGCTTGGGTGTCCCGGTCGTCGGGAACATGTTCGGGTCGTTGATGTTGAGGTTTTCGTTGAGGACCTCCAACTGCGTGTCCACGCGCAGGCCGAGATTGAGCGTGACGTTGGACGCAGGCTTCCATTCGTCCTGAACGTACGCTTCCGTGTAGATGTTCGGCAAATTCCGCGTGATGCTTCCCAGGGACTGCGTGTATTGCGCCGGGCTCTTGAGGTTCGCGATCGTCGCCGCCGTCCCGTCGAACACCTGATCGGTCTTGAAGGTCCACGCGGCAGCGGTCGGCGGCACGTCGTCCTTGCTCAGCATGCTGCGGACGCCACCGCCGAACTTCCAGGTATGGCTTCCGAACCCCGACGTGGTCAGCGAGAAGTCATCCCGGATTTCCTTCGCATACTGCAGCACGTAGACGCCCGGCGTCCAGCCGTACAGGGTCATGCTGGGGAACGAGAATGTCTGGCCGAATTCCGCCATGCGCTGTGCCGGATAGGTACCGAAGGGGAACACGGTCGGGTCGTTGACCGGGTGCGGATAGTAGCCGTAGAACGACCACTGCCCGCGGAGCTCATTCAACATCCTCGACGAGACCACCCAGGTGTGGCCGCCGGCGAACGAGTAGCGCGGCTGGTTGATGCCGCCGTCCGAGTTGAACGCCTGCAGGCCGCCACAGGTGTCGCAGGTGTAGTCTTGCTGCTGGCCGGCGAAGCGGACAACCAGTGTCTGATTCGAGTGGATCTGCCAGTCGGTCTTCGCGAAGTACGTGTTGCTGTACTCCGGCTCGGGGAAGATGCCAGAAATCGCGGCATAGTCCTGTGGCTGGCCCGTGTTGACCGTGATGTACTTGTCTTCCTTGGTTCGCTCGGCCGCGAAGTAGAAGTGGAGCTTGTCCTTGACGATCGGGCCGCCAATCGCGCCGCCGAACTGGTTGCGGCGGTAGTTTGGCTTCGGCGCGCCCGTCGTGTTGGTGGCCGCCTGCTCGAACTCGTTCTCGGTGTTGAGGCTCTTGTCGCGGAAGTACTCGAAGCCTTCACCGCTGAACAAGTTCGTTCCACTGCGGGTGGCAATCGTGACGACGCCGCTGGCCGTCCAGCCGAACTCCGCCGTCGCGTTGCTCAGGTTGACCTTGAACTCTTGAATCGAGGCCTGCGGGAAGTCCTGCCGTGGCTCGCCCGTGCACGGCTCCTTGTTCCACACGCCGTCGATCAAGTACGCGCCGGCGTTGGTGAATCCACCCGCGCCGAGGTTGGCGTTGAACTTCCGGGGACGCACGGCATCCTGGCTCGTGCCCGGCATGAGCAGCGCGAGCGCGACCGGCTGGCGGCTGGCCAGCGGGAGCGACTCGATCTGCTGCTGCGTAATGACGCCGGACACGTCGGTCTTCGTC
>OCZT010005786.1_pt1 | contig 12282 bp, 9 predicted proteins | sample 1539031 | NCBI WGS metagenome assembly OCZT01 (sample SAMEA3539308, study PRJEB22396) | soil metagenome | biome: tundra; feature: field; material: soil | place: USA | collected 2010-05 | depth 0.15 m
ACGAGATATTGGCGTGACTGGAGTTCAGACGTGTGCTCTTCCGATCCTTGCGAGCAGCTTCCTCAGGGACGAGGCCGCGCTTAACGACGTCGCACAGGGCCTGTTGGAATGCGATCGGATCAGGAACCTGGATAGCATTGCGGCCGAACACCACGCCGCCCGCTCCGGCCGCCACTTCGGCGGCAGCCAATTGCAAGGCCATCAACTGCGTCGGCAACTTGGCCGCACCCAAGCCCAGAACTGGCACGGGGCAACTTTCAACGACCGCACGAAAATTGCACGTGTAAAAGGTCTTAATCAAATCCGCACCCAGTTCGGCGATGATCCGCGCACCCCAGTACACCTTCTCTTGGAGTTGATCCGGTGGAAGAGTCTCGCCGGCCAACGGAAAGTATTCGCCCACCACGGGCATGCCAAGTTCCTTGGCCGCACTACACAGGTCTCGGAACACCTCCACGTTGTGCGCATCATTCGTTTCGCTGCCTGTTTGGAGGGTCAGCGAAATCAGCGCCACGTCCGCGCCCAGCCGCAGAGCTTCAGCCGGAGAAAATGCCGTTACGGTTGCACCCTCCCGGAAATTCAGCGAGGTACAGTACGTTGTACTCCAATTCAGGCGCACCACCGCCAGAGGTGCACCTTTGTAATTAAAAGCCTGCCGGCAGTAAGGGAGCATGCCGGGCGAGAGCAATATCCCATCCACGCAGGGCGCCACCCGACTCGCGGTTTCGGCCAGATCAGTCATTCCTTCCAGTGGTCCTTCGAAGAGACAATGATCCATCGCCACGATCACTGCCCGTTCGTTTCGGTTGAAGAGTCGTTGATAACGAATGTTTTCCACTGTTGATATTCTCCTTATAATGGTCCTGTAATCCGTCTAAACCGACGACCCGTGTTGCCGCTGCAACGCCGACGTGGCTGTAACAGCTTGGTGACTTAGCACTTTCACACAACTGGCGATCCGCTTCAAAATCTGCCAAATCGACTGTGCGAGGTTTGGCCTTCCTCTAATGCGAATAGCCGAAGTGGTACTCCGCCTCGCCAATAGACTCGTCGATAATCTCCATGCACTTGGCGGCTGCATCCAAATCCATCACAATGGGCGGGCTCATGCGAAGGATGTGGCCGGCAGGAACCCAAGCCAGACCGTTACGGAAAGCCGTCTGATAGACTCGCGTGCCGGCTTCGTTAAACGGTTCCTTGCTGATTCTATCTTTTACCAACTCCACGCCCATCAGGCATCCCTTGCAGCGTACATCGCCAACGATGGGGTGATCTTCCTTGATCTGGAGCAGGCGCTTGGCGAAATATCTTTCGAGTCGCAGCGCATTTTCCAACAGACCTTCCTCCTCGATAGCCTGGATGGAAGCCAGCGCCGCAGCGCATGCCATGGGATTGCCCCCATAGCTAGTGGAGGCACTGATCTTCTCCACGCTCTCCGCATATGGTTCTCTCACAATCATGGCCGTCACCGGGAATCCGTTGCCGAAACCCTTGCCGAGCGTTACCACGTCCGGCATCGTGTTCCAGTGCTCCATAGCGAGAATCTTTCCGGTCCTACCCATCCCGGTGAGGACTTCGTCCGCCATCAACAGGATGCCTTTTGCGTCACACCATTTTCGAAGTTTAGGGAAAAAATCGTCCGGTGGAAAAATCGAGCCGGCCCAGCCTTGAATCGGCTCCAGAACAATGCCTGCAATCTGGCCTGTTGACCCTTCAGTCAGAAACTCATCGTAGAAGGAGAGGTAAGCATCCGTATCGATTGTTCCGTCCGCCTTCTTGAACAGGGGGCGGTAGGTGTTTGGGCGCGGCAACATGTAAAACCCCGGTGCGCGCGTCGATCCGTTCACAGTCTTCATGCGGCCAAGACTCACAGAGTGCCCGGTCTTCCCGTGAAAATCTCCAAAGCAGGATAGAAATTCACTCCTGTGGGTCGCGGCCCGGCAAACCCGCAGCCCAGCTTCGACTGCTGTTGTTCCGTTGTCGTAAAGCTGGACGCCTGAGAGATCCCACGGCAGAAAGTCCTTCAGTTTCTCAAGCAGTTGCAGCTTGATGGGCGTAGTGAAATCGTGGCAGTTCATTAACTTCCCCGCCGCGTCCTGGACCGCTTTCGTCACTTTCGGGTGACAATGTCCCAAAGTGGTCACGTAAATCCCAGAGGAGAAATCCAAGTAGGTATTGCCGTCCACGTCTGTCAGCGTACAGCCGTATCCCTTTTCAAACACAACCGGAAACAGCTTCACCTGTCCCGAATAGCCCTTCATAATGGCGGCGGCTCGCCCGTGCATCTCTCGTGACCGCGGCCCCGGAACTTCTTTGCTTACAATGTTGGGAACTTTCTTTAGGTCTACCTTGGCCCACTCAATCGAACTTCCGGCAAAGGCTGTGCTCATTCCGATCCTCCTCCTCGACTCGATCAATCCTCCGCCTTGCGACATCGCGGTCCCCGCAAAGGCCTACAGGAGGCCAAGCAAACCAACTATCACGGCTGACACCCGCGAAGTAACGAACTAAACATTCTTGAAAATTGAATATTATAATCGTTCTCTGACGGATGTCAACCTTTTTCCGCCTCTTGGTGGCGTCAAGCTGCTTGTGTAAATAGGTTGAGGCGGGTTCGCTTTATGTGGTCGATGATTTAGTCCATTTCCACGGTGAAATGATCGCCCTCATCTTACTGGCAGTGAACGAAGTTTCGGCAAGGCATAACACGTTAACGGCAGTACCCAGAAACCGCTGTTCGCCTTCTGTAGCGGGCATGTAATGAAGGCCCACACAATTCGAGTAAGTGGGCTTCAAATGTTTCACGAGCTTATATCGTCGATGGGAACCCGGCAAGAATTGCCTACGGGATTAGGATTCTCCAGTCAAAGGCTGATGGCGACAAACAAAACGACAAGCAGCGTAAGAGTAACGCTCGCGATTGAGACCGCGTTGACTGGCTCTCTTCCTGCCATCAGGAACTTCCGGGAAATCGATACACGAAACGGTAGAGTGCCAGGTAGCTCTTGTAGAGCTCGTCGTAACGGGCATGGTTCTGCGCATTGGGCTCAAAGACCCGTTCAACTTTGGCAAAGGCTTCGCATCCCTCTGCGAGCGAACGGAAAGCACCACGGCCGAGGGCGGCCAGCATCGCCGCGCCCAATACGGCGGCTTCTGTCACTTGAGGCTTTTCGATGGCTCGCCCAGCAATATCAGACTTCATCTGCATCCAGAAATTGCTCTTTGCGCCGCCGCCCATGGCTCGAATCGTGGTAATGACAAAACCGTGATTTTGCAAAATCTCCATGTTCTCTCGGAATGTGTAACCCAATGCCTCCAACGCCGCCCGGTAAAGATCGGCGCGCGTATGATGGAGCTGAAGATTCATAAGCGCGCCTCGAGCTGCAGGATTCGGGACCGGCGAGAACATGCCGTCGAAATATGGCAACATGACGACGCCACGACTGCCGATGGGTACCTCGGCCGCCAACTCATCCATTTCACGCAGACTCGCGGCCCCCAATTCGCGCTTGAACCAATCCAGCACCACCCCAGCGGTTTTCGAATAGGTCAATGCATAATCGTAAGGCAGGATAGAAAAGTGGCCACCGAAGAGTCCTGGCGGCAGTGAATCGGGCAACTTCTCGGTCAGCGTTACAAGGGCCAAACACGTACCGGTCATAACAGTCAACATGTGGGGATGACAGTTGCCGGCTCCCAATGCGGCAAGGATCTGATCATTACTGCCTGTAACCATCAGGGTTTCGGGAGACAGCATCCATGACGCCGCGCTTTCGGCACAAACTCGTCCGATGGGGGTGCCGGCCGGGAGGATTTCTGCAAGCTGTTCCTTTTGGATTTCCGCCGCGTCCAAAGCAGCCCGGCAGTAGTCCAGTGATCCGTCGGCGTAAACGGCCGTGGACGAGGCGGTGATTGGGTCGGTGGCCGCCCGACCTGTAAGGCGATAAGAAAAGTAATCGGGTAGGAGCAAGAAACGTCGCGCCCGGGCCATCCGCGCTGGGTGGTGTTCGCGGAGCCACATAATCTTTGGGGCTGCGGCGATCGTTTGGACCAAAGGGGACGGCTCATCGAGATTCGCCGCTTGCAACGCCTTTTGCAGTCGGTCTGCCTGCTCGGTGGCCCGCGAGTCGTACCATATGATGGCCGGGTGCAAAGGTTTGCCTTGGTCGTCGAGCGACACAAAAGTCTGGCCTTGCGTCGAGATAGCCAGGGCCAATATCTCTGTACCGCTCTGTCGAATAACCGTCGCCGCCGCTTCCCGGGCTGCTTCATAGATTTGTTCAATCGGGATCTCGACATGACCTTCGGGGCTGGCCGTCGGTTGATAACCGCGACGGGCAAGCGCCAACAGTCGGCCTTCCGAGTCGACTACGCCTGCCTTGGCGCCGGTGCCGCCAATATCCAGACCTAGATATGCCTTGAGTCTCATCGTCGTATGGACGTCTCCTGTCCGGGAATTCTGAGTGAGGTGTGTCGCGCTTGCCCCCGGCGAGGTAGCAGCCAATATCTTCTAATTGGACGAGCCCAGGACCACGGTATTCCACTGCATAAGTTTGCCCCAACGAACCATATCATCGACGACCTTGCCATAAACCAGCGCCGAATGGTGAGTGCCGCCCGCTCGGCTATAGGCGCCCAGAAAATCAGCCACAGACATCGGGGGCTTAAACCAGCCATGGACTGAGTCGCTCATCTTATCTTCGCCCACCACTTCTTGCATGACGATCGGGGCAACGATTAACGAGTAGGTATCGTCCGGTCCCGGCGCCAGGTTCACGAGTACGGCATCCCCCGCACGAAAGCAGCCACATGCCGCTGCGGTGTTCCCGAGATCGGTGGCTAGGAAAGGCATCTCAATCAATCTTGGCTTGGCTGCCGTCAACTGAACATTCATTTCACCCATGTGGCTGAGGAGAATCTGGCCGCCTTCCCAATCTGGGCAGAACGTCTCCGTAAAGGTCGTCCCCGCGTAAGCTTGCAGCAGAGTTCCGACAAGACTGGCGGTGAGCACGTCTCCCTCACCGGCGTAACCGATCCCGCGCGCCATAGCTTTGCTAGCCTCAAGAAATGGCATGGCGGGTAAGCCCGAAGCCTTGTCGGCAACCATGAAGTTGATGGTGAAACCCGTCAACTTCTCCTCTTCCATCCAGAGTCGTAAGGCGAGTCCGGCTTTCGTTGCGCGCCGGTGGATGTCAGGATTGAGATTTTCGACAACGAACTGCTCACGATCTGCGGCCATTTCGGCCTCGACTGCCTGCTCGGTGACCTTGGCCACCAGTGAGGGTACTAATGCGGGACCGGCAACAACGGTTTGTACCCCGAGGGTCTTTTCGAGAGTTGCGGTCGGAACGGCAAAGTCTCCCATGCCCTGGAAGGCGGCCCCGAGTCGGCCAATCCGCGCATGCCGAATCGTGGTGGCCAACCGGGCCGCGCGAGCCCAACCCGCCACGCGGTCCAATACATCGCCTTTTTCCCAGAAGCCGGCTTCGATCTGGAATGGCTTATGGTTCCGCAGTAGAACGTTGCACATGTCCTGCACGCCATGAATGCCGTGGTTGTATAGGAGCTCCACCGTGTCTTGACGTGGCCCATAGCCGTAAGTGGGCGTCGTATCCAGAACGATGATGGGCAGCCGCGTTGCTGCCAGCGCGGCTGAAGATTCAAGTGAAGGAGAGTACGCCATATGTAGTGTTACGATGGCGTCCATCCCGGCCTTCTCAAAGTTCTCAATAGCAGCATTAAACTCCGGTTCCAGCCTGCAAACCGGGGCGGCGCTCACCTCCAGGCCGCGTTCTTCGAGCGCGGTGGCGATCTGCTGTCTGAAGCCGTCGACTCGCTTACGCATTTCTGGCCACATATCGTCGTAGAGCTTGAGATATAAAGGTAAGAGTCCTACTTTGGGTTTCGTCGTCATATTCCCCCTTGCATTTCCAAAAAGGATTCCGGCATCCCGGCCTGACATAGCATCTCCGCGCTATTGCGATAGAAGACGTCGTTGATGTCGCTGCTTCCCAGACCGGTCTTCAAGGCGGCTTGGCGGAAGGCCCTAATTTCTTCGTACATGAAGAACGTGAGTCGCGCCGCGTCATCTCCCTCCACCTCACGCATATGGGGGTCGGCGGAAACATTCCCGTAGAGACCTTTAGGAACGACGTTGACGTATACTCCGTGCTCACAAATGCGGTGCATGCGCATGCGAGTGATGGGTAAATCACTGCCGAACAGGATGCGCCGGGGACCGACTGCCATAATCAAGCGCTCGAAATTTTCGGCTGAGGTGTTTGCTGAGATGTCAAACATCATCTTGTGGCTCTCGGCAAGGACCTCGAAGGCATCCCCCACATCTTCGGGGCAATAAGCCCGCCCCACATGGGCAATGATCAGTTTTACATTTGGATAGTTCTTCTCGATCTCCACGAGTTGCTTCAAATTCACGCGATCGCGCAATCGCTCCCTGCGCGGGATATGCAGCATGGCAATCCAGCCGCGCTTGTCCAGGACTTTCAACTGGTGACGCGGCAGGAAGTCGTAGATCTGTATGTCATTCTCGGCGATCTTAGGATCGGATCGGGTCAGATAAACCTTGGCTCCCAGGAAATGACCCGAAGCGATTTTCTCTTCCAACTCGGTTTCACTCCATGTCGGGTCCGCGAAGATCAGTGCCGATATGCGACGATTTTCCGCACACTCGCGCACGTATCGGTTGCCGGCCTCCAGGTTGTCTTTCGGTGAGACGGCTAAACCAAATATCAGTGGCAGGACGCTCTTGTCCGGAAACATAAGGCGGTAGGTTTCCTGAAGATCCTCAATCGAATTGTCCAGAGCCACACGTTGGGGCCAGGTGACGGCCCGCAGAGACTCATCCCTCTCCTTGGCCTGGAACTGGTGCAGCCACACGTGGGTGTGAATATCAATCAGTTTGCCAGGGAGGAAACTTTGGACTTGGAGCCTGTAAAAGTCATGGTCGATTGGTTTGACTTCAAATGGGTATGTCACGATTTTCTCTGTGTGTCCGGAGTCTCGGACGGATTGCCACCCGCCGTTGCCATGTGGCGGCCCCGTCCCGGAAAGACCCCAGTCTTAAAGCGATCATGGATCTCGGAAGTACGACTCAAAGTACCCATAATCAATGAACGTTATAATCAAGACACTAAGAAAGCAAGTTTTTTCGCTTTCCGGGGAGCTTTTCGAAAGCGATGCAGCGAATCCTTGCAGCTCGGGAATTTCAGGGACCACCGAACGTGGGGATTGTCTGCTAGTGTCGGCGGATCCGTTTAGCGCCGCCCGATCGTGCAGACGCAAAAGTTGCGCGGATAGCATCTCCGCGAACTTCTTAGCTTGTTTCGGCTGATCTTCCGCACTCAGGCGGTCTGGAGCGGTCGGAGTTACGACTTTGCGAAAGAGTCATGTGCGATGATGGCGGCTTAAATGGATAAGATCAACTTGACAAATGACCGTAGCGCTCGTATTGTGTGATCGCATTGGTCGATCACGAATTTGCATATGCCGGACGCCAAAAAGCTGCGGTGAAGGGCATTCGCATTCGATGAAACGAGGATGCTGCTGGTTTGTAAAGAGTACCTCGAAGCGAGGTACGCCCAAGAGAACTAGGACTTGTTTCATAAGCCGGTATGAGGTGCGGGCCCGGCTGAAGACGGCCCCTTTCAAAGAATCGTTTATGAAGCACGCTCTAGAAGAATTCTCTGTAACGTCTCTGAGAAGGAGGAGAAATGTCGAATGAATCAATACAGCATCTGAGTCGTCGCGGTTTTCTAACGGGCGTCGGGGCAGCGGCCGGGGCCTACATGCTGAGCGACTTGCAAGCTGCTGGGATTACCACGCGGCTGGCGAGCAGCACAGTAGTTCGGATGGGAATTGTAGGCGGTAACTTCGGTTCGACCTTCCAATGGCACCTGGACCCAAACTGCAAGGTTACGGCCGTATGTGATCTGCGGGACGATCGGTTGAAAGATCTGGTACATGCCTACGGGCCTGCCAAGCAGTACAAGAGCTTCCGCGAATTCCTGAAGCACCCGGAATTGGATGCGGTGGGAATTTTCACACCCGCACCGCTGCATGTATGGATGGCGACGGAGGCGATGAAGGCGGGCAAGCACGTCATCAGTGCTGTCCCGGCCGGGATGTCCGTGGAGGAGTTGGAACTGCTGCTTGAGACGGTGGAGAAAACCGGCCTGAAATATATGATGGCAGAGACCAGTTACTATCGGCCCGAGGTCATCACCTGTCGCGAGTGGGCAGGGCAGGGAAAGTTCGGAACAATGTTCTATACGGAAGCGGAATACTACCACGAAGGCGCGCTTCCGCTGTTGTACGATGCTGCGGGGTTTCCAACCTGGCGGTATGGCTTCCCGCCAATGCATTACCCCACTCACTGCACCGGGATTGTCATCCCCATTACCGGTGAACGACTGGTCGAAGTGGAAGCGGTCGGTTGGGGCGATGGGCACGAGGTGCTAGCTACCAATGAATACAAGAATCCATTCTGGGACACAACGGCTTTTTTCAAGACGTCGGGAGGTCACTGTTCAAGGATTTCTGTGTTCTGGCATGTGGCTGGGGGTGAGACAGAGCGCGGGGGCATCTACGGCAGCTTGATGTCTTACATCATGGAGCGTCCGGAGGGTTCACCCAACACCGTGATCTCTATCAACAAGGATGGCAAGACGGTGATTGACGCCAATGGGTATCCCGAGGGTGACGTGAAAATCGCGGCCTACGAAGAGCCAAACCATTGGGAACTGTTGCCGCCGTCCATGCGAGTTCCCGCGGGGCATGGCGGATCGCATACATTCCTAACTCACGAGTTCATCAGCTCTATCGTCGAGGATCGCTGGCCGACGGTTAACGTGTACGAAGCGATCGCGTTCACGAATCCAGGGATTATTGCGCATCAATCGGCGCTACGAGGTGGCGAGCCAATGAAGATCAAGGACTATGGCACGAAGGTCCGTCGTAAGGATTGACCATTGAAGCCAATCTGGCTTCCCATCGAGGGAGAGTTCTTGCTCTTATGTGACTGGGGGAAAAGGGGGGTGGCTCGGCAGTGCGAGGTCAAGTTACTTTCTCAGCTTGTGCTATCGGTTATTTCCCCCAAGTAGGCTGTCGAATGATACTTCATCAACAAAATTGAATTACAGGGACGCCAGCTTGCAAGTTATCTTCCTGTGAGGTACATCCGTGTTCGTACTGATTTGTCTATTGTCTGGTCTCTTGATCGGAGTCCAAGGAATATCTTATAAGCTGGTGTCCACATTTAAATACGATAGCGATCGATTTCGTCTGATCCTGATTTGGACAGGAGCGGTACTGGCCGCTATTGGAGTTGCTGCGAATCACGAAGACCTAGCCAATCGCATTGTCCTACTTGGGAGTGCGGCGGCCGGGGTCTTCGGCTTCATTGCGCTGCTCACAATTATGCAAGCCATGGCCAGCGGCCCGGTTTCGTTTACCTGGGTGCTGGCGAATCTTTCCATAGGAGTTCCAATTCTGCTTTCGGCCCTCATCTGGGCGGAGCCCATTCGTCACGTCCAGTGGGCAGGGATTGGCCTTTTCGTACTGAGCTTGATGTTGTTTGGAAGAGACTTGCAACGCAACGGTTCGACAGCCGTAACCCTGAAATGGATCGTGATTTCCGCCATAATGTTTCTGGCGAATGGATCCTTCCTCCTCTGCTTTAGAGCCGTCAATAGGTACACCTCCGTTCCGCATACCTTTTCCGCCCTGCTCACCACCTACATGGTCTGCGGATCCTTACTCCTGGTCTACAGCTGGAGGCGGCTGGCCTGGCCACGCATAGGGGAGATCAACCTTAGCCTCTTGGGGGCGGCGGGCATGATGGGAGGACAGGCGCTCATCATCAAGGCACTGGCAATCAATACGGCGTCATCCCTGCCCATCATTCACAGTACCTCCATTATTTCTGTCACTTTAGCCTCGGTGATTTTCTTTAAGGAGAGGCTTTCCAAATACTCGGGCGGCGGGCTCTTATTTAGCATTGTGTCTATCATCCTACTGACCATGGGATGATCGCAACATGGAGCGCCCATGTTCTTCGCCACGGCTTTGTTGATGGAATCCACCTCGAACGAGTACATCGCCTTTTGTATGGTAGTATATTGCGGCGTTCGGTCTGGACCTATAATCAACATGAGCTTTTTGAGTGGATCCAGAATTGGAGGATTGTGCAACCCGAAGTACGCCAACAACAAATCGTTGCCCAATTGCTCGCATTGCAATCAGAGTTGAGCGTCGAAGAACTTGTGGAAAAGTTCGGCGTGTCCGCTCTTACGATCCGGCGGGATCTGGATCAACTAGAAAGAGACGGAGCAATTCTACGAACACATGGCGGGTGCGTACTGAGGAACGCGGTCGAATCCTCTTACCATCAGAGGGTGGGGTTCAATTTTGCGCTCAAACAGGAGATCGGGCGAGCCGCTGCTAAAGAGGTTGAGAGTGGCGATGTCATTTTGCTCGACTATGGATCGACTGCATTCCATCTCGCTCCTCATTTGAGTGGGGCCGGCAAACTCTCCGTATACACAAATTCCTTACCTGTCATTTCGGTCTTAAGCAGATTCGACAATGTGCGGTTGTATATCCTCGGAGGAGAATATAACGTCGAGATGCAGTTTATGGGCGGGAGCCTGATGGAACAAACGTTGGAAGGGCTTCGGTTCGATAGGGTATTCGTCGGGACAGATGCCATTGACGCCAAGGGAAACTGCCTGGTAGTTAATCCTGGTCTGGCACGCCTTACTGAAATAATGCTGCGACAGGCAGGGCGCCGTATTCTTTTGGCGGACCACACGAAAGTTGGCGCCAAAGCTCACAACATATATGCGCGTCTCACTGATTTCGACATCTGGTATACTACGCCGGGTATAATCCCCATTCAACTCCGGCAATTCAATCAGCAGACAACGGTTAGGGTTGTTAATACTACCTTGGCCTGAAGAATTGCACCGACGGAAATGTAACTTCTCTGCCAGCGCATCGAGGGTTGGAATCTTGACGGTTTACGCTCCATAACATCCCACGTGATCGGCACGCAGCGTATCGATGGTAATCAATATAACGCTGGGTTCCACGACGTTAGACCGCGTATCGCCGAGCCGCGGCTGCGGTTTCGCTTGCACCGGCTTGGCCGGAGCGCCTGAGCGAATGCTGAGCATCCGGCTGACAGAGTGATCACAACCGCTAACGGAAGGGGTGGATAATAAAGTTGAGAAGCGCCGGAACATGCGGATCTTCCATTGGACGAAATCGCCCTGTACTTCGCGAACAACGTGATCCACCTGCCGAGCGAGTACTGAACAATGTTAAGCCCGCGCTGGCATCCTCGCGGCACGATTCTTTTCTTGGCTGTACGCGAAAATGCCCCGGTGGGAACATCCGGCGGACTAAGATGGACAACTCGTGACGCTGGGGACAAAGTGGATGACGAACAGTGGAGAGTGCGCATTCCAATGAAGCCCAGGCTGTAATCCCGAGCCCGTAACCTCCTACGAAACTGCTCGATACCTTGGCCTCAGTATGCGCGACCCAGGGCATCGATGCTTGATCGTGTTCAGGCGCCGGTTGGCGAATTTGAGAGTGCGCCACTCGGACGATCCCGTGAGGCCGTACAAGAAAATGTGAAATCTAATCGATAATTTCCGTTGCCCAGTACCGAACCAGTTGGAGGATTTCATTTTTCGTGGCCGCGAATCCTGGAATTTCCACGCCGCCCTCCCCGACGATTCGTATCGACTGCGCCGATTACGAACGGACCGACGTGCCGTGGGCCCAAGCCTAGGGCGTCCTCGCTGAGCTTCTTGGTCTCGTCCGTCGTGCTCCGCGTCTCGGACGTTTCCGCGTCGTTGTTTTCTTGCAACATCGCTTCCTCCTCGAACTAAATTGTCCTCACTCTCGCGATAGCGGCTGCTCAACACACATACGCCTTCGCGCTGGTCACACAGGCAAGGCGGAAATCTCAGCCGTCCTGCACGGAGACCGTCAGGACACAACTAGGACACAAAACTCAGTGTTTGGAATCAAAAACTTGCGGGAAACCGCGAGAATTGAGTCAACCGAATCAACTAGATATGGTCGGCCCTAGAGGACGATTTTCGAACTTTTCTGCTGATGCCAGGCGGCTCTGAGTCTATTTTTCAGCAGTATGGGTATGTCCTTAACTCAGGTAACCCCTACGGATTGTGGTTTGGGCGTCCCTGGGTGGACGATCCCGTAATAAGTGACAGGATCGACGGCCACAGCTTGCTG
>OCZT010005788.1_pt1 | contig 12280 bp, 13 predicted proteins | sample 1539031 | NCBI WGS metagenome assembly OCZT01 (sample SAMEA3539308, study PRJEB22396) | soil metagenome | biome: tundra; feature: field; material: soil | place: USA | collected 2010-05 | depth 0.15 m
TCACTCCGGCCATGTAAAACAGCATCGGCGGGATGCCATCGGTGGGGAGTTTAGCAATGCGCCCAAAGATCACGGTGAACAGGAGCGTGGTGAACAGCGGTTGGAGCAGGTGCCAGAGCGGCCCGAGAACCGTTTGTTTGTATTGGGCCACGAAGTCCCGCCAGACGAATAGCATCGTCAGGTCGCGGTAGCGCCAGAGATCGGCGAGGTGCAGGTCGAACCAGCCGGTCTGGGGGCGGATGATCAGGTCCCAATTTCCTGAGTGCGGGGTGCGGAGCGCGGAGTGCGGAGTGTCGGTATCCGTGGTAGGCGATCCTGCGTGGGCGGATGGTGAATGGTCTGTGGCCGGAGGACACCCCAAGGTTTGAGGGTCATTATCTGAGGGATGAAGCTCCTGGCGGGTGTTCACGTCGGAGATAGAAGCTGGGGGACGGGGGCTGTTGTCTTCTCACCCTGTGGCGCCAAGCGCTGGCGCACATATTCCTCGGCCAAAGATTCCAGCCCTTTTTCGATTTTGAAAGCAGGCTCGTAGCCCAGAAGCCGGCCCGCTTTGCTGATATCCGCTTGCGAATGCCTAACATCGCCCGGCCTAAAATCCTCATATCGTGGCTGATAGCCTTTGAGGTGCGGGCACTGCAAAGAGAGCCGGCGATGCAACATCCAAAACAATTCGTTCAGTGTGGTTCGGGCACCGACGGCAATGTTGAAAACTTCGTGCCCGCTCAAGTCCGCTGCAGTTGCGGCCAGGATATTTGCCTGGACGACGTTCTCGACATAACAGAAATCCCTGCTGGTTGAACCATCACCAAAAATGGTTATCGGGCGGCCTTCCAGCATGGCGGCTATCCATCTAGGGATTACCGCGGCGTACGGGCCATTCGGATCCTGTCTTGGGCCGAACACGTTGAAGTAACGCAACCCAACGGCGCTCATGCCATAGGCTCTGGCGAACACCTCCGCGTAGCTCTCGTTAATCCTTTTTGTCACCGCATAGGGCGACAGCGGAGTACCTGTGACGCTCTCAAGCTTGGGGAGGTCCGGGTTGTCGCCATAGACGGAACTGCTGGAAGCATAGACAAACCGCTTAACTCGGCAATTCCTGGCAGCCACGAGCATGTTCAGGAAGCCAGTGACATTCGTTTGGTTGGTGGCAATTGGGTCCTTTATGGAGCGCGGGACCGAACCCAGTCCCGCCTGGTGCAGGACGTAATCAGCCCCGCAACAGGCTTGGTCGCAATCCTTCAAGTTAGCGATGTCTCCTTCAATAAACCCAAACTGCTTCCATTGGGCCCCGCTGACGGATTCTTTAACCTGGGCCAGGTTTTCGGGCTTTCCCGTGGCGTAGTTGTCTAAGCCCACAACTTCTTGTCCCAGCCGCAGCAGACCTTCAAGCAGGTGAGAGCCGATAAAACCCGCAACTCCCGTGATGAGCCATTTTCGTGGGTTTTCGACCAGATCACGTCTCGTTTGTTCGTATGTCGTCATCGGCATTGTTGGTTGAGTTTGCAGATCTGAGAGCGGGCCACAGCGAAGAGGGGAGGCGCTTCGCCCCATGCTTTCAATATTTCAAGTGGTAGCAAAGAGATTTGATGATCTCGTTCTGGAAGTCGAGCAAGGTCTTCTCGTCCTTCCACCAGCTCCTGCAGTCCTCGGGGCGGATGCTCGTGACCGTGAGCCGGGCTGAGTCGCCGAGCTGTTTGTGAAATACCCAGCGGACGCGGCGGGAATGGAAGGGGCCAGTTGGAATCAGAAACGATGCAGCGTGAAACTCCTTGCACCACTGCTTCAAGGTTAACGCCTCGCCAAAGGTGCTAGTGAGGTTGGTTCCGAGAATATGGATTGCTTCCGCCGGAACGGCGTTTGACAGCAGGACGCGGCGCACCAGTTCGGCTTCCGGTATTGTGAGTCCCAAACGGTCGGTGGCCCGCAGTTCCGAGTTCATTACCAAAATTGCCGGCGCCAGGCCGGCCTGATATAGGCGGGCGGCCTCGAATGAACGAAACTGGGCGCCGCCACCGAGGACCACAATAGTATCGGCATTGATGGGCGGATCGTTGATCATCCAGGCGCTGGCCGCTGTGCGCAGGAGGGGGGAGCGGAAGACAAAGCAGAAAGTAGAAAGTAGAAAGCAGAGAGCCAGAGCAGGCGGCGGGGCCACCTTCGGAGGGCAGAGGGCAGAGGGCAGAGGGGGGATCTGCGGGAGCACTGGCTACGGGACTGCTGATCATTCTAAATGCTGAAAAGCTGAAAGGCTGACATACTGAAATAGGAGCGGACAACGATCATTCTAAATGCTGAAATGCTGAAAAGCTGACATGCTGAAATAGGAGCGGACAACGATCATTCTAAATGCTGAAATGCTGAAAAGCTGACATGCTGAAATCGCAGCGGACAACGATCATTCTAAATGCTGAAAAGCTGAGAGGCTGACATGCTGAAATCACCAAATCAAATGTTGAAATACTGAAAGGCTGAAAGGCTGAAGTCAATCAAATGCTGAAATGTGCACTTTCAGCATTTCAGGGTTTCAGCGTTTCAGCATTTTCCTCGTGCGCTTTCAGCATCTCAGGGTTTCAGCGTTCCAGCTTTGGCACGCGGCAATTTCTCTCCCAGGAGAGCTTCACAAGCGGCGAGAACTTCCGCCACGGAGATTCGCTTCAAACATTCGTTGTGCCGCTCGGTGCATTCGGTGAGCCCGCAGCCTTCACAGTCAATGGCCGCGCGCAGCACCCGGTGGCCGGGACCATAGGGATACCATCGGCCCGGCCAATCCCGGGCGGAAAAGACTGCGACGCAGCGAGTGCCGACGGACGCGGCGAGGTGCATGGTTCCCGTATCGTTGCCCACGTAAAGGAGGCAGCGCCTGAGGGCGGCGGCAGCGGCCCGCAAAGAGAGGTAGCCGGCGGCATTGTAGCCGCGTCCCCAGGCCTCGATCAAGCGAGCCGCATCGTCGGAGTCCTCGGCTCCGCCAAAGACAACAGGCCAAATGTCGAAGCGTTCGATGAGGCCAGCGCCCAGCTCGGCGAAGCGCTCCCAAGGCCAGCGCTTGGCAGGCATTTTGGAACCCGGCCCAAATCCGATCCAGCGGCAGCCGGTGGCCGGTGAACAGTGATCAGTGATCAGTCGAGAGTGGTCGGTGGTCGGTAGGCAGTGATCAGTGATCAGTGGAGAGTGATCGGTGGCCGGTGAACAGCGATCAGTGATCAGTGGAGAGTGATCAATGGGTTTCCTGCTCTTGGCGTCTGACTTCTGACCTCTGCCTTCTGCCTGCTGGCTGTCCAGCCACGCATTGACCTCGGCCTCCTCCGGTGCTCCAAGGTTCAAGTCCATGCACCCCTGGCCGGGCGGCGGGACAGGAATCCCCGAAGCTGCCATGCGGGCAAGAAGAAGCTCGGCTTCGTGAGGAACCGGATCGAGAGGCCGGCCCGGAGTTCGTTTGGGAGGGGCGGCGAAGCCGTCCGCGCCGATGATTTCCTTGATGCCTGCGGCGCGGAAGAAACGCACGTCGCGGGCAATTTGGCGCCGGGTCCGGGCTGAGGGCGAAAGATAGACCAGGGTATCGTAATGGGCGTTTTTGAGCCGGCGGAGCAGCGCGAGCATGTCTTTGGCCTGCCAGAGACGCCCCGCGCCCCGGTCGCGGACGGGGTAGAATTCGAAGTGGTTGAATAAGCCGCTGCCCCGAAGGAGGTCCGGACCAAAGACGTAGGGCTTTCCAGGATGCCGGTCACAAAGGAGGGTGAATCGGCCATCGCGGTAATGGTTGCGCACAGCCATTATGGCCGGCAGCGCGGCGACGGTATCGCCGAGCTGGCCAATGCGAAACACGAGCACATTACGGGCCGAACGCGTGACGGTGGAGCACGCAGAGTCAGTCCGGTGTCTCATAGCGGCGCGGCTGACATAGAGGGAGTCGTGCCGGCCACTGAGATAAACGGAGTGTACCAGGCGGGTCCAACCGCGAAGGCCACGATGGTGCGCAAAGCCCGAGTCTTCATCCAGCAGCCACTTGCGGACAGGTATGCTAAACCCCGTCTTGGGACGGTCCAGGACGGAAGCCGGGAGAGGGGAGAGAGGAGAGCGGGCCATGTCGTGCTTGGTCGGGGGGCTGGAAGCGGCGAGCAGCGGTGCAAGCTCCCGCAGCAGATGGGCATCCACCAGGGGGGTGCGCACTTCGACGGAGTGATTCATGCTGGCCCAATCAGTATCGCGCAGGAGCTGGTTGCGCATATACCAACACATCTCCAGGGCGCCGACCTTGAGGAAAGGCGACTTCAAGCCGGCGGCAGTTTGATCGAGGCGCACGAAGGGCTGCAGCTCCTGCCAACCCTCGCGGACAAGATCGGGATCGAGCAGGTCGGGCAATTCCCACGGCATGTACATGCCGCGCCGCAACAGGTAAGCGCCACCGTAAGTGCCGCCGTATTCCAGGAGGCTGGCGTACTTGGGCGAGGTAAGACGCCTCAGCACAGGCGCGGAGAGGAGACGAAAAGAAGCGCTGAAACGCTGAAATGCTGAAATGCTGAAAGGCCTGAGGAAACGGACAGTGCGCGGGATTTCGCGGAAGCTGGGGTAGCCGCCAAACAGCTCGTCGCCGCCGAGGCCGGACAGGGCCACTTTGAGCCCGGCGCGGGCCGCGGCAAAGCTCACGAAGAAACTGTTGATGCCGTCGCAGCTCGGCTGGTCCATGGCCTGCATGATGCGGTCGAAGTTGTCCCGAAAATCATGCTTCCCGACCCATACGGTCTGGTGGCGGGCGCCATACTGGGCGGCGACCTGTTCTGCCAGTGGCACCTCGTCATTCGACGTGCCGCGAAATTCTTCAAAGCCGAGCGTGACCGTGGGCAGGGTGCCGCCTTGCTCGGCGGCCAGCGCCGCCACGGTCGTCGAATCGAGCCCGGAGGAAAGGAACACTCCCACGGGCACGTCCGCAATCAGGTGGTGCTTCACGGTGTCGCGCAAGGCCACAGCAAGTTGAGAGTTGAGAGTTGAGAGTTGAGAGTGCGAACCTCCGACTTCTGTCCTCCGTTCTCTGTCCTCCGCCCTCTCCGCCTCCGCCAGGATTTGGGGGATGCTGCAAAAGGCGCGCTCTTGTCTCTTCCCAGACGCGTCGAGCCACAAGGTGGTGCCGGCGGGAAAGCCTCTTATCCCGCGATACAGGGTGTAGGGGGAGGGCACGTGGCCCCACAGAAAAAAGCCGACGTGGCCGGCAGGTTCGGGGGACGTGTCCACGCGGCCTCCGGCAAGCAGGGCTTTGACCTGGGAGGCGACGCGCAGGCTCTTGCCATCGTCCGCAAGGTACAGGGGCTTAATGCCGAACGGGTCTCGGGCCAGGAAGAGGCCCTTCTTCCGTTCGTCCCAGATTGCAAAAGCATACATCCCGCGCAGTTTGCTGACCATGGATTCGCCCTCCGCATCATAAAGGTGAAGCAGCACTTCGGTGTCGCTGGTGGATTGGAAGCAATAACCTTTCAGCTCGAGTTGCGAACGCAGGTCGCGGTAGTTGTAAATTTCGCCATTGAAGACAATCACGAGGCGGCCATCGGCGCTCTTCATCGGCTGGATGCCGCTCTCAGAAAGGTCGATAATTGAAAGGCGGCGGTGTCCCAGGCCGATGCGTCCGTCGGGAGAAATCCAATCCCCGCAGCCGTCCGGCCCGCGCAGGCTCATGGCGTCACGGACGCGCAGCAGTTCGGCGCGGTCGATGGACTCGCCGGTGCGGTAGTTGAAGATGGCAGCAATGCCGCACATTCAATCAAAAAGCTGAAAAGCTGAAATGCTGACAAGCTGAAATCACCCAATCAAAAACAGAAATTGGGAAAGCAGAAAGCACAGACTCAAAAGCTAAAATGCTGAAACGCTAAAATGCTGAAATCACTAAACCAAAAGCGGAGACCAGAGATCAGATACCAGAGGTCGGCGTCAGGCACAGGGACGCGGCGGTTCTGGCGGGACGCCGGCGGAAACAATGAGCGAAACCATCTTCGCCGCCTCTGCCCGGAGCAGATCGTAGTCGGCTCCCACATCCGCGAGGTCGCCCCCCGGATAGTGCTGTTCCCAGAATTGGGCTGTCAGGCCCTCGCAAAGGTCCGCGAACGGTTTGAAACGGACGTCTCGCTGTACGGCGGCATCCAGGAGGGTAGAGAGGTTGTGAACTCGCTGCAAAGGCCAGCCCGTGCTGACAAGGTAGCCTTTGAGGTAGCGTTCGACGGCTTCCTGTAGGAGTTCCACCGCACTGCTGCAAACTCCGCGCGCGCTGCGGACGGCATCGGCGGCGTCGAGGCGTTCCCGGCCGAGCATGAACCAGTCGTTTGGATTGGTTTCGTCTGTCTTCATGCGAGGCGCAAACCGGAGCGGACCACCTCAGCGTAAAAAGACCCCGGTTTCTTCGCGCGCTCTTCATGGTTGGCGGGCGTCTCGATGAGCAGTTCGAACGCAATCGAGTCGCCGCTCCAGCGAATGGGCCGCCAGGCCTTCATGATCTCCATTGCTTCCCGCACGCCGCTGGCCTGTTTGTCCTTCACCACCAGCAAATCCACGTCACTGTGCTCGTCCGGTTGGCCATAGGCGTAAGAGCCGAAGAGAATGACCTGCTGTGGATGAAACTGCTCCACCAGCACGCGCAAATACGGCAGCAACTTGTCCGCAATCTTAGACACGGGATAGCGCGGATCGCGCAGCACGTCCTCACGGAGTATTGGCGCCGCCGCGGTGGCCGGGTTCGCTTGCATGGGTTCAATATAGTGTTGCATCGGTCCGTTTAAAAGCAGAAAGCAGAAATCACCAAAGCAAAAGTTGAAAAGCTGAAATGCTGACAAGCTGAAGTCACTAAACCAAAAGCGGACAAGGGACTGGCTAGTTCTTTTTGAGATAGTCCTTACAATGTTTGACCATTTCAAACCGAAAAAGGTCGTAGTTCACATTTTAGCCTTCCCTCTCATAGAGCGTTTCAAGCCGGGCATAAAATTGCCGGCGGGCGAGCAATCGATCGGGAGAAGTGCGCTCGAAAGCGTTGGCGTAGCGGTCGTAAAACTGAGCCAGCGCAGCGATTTCCTCCGGGTTGATCATGGACTGTGCAACGCGCGCAATTCTTCCGCGGCGGTGCGAATATCGAGGATATGGTCGTAGGCTGCGCGGCCAAGCGAGTATTGCTGGGCGAGTTGGAAGATTTTTGCTGCGAAAAGGTCGCAGGTTCTAACCAGGCTGTCCCACAGTTGGGCGGTGGCGGCGACCTCCGGCTCGCGGCGCGCCATGACTGCCGTGAAGGAATAAACCTGTTCCAATTGCGATTCCAAGCGGAAAGCCTCGCGTTCGATCTTCTCGCGGTTGTCTCCAGCGCTACACACGCGCTCTTCAAATTTCTCCAGAGCACTAGTCTTGATGGTGTCGAGGTCAGATAATTCCAGCGTCATATTTGGAAATTAGCAGAAACTCAGGGAAGTGAAAGCAGAAACCAAAAGGGTCCGGCAAAACAGAAATCCCTCTGAAAAGCAGAAATTGGGAAAGCAGAAAGCAGAAAGCACCAAAGCAAAAGCTGAAAAGCTGAAATGCTGACAAGCTGAAATCACTAAACCAAATGCTGACATGCTGAAACCATCCGGGCAAATGCTGAAATACTGACAAACTGAAAAGCTGAAATCACCAGACCAAATGCTGAAACGCTAAAATGCTGAAAGCTGAAACGCTGGCTATTTCAGACGAGCGCGGATCCATGCAGGATCGCTACGGCAATCGACGACAGCTCGGATGAAGACGGTTTCCCCGCGCACGGTATAGAACACGGCAAAGGGAAATCGCTTAGACAAGAGGCGATGATAATCTTTATATGCTTGCCGGTGTATGCCGCCGTAAAGACGGAGAGATTCAATGTCGCCATATAGATTGGTCAGGAAATGGGAACCGAGCCCGGCCTCTTGCGCCTCGTAAAAGTGAAATCCTTCAACCAGGTCCTCGGCCGCCTGATCAAGAATCTCAATCCTCATGTGGTTCTCTCAGAAATGCGCTTCTTGGCGGTCTCCCAGTCAATGAATCGGGCTTTGCCCTGTTCGACCAGGCGCTCGCGTTCGTCCAGGAGAGCTTTGTGCCATTGGGGCACCGGCACGTCTTCCTCCCGCCGGCAAAGGGCATCCCAAAGTGCTTCCATAGCTCGCAGCTTTTCCGCACGGGTCATTTGGTCAAGTGGCAGTGTGATGTCCATATCGCTTCCTAAGCATGGCAGATAAAGCCAAACACGGCAAGCGGCGGGGGAAAACAGAGGTCGGACATCAGAGATCAGATGTCAGACGACGCATTATTCGTTCCAATGTTCGCTGAACTGGTCCACCGAAATCCAATGGGAAGGCTCTCGGTCGTCCATCCGCCGACTCAGCTCTTGGCGTGTGCTGGGGTCGCGCATGCGCCTCAGATGCACAACGTATGCAACCACATGGTCCTGCTGCGCTTCCGGCAGCTTTGACAGTTCTTCTTTAATCTGCTCCACCGTCATATTCTTGGGTGTATTCTGGATTCAGTTTATCCGATTTTGGCGATCAATGCAAAAGGCAAAGCCGGGGAGAGTCACGGGAGCGGATTCCTCCGAAAAAGCCAGAGGTCTGATAGTGCTACGCCGCTTGCGGTTCCGGGCGAACCGCTGACGGGCGCAGAAGGTAGTCCAGAACCTCGGCCTGCATTCGCTCAATTTCCAGGCGGTAACCGCCAGCAGCAGCCTCGAATTCCCCTACACGGGCGGTCTGGCGCATCTGCGCCAGCCACCGCTGAAACCGCACGATACGTTCCTGAGTCGTCTTGAGTTCCTGGTCGTCAGTTATCATATTGTAGCGTCCACAATGCCGCGCTTATTGCCGCCACGTTTAATCTGCCAGGTCAGATGTCTGAGTTCAGAGGTCAGAGATCAGCTCGGTTCTGCTCACATCGGCTTTATCGTTAGTGAGGGTGTGACGTTGGTAGCGGAGGTCGCCTTTGCCGGAGAGGCTGAGGTGAGCGCCATCCTCTCGGACTTGAGCCGCGCCGCGCTGTCCGTGGAAAGCGAGGTTACCCTGGCTGAAATCAAACGGACTGAATCCGAGGAATGCGTAGTCCGTGCCATACGAACTGCTGATTTCCACGGTGCGGCCACTATCCAGCTTTGTGAATTGCGGCGTTGGCTGACCCTGGGTAACGGGATAAAGGACGGCGGTGACGGTCGCGTTCGGCTGTAATCGCAGATGGAGCGAATGCTGGGTGGTGGTCCGCGTCTTGAAACCCGAAGCCCCGGTGGTCCGGGACAGCTCCTCAGTTGTCAAAGTGCCGGAGGAGGTCTCTGCCAAATAGACGACCACGTCCACGCCGAAACGGCCCTGGATGCGGAGGGGGGCGCTGGGGTCGAGGGGCGGGCTGGGATTAGCGTTGAGCGTTGAGCGTGGTGGAGCGGCGGAAGCGGGGGCGGTGTCGGTGGCGAACCAGATACGCCAGTCGGCGGGGCGGCCATTTGTGAGCGTGTCGCGGAGCACAAAGTAATTGGGGCCGAGGCAATCCTTGTCCTTGACGAAAAGGATCTGGCGGTGCCAGCCGGCGCGTTCGCCGTGCAGGTAATCGAGCCGGTCGCCCGCAACGAATTCGTCGATTTGCCCTTCGTTGCCCACCACTTCGGGGAAACCATCGTCCACGCGGCTGTGGTCGGCCGCCGGGGCACGGGTGTAGTAGCCGAAGTCCTCGCAGAGCGGCTGGCCCTTCCCCCAAAGGATGAAAGAGCCTTCGTCGTAATCGTAGTGCTGGTGCAAACTGCCCTGGATGTAATGCAGGTAGGTCTCGCAATCGCTCGGGAAATGGGCGCGGAACACAGCGCCGGCCCCGGGAAACCATTCGCTGGTCCAGGCGGGCACTTGAGCAGGAATGGACGGGTCGAACATAAACGCCGAATAGCCCATCACGCCCGGGTATAAACCACCGATGCCGGGACTGGTGAAGGCTCCCTGTTCCTTCCACATCCACTGCATCTGCTTTGCGAACGCAGGGTCCTTCTGTTTCCAGAAACGGGCCAGCCAGCCGGTCAGGCAGGTCCGTTCGCCAGTGTAAGTGTTGCCAATCTCCGGCAGGTGACGCTCCCCGCCCAACCGGGAATCGCGTGGCGTAGCAATGCAGGCCAGCCAGCGTACCGCCTGCTTGAGCTTCGGATGCAGGGTCCAGTCGGTGTCGCTGAAAGTGGTTTGGCGCAGAGCAAGGGCCAGCGACATGAGGCTGTCCAGGGAGACCGTGGCATAATGTGGCGCTTCCAGCCAGCCGCCGTTCGGGCCGGTCCAGGTCTCCAGTTCCTTCGCCATTTCATCAATACCCATTTGCGCCCATTCCCTGGCCTTCGGATGATCCGATATGAGGCAAGCCAGGACGCCAAGCTCGCAGCGGATAGACGTAGTCATTTTCGGATTCGCTTTGAATCCCCGCTCCGGCGAGTGGACTGAAGGGCTGGCCAGCGTATAGCCGAGAAAAGCCAGTTGAGCCAGAACGCGCTCGCGCTGACTGGACGACAGCACCCCCGGCTGAAGAACCGCATCCGACGCGTTCAGCGCGGGCGTCCCCTCGTTGTAATACTCGTGAGGATACGCACCCTGAGTGGGCAGGGCGGTTTGTCGCACGTAAAAGTCCACCGCGGATTGCAACTGCCCAATTGCAAACTGGACCATCTTGGTCCGAAGCTCCTGATCGCCGGTCACCAGAAGATAAGGAACATATTCGTCCAGCGAGTAAGGATTGGGAACAGTCCGGCGCAACTCGGCCAGGCGGTTCGTATCAACTTTGAAATGCATTCGGAACGTCCCGATCTCCTTTGGCGTGGTGAAGAGTCGCGGATGCGGCAGAAGGCGGTCGGGCCATTCCAGCGCGTAGTCTTTAATCTGGTTCAAGGGCAAGTCGCCGTATTTGATCAGATACTGCTGGGGCAATGGCGCGGAATCCTTTACCACCTTAAGAGCGTTATCCCTGGGCAGAGCGATAAACATCCATTTGCGTTGAAATCCCTGCAACTGAAACTGCATCCCCAAGTCCTGCTTGGCCACCTCGATCTTGGTGCCCCATCGGGTCTTGCCCGGATCGACCCAGCAGGCCGGTTCCCTCATGCCGACGGCCAGCAGGTCGGGACTGTCCACCCGATACAGGCCAAGCCAGTTTCCGTGCAGCTCCTGCCACCATTCCAGCCACGGCTCAAGGACGAAAGCCGTGTTACCGGCCTCGCGCAAGGAGCCGGTGGCGCTGTCCTGCTTCTTGCGCCAGAACAAATGGTCGGGCTCAAAGCCAGCTCCCAACTTGAACCGGTACGACGCCTCCGGTGGGCCCTAGAACTCCTCGTCCACCAGAACGACCGGCTCGCCAGAGATAACGCGAAACCGCAGCCGCCAATATTCCTTATTGGGAAACGTGTACGACGATTCAACGTCCGCATATACCGGTCCATCAGCCACGACCTTAACTCGGCAGCTTGGTAGGGTAGCCGTCCCGGCTGCCAGTGCCGTGGGCGTCCCGCCCACCTCCGTGCTTCCGATCGCCGTTGTTCCCATCCGCTTGTTCGTGTCCGTCGGCCAGTGCAACTCCCCTGCCCCAACCCATTTCCCTGAGGCAAGCCGTAAGCCGCCGATTGGCCCTTCCCTGAGCGCCTTCGACCCGCGGTTCAAGCGAATCCCGATGTGTCCATTCCCCAACTCCACCCATTCGGGCTGCTCCTTTATCGTAATGCCCCCGTCCTCTGACCTCTGATCGCTGATCTCTGATCTCCGTCCTCTGCCCTCTGCCCCCTGTCCTCTTCCCTCTCCCCTCTTCTCGATCCTCTCCACCAGGCTATATTCGGCCTGTGCGAAGCTGGGCATCGAGGCGAGAAACGCGATTCCTGCGGTGCTGCCGGTCTGCCACTGAAAGGGGACCGGGTGCTGATCGGCATCCAGCAACGCCACGTCCCGCCGCCCGACAAGCCTTGCGTCTGTCTTAAAGAAGACCAGTTCATTGTGCCAATCACGATTCAGATAATCCCGCAGGGAAAACCGGGCAAGCACAGGTTGGGGTTGGTCGGAGGCCTCCGTCGGCGGGCAGCCGACCCACGGCAGTACTAGGAGGAGGCTGATTGCAGGGGACAGAGATCGGAGGTTAGCCCATCTTCCGCTATTCGACCTGGGAGATGGCGATTTTTGAGGCTCGGGCGGTTGTAAGTGGTTGAGAATGAGCAAGGGGGGTGACCGAAAGGGGCTGTAGTGCAGCCCAAATCCTCGCCTAAGGAATCAAAAGCGCGACTTTGCTCAATAGAATCAAAGAACTCAGTTTT
>OCZT010005789.1_pt1 | contig 12276 bp, 10 predicted proteins | sample 1539031 | NCBI WGS metagenome assembly OCZT01 (sample SAMEA3539308, study PRJEB22396) | soil metagenome | biome: tundra; feature: field; material: soil | place: USA | collected 2010-05 | depth 0.15 m
CCTACTTCAACATCGATTCGGGAACCGGACGCGTGCGCGGCGCCAGCGTCTTTGGGCCGCCCGAAGCCGCGGCGGTGGTGCGCGCGGCGCTGGCTCCGTTCCAGGACCTGGGAGTGGCGGGAGCGGTGCCCTCCACGAGCCGGGCCGTGGGCGGCACCGACAGTACCTCTTTTAGCAACGCGGGCCTGGCCGGCGTCGGGCTGCAGCAGGACCCCATCGAATACCAGAGCCACACCTGGCACACCAACCTCGATACCTACGAGCGCATCGTCCCGGAAGACGCCCGGCAGGCGGCCACCGTGATTGCGGCCGCGGTGTGGCACGTCGCCAATCGCGAGCAGACGCTGCCGCGATTCACCAAGGAGCAGATGCCGCCGCCGGTGACGGAACCGGCGCGTTGAACACTGCGCAGGCGGCACCGCCTGCGCCACCAGCACAAGTTCTGCGAGTTCAAAGGTGGGGCAGGCGGTGCCCCCTGCCTGCTTGCGGGCGGATTTCCGGGAACAAGCGGCGGGCTGCGTGCGTCTTCCAGGTGAGATGGCTGTGTCCAAGGCCCGCCAATTTCGCCTGAGCGCCTCCTTCTGGGAGGCCACCCGTATCGCCCTCGATTCGCTCCGCAAGAACAAGCTCCGGAGCTTCCTGACGTTGCTGGGAATCATCCTGGCCACCACTACCTTGATCGCCGTCACCGCCCTGATCCACGGCATGGACGTCTACATCGCCGAAAAGGTCTCCAACATGGGCGCCGACGGCTTTCGCATCGTGCGTATGGCGTGGTTCGGTCCCTGGGACCCCAAGAAATTCTTCGAGATGCAGAAACGGAATCCGCAGATCAAGCCGGACGAGTTCGAGTTCGTCAAGAGCCAGGCCACCCTGCTCAAAGACGTCGGCATGATGGCCTCGCGAAACGCGCGCGTCTCCTTCAAGGGCAATTCGGTCGAGAGCGTCGAGATCGATGGCATCACCGACAACATTCCGGCCATCAATAACGTGCAGGTGGATACCGGCCGCGGCATCACCTACGAGGAGGTGCGCCGCCACGCGCCCGTGGCCTTCATCGGCAACGACATCCGCACGCGCTTTTTCGAGGCGCAGGACCCGCTCGGCAAGATCATCGCCATCGAAGGCAATCCTTACGAGGTAGTGGGTGTCGCCAAAACATTGGGAAGCGTCTTCGGAAACTCCCAGGACAACTTTGTCATGATTCCCATCGAGGCCTACTTCAAGACCTACGGGAATCGCAACGGCATTCGCATGATCGCCAAGGCTATGGACCAGCCGCACCTGATGGAAGCCGAGGACGAAGTGCGCGTGCTCCTGCGTTCCTACCGCCACCTGCGGCCCGGCCAGGACGACAACTTCACCATCTTCGCCTCCGAGACGTTCGTCAACCTCTGGCAGAGTTTGACGGCCACCATCTCGGCCATGGCGGTCGGCATCGTCTCGGTCTTCATGGTGGTCGGCGGCATCGTCATCATGAACATCATGCTGGCGGTGGTCACGGAGCGCACGCACGAGATCGGCATTCGCAAATCTCTGGGCGCCCGGCGGCGCGACATCCTCAACCAATACCTGGTGGAATCCTCGGTGCTGGCCGGTGCCAGCGGGCTGATCGGAGTAGCTGCGGCGTGGCTGGTGGCCGTGGCCGTTCGCAACCTGACTTCCGTGCCCATGGCCTTGCCGCTGTCCTCGGTAGTCATAGGTGTCGGGCTTTCCGCCACCGTCGGCCTGTTCTTCGGCATCTATCCGGCGCGCCGGGCGTCCAAGCTGGACCCCATCGAGGCCCTGCGAGTCGAGAGATAATCCCATGAACAGGCTGGCCTTCAACAACGGCATCCGACTGGCGCTCGGGACCATCCGGAGCCACAAACTGCGCGCCTTCCTGACCGTGCTCGGCGTAATCATCGGGACCGGCACCATCATCGGCGTCAGCGCCATTCTGACGGGGTTCGACGCTTCCATCACCGGCGTGCTGCGCAGCTTCGGCCCCAATTCGATCATTGTCTTCAAGTTTCCCGTCGGCTTTCGCGTAGGCAACCTGAGCCCCGAGGAACGGACCCGCAAGAACCTCACCTATGAAAACGCCGTCGACATCAAAGAGAGGTGCAACGCGGTCGAGTACGTCTCTCCCATGCTGTTCCCCAACAAGAGCATCAATGCCCACTACAAGGGGAACGATATGTACGATGTCGATCTCTTCGGCGTCGAAGAGGCTTACGCCAGGGGCGGCCAGGTGGACCTGCACCTGGGGCGATTCCTCAGCGACGAAGAGAGCCGCCATCGCATGCCCGTGGCCGTGGTCGGCGCCGACATCGAGAAGGGCCTCTTCGCCAACCTCGATCCGATCGGCAAGACCATCAACGTGGATGGTCACGAATTCACGGTGATCGGAACCATGCTGCGCCCCGCCGCGTCATTCTTCGGCGACACCGACACCCGTGTCCTGGTGCCCTACGGGATGATGCAGAAAATGTTCCCCAACGCCAGGGAGAACGCCATCGTCGTCAGCGCCATCGAGGGCAAGCTCCCGCAGGCGCTGGACGAAGTGCGGACCGTGCTGCGCATCGACCGCCGCGTGCCCTACAACAAGCCCGACAACTTCGCCCTCTCCACCGCCGAACAGATGGTCGCCGATTTCCGCCAGATCACGGCCATGACGTTCCTAGTGATGGTGGTGCTCAGTTCGATAGGCCTGTTGGTAGGCGGCATCGGCGTCATGAACATCATGCTGGTCTCGGTGACCGAACGCACCTATGAGATCGGCATCCGCAAAGCCTTGGGCGCCCGCAAGGCCGACGTCCTGATTCAGTTCTTACTGGAAGCCGCGGTGTTGACGGGCATGGGCGGCATCTGTGGAATCCTGTTCGGCTGGATCATCTCGCTGATCAGCCGGGCCGTCTTCACGTCCCTGCCCGCCAGCGTCCCGTTATGGTCGGCGGTTCTAGGCATTGTCGTGTCGGTAGCCGTCGGCCTGTTCTTCGGCATCTTGCCCGCCAACAAAGCCGCGCGCCTCGACCCGGTGGTGGCACTTCGGTATGAGTGATGACGCCGAGAACCGGAAGAAGTGGCGGCCGAGCTAGCCCGATCGGCGCCATTTATCTCTCCAGTTTCTTCAGCCGCCAACCGTTCCCGCCCGACGCTTCGAAAGCGGCGATTTGTTCGAGCACCTGATCGAGACCGTATTGTATGTGCCGCCGCATCTCCGCATCGGCTCTTTCCGGATTGTCGCTGGCCAGCGCGGCAACCAGTTGCGAGTGGAAGTTCGGCGGAAGTATGCTCCGCTGCGCGGCGGCATCGTAAAGCCAATTGAAAATCAGGACCTGCTTCGTCTCGATGGCATCCCGCAGGGCTGCGCATCCGGTCGCCCCGGGAATGCGCAGATGAAAATTCATGTGGTAGGTGTGAACGGAAAAAAGAAAATCCGCATCCGGCGTTTCGTTCGCGCAAGCCTCATAGAGCCGGTCCAGATGCCCGCCCATCCGAACCAGCTCCTGTTTCTCCGCCGCCGAAGCTCGCACGGTAAACAGCCTGGCCGCTTGTGTTTCGAGCGCCTCGCGAAGAATGTAATGGTCGCGAACGTTGTTTTCGTTCGGGATCTTCACGCGCGTTCCGACGCGCGGCCGGCTTTCTACGAGACCTTCGCTTTCGAGCCTCCGCAACGCATCTGTTATGGGAATGAAGCTCATTTTGAGATCGCCGGCAAGTTTGCGGCGCGACAATGGCGCGCCCAGCGGAAAGTCGCCCTTGAGAATCTTGTCGCGCAGTTGGATGTAAGCCTGCGCCGCAAGGCTGAGAGCCGGCTTGCGGCGCTTCTGAGGCGCTCGTATTCCTGGGGCTCCCGTCATTTCACTGGACCTGAGACGATTCCTTTAAACACGAATTTCTGGATTCGCCTGCCGTCTTCGACTTCCGAAGCGTAGAGATTGCCTTTGGAATCGGCGGTCATATGGTGCAGTACGTAAAATTCCCCCGGCGCGACGCCCGGACGCCCGAAGGAATCGAGGGGCTGGAGCGTTTTCCGGTCGAACACCCAGATCCGCGCCGGGCTCCGGCTGGCGACATATAGAAAGCGCTGCCCGGGGTCCGCGGAGAAAGCCGTGCTCGCGGCCGTATCGCCGCTGCCGCAAAAGAGGTTAGACCCGCGCGGCGACTCGCACCACCGGTCGATAAATACCTGGGCCACGAACTTCCCTTCGACGGTGAATACCTGCACGCGTTTTCCGCCACGGTCGGAAACGTACACCAGCCCATCATTGGAAACCTTAACGCCGTGAACGATATCGAACTGCTGAGGGCCGGGATCCTTGGGATCGATCTCCTTCGCGGGGATACGCATCAAATCGGCGCCGCGACCCTCGCCACTGGCGGGATTGGCCTGGCCCTCCTGAGGAATCGGCGCGAGGCTGTCCACCGGAACGTTGCCGAAGGCGCCCCACATCCGCTTGTACACCCCTGTATCCGCATCGAACACGATGATGCGTCTGTTCCCGTATCCGTCGGCAACGAACAGCTCATTCGTCTTTGGATAGACGAAAACGTCCGCCGGTTTCCAGAAATTCTCCGTATCCCGATTCGTTTTCTTGTGCCCGCCATGGCCGATTTGCATCACGAATTTTCCGGCCTTGGTGAACTTCAAGATCTGGTCCTCATTGCCACTACCGCCGATCCAGACGTACCCTTTGTAGTCGACGTAGATGCCGTGCTCGGATTGCGGCCAGTCGTAGGCGGAGGCCGTGTCCGGACCGCCCCAGCCCTGGATGTAGTTGCCCTTCGAATCGAACTCCATCACTGGAGGCCCCGTTTTTTGATCGGGCCGGACAACCCGCGGGCGATGCAGCACCCAGATGTTATCCTGCTCGTCGGCAGCGGCGCTGGCAACCTGTCCCAACACCCAGCCATTCGGGATCTTCGGCCACGAAGGGTCTGCCTCGAACTTCGGCGCCGGGCGCGTGGACTTCCCGTAGTCCTGCGCCATCATGCTTGACGCGGCCGCCAAGGCAATTGCCCACCAGATCGCCCGCTTCTTATGCATGGGAATCCTCACAAAGCCATCGGCCGGCCGAATTTCGCCAGAGTGCGCATCGGTTCCGCCATATCGTGGACCGCGCCGAGATTCAGCCACTGCCCGCGGGCGCGGTCCCTCTGCTCGGTCGAAATGGACATATAGGCGCACGCCCGGTCGAACTTTCCGACGATCTCTTCGTGCGTCATGGGCGTGTTCAGGTGCACCATCGTTTCTTTCACCAGTTCGCCGCCCGATTTGGTCCGCGCGGTGAGGCGCGCCTGTCCCTGATAAGTGAAGCTGGGATCGGGCCCGGCGGTGATTCTATCCATCAGCCTTCTCACCGCGGGATCCTGAATGCGTTTTTCCGAGAACGAATCGAGATAAATATCTCCGTCAATCAGCGCCACGGCGACGACGTAAGGCATGCTGTGGTCGGCAGTTTCGCGATTCTTCGGATCCCACTTGGGCGGATCCGCCGTTTCCTGCCAGCCGGCGAACGGAAGCTCGACGTGCAGGGAAACAATATCCTCGGGCTTGGTCCAGGCCCTGATCGACGGTGTCAGCTCGAGGACCGACTGGGTGGACCCTTCCGAGGGGAATCGCTTGAACCCCATCCTCTGGATAATCATCCGGCCATCCGGACTTGCCGCCGGGAGCCGCAGATCCCGGAACGAACCGATGTGATCGAAAAGACCATCTCTGCCTTCGAAGGGCTGCGCCGGGCCAGTCATTCCCTCCCGCGCGAGCAACGTCGAGAACACGGCGCAACGGACCGATTCCGAACTGTGACACCCCTTCCAGTGAGAAAGCGCGCCGACATGCGTGACTTTCATCGGCATATGCGGAACCAGCGTCAGCGAGAGGGCATTGGCAAGCTGGTCTTCGTTCAACGTCATGAGCTTTCCCACCGCCATCGCCGTCGCGGGACCTTCATAGGGACCGTCCCAGCCGCCGCTCCCCGTGCTGTTTGCGCCCGCGGCCGCCAACGCTCCCGCCATCTCGTAGCCCAACGCGATCGCGACCAGCATTTCGGTTCCGGTCGAGTGAAACGCCTCGCCCACCGCAAGAATTCCCGAGATGATGTCGCTCACATGCCCGCCCGGGCCGAGGTCGTTGTAATCGGCGTGGCGCAGCATACATCCGTTGGTGAAGGCGGCCATCTCGGGCGACGTCGTAATGCCATAACCGAGCACCGTGCATTTGAGATCGCTCCGGATTGTGCGCGACATTCGGGCGCAGATGCGTACCGGCTCGGATTCGAATCCGGCGATGAGCGACGCCATCGAATCGAGCATCGTATCCCCGACGGCATCGACCAGCGCCGGCGTCAGATTCGATGCGGAGAACGACGCCACGTATTTGACGATCTGGCGGGTGGTGTTGTCGATCGGCCCGTTTCCCGAAGCCCGGTGCGCGTCGTTCTGCCAGCCGGTCCGCGTGATCGCATCGGGAGGGACCGCCGGACTCTGCGCCGGCCCCTTGGCGGCGTTCAGTACCGTCATGGCGGCGCCGGCGCCCAACTTCATGAAACTGCGGCGAGCTTGGTTCCCATCCTCCATATCATCCTCCACTTCCGATGTCGACAACCTCCCCAAGAGTCCGGCTGGACAATACCCAGTCAGTTTAACTGACATTGCAGTAATGAGTCAATTCCCAATTCGATGCTGGCCTCAACGACTTCGGCTGATTGGTCGTCGCAGGTACGTCTTTCCTAATGACTGAAATATCACTGATTAGCATGGGCGCCCGGCGGCAGAGTCCAGACGATTGCGGCGGCGATCAACGGCAGGATTCCGAATCCGAAGAATACTGGCGTGAAGGAGTAATGATCCACCACCCACCCCGTGGCCAGACTGAAAATCATTCCGCCAAACCCCGAGCCCATACTCGCCAGGCCCCAGATCGAGCCTACCGCATTGGGCGGAAACACATCCGCCGGCATGGCCAGCATATTGGAGAGCGCGCCCGTGTACCCCAGGGTCGCAAGAGAAATCAGAGCGATGGCCCCATAGACGTTGTGACAAAGTACCGCCGGGATGGATGACATCGCCAGGGTGGCGAAGAACATCACGCAAATTTTCCGGCTCTTGAGCGCGGGGATCCCGATCCGGAGCAGCACCGAAGAGAGCCATCCGCCAATCAGGTTTCCCGCATCCGCGGTGGCGAATGGGACCCAGGCAAGCTTGGCAATGTCCAGCAGGTCGAAGCCGCGTGCACTGGCCAGATACTTCGGAAACCAGAATATGTAGAAGTACCAGACGGGATCGCTGAATACCTTGGACAGGGTGAAGGTCGACACCCACCGCGTGCGTAGCAGGCGCATTACCGGGATGGGCGGCGCCTTCCGCTGGTTTTCGACCGTGGCCGGCGATCGATAAATCAATAGCCAGGCAGCCAGCCACAGAATCGCCAGGGCGCCCACACCCAGGAAGGCGGCGTGCCACCCGAAACGCACCACCACCCATACGGCCAGCGGCGGGCCCGCCACAGCGCCGATTGCGGAACCGCTGTTGAAGATGCCGGAGGCCAGTGCCCGCTCCCGAACGGGGAACCATTCCGCGACCACCTTTACGCCTGCGGGCCAGTTGGCCGCTTCGCCGATTCCCAACAGAAAGCGGCACACGCCCAGGCTGAGCGGGCCGGAAGCCAAGGCGTGGAGCAGCGCTGCCACCGCCCACCACCCCATACACACCGCGTATCCGATTTTGGTGCCCACTCGATCGAGAAACGCGCCCGAGCAACCGTTCGAAATCGTGTAGGCAAGCATGAACGCAAAGACCACCCGCGAATACGCCACGTTGCTCATGTGAAATTGCCGCCCGAGTACCGGCGCGACCACCGCCAGTGCCTGGCGATCGATGTAGAGCACGACCGTGGCGGCAAAAACCAGGGAGATCATGAGCCATCGCAAGCGCGATGCCGGGGCGATTTCGGTTTTGGAGTCCATGAATGAGATCCTGCGATCTGCTGTATCAGTAAATGCGAATCACGGCCACAGCCGCTATTATATTGACATTCCAGCCGTCACGAGCGAAACTATTATTGCGATAACAGAAAAATCTTTTCACTTCCATGAAAGCACTCCTCCTTACCGCCTACCGCCGTCTTGAACTCGTCGATATGCCCGAACCGGAGATTGGCCCGGACGATCTGCTGGTACGCGTACAGGCTTGCGGCATCTGCGGCAGCGATATTCACGGCTACGACGGAAGCACCGGCCGGCGCATTCCACCGTTGGTGATGGGCCATGAAGCCGCCGGCGTAGTCGCAAAAGCCGGAGCCAACGCGATCGACTTTAAGGCCGGCGACCGCGTGACGTTCGATTCCACCATCTATTGCGGCAAGTGCTATTACTGCCGCCGCGGCGAAGTGAACCTTTGCGATAGCCGCCAGGTGCTCGGCGTGTCGCCCGGCGACTATCGCCGCCATGGGGCCTTCGCCGAGTATGTCTCGGTTCCGCAACACATTACTTATCGGCTGCCGGATTCCCTGAGCTTCCAGCAGGCGGCCATGATCGAAGCGGTTTCGGTTGCGGTGCATGCCGTGGGACTGACTCCGGTGCGGCTGGGCGATACGGCGGTGGTGGTGGGTAGCGGCATGATCGGGCTACTGGTGATTCAGGCGCTTCGTCTCGCCGGATGTGGCCAGATTATGGCAGTCGATCTGGACGACCGGAGGTTGCAATCCGCCGCCGCATTGGGAGCCGATTTCGTGTGGAATGCGGCCCAATGCGATGTGCCCGCGGCGGTTCTCGAGCGCACGGCGGGACGCGGCGCCGATCTTGCCTTCGAAGTCGTGGGCGCCACCAAGACCTTGCATACAGCCCTGGCGAGTCTTCGCAAGGGCAGTGTGCTGACGCTGGTTGGCAATCTCGCTCCACAGGTGGAGTTGCCGCTCCAGTCGGTGGTGACTCGCCAGATTCGCATGATCGGTTCCTGCGCCTCGGCCGGAGAGTATCCGGCCTGCATCCACCTTATGGCGCGCGGAGCCATTCGGGTGGAGAGCCTGATCAGCGCCACCGCGCCGCTCAGTGAAGGGCCCTCCTGGTTTGAACGGCTCTACAACCGGGAAGCCAACTTAATGAAGGTGATTTTGGAGCCATAAACCCATTCTTATGAATCGAAACGTGTTCGACCTCACTGGCAAGGTGGCCATTGTAACCGGGGCCAGCCGTGGACTTGGTCAATATTTTGCACGGGCGCTGGCCCAAGCAGGCGCGGATTTGGTAATCACCGCCCGCAGACTCGATGCCCTCGCCGGGTTTCAAAAAGAAATCGAGACCATTGGCCGGCGTGTCGTCGCACTCGAACTGGATGTTCGGGATCTCGCCAGCATCCGCAAGATGGCCGACGCCGCCGAAGAGGCTTACGGCAAGATCGACATCCTGGTCAACAATGCCGGATGCAACGTTCGCAAACCGGCCGTCGACGTCACCTGGGACGATTGGAACCTGGTGCTCGATACCAACCTCCGCGGAACTTTTTTCGTGGCCCAGGCCGTCGCCCAAAAGATGATTCCCCGCAAATACGGGCGTATCGTCAACATAGGCTCGGTAACCTGCGTTTTCGGTTATGCCGGTCTCGCTCCTTATACGGCCAGCCGCGGCGGAGTCAAACAGTTGACTATGAGCTTGGCCGGCGATTGGGGACCCTACGGCATTACGGTGAACTGTCTCGCCCCAGGTTGGTTCAAAACCAAGCAAACCGAGGTCTTGTATCAGAGCCGGGAATGGGTCGAGTACCTTTGTGAACGGATTCCATTGAATCGCCCGGGGCGCCCCGACGATCTCGACGGGGCAGTGGTTTTCCTTGCCTCGGATGCCTGCCAGTACATCACAGGGCAAACCCTGTTGGTGGATGGCGGCATTTCGACCGGGGCCATCAAGGCCACCGTGTCGCGTTAATTGGGGGCGGAAATGAAACTGGAATCCAAGGTTTGCCTCATCACCGGTGGAAGCAGCGGAATTGGCGCGGCAACCGCGCGCGAATTCGCGCGGCGCGGCGCGGACATCGCCATCTGTGGACTGCCCGCCGATGAAGCGCTTTCAAGGCAGGTACAAGCCGACATCGAGGCGCTGGATCGCAAGGTGTTGGCCCTGAATTGCGACGTGTCCGATCCGGAGCAGGCCGTCCGCTCGGTACAACACACCGTGGAGGCCTTTGGACGCCTGGACGTCCTGGTCCACTGCGCCGGCGGCGCGGCCCCGGGCAGTTTGCTGGAAGTGGATACCAAGATCTGGCATAAAGCATTTGATATCCATGTTCATGCGATCTTTCATCTGGTACGTGCGGCCGCTCCATACATGGCACAGAGCGGTGGAGGTGCGATCCTGCTGATTTCCTCGGCGGCCGGGGCCCGCGGCTGTGCCGGAGCTATCGCCTATAGTGTGGTGAAAGGCGCCATCCCCCAGTTCACCCGATCGCTGGCGCGCGAGTTGGCCGACCAGAACATCAGGGTCAACTGCGTATCGCCGGGAATCATTCGAACCCGGTTCCAGGATTATCTGACACCGGAGCAAGTCCGCAACAACATCCAGAACCGCATTCCACTGCACCGCGAAGGCAAACCGGAAGAGGTGGCCGACGCATTGGCGGCGCTGGCCGAGAACGACTTCATTACCGGCGCGGATGTTCCGGTGGATGGCGGCATGGCGATGAGGATGGTTTGAGATAGTCGAAGGGACGCGCACTTCGCCAGGAGCGCTCGGCTTTCCGCCCACCATGGTGCCGCCCCTGGACACCGCGGCCCTCAAATAGCTATCGTGATCGGGAGTGACAGATCCGCGGGAACAGCTTATTCAAGCCTTCGGAACCGGCGGCGCCGAAACCTGGGTGGTTTCCGCCCCAGGCCGAGTCAACCTGATCGGCGAGCACATCGACTATCACGGCCTCGCGGTGCTGCCGATCGCCATTCGCAGGCGCATTCGCGTGGCGTTCCGGGCCAGGACCGACCGGCGCATCCGCGCCGTCAGCACAGCAGAGTATGGCCTGCGTGAGTTCGAATGGACGCCGCGGCTCGCTCCCACGGCGGCGGGCGATTGGGAGAACTACTTGCGGGCGGCGGCCGAGGCGGTGGGCCGCAAATGGGGCGTCGGGGCCGGAGTGGACGCAGCCGTGGTGTCGGACCTTCCCCCGGCGGCGGGCCTGTCATCGTCTTCGGCGCTGATTGTGGCCTTCACCCTCGGTCTGCTCCGGGCCAACCGGCGCCGGGCAAGCTTCGAGGAGTTGATGGAGATCCTGCCGGAAGGCGAGCATTTCGTGGGGACGCGCGGCGGCGGTATGGATCATGCCGCCTCGCTCGCCTCACGAGCAGGCTGCGCCTCGCTGATCGAATTCGAGCCGCTGGCGGTGCGCCCCATTCCCGTGCCGGTGGACTGGCGCTTCCTGGTGGCCCACAGTCTCCAGACGGCGGAGAAGTCCGGCGCCGCGCGCGAAGAATACAACGCCCGCCGCGCGGCTGGAACGGCCGCCCTGAAGCGTCTTGGGTTCGTTTCGTATCGGGCGGCGATCGAGCAGCCGGTATCCGCCGGGAAGCTTCCGCCCGGCCCGGAGCGCGACAGCTTTCTGCACGTGACCAGCGAGGCGTGGCGCGTCCGGGCCGCGGTCGAGGCCATGGAACAGGACGACGCCGTCAGCTTCGGGCGGCTGCTCTTGGAATCTCACGCCAGCTTGCGGGACCGGCTCGGAGTGAGCTCTCCCGCGCTCGACCATCTGGTCGAGACGGCCCTCGAATCCGGTGCGCTGGGCGCGCGGCTCACCGGCGCGGGCCTCGGCGGCTGCGCGGTGGTCTTCTGTAAGCAACCGGACCTCCCGGCCGTGCGCGGCGCATTGATCGATCGGTACTACGCGGGCCGGCCCGATTTCGATCCCGACCGGCACCTCATCGACGCCCAACCCGGGCCGGGCGCGCTCCACCGCGAGGAAGTAAACTCGTAGGTTCTTCTCCTCCGCTGTCTCCGCGCTCTCAAATCCCCGGCCCAGCAGTAAACACCCCCAATCCCCACACGCCCCCCTTTTTTTCCTTGTCTTATCTTCCCCAGCGTCTCAGCGTCTCTGCGGTGGCCGGAAGATCTTTACCGCGGAGACGCAGAGACGCAGAGAATTCAAAGAGATTCTCTCTGCGTCCTCTGCCTCCTCTGCGCTCTCTTCTCTTGGCTTACTCTTATCTTCCTCAGCGTCTCAGCGTCTCTGCGGTGAAAATGGTCTTCGTTCCTTGCAGTAAACTCGTAGGTTCGGTATGCAACTCCACACCCTCGACTGGATCATCGCCTT
>OCZT010005790.1_pt1 | contig 12276 bp, 8 predicted proteins | sample 1539031 | NCBI WGS metagenome assembly OCZT01 (sample SAMEA3539308, study PRJEB22396) | soil metagenome | biome: tundra; feature: field; material: soil | place: USA | collected 2010-05 | depth 0.15 m
ACCATGCATCACGAACTTCACCGGATACTTCTTAGCCGGATCAAACCCCGGCGGCCGCACAATGAAGCCCTGAATCCTGGCACCCTCTGCACCCGTAAACCAAAACGATTCCATCGGCGGTAAGTCGATGACACCTAATACTCGGTCGTTAATATGTGTCAGTTGGCGCGCCTGGTATTCCTGCTTAGTCGTATCGACAGTAGGGGCGCTCCCGTCAAGCGCTATATTGAAGGACCGCTCCGTGTCATCCATTTCGCTCTGCAGTCCAACTACGATTTCACTCGGGTGATCGACTTTCATGAGAGATCCGACGATGCTGTAGTCCGTCGGATTGATTGCGATACTGCTCCACTCGCCATGTATTCTTCCGAGGCGATGGAAATCATCTCCCTCGAGATTGATGCGGAAGACGGGCGCTTCACCCTTTTCACCAGAAACGAAATAAATGATCTTCGAATTGGGTAACCAAGTGAATTCGTCAACCCAAAGACCAAAAGCCGGTGCGCCCGGCATTCCAGGTCGAGCGGGGACCGCAACGCGAAGCATCTCTTTGATCGTCTTTGCTTGTCGATCAAACACCACCAACCGAAATCGATCCGACTCAAACCCATTCCGAGCCTGCGACCGAAACGCCAGCCACCTCCCATCCGGGGAATAAGCCGGCCCGTCATCTGACCCTGGCGATGTTGAAACCTTCACCGCCTTCGCCCCCGGCTCATCCAGCCGCAGCGTAAACACATCGTTATTCGTCGAAGCCGCCGGAACCTTATCTAGATTCGTCACATAAGCAATCTCCTTTGAGTCCGGAGCCCACGCATACCCCAGCGGCCCACCCAGCGAGAAAGTCGGCGTCTCCGCATCCCCCACCACGCTAGCCGGCGTCAGGTCCCGCACATTCTCCCCCAGCCCCGGAGTCCCGCTCAGCCGCGCATTCAAATCCACCACCAGCACATGACTCCGCTTCACGCCCGTGTACTTGTCCCAATGCCGATACAGCAGCGAGTCCCAAACCTGCGCCTTCACCGGACTCTTCGCCGCCGCCTCATCCTTAGCCTTATCGCAAGCCTCTTCCTCCGCCCACGTCGCAGCCTCCGTCCCAATCAGTCTGTCATTCCCCTTTTGTTTGTCATTCCCGTAGGAAATCTGCTTCTTCCCTTGCTGTTGCTTGTCCTCCGACGCCTCTCCACCCTTGACCGAACACTCCGGATAAACGCTGCTGACAAACATCACCCGCTTCGAATCCGGCGACCAGATCCCCCCATCCGCCTCCGTACTCACCGCCGTCAACGCACTCCGCGGCGACCCTAACTCCCCCTTCGCCTCATCCCACGGAGCCAGCCAAAGCTGCGACCCTCCCCCCATATCCGACGTATAAAGCACCCACTTCCCATCCGGCGAGAACCGCCCATTCGACTCCCCATCCCCAAACGTCACCTGCCGTTCTTCTTGCTTGTCATTCCGCAGCCCGCCTTGTTTGTCATTCCGCAGCGCACTTTGTTTGTCATTCCGCAGCGCACTTTGTTTGTCATTCCGCAGCGCAGCGGAGGAATCTGCTTCTGTGCCGCCACCACTCCCCAGCGCCACCACCCAAAGATGATTCACCTTCGTGTTCTTCTCCAGCGACACATCCATCACCGAGAACATCACCCACTTGCCCGACGGCGAAATCTGCGGATCGCTCACCCGCTTCATCGCCATCAAATCCGCAAACGTCATCGGCCGCTCTTGTTTGTCATTCCGCAGCGAAGTGGAGGAATCTGCTTTCGCTGCGCTCTGCCCAACGGCCAGCCCCGCACACACCCCGGCACACACCAACCCAACCGCAACCCAACGCATCTTCATCGCGCCAGTCTAAACCCACCCATCCCTGCCCTGCGTGACACCCCTCACACCGGTCGCGCTCTACCCGTCAGCCCTTGACACCCCGACTATAATAGACATAGGGGCCAACATCAGAACTCCACCCATGCATCCGCCGCGCCAGCGTCCCCGGGCGTAGCTAACCGCAATGGATTGGATACTTTGGCGGCAAGCCTCCTGAATGCAAGAGCTTGAGGAAAACGAGGGGCCCGGATTTGGATCTAAGTCCTTTAGACGGGATACCTTAGGACCTAAGTACGGGGGGTGGGGGTACCCCCTGAAACCGCACCACTCGCGTCTAACCATTCGCGGTCCACTAGCGTCCTTTTACAGGAGTTTGCCAAGCCGATGAGATTATTTTTCAGACTGCCCGCCGCACTCCTCAGCCTCGCTCTCGCGACCCCGCTCACTGCCGTCGCTCAGGATTCTTCCGGCTTCGGCAAACTCGATCCAGTTCCGCCTGCCAACCTCACCCCCGAGCAGATCATCACGAAGTTCGCCGCCCGCGAGGCCGAATTCGCCCAGGCCCGCGAAAATTACATCTTCCGCCAGTCCGTCAAAGTCGACACCATCGACGACGACACCAAGAAGGTCGACGGCGAGTACCAGCAAGTCACCGACATCACCTTTAGCAGAGAAGGCAAACGCGAAGAGCACGTCATCTTTGCCCCGCAGAACACCCTCGACCGAGTCATGATGTCCCCCACCGACTTCGACGAAATCGAGCACCGCCTGCCCTTCATCCTCACCACCTCCGACCTGCCTCAGTACGACATCAAGTACCTCGGGCGCCAGAAGGTCGACGAACTCGACACCTACGTCTTCGAGGCAGGCCCCAGACGGCTGGAAAAGAACAAGCATTACTTTCAGGGAAAGGTCTGGGTCGACCAGCAGGACTTCCAGATAGTCCTCGTCAACGGAAAGACCGTACCCCAGGACACGCGTAAGGGCCACGAAGACCTGCAGCCCCCCTTCACCACGTACTACGAGCAGGTAGACGGCAAGTACTGGTTCCCCACCTACACCAAGGGGGAGGGCACGCTTCACTTCGTCGCTCAGGAAGGCGCCCTGGCCCAGGACGTCCACCTGCGCTCCATCGTCAAATACACCGACTACAAGCAGTTCCGTTCCACCAGCCGCATCATCTACAACGGCGAGGACATTACCAACAACAAGGCGCCCGCCGATCCGAAGACCATCCCCGCAAAACCGAAATGAGGTGTCTTCACCGCGAAGCGGTCGAGAACGGTACGAAGTACTCTATGCCGCAGGCTCGGATTCAAAGTATAGATATCGCCGCCAGCTCGGATCCGCTGAGCCGATCATCCGCATGATGTGGCGCGAGGTGTGCAGGCTGAATGGCCGCGGCTCGCGTTGCAGCTTCATCTCGGTCAATTCATGCAAAAGCTGGTTCCCCTTGCGCCGATTGCAGTCGTGGCAACACGCAACCAGGTTCTCCCAGGTCGACAGTCCACCTCGTGAACGCGGAACCACATGGTCGAGCGTAAGCTCGCCGGCCGTCAACACAATGGCGCAATACTGGCAGGCGTTGCGGTCGCGCAGCAGGATGTTCTTCCGCGAAAGCGCGCGCGTCTGATGCGGAATCCTGCGGTATTCGAGCAGCCGGATCACGCTCGGCATTGCCACCTTCATCCGCGCCGCGTGAAGCACCGCGCCCTGCTCCTCCTCCGTCCGCGCTACGCCCTTCAGAACCAGCACCAGCGCCCGCCGCGCGCCGCAGATATTGATCGGCTCGTACGACGCATTCAGCACCAGCACCGGCGTCTGCATCGCCGGCTGGCGAAAGACTCCGATGCGCACATCAAGCTCCGTCGTCAGCCGCGGGGAGCTGTGTCCGCTCGCATGTCCCGCGTGCCGGTTCCCGCTGACCCGCTGCTTCCGCATCTTGGCCGACATGTGAGACGCTTGCATTGCTAAACTCCTCCGGCCCGAATCCTCATCTGATTCCCTTGCGTTGACTGCTCTCTCACGCGTCCGTTGCGTCTATCCGAATCCCTGCGGTTTACGCATTGAACCCTCGTCCCACAGTGCCACGCGCGAAGTCTGCGCCCGCGCCAGCGTTGCCACCCACACCTTGCGTGCGCCCGCCCGGCGCAACACCCGCGCACCTTCCCGAGCAGTCGCCCCTGTGGTGTAAATGTCGTCCACCAACAGCACTTCGCATCCCAGTGGGAGCCTTGTAGCGTCGACCGCAAACGCACCTTCCAGGTTCCGCCGACGGCCATGCGAACTGAGTTCGAACTGGCTCTTTGTATCGCGCCGTCGTGCGAGCACTGACGCCGCACACCTCAGACTCCATTCGGGAACAATCCTCCGCAGTTCGGCGATTGCCGCATCGGCGAGCAGTTCAGCCTGGTTGTAGCCCCGCTCGCGCTGCTTGCCGGGAAACAGCGGCACGGCAACGACAACAAGCTCCCGCGCAGCCTCGGCCTGCAGCGTCAGAATAGATTCGGCTAGCAGTCCGCCGAGCAGCTTGGCGACATTGCGCATCCGCTCGTACTTCAGCAGGTGGATCATCTCCCGCAACTCGTCCTGATAGACCGCGTACGCAACCGCACGCTCGAACATCGGCGGCACCGCGCGGCAGGGATAACAGAGCAGCCCGTCCGCGGACAACTGCCGGGCAAACCGCGCGCTCTCCATGTCGATGTCCAAAGCTTCCCCGCATCGATGGCACATCGCATCCTTCTGCCTGGGAACGGAAGCGCGGCAGATATCGCAGATGGGAAGGGACGTGGAGCGAAGCAGCGGCCGGTTACAGACGCGGCAGTCCGAAGGAAACGCCGTCGTCGCAAAGTCATCGAGGACAGAACAAAGCGATGAACCCGCACGGCTCGCCAGCCTCTGCACCAAGCCCATTCTTGCGCGACCGTCGTCCAATCCGGCGCCTGGACCAAGCGGAGCGCCGAGTACAACCTGGAGCGTACTCTCATTCAGACTTTCGCTGAAGATGCACCTCGCTCGGTCGGCGCTCCAGGCCGCTTGGGCCGCGCCGCTGACGAAAGTATAAATCCTCGCGCCCTGGTTCGCCAACACGAATCTCTCTCCGCCACTCGAAGTCCTCCGCCGCTGATACACTCCCATCCAAAGCCAATAACACTGCTTCAGCGCGCGGAGACTCAACCACATGGCCACAGCAGCACCTGTCAAACCTGTCTTCAAACCCTTCGTTCCTGCAACCGAGTCGCGGCCCGAGTTGACCGCCCGCGCGCTGATTCTAGGCGCGCTCTTCGGTGTGCTCTTCGGTGCGGTCACGGTCTACGTTGGACTGCGCGCGGGATTGACGGTTGCCGCGAGTATTCCCATCTCCGTGCTCTCCATTTCCATCCTGCGCGCGTTCGGCAGGGCCAGCATCCTCGAGAACAACATCGTCCAGACCACGGGGAACGCAGGTCAGTCGATCGCATCCGGCGTCATCTTCACGCTGCCCGCCCTCATCTTTCTCGGCTTTGACCTGGAGGCGAGCCGCATCTTCGCGCTCGCATTGTTCGGCGGATGGCTCGGCGTGCTGTTCATGATTCCGCTGCGACGGCAACTGATCGTCGAGGAGCACGGAACCCTGATCTATCCCGAGGGCACCGCCTGCGCCGACGTATTGATGGCCGGAGAGCGGGGCGGCAGCTTTGCCTCGCGGGTCTTCCTCGGCCTCGGACTCGGTGGGCTCTACACCCTCTTCCAGAACGACAATCTCTTTAGCCTCTGGCCCAGCCAGCCCGACTATCAACCCAACCTGGGCGCTCAGCATCTGCTCAAAGGCTCCGCCATCCGCGCCGACTGCACTCCCGAATACCTCGGCGTGGGATACATCATCGGCATCCGCGTTGCAGCCATCATGCTCGCCGGCGGCGTCTTTTCCTGGCTCGTGCTGATGCCCGCGATCTACTTCTTCGGCTCGCACCTCTCCGGCCCTCTCTATCCCGGCACTATCCCGGTCAGTCTCATGTCCCCTTCCGATCTTTGGCGAACATACGTTCGGCCCATGGGAGCGGGCGCGGTCGCAGCCGCCGGGCTGATCACGCTGATACGGACCCTTCCCACGATCGTCAGTGCGCTGACGCAGGGTCTCCGTAAGGGCGGCGCCAAGCTGGCGGCAGCCCGGCCTTTGCGGACCGAACACGACCTGCCTCCCATCGTGGTCTTCGGGGGCAGCGCTGTGCTGATCGTCCTCATGTTCCTCTTCCTCCAATTCAAGCCCGTCCCCGGAGCTTACGTCGGGCCTCTCGCGAATATCGCCGCCGCGCTGCTGATCGTCGTCTTCGGTTTCCTCTTCGTCACCGTTTCGGCGCGGATTGTCGGCATTGTCGGCTCCTCGGCGTCACCCGTCTCCGGCATGACCATCGCCACGCTGATGGCCACCGCCGCCATCTTCCTCGTCAAGGGTTGGACCGCACCCGCCTTTGGCGCACTCGCCATCACCATCGGCGGAGTCGTCTGCATCGCCGCGTCGAACGCCGGCGACACCAGCCAGGATCTCAAGACCGGCTACCTCATCGGAGCGACCCCATGGAAGCAGCAACTCGCCCTGATGATCGGCGTCATCGTCTGCATCTTCTCTGTGGGGGCCACGCTCAACGCAATGAATGTTGGCCTCGAACAGTTCCAGCGCATGCAGAAACCAGTTGCCCTCTCGCTCGCCCAGCTTCCGGACGGCGTGCAGAACAAGAGCTATTTCACGCGCGATAGCATCTCGTTGTCCTCGCATAATGCGGACGACCACACCAAGCAGCAGCTAGCCAATACGCGGCAATACATCCTGCTGAATGCCATCGGCTCGAACACGATCGAGGATGGCAAGTACCTCTACAACCCCGCCACCTCGCAGATCGAAGTCCAGTGGATTCAGGGCATCGGCAGCGAGAAGGCCGCCGCGCCACAGGGACGTCTGATGGCCACCGTCATCAACGGCATCCTCTCGCGTAAGCTTCCGTGGACGCTCGTCCTACTCGGGGTGGCCCTCGTGATTGTCGTCGAACTTCTCGGCGTTCGTTCGCTTACGTTCGCCGTCGGCGCGTATCTTTCCATCGCCACGACTCTAGCCATCTTCATCGGCGGCGTCATGCGATGGATGGTCGACCGCGCCATGGTCCAGCACGCCGAACGCGTCCGCCTGGCGGCCAATCCCGAGATCATCGACCCAGACACCGGCCTTCCTGTCCCGACCAGCGTAACGCCCGCGCTTGATACCGAGAGCGAAATCTCGCCCGGCAGCCTCTACGCGTCGGGACTCATCGCCGCCGGAGGCATCGTTGGCCTGCTCGGCGTCGGCGCTCGCCTGATGGAGGGCCTGTCTGAGCAGCGCGGCGGCCATTGGCAGCTCTTCCGCTTCACCGACACAAACCCGCTCCACCACGACTGGGTGAGCGTTGTCATGTTCGCGCTGCTTGCATTCAGCCTCTATTACTTCGCCAGAAAACCGCTAGGCCAGCAGAAGCCCTAGCGCGTCACCGCAGCAAATCTTCAAGTGTCGTCGACAAGTCCGTCTTCTCGTCGCGGTACTTCACGATTACCGGCGTATATACGCTCAGCCCCATCTGCTTGCCATAGCCGCCCGTCACCGCGCGCGAACCCGGCACCACCACCGCACCCTCGGGAATGATCAGCGGCGTCTCGCCCGTTGCCTTCAGAATCTCGCCCTTGACCACGTCGTACACCGGCGTGCCCCGCGTCAGGATCGTTCCCGCCGCCAGCACCGCACCGCGCCGCACGATCGTGCCTTCGTAAACGCCAGTGTTCCCACCCACCAACACATCGTCCTCAATGATTACCGGTGACGCGTTCACCGGCTCCAGCACACCGCCGATCTGCGCCGCCGCCGACAGATGCACACGCTTGCCGATCTGGGCGCACGAGCCTACGAGCGCATGCGAGTCCACCATCGTACCTTCATCGACATATGCGCCCGCATTGATGTACGCCGGCGGCATCATCACCACGCCCCGCGCCACGAACGCCCCAGACCGCACCGAGCTTCCACCAGGCACAATCCGCACTCCATCCTCGGGCGTAAACCGGCGCGCCGGATACGTGCCTTTGTCGACGAACGAGAGGATAGTCTTGCCCGGTGGCGCAAGCCCGCTCATCTCCGTCAGCGAACCCAGGCGAAAACCCAGCAGGAGGCCGCGCTTCACCCACGTATTCACTCGCCATCCGGTCGGCGCGCTCGCATCCGGTTCAGCCGACCGCAGCGTCCCCGCTTCAAGCGCGGCGCGCAGTTCAAGGAACGCGGCCATAGCCGCAGCGTCACCTACCGCCGCAATGCCCGCGGCAAAATACCGCTCAATCCTAGGCTGCAAATCGTCCAGTTCAGTTGTCATGGTCCATTTCAATTGTAGCGGCACCCAGAAGGATGACCCGCTACCCGCGCCTTCCACATGAATGGAGCAAAATATGAGGCTTCTTGAAGATGTTCCCATCGGCATCCCCGTACACGGCGTCTGCGCAAGCAACTCGGACGTAGCGTTTGCCCTGGAACCGCCAATAGCTCACGCTCGACTCGAACGCGGATCCATGCATGGAGGTAACGATATCGGGAGGGCCATTGTGAGTACCCGATTGCAGCTTGAACGACTGCGTAACCTTCTCGAGCAATATCCTGTAATCGCTGTTTAAAACCCAAAACTCGCAGTCGCTAGCCCCGCAGATATTGCCCACTCCCTGAACCAGGAAGAGGCGACCGGATGCCGTCTTCACCGTCATTGCGCGAAGATTTTCGGGCTTTTCGCCAAGCCTATGCACAATCCCTTGCTGATCCTGTGCGGGCAAGCTTCGGAGATCCGACTCGACATATTGGAGGTCCTTTATATCCCAGTCAATGCTTTGGGCAATTACGACGCCTGCCGTAAATACCCACAATGGCGCAATAAAAACAATGCGCTTTACAAATGTCGGAGTCATTTGTTTGACCTCATCGAGCAACCAGTCCAAGCTCGCCCGCCATCAGCTCCAGCTTCCGCCGCGTCGCCGCGCTCACCGAAACCATCGGCAGCCGCAAATGGTCTTCGCCATATCCCATCAACGCAAGCACCGCCTTTACCGGCGCCGGGCTCGGCTCAGAGAAGTGCGCCTGCATCAGCCGGAAAAATTTACGGTTGATCTCGCGCGCCGTCGGCCAGTCGCCATCCATGGCCGCACGCACCATCTTCGCCATCTGCGCGGGAATCGCATTCGACGCGACCGACACCAGCCCCGCACCCCCAAGCGCAAGTACCGGCAGCGTCAGCCCATCGTCGCCCGAGAATATCTTGAACCCGCGTGGCGCCTGCGTAATCAGCTCCGTGATCTGCCCAAGATTGCCACTCGATTCCTTGACGCCCACAATGTTCGGAATTTCCGCCAGCCGCAGCACCGTCGCAGGCTCCAGGTTCACACCGGTCCGCGATGGAATGTTGTACAGCAGCACCGGCAACTCCACCGACTCAGCGATTGCACGAAAGTGCTGGTACTGGCCCTCTTGACCCGGCCGGTTGTAGTACGGATTCGCCGTCAGCAGGCCATTCAATCCCGCCACCTTCGCAAGCTTCTTCGCCCGCGCGACCGCCTCGCTCGTCGCATTGTGCGTGCATCCCGCGAACACCGGAACACGGCCCGCCGCAGTGCTAACCACCGTTTCGACGACGCGCAGCATCTCTGCCTCGCTTAGCGTCGAGGCCTCGCCCGTCGTGCCGCAGGGAATCAAAAAGTTGATGCCCGATTCGATTTGCCGGTTCACCAGGCGGATCATTGCCGGCTCGTCGAGCCCGCCATCCGCGCGGAAGGGTGTTACAAGCGCCGTGCCACATCCAGATAGTTCCATCGCGAGTGTGAGTTTACCCTTTATCTGCCTGCGAAGTCGTGGAATTCGGCGGTGAAGCGCCAGTTGGCCTCAGCAAAAGAATCAGCCGTCCTCAACAGTCTCGTCTGCCTTCGCCGAAAAGAATCCGATCACGGATACCCCTAGAGACAAAGGGCAGCGATCTATCCGAATGACGTCTCGCCTCGAAATAGTTCGCTGGGATTCAAAGCCGGCACATACTTCGACACCACCCCATTCACTGCGCTGGACGGCTGATCCATGCACTTCACGAACGCCGCCTGAAACTTCGCCATCTCGTCCTTCGTGCCCACACTCACCCGAACATACGTCGGCATCACAGGCCATGTCCGGCCAATCGCAACCTTCTCGCCGAGCATCGCGCTTTGGAACTCTCCGCCCGGCCGCTTTACATCCACCATGAAGAAATTAGTCTGTGAACCCGGCAGGATCGTATAGCCGTGTTTGGTCAGGAACTCGAGCGTCTCAGAACGGTTGTCCGCATTGATCTTGCGGCGCAGAGAAACCACGTCCTTATCCAGAAGCGCCGCATTGGCTCCAGCAGCGCTTGTGATCGAAATGCTCGCCAGGCTCGGCGCCAGTGGCGCGACCGTCCTGAACTTCTGGAAATATTCAGGCCGCGCGAACACCAGACCCGCGCGCAGGCCGGCCATTCCGTAGATCTTCGAGAAAGTCCGCGTAACAATGATGTCCTGACCGGCCGCAACCAAGTCGATACACGACTCATCATTCGAGAAGTGGTGATACGCCTCGTCGACGATGACCACGGAACCGACCGGCTTGTTCTTCAACAGCCACACGATGTCCGCTTTGGGAGTCATCGTGCCCGTCGGATTATTCGGATTCACGATGTAGTACGCTCCGGCCTTCGGTGTAGCCGCGACCATGGATCGCACATCATGCGCAAAAGTAGAAGTGAGCTTGACCGCAAACTTCGGAGCGCCGGCCATGTCGGCTATTCCGGGCCCCTGTTCGTAGCTCGGATCCGCATACACAAGCGGTCTATCCGGGCCGAGATTCGACGCCAGCGCAAGGTTCAGCGGGCCCGCCGATCCCGGGAACAGACCCGCATAACCACGCTTCAGGCCAAACAGATCCAGAGCTGTGCTGAGGGTCTTCTGGATAATGTCTCCGCGATAACGATTGCCCATCGAAGCTGTCCTGCAGATTGCGTCAAGCGCCAACGGAGCAGGTCCCAGTGGGTTCTCGTTCATGCTGATCACTACAACGTCGCTCGGCAGCGACCCGCCCAGATTGGACATGTCGCCGATCCCCATGCCGCCACCCTGCCGAGGCGCTCCCGCGCCCTGAACCGCCGCAAATGCCGGGAAGGACGCAGCAGCCACCGAGGCTACGCCAACGCTACGAAGAAAGGACCTGCGCGAGAGGCCGGACTTGAATTCGTTGCTCATGCGAGAACTCCTCCAGAAACGGAATTGTGAAATCGAGTCGCCGGTGCGACAGAAGGTCTAACCATCAAGGGCGGAACAAGTTCACTGCAAAAGGCTCATTGCACTTGCAGAATCTGACCTGGGGAGGTTCGGGGTGGTATCGAATCCGCGATTGAATGAGTACTAACTTACAGCCAGTTGTGGATTCGTGCCCGCCGCGGGACAAATAAACTTAGCAATCGCGAGGCTCTTCAAACTCTCGGCTAATTATGTAACTGAAACGGAACAACATCCTAATTTCAGGCACGCCGCTTATTCGAGCGTCTTCCGTCACTTGCGCGCTGTTCGTAGCCCGCGATTCATCTAAACCCACTCCCCCGCACGCATCAGCGGCTCATCCGTGCCATCCGCCGCGATGCCGTCGACGTCCATCTCCGCGGAGCCGATCATCCAGTCCACGTGGATCAGGCTCGAGTTCGCACCCAGCGCCGTCAACGCCTCATCGTCCATCTTTTCGCCGCCAATCAGGCACGTCGAATACGCCTGTCCCAACGCAATGTGGCTCGCCGCATTTTCGTCGAACAACGTGCTCCAGAATAAAATCCCCGTCGCCGCAATCGGCGATGACGCCGGCACAAGCGCCACCTCCCCCAACCGCCTCGCGCCATCATCGGTCGAAATCAGCCGGTTCAGCACATCCTCACCCGCCGAAGCCGTCGCCTCCACAATCTTCCCCCCGGCAAACCGGCAACGAATATTCTCGATAAGCGTGCCCTGGTGCGAGAGCGGCTTCGACGCCCTCACCACGCCATCCACGCGGTCTTTGTGCGGCGTCGTAAAGCACTCCTCCGTCGGAATATTCGGCTGGCAATACACGCCGTTCCCCGCCATCGTGCCGCCCCCCGCCCACAAATGCTGGTCCGCCAGTCCCACCTTCAAATCAGTCGACCCATCCGCGGACTTGAAGTGCAGCGCCGCAAACCGCTTCGCATTCAGGACGCCCACACGCTGCTTCAACCGCGCGCCGTGTGCCAGCCAGTCGGCGACTGGATCGTCACCCGTAATCCGCGATGCCGCAAAGATCGCCTCCCACAGCTTTGTGACCGCCTGCTCCACGGGCTCGCCCGGAAACACCAGCTTCGCCCACTCCGGTGTCGCCGCCGCCACAATCGTCCAGTTGATCTCGTGCCGCGT
>OCZT010005791.1_pt1 | contig 12273 bp, 9 predicted proteins | sample 1539031 | NCBI WGS metagenome assembly OCZT01 (sample SAMEA3539308, study PRJEB22396) | soil metagenome | biome: tundra; feature: field; material: soil | place: USA | collected 2010-05 | depth 0.15 m
GGTGTTCTCGTCCCGGACACCGCCCTATCGGCCTGGGTCTTGATGGCGCCCGGAACCGTCCTCGCCCCCCGGGAAACACGTCTCTACCCGGACTATTACCTCGAGAAGAGGGCGAACGGGCAGATGCTCCTTCCCCGGGAGTTCAATGCCGCGAGCGATCCAGCGTTCTCACACATCCGCCTCAGCCTCGCTCTCCTGCAGATGCAGCTCGGAGCCGGGAGCTCGCAGGCAAGGGAGGAACGTCTGGGGAATCCGCCCTGGCTCCGGTCTCATCCGGACATGGTCCGTCGCTTGACTGCTTCCGCGTTTACGGCGAACGCAGCGTACTGGGTGCTCCGGGGTCCGTTCGGATGGCCTTTCCTCGGACGAGCCTCGATCGGAGCGCCGAAGCTCGACGAGACGTACAACCGAGCCTGGGCGGGCGCGCAGGCTGACCAGGTTCTCCGAAACGTCGACGTGGGCCGACCCGATCGGGCCGTCGCTCTCGCCGAGCGGCTCTTCGAGCTCTCGCCCTCGGGCTACACGGCCGCGCTCCAGGCCGAGAGCCTCCGGGCCTCGGGACGGCTCGAGACGGCAGAGGCATTCCTTCGCTCCGTCCCGCCTCCCTTTCACTCCTCCCCGAGCCTCGGCGTGGTGTCGGCGCTGATCGCGCGGGATCACGGAGACGAGAGGACTGCCCGGTCGATTCTAGAAGATGTCGCCCGCGTATTCCCGAGACCCGCTCTCGTGGCAGCAGTAGCCCGCCCGCTCGCGGAGTGGCCTGCGAGCCTCCACCGGATGACGGGAGAGAACCTCGAGACGCGAGAGCTCTCCCTCCCAACACTCGGCTCCGGAGGCGCCAAGCCCGGCCGCTGAAGATCGTTGCCCCTCTCGACCTCTCGCTCGACCGAGAGAGGTGAGAGGTGAGTACCGGCTCCCCAGGAAACGCTCGAGTCGACCTGCCGTGGCGCGGCGACACGACGCCGGGCGTGGCGACGTAGAATCGGTCGCAGAATGCACCCCGAGTCCGGCTGCGCTCCCGATGATCCCGCCTTGCCCGATCCGGAGGGAACGGCGCGAGGAGCGAGAGCTTTGTGAAACCGTCATTGCGCCCGCCACCGGAGCTGAGCCTGCTCTTCGAGGCTCTCAGACCCTCGCCGGACCCAGTCTTCGTTACGGATCGCCAGAACAGGATCGTCTTCTGGAACCTCAGCGCAGAGAGACTTCTGGGATACACCGCTGACGAAGTCGTCGGAGCTCCCTGTGCTGCCTCGCTGCAGGGGTGTGATAGCTACGGGAACCGGTACTGCGGCGAGGAATGTCCGATCACTCAGGCGGCGAAGCGGGGCGAGAGTGTCAGGCAATTCGGTCTCCGACTCCGCGCCCGGGACGGACATGTCCTTCTCATGGACATCAGCGTCCTCCAGTTTGCGGTCCACGCCCCCGAGACTTTCTACCTGGCCCATATCCTCAAGCCTTCCGTCGCTGCGATGCCCGCCGCACGGATCTCTGATGGGCCGAACGAGCCACCACGCTCGGCGCTCGCGGCCGTCCGGGACTCCCCGGACGCGCGTGCGCGGAAGCTGACGAGCCGCGAGGTCGAGGTGCTCGGGATGCTCGCCGCGGGCCGCACGACGCCGGAGATCGCCGACCGGCTCCATATCTCCGCGCTGACCGCAAGGAATCACATCCAGAACATTCTCGACAAGCTCGAGCTCCACTCCAAGGCCGAAGCGGTCGCGTTCGCGTTCCAGAAAGGGCTGATCTAGGGCCTTCCGTCCCGTCCCTGGTGCAAATTCACTAGACACAATGGTGCGCGTTGGGGATTGGGGATCACCCTGCCCGGGAGCACATTCCTTTCCACGTTGCCTACAATCGAAAGGAGTGCCCCGTGAACGGATTCAAGCGAGGTACCACGACGCTCTTCCTCCTGCTGGGCGGCCTGGTCGTATTTCTGGGCGCCAGGCCGGCTGCCGCGGTCCCCGCCTTCTCGCGGAAATACCAGACGTCCTGCCAGACGTGCCATTCGATCTTTCCGAAGCTGAACCCGTTCGGCGAGGCCTTCCGCCTGAATGGATATCACCTCCCGGGCGAGACCGAAGAGCAGGTCAAGCAGAAGGCGGTGTCCCTCGGCGCGGACGCCTACGCCAGGATGTGGCCAGAGATGGTCTATCCGAGCAGTCTTCCCGGGAACGCCCCGTTTGCCCTGAACGTGAAGATGGCGAACATCTACGCGTCGAGCCACGACGACACGGGCAAGCAAATCGTCCACAACGACTTCCAGTTTCCGCAGGAGGCGAACCTCTTCGGCGCCGGGACGCTTGGAGACCACTTCAGCTTCTTCAGCGAGGTGACCTACGCCGAGAACCCGGACGGGAGCGGGTCGGTCGAGATCGAGCACGCCCGACTCGACGTCATTTCGGCATTCGGCCCCGAGCACCTCGTCAACTTCCGGATCGGCAAGTTTGCTCCGAACCTCTACGACGGGTTCCAGGAGATGTGGCTGATGACCGACAACGGTGTCGACACGCTCTTCGCCTACAACCCGATCGGATTCAATGGCGGAACGGGCCTGGCCGACAGCGGAGGCGGCGTCAGCCTTCCGGCGCGGACCCGGGCGATCGAGATGTACGGTGTCGCCGCTCATCGCCTTTTCTACACGGTCGGCATCTCCGCCCCGATAGGCGCCGGCGGCCCGAACGGCCAGTTCAACAACAACAGCAGCAAAGACTTCTACGCCAGGGTCGACTACAAGTTCGGAGGCATGGGCCTGGACGGGGACTCGACGGGCGTCACGTTGCCCCCCGAGAACTGGCGGGAGACCTCCTTCCGCGTTGGCCTCTTCGGCTACTTCGGCAACGGAACCGACGTCAACTACGCCATCACCGACCCTGCGGGGAATCCGTTCCAGATGCAGCAGACGAGCTTCAGGCGTACCGGCGTCTATGGGTCGCTCTACGTCGGCGATCTGAACCTCATCGGAGTGGCGGTCCACGGGAGCGACGACCTCTCCCTGCGCGACAACGACACGGGTGAGGAGCTGTCTAGCGCGACCCGGACCTATGACACCTTCTTCCTCCAGGCCGACTACGTGATCGTGCCCACCTTCCAGGTCTCGGCCCGCTACGAGAACCTGCGGCCCGCGGACCCCTCCGTGGACACCCAGAAGGCTTTCAACCTGAACCTCAGCGTCCTCGCGCGGGCCAACATCAAGCTGATGCTGGAGTATCACAGGGATCTTCACGATGCCCAGAACTACCAACTTGCCGCGGTCTTAAGGGCCGCGTTCTGAAGGAGGCAATACCATGAAGGGAATACTCGTACTCGCCCTCTCCGCCGCCGTGGCCCTGCCGCTCGCGGCCGGGGACATTCACGGCAAGGTCACCTGCAAGGGGGTCCGCGACAGCGGCGATGCCGTGGTCTACGTCGGTGCGATCGCTGGCAAGACATTTCCCGCGCCGGCGCAGCACGCGAAGATCGACCAGAAGAACCTCGTCTTCTGGCCCCACGTCCTCCCCGTTCTCGTTGGGACGACCGTGGATTTCCTCAACAACGACGCCGTCCTCCATAACGTCTTCTCGCCCGATGGCTGTGCCGAGAAGTTCAACCTCGGGACCTGGCCGAAGGGGGAGATCCGAAGCTACACGTTCAAGAAGGAATGCGTGGCCGCCACTCTCCTCTGCAAGGTGCACCCCGAGATGGAGGCGTTCGTGGTGTCGGTCCCGACACCGTACTTCACCGTCACCAAGCCGGACGGCTCCTTCAAGATCGAAGGCGTTCCCGACGGCTCCTACACGGTCAAGGTCTGGCATCCGAAGCTCAAGCCCACGCAGAAAGCAGTGACCGTCGCCGGTTCCAGCGCGGCCGATTTCGAGATCGCCAAGTAGTCATGGCCGACGTCAGCCACGAGTGGCTGGAACGGAACTTCCCCTGCAAGTGGGCGTGCCCGGTCCACACCGAGGCTGGCAAGTACGTCACGCTGGTAGCGGAGGGGCGGTACCGTGAGGCCTATGCCGTGGCGCGCCGGCCCAACCCGCTCGCGTCGATCTGCGGGAGGATCTGCGCGGCCCCTTGCGAGAGCGTCTGTCGCCGGGGTGAGCTGGATGCTCCGATCGCCATCCGCGCCATGAAGCGCTTCGTCACCGAGAGGTTCGGCGTGGAGAGCATGCTGGACCTCTCCGTTCTTTCCGAGATCTACGGTCATCGGACCAGACGGCATCCGGAGAAGGTCGCGGTGATCGGCTCCGGTCCCGCGGGCCTCGCCTGCGCACACGATCTGGCCCTCCTCGGGTATCCCGTGACCATTTTCGAAGCCGCTCCGGTTCCGGGCGGGATGCTCCGCCTCGGCGTCCCGGAATACCGGCTCCCCAGAGCGCTCATCCAGCTCGAGATCAACGCGATCCTTTCCCTGGGCGTCGAGCTGAGGGCGAACACCCGCCTCGGACCAGGCCTGACGCTCTCCGATCTCAAGGCCCAGGGCTTCGCCGCGATCTTCCTCGCCGTGGGCGCGATGCAGAGCCGGGACCTGGCCATCCCGGGCATGGACATGGACGGCGTCCTCAAAGGGATTGACTACCTTCTCAACGTCAACCTCGGCTACAAGGTCGAGATGGGACGCCGTGTCGTCGTCATCGGCGGCGGGAACGTCGCGCTCGACGTGGCGCGCACCGCCGCTCGGAGCGGCGAGGCCGCCAACCTCGAACGGAATCTCTCCGTCGTCCAGGCGCTCGACGTCGCCCGGAGCGCCGTCCGTTTCGGAGCCCGGGACGTTCTCGTCTGCTCCCTGGAGTCCGAGATCGAGATGCCGGCGTCCCGCGAGGAAGTCGACGAAGCTGAAAGGGAAGGGATCCGTTTCCAGCATCGCGTGGGCCCCAAGCGGCTCGTGGGCGAAAACGGCGTTGTCACCGGCGTCGAGCTCCTGACGGCCTCGAGGGTCTTCGACGAGAACGGGCGCTTCGCCCCCCAGCTGGTCGAGGGGTCCGAGCGGGTCGTTCCGACGGACACCGTGATCGTCTCGATCGGGCAGACCGGCGACCTCTCGTTCCTGACGCCGGAAGACGGAGTCAGCAACCGTCAGGGCCGGATCGTCATCGACCCGGACACGCTCGCGACCACCGCACCGGGGATCTACGCTGGCGGAGACGCCGCCTTCGGACCTCGGATCGCCATCAACGCCGTGGCGGACGGGAAGAAGGCAGCCCTCTCGATCGACGAGCACCTCAGGGGACGCCCGCGCCTCTCGGAGGAGATCCTCGTCGAAATCGATGTCTCGCACCGCTATGAAAGGACGCTCGACTACGAGGGGATCCCGCGCCAGCAACCGCCGACCCGCCCCCTGTCCCGCCGGATCGGGATCGCCGAGGTGGAGGAATGCTTCGGGGAACGCGAGGCCCGCCTCGAAGGGACCCGATGCCTCCACTGCTGGACCAACACCATTTTCGAAGAGAGTCCGGACGAGGGAACCGAATGCATCCTCTGCGGAGGCTGCCAGGACATCTGCCCGGAGGACTGTATCGAGATCCTTCCGTCGGCGGCGATCCGCCACCTCCCGGCTTCGGCCCGGGAGCTGGCGCCCATTCTGTGGGAAGGACGGCAGGAGGGCTCCATCTTCATCAAAGACGAGGAAACCTGCATCCGGTGCGGGCTCTGCGCGGCGCGGTGCCCCGCAGGGACCATCACAATGCAGAGCTTCCGGGCCGAGTCAAAGGAGGACCGTGGTGTCGAAAGTGTCGAAAGTGTCGAACGATCCGCGTGACGAGATCCGGAACGAGGACGACGACCCGAACCGGCGCCAGTTTCTGAGCCGCGTCGCCATGGGAGCCTGCGCCGCCGCGGCCGTCGGTTCGGGCGTCGTGACGCTCGACTTCCTCGAACCGAAGGTTCTCTTCGAGCCTCCGACCCGCTTCAAGGCGGGAAGCCCCCTCGATTACCCGGAAGGAACCGTCAAGTTCAACAAGGAACGCAGAGCGTACGTCGTCGGCGGTTCGAGCTGCGTTTATGCGCTCTCGGCAGTCTGCACCCATCTCGGGTGCATCACGCGGTTCGTCCCGGACGAAAACGCCATCTCGTGCCCTTGCCACGGCAGCCGTTTCGACACGGAAGGGAACGTCACCCATGGCCCGGCGCCCCGCCCGCTGCCGTGGATCGAGATCGGCACCGACGAGAAGGGGGAGCTCGTCGTGGACACGGCGATCGTGATTCCTCATGGAAAGGTGTTTCGCGTATGAATACGATCTCTCTCGCACCTCTGGAGCGATGGCTGCGCGGGACGGCGGTCTTCCGGTCGATCGTGCGCCACGGCGCCTCCGAGACGAACCGCAACCGGTCGCTCATCGTCTTCGAGAACCTCTTCCTCCACGTCCATCCGGTCAAGGTCCGGGAGAAGACCCTCCGCTTCTCGCACACCTACTGGCTCGGAGGCGTCACCCTGGCGTGCGCCGTTCTCCTCGTGGCGACCGGCGTGCCGCTGATGTTCTACTACCACCCCTCGGTCCCGCAGGCGTACCGCGACATGAAGGAGCTCCAGTACGTCGTGGACAACGGTGTGTTCCTACGCAATCTGCACCGCTGGGCGGCGCACCTGATGGTCTTCACCGCGTTCCTTCACATGCTCCGGGTCTTCTACCACGGGGCGTTCCGGCCCCCGCGTCAGTTCAACTGGGTCATCGGCGTCGTCCTCCTCATCGTGACCCTCCTTCTCTCATACACCGGGTACCTCCTCCCTTGGGATCAGCTCGCCTTCTGGGGCGTGTCGGTCGGGACGAACATGGCCCGCGAGGCACCGGTGATCGGCGAGAAGATCCGGTTCCTTCTCCTGGGAGGGAACATGGTCTCGGAGAACGCGCTGCTCCGCTTCTACGTCCTGCACTGCGTGGTTCTTCCGGTCGGCCTTCTTGTCTTCCTCGCGGTCCACTTCTGGAGGATCCGGAAGGACGGGGGCGTCCAGGGACCTTCGGACGACGCTGCCGGTTCCATCGACGAGGCGGGATCATGAGCACGCTCCCGCCGCTTACGGCCGTCGAGTCGAACGATCCGGTCGGGACTCCCCGGCGGATCGCCCTCGTCCGTCCCGACACGCGTCCCTCCGTGCGCCGGACGGAAGAACGTTACGTGATGACCTTTCCCCACCTGATCCTGCGGGAGGTGATCCTCTTCCAGGTCGTCGTGATCCTCCTGTCGCTCGCCGCTCTCGTCTTCAACGCCCCGCTGGAAGAGATGGCGAATCCCGTCGAGACTCCCAACCCCGCCAAGGCCCCGTGGTACTTCCTTGGCTTGCAGGAGCTCTTGCACTACTTTCCACCGGTCGTGGCGGGAGTTCTCCTGCCCGGTCTCGTCGTGGTGGCTCTGGTCGTCATTCCCTATGCCCGGGTCAACCTGACGGCGGGTCCGTTCTGGGAAGGGAAGGGACGCGGGACCTCCCTCACCGTCGCGGGGATCGCGGCCGCGCTCTTCCTCTTCCTCGCAGCGTTCCGCTGCTGGGCGATCGCCATCCCGACCCTCCTGGTCACGGCGGCCCTCTTCGCCGCGCGCGGGACTCAAGGACCCGGATTTCGTGGCGCCCTGTCGCGCCTCTCGCTCCCGCAGTGGATCATGACGTGGTTCGTCGTCGTGGCAACCGTCCTGACGGTCATCGGGACGTTCTTCCGGGGCCCGGGCTGGTCGTGGGTCTGGCCGTGGCTCTCGGTGACCCACCCATGAAGTCGGTGACACGTCCATGAAGAAAGACTCGCTTCGCCTCCGTCTGGTCTTTGCCATTACGAGCCTCCTCTTCCTGATCGTCCTGGCGATCTCGCCGGCGAAGAACTACTTTCGCGAGTACCGGTCTGTTCAGCGGGACTTCCGGTCGCTCGGGATGAGCCGTGCAAAGAGTCTGAAGGCCGCACAGGCCTACCAGAAGCGGCCCGTCGCCATCGAGCAGGTCTGGCTTCGGGACCTCGACAGGGTGGACCGGTGCACGACCTGCCACCTCGGCGTTGCGGACCCGGCGATGGCGGACGCTCCGGAGCCGCACCGCCTGCATCCGCGCACCGCGCACACACCGGGCGACCTCGAGCGGATGGGATGCACGTCGTGTCACGCGGGGGAGGGCCTGGCGACGGTGCGGCCCGAAGCCCATGGGACCACCGCGGAGGCCGAATCTCCCATGATCCCGCTCGCCTACCTCGAGGCGGGCTGCGGACGCTGCCATACCTCGGAGAAGGTCTCCCAGGCATCGCTTCTCTCTCGCGGCCGTGCGCTGATGACGCGTGCCGGCTGTTATGCGTGTCACGCGGTCCGCAGCCACGAGCAGTTTCGGTCCGAGGCCCCTCCTCTGAACACGATCAGCGTCAAGACCGGCGGGGAGTGGATCCACCGGTGGCTGAAGGACCCGAGTGCCGTCAATCCAAACGCGACGATGCCCAATTTTCACCTGGAGCCGAAGGAGATCGAGGAGCTGACCCACTACCTCTTCTCGCGGCCCGTCCCGCGGGACCTCGCCGCGGCGATCGAGAAGGCATCGGCCGAGCCCGCGGGCGACGCGGCCACAGGCAAGAAGATCTTCTCCGAATCGCGGTGCATCTCCTGTCATACCGTCGAAGGGAAGGGGAACGGCTCGGCGCCCGAGCTCTCGAAGGTGGCTTCCTCGGCGACGCCTGGCTGGCTCCTCGCCTTCCTGCGCGACCCACAGGCGTTCGATCCGGTGACCCGGATGCCCCGCTATCATTTCTCGGATCAGGAATCGCGCGATCTGGTCGCGTACGTCACGGCCGAGTTCCGCGATTTCGACGCGCCAAAGGAGATCCTCGAGCCCATACGGGTCAACCAGACGCTGGCCGAGAACGGTAAGAAGGCCTTCTCGCGCCTCGGCTGCTTCTCGTGTCACGACCCTATCCAGGGCGAGGCGACCGAGAAGTTCGGACCCGAGCTCAACGGCATTGGCGAGAAGCGGGCGGCCTCGCTCGACTTCGGAAAGCGGACCGATCTGGCTCGTAACCCCCCGGCTTGGCTCGCGGCCAAGCTCGAGAATCCCCGTTCCTTCGCGGCGGGGCTCCGGATGCCGTCGTACGGGTTCAATGCCGATGACACCCACGCCATCGTCACCGCACTCCTTTCCCTTGGCTCTCAGCCGGTCCCCGAGGCCTACCGGCCCCCGCTCTCCGGCAGCCCCGCTCCGATCCCGGGCGGAGCCGTCGGCGCCCTGATCCAGCGTTATCGCTGTCTTTCCTGCCATCAGATTGGGACCCAGGGTGGTGACATCTCGATGGCCCCGCTGACCCACGAGGGGAGCAAAGTCCAGCGCGACTGGCTCGTCGACTACCTCATGCTCTCCTTCACGATCCGGCCGATCCTCGAAGAACGGATGCCGGTCTTCCGCATTCCAAAGGACGAGGCCGTGCTTCTCGCGGACGCCATCGAGAGCTTCTACGTCGATCCCTCCATTCCCGAGGACCCGTTCGCTGGACGCCCCGAGCCGGACCGCAATCCCGTCGAGGGGCAGCGCCTCTATGTCACCCTCGGGTGCCGTGGCTGCCACATCGTCGGAGCGGGAGGCGGTTACTACGGACCCCCGCTCACCGACACGTCCACGCGCCTCAAGCCGGGCTGGATCTACGCCTGGTTGAAGGCCCCTCAACGCTGGCGCGCTGACGTTCGTTGTCCGAACTACGGTCTGTCCGACACGGATGCCCTTCGTCTGACCGCGTATCTCGGAACCCTTCATGGCGAGAAGGCCGGGGCCAAGGTGGGAGGCAAGAAGTGAAGCGAGCGTTCCTGGCAGTCCTTCCCCTGTTCCTGGTGGCCGCCTGCACGGGGAAACGAGCGGCGGCGCCCTCCAAGCCGGAGGCTTCCGCTCCACCGAGCTACGAGATACGGCTCGGGAAGGAGACGTTCAGGCTCTACTGTCAGACCTGCCACGGGGAGACGGGAGCCGGGGATGGGTTCAACGCATTCAATCTGGACCCGCATCCTCGTGACATCTCGGACACGGCGTTCCAGAAGAAGAAGAGCGACTCCGACCTCGCCGACGTCATCCGTCGGGGTGGTGCGGGAGCGGGCCTCTCCGCCCTGATGCCTCCCTGGGGACGGACCCTCTCGGAGGCGCAGATTAACGAGGTGATCCTCTACGTCAGAACGCTGAAGAAACCGCCCGCCTGATCGCAAACCGGCGCAGCCGATCAATGGCCGCACGCGGCCGGCTCAGCTTCGGACGATCGCCGCGATCCGATCGGCCGGAACGGCCGGGTTGAAGAAATGGCCCTGAGCGCTGTCGCAGGCATTCTCCCGGAGGAAGGCCACCTGCCGCTCGGTCTCCACGCCCTCGGCGACCACGTGAAGGCCGAGCTGACGGGCCAACGAGATGATGGTCAGGACGATCTCCCGCTGGGTCCGGTCGTCCGGCACGTTGCCGATGAAGCTGCGGTCGATCTTGAACGTGTCGATGGGGAAGCGCCGCAGATGGGAGAGCGACGAATAGCCCGTCCCGAAGTCGTCGATGGCCAGGCGGACCCCGAGACTCTTGAGGGCCGCGAGCCGGGCCTCCGCCTCCACCCCCTGCTCCATGATCGCGCTCTCCGTGATCTCCAGCTCCAGGTAACCCGCCTCGAGTCCCGTCTCGGCGAGAATCGCCTCGACCCGTAGCTCGAGATCCTGCTGAAGCAGCTGGCGGGGCGAGACGTTCACCGCCATCGTCCCGAACGGCAGCCCCGCATCGAGCCACGACCTCATCTGCCGGCAGGACCGGCGAAGGACTTCTTCACCGAGCGGGACGATGAGGCGGGTCTCTTCCGCGACGCCGATGAACGAGGATGGCATGACCAGGCCACGCTCCGGGCTCTGCCAGCGAAGAAGGGCCTCCACGCCCTCGATCCGGCCGTCGGCGAGGCGGACCACTGGCTGGTAGTGGAGGAGGAATTGATCGAGGGCGAGCCCTCGGCGCAGCTCGGATTCCAGCGCCAACCTCTCGTTGGCGGCCACCGTCAGAGCCTCGGAGTAGAAACGGAACGTGCTCCGTCCCCGCTCCTTCGCCTCGTACAGCGCCGCGTCGGCGTTCTGGATCAGGACCTCGGTGCGATCACCATCGGCCGGGAAGACGCTGATCCCGATGCTCAGCCCGACGTAGACCTCCCGGCCGTTGCCAAGGAGGAACGGGTGGCGGAACCGGTCGATGAGGTCGATCGCGACGGCCGCCGCCGCCTGCGGCCCGTCGATGTCCTCGAGGAGGACGATGAATTCGTCTCCGCCGAGCCTCGCGATCAGATCGCCGTCGCGGAGGCGCTCCCGCAGGAGCCGGGCAGTCGACTGGAGGATCTCGTCCCCCGCAGCATGGCCCAGGCTGTCGTTCACGTTCTTGAACCGGTCCAGGTCGAGGAAGAGCACGGCGCCCGAACGACCGCTGCGCCGGCTGCGAGAGACGGCCTGGCCCAGGTACGAGGCGAGGAGGAGCCTATTCGGGAGGTCCGTCAGCGGGTCGTGCCGCGCGAGGTGCTCCAGCTTCTCTTCGGTCGCCTTGAGCGTGGAGATGTCGCTGAAGACGCCCACGTATCCCGCGATGCGGGATCGCTCGCCCCGCACGACGCTGATCGAGAGCCACTCCGGGAAGATCGTTCCGTCCTTCCGGCGATTCCAGATCTCGCCCTGCCACTGGCCGGTCCGGACGAGCTCCTGCCACATCTCCTGGTAGAAGGCGTGGTCGTGCCGGCCAGACTGGAGGAATCGCATGTTCCGGCCGATCATCTCCGTGCGGTCGTAGCCCGTGATGGCCGCGAACGCTTCGTTGATCTCCTCGACCTCGCCCTTGTCGTTCGTGATGACGAACCCCTCGCGCGAGCTGGAGAACACGGCGGCCGCCCGCGTCAGCCTCTCCTCGTCCCGCTTCCGTTCAGTGATGTCCTGGATCGTCCCATACAGCCGGCGCGGCGAGCCGTCGGCCGCGTACTCGAGGACCCCCAGGCCGTGGACCCAGCGTTCCTCCCCGTCCGACCGCCGAACGATCCGGTAATCCCTGTCGAATCGCGCATGCTCCGCTACGAGCCGCTGGAAGTAGGTCGCGATCTCTTCCCGTTGGGCTACGTCGACGAGCTCCAGCCAACCCTCGACGTTACGCACGTACGTCGCGTCGATCCCAAAGATGCCGTCGAGAACTTCTGAGCTGGACCACGCGTCCGACGGGAAGTCGTAGACGTAGCTCCCCATCCGTCCCAGCGCCTGTGCCTCCCGTAGTGCCCGCTCGCTCTCCCGGAGCGCCTCTTCCGCTCGTTTTCGTTCGGTGACGTCGCGGGTGACGCCCAGGAGCGCCCGGACGACCAGCGTCCCTGT
>OCZT010005792.1_pt1 | contig 12272 bp, 10 predicted proteins | sample 1539031 | NCBI WGS metagenome assembly OCZT01 (sample SAMEA3539308, study PRJEB22396) | soil metagenome | biome: tundra; feature: field; material: soil | place: USA | collected 2010-05 | depth 0.15 m
GGCAGGCCATCAGCGGGCGGCCCAGCCGCCGCGGCCGGACCTGCCAGCCGTAGTCAGCGGGCAGCCGGGCCAGTGCGGCGGCCCGGCAGGCGAAATGCGGCGGGATCCCCTCCGCGCACGCCGGGTCGCCGAACGACCAGGCCAGCCCGCAGCCATCACACGACGGGATCAGGTAGGAGATCTTCCGGAACGCCATTACCCCGCCCTCCCGGCCAGCCCCACGATGAGATCGCAGGCGGGCATCTCGTGGCGCGGCGCCGCGGCGGGCACGGCAACCGCGGCCGCCTGCCCGGAACCCGTGAGCACGGGGATGAGGTTCGCGATCATCACAGGGCCGTTCCGTCCCGGCGGGACACCAGCGGCGGCTCGCCCTCGGCGCGTCGTGGCCCGGCAGCCGGCAGAGCAGTGGTGTCCGGCCGGTGGGCGTACAGGCCGAAGACGCGGCGGGCGATCGCGGCACTGAGGCCGCGCGGCCTGCACGTCAGGGACGCGGAGCGTTCCTGACGCCAGGTCCCGGCCCGCAAGACAGCCAGCGGGACCACGAAAGCAACGATCAGGGTGATGGCCAGGCCGGCCAGGATGCTTTCCATGGCATGCAGCGTGCGACGGAACGTGCGGACGCCATCACCGCATAGCCGGACACCTGCGAGACGTCCGCCGCACTGCTGGACTTGTTGAAGACGTCCCGGCTAGGGTGTTCCCGTCCTGGACGTCCTGCCTTTCTTGCGGTCGGGTGTATGCCGAACGAACGGTTGCGTGCCGCGCTGCTCGAGCACGGGATCACGCCTGCCACCATCGGCGGGGAACTCGGCGTCGACCACAAGACAGTGGAACGCTGGCTCGCCGGCCGGCTCCCTTACCGCAAGTACCGCTACGCGTTAGCCGCCCGCCTCGGCCTGGACGAGGTGTACCTGTGGCCTGATGCGCTGCCCCGCGAAGTCGTGGGCGCGGCGTCGGAAGCCGAGATCCTGGCCGTCTACCCGCACCGCTGGCAGGCCCCGGCCGATGCCTGGCGGCGGCTGTTCACCGCGGCCGAACGCGAGATCGGGATACTCGCCTACGCCGGGATGTTCCTCGCCGAGGACGCCGGGGCGAAGAAGATCCTGGCGGACAAGGCCCGCGCGGGCGTGCGGGTCCGGGTGCTGCTCGGTGACCCGGGCAGCCCGCAAGTCGCCGAGCGGGGCGCGGATGAGGGCATCGACGAGGCCGTGGCCGCGAAGATCCGCAACGTGCTCGTCTTGTACCGGCAGCTGCGCGGCGCCGGCGGCGCGGAATTCCGGTTCCACCAGACGATCTTGTACAACTCGGTCTACCGCGGCGACGACCAGCTCCTGGTCAACACCCATGTCCATGGCATCGAAGCGGCCCGCGCCCCGCTCTGGCACCTGCGCAAGATCGCGGGCGGTCAGCTCGCGGCCGTCTACCTCGAAAGCTTCGAACGGGTCTGGGACGCCGCCGTGCCGGTCCCGGAGGATTAGGGATCATGGCACGCAGGCTCGATTTCCACGATGACCCGGACGCCCCGCAGGCGGGGAGCATCGTCCCGTCCGTCAACGTCGTGGTCACCAACGACGCCGGCGAGATCCTGCTGATCCAGCGCACCGACAACGGCAACTGGGCTCTGCCCGGCGGCGGCGTCGATATCGGCGAGTCACTCCCCCAGGCCGCCATCCGGGAAACCCGCGAGGAGACCGGCGTCGACTGCGAGATCACCGGCCTGTCCGGCATCTACACCGACCCCGGCCACGTGATCCTCTACACCAGCAACGGCGAGGTACGCCAGGAATTCTCCGTCGTCCTGACCGCCCGCGCGACCGGCGGCCAGCCAACTCCGAGCAGCGAGACATCCGAAGTCCGCTGGGTCGCGACCGGCGACCTCGAGGCGCATGAGATGGATCCCTCGATGCGGCTCCGCGTCCGTCACTATGCCGGGCACCGCGGCCAGCCCTATATCGGCTAGACCGCGCCGCTTCCGGCACGAACCAGATCCGGCGGTGCGGCGGCCGCCGACGCGGAGGCAGCCAGTCTGCGGGTGACACGCGTTACGGCTCTGGTGAGCTGCGGCTCTGAGCGGCCGATCGTGCGGCTTACCAGGTGGTCCGGGCCGTAGCGGGCGCGGATCTCGGCGAGGCGCTGCGCGACGGGCAGGCGCTGGCCGTCCGGGCTGGTGGTCATGTCGCAGTAAGTCAGCGCTTCCGCGAGATCAGGGCGCGCCGGCCGGAACTCTGCAGTCAGGTCGCGGGCAAGGCCGCGCTCGGCTGCCTCATTGACCGCGCAGGAATGATGGGCGACCAGCCGGCACAGCATGCTGCTGGCGGCCTCAGTGTCACGCAGGTGACGGGCCCCGTCGAGTGGATGGAAACCTGTACCGGCGACACCGGGCGCGTAGCCGATGTCATGCAGCCACGCGGCAGCGGTCAGCAGGTCACCGTCGGCGCCGAGGACCGGGGCAAGGGTGCGGGCCGTGGCGGCGACTCCCTGGGTGTGTGCCCAGCGGCGCGGCAGCGGATGCTCCAGGAGGCTGCGGGCGGTGGCCTCGGCCCAGTCTGCTTGCGTCATAGGCCGACGCTACGCCGGCAGCGCGGGACGTGCACGGACGCGGCCGGGGCATCTCCGGACGTCCTCGACGGGCCGGGACGTCCCGGCCCGTCCGCCCTCACATCGGCCAGCCGTTCCCGGCGGCGGGCTTGCGGCCGGCGCCGGCCAGGATCCTTGCCCTGGACTGGGCGGGCCGCTGGATGCTCTCGGGCCGCCATGCCCAGACATCGACCACGCCGGGCCTGGCCAGGGTGAACCCGTCGAACCAGGCCTCAATCTCCCCGGCGGTGCGGCCGGTCACTGGCGCGGTGTCACCGTAGGCAGCCTGCAGCTGCCGCAGGAGTCCGGGATCGGTGCCGGTGCAGGTGCCCGCGCTGATGACCAGATAGCTGCCCGGCGCCATCCACCGCCGGAACACGGCCACCGCCGCATCCGCTTCACCAGCGGACAGGAAATGCAGGACAGAAACCAGGAGAACGCAGGCTGGCTTGCCAGCATCGATCACCCGGGTCAGTGCCGGGTCGGCCAGCATCCGGGCCGGATCCCGGATATCACCCGCCACGACACCCACATTGGCGTCGACGGCCAGCAGCGCCCGCGCGTGACTCAGGACGACCGGGTCATGATCGACGTAGGCCACCCGCGCGTCCGGTGCCTCCTCGCGGGCGATCTCGTGCACGTTCGGGCTGGCCGGCAGTCCCGCGCCAGCGTCGATGAACTGGCTGACGCCCTGCCGGGCCACGTACCGCACGGCCCGGGCCAGGAACGCCCGGTTGGCACGGGCAACCTCGGCGACCTCGGGGAATCTGCCTGTCACGCCGTCGGCGGCGGCCCGGTCGGCCTCGAAATTGTCCTTGCCGCCGAGCCAGCGGTCATACATCCGCGCGATATTCGCCCGCGCCGTCGTGAACGCGGCCAGGTCCGGGACGGCGCCCGCAGGTTCCAGCACGCCGCGCAGCTCGCTTAGATCGGCCGTGACGACCGTGTGCGGGCTCAGGCCCGGAAGCAGGCTCCGGGCGACGTAACGGTCCCGGCCGGGCGTGATTTCACGCCAGATCTGGTAGCCCGGGTAATCGGCCCGTACCGTAGCCAGGTCCTCCCCGGTCACCGGGCGCACCTCCCAGCTTGCGTCAGCCGAACCGGCCCGGGCCGGCCGGCCGGCGCGCTCACCAGCCTGATCCCGGCTAGCACGCCCGTCGCCAGGACTGGCCGGCCAGCGCCGCAACCGGCCCGCATCGTGCTAATGATCAACGCCATCGCATCCGTTCCAGATGAATCTGACTGTCAGCTTTACGGCAGTCGGCTCTTGGTGGTCAGGACCAGGCTCGCGGGAACAACGGAACTTCTATACCGCACATTGGGACGACTAGGAACGTCTTCTGTTAGCGTCGGTGGTGTCCTCGCGTCTGGAGGCACTGGCAGTGAACGAGACCTTGCGCCGCGCGCTCCTGCGCGCGCGGCTCAGCGAAGACGACATCGCCGCGCGCCTTCAAGTCGACCCCAAGACCGTGCGGCGCTGGCTCGAAGGCCGCGTGCCCTACCTGCGGCACCGCTGGGTACTGACCGGCCTGCTGGACGCCGACGAGGCCGACCTGTGGCCCGAAGTCCGCGCCGCGATCACCGCCCGCTCCCGGCCCGCGGAAATCAAGGCCATCTACCCGAACCGCCATGCCCTGCCCCGCGATGCATGGCTATCGCTGTTCGGCTCAGCCGAGCGGGAAATCGGCATCCTGACCTGCTCCGGGCTGTTCCTCGCCAGCGAGCCCACTGTCCTGAACGCGCTCGCGGACCGAGCCCAAGACGGGGCGCGAGCGCGGATCTGCCTGCGTGACCCGGACGGACCTGCGGCAGCGGAACTCGGCGCCGGGGAAGGCGCCGACGATGCCGCGGCAGCCGGGATCCGGGAGGCTCTCGCCCTGTTCGGGCAGTTACGCCAGAGCGCTGGCGTGGAAATCCGGCTGCACCAGGCCGTCCTCTACAACTCCATCTACCGGGCCGATGACCAGCTTCTGGTCAGCCAGCACGCCTACGGAATCACGGACGAGCGCGCGCCTGTCCTTTACCTGCGGTCGGCCGACGACGGTGACCTGGCCACCACCTACGCCGATGCGTTCGACCGCATCTGGACAGGTGCGCTGCCGCTGGAGTAGGCCGAGCCGCCAGTCACAGGTCGAGTGCCGCGCGCAGGGCAATGCCGACCGCCTCCATAGCGTCCGCGTCGGCCCGGCCGGCCAGCTCGCCGATCCGTTCCTTGCGGACCGAGCTAACGTTGTCCAGCCGCACTATGCCGGCCAGCGGCTGGGCGATCCTGACCGTGACCAGGGTCTCGGGCACGATGCCGTCGGTATCGATCGGGGCCGTCAGAACAGTGGAGGCGGTCTCGGACTCGTTGAGCGCATCGTTGCCGATGATCAGGGCATAGCGGTCCCGCGCGTTCACTCTGCTGTGGACGACGCGGATCTCGCCGCGCCTCACGACGCGTTAGCCTCGTCGGCCTCGGCCATGTCCAGCCACTCCCGGTCCTCCGGAAGGGGCGAGGCCGCCAACTGCTGCCGCAGCGTCTCATTGCGCAGCGCCCGGGCGACGTAGGTGCTGAACGGGGCACCGGTCTGCTTCGCGGCGGCCTGAGCGGCGGCAACGGTGTGGCCGGGGAGAGAGAGGGTTACCTTACGTTGAGCCATAAGACGAACCATACCTTCATGCGGCTCGTAGCCGCGCCCATTACCGCTAGCTCAGGCCTGACCGTAACTCGCCGGCCATGCTCAGCATGTCGCCGTGTAGTGCATCGTGACGGGGCCCGCGCTCGTGCTGCCCGCGCCCTGTCGGCTCGTCCAGCACGTTCGCAAGGGCGCTGTGCGTCACTTGGCAGCGCCCGGAAGCTAACCCGATGGCGGCGGGCCTTTCCCACGGCGATCACCTATCGTGACAAACCGTCAGCCGTGGGCGATCAGCACGCTCGCGCCCTGCCGACTATGCGCGGACCAGTTGTGCAGTCGCACCTACGCGACGTGGGTCGTTATGCGTCACGCCGCTTCATGGAGCGATACCACCACGGTTCCTTCTTGACTCGGGTTCGCCTTCACTGCCCTACGCCGACTTGATGCCCAGTTGGCGCAGCCCCCCGAGCACTCTCCCTTTAGTCCTTCAGAAGCCGTATTTGTTCTTGCGCAGTTTGAAGGCCTTCTCGCCACCCTCCATTATGTGAGTGATCGCGTCACGAACCTCGGGCACGTCGATGGCACCCTCTAGCTTGATGTGACCCCCGGACTGGTCACCCGACGTGCGGTAGTCGCAAACGACGACCAGCTCCGCGTCTCCGTTCACGACGAGATTGGCGTTGTGACTCGCGAAAATTATCTGCCGCCCGCGCTTCGCTTTCCAAAGTTGCGTGACAACGTCCTCGACAACTTGGCTGTCCAGGTCTTCTTCTGGCTGATCGATGATTAGGGGCATCCCAGTCTGAGCGAGCAGCACACGGAGCAGAGCGGTCGCCTGTTGACCAGCTGACGCCTGCTCGAAGGCGATGTACTCCTTCTCCTTGCTCTCGTACTGGAAGATCGGCTCGTCTGCGATCGGGGTCAGTGCAAGATCGAGCCAGCCGTCCGTCGATAGCTTCCGCTGGATCCGCCTCTGATCGGCCTCTGGGATGCCGAGGCGAGTCAGATTTGGCGTCTGCTCTGATGGCACCTGCTTATCGACGCCGGCCAGCAACAGCGTCTCAAGTTCAGTTAGGACGGCTTCCCAAGTTGTAAGTGGATCCGAGTCGGTGCGGATATTTCTGAAGAAGTCGTCGAACCTCGCGCCTCGTATGTTCGAGCCGGCAGTGACGGCCCGGAACTTCACCTCAACATCGCCCAAGCCGTGACCGCGGCGCATCTCGGCCTGAAGGAGACCGCCCGACAACTTTGTCACCTCTTGGCACTGAGCTTGGAGACAGGCTGACCGCTCGCCGTACATTCGGATCAACTCGGATCGCAGCCGTGCATGGATTTCTTGTGGATTGCCCAGGCCAGCGAGTTCCCGCTGCTGCTCAGCCAACAAGTCGGCGGCTGTCGTGCGCCGTGCCTCCACGTCGTTCAGTTCCGCAAGCTTTGCTTCGTGCGCCGTCGACCGGGCCTTCACGTCCTCATAGGCGGCGTCGAGCCGTCCGATTTCCACCGCGGCTGAGCGGCGTTGGGTAGCCAACGTTCCGGCATCCGCCAAGGTGGTTCGTGCTGCTGCTGCAGCACTCGTAAGCGCCGAGGCTAGACCGGCGAGGAGAGACTGGCTCTCGGTCCTGACCGTCTCAGCTGGCGCGGCCAATGTAGCGGGCGCTCCCGTGATTGCCATCAGCGAATCTGCTGTTCTAAGGATCTGCTGGGCCAATGCCTCGACCGATTCGACAGACTGATCAAGATCACGGCGCCACTGAGTCATGGCCCTACGGGCGGCGTCCACTGCTGGTTTGTCGTCAAGCAGAATACGATCCTCGTTAGATAGGCCACTCAATGACGCGCGGAGGTTGGCCGCTTGATCGGCCAGAGACTTTTCGAGTAGGACCGAGCGGGCAACGTTCGCCTGCAAGTCTCGGAATCGCTGGAGCGTGGCGTAGTTCTCGCGTAGCCGACCCGATACGTCGCTAATGGACCGGTCGAAGTCGTCAAGACGTGCGCGAATCGGGGCCGTAACGAAGCGATGCAGCTCCTCGACGCGCACAGACACACTGCTGAGCTGCTTCTGGCTGTAGGCGTGGATCGGTAGGAGAGCCCGCACGTCGTCCTCTCGCACGCGCTCAAGTTCGCCGTCGCCAACCTTGAGGAACGTCTCGCCCGTCTCGGCTTGCCGTCTGACGACATGGGGAATTGCATTGAGCGTGAAGTGGACCTCGATTTGACCGCCGAGCGGCTTCAAGGTGGCTTCGATTAGTCGCCGCCGCCGGGACATTGGATTGGCGATGTCATCGGTGTCGGCGCTGGTCGGCTGGTCGCACAGACCCCAGCGCAGGTAGTCCAGCACGGTGGACTTGCCCGTGCCACGACCCCCAATTAGGGCCGTGTACTGCGGGTTGAGGATGAGCTCGACCGGGCCGAGGAACTTCGAGTTGCTCACGGATACTCGCGAGATGTAGATGCCAGGGAGCTGCGGTTCCTTCTGGGAGATCCTCGAATCCTCCGCCAGACAGGCCTGCCTGAGCGCTTCCGCCGTCGGCGTTGCCCACTTCACCCAGGTCGAATGTCTCCCGAGATCGTCATACGTCTCGTTGCGGCAGTCCGATGTCTGGAATAGCGCGATGCGGTGGTTGCCCCAGTTCTCATCCAGGCCGTCGAAGATGCGCCGGTTCCCCTTCCCGACCTTCGTCTCCACCGTTCCATCCAGGTACCCGCCCACGCAGGGCATTGACTTGTACTTGGCCTGCATACCCTTGCGCATGACACCGCCGTGGCCACCATCCGTGACGTTCGGTAGAACGATGTAGCGCGACTTAAGCCACGGCCGGGAGTCAAAAATGTCGTAGATGTCGGAGAAGTTCTGTATCGCATCTAGAGGAACGACGGGCGGCAGGGCTTCTGCTATTGGATCGAACGGATCTACGCCAAGAACCTCTAGCACCGAAGGTAGTCGGTCGATCGGAAAACCGGCGTCAAGAATAAGGATCGCCTGGCATGGCACACCGAGCGTCAGTTCTAGTCCGGGAAAGACGACCAGCTGCTCCTCCGGAGGCACTGGCTCACTATCGACATCTCGCTCAGCCTCGGCCGCAGCCTTGACGTAGGGGAACATGACAAAGTCATGGTGGTCCGTGATAGCGACGGCGTTGAGCCCCTTCTCGCGGCAAGCGGCGACGAACTTTCGCGCATAGGCCTTTCGGTCCTCCTCGGACACGGCGCGATCGCCTTGCCAGTTCGTGTCTCTCGGGGTGTGAACCTGAAAGTCACAGCGGTGGAAGTGCGCACCGCGGTCCGGAATCATCTCGCTACCGCTCCTTGATCAGGTTGTAACGAATCGACACGCCTCAGTGAGGCGCTAGCCATACGCTAACCGAGGCCGCCGACTGTCCAGCTCGACCGCGCGCGTGGACTCTGCACTCGGCAGGCTTGCAAGTCAGACATCGCCGATCGAGTGCAGCCTCGCCGTTAAGGTCGAGGAGGTTGGCAACGATGCCCAGGGACTGAACATGCCAGCCTATGTCGCCTGCTGGTGGCTCGTTCAGGTCGTGGGTGCTCGCGTCAACACGAGGGCCGCAGACACAACGAACTAGATGCCAAGCTCGAGGTCCGAGCCCTGAGGGGCTGCTCTCGGGGCGCTGGGTCAATCAGACCGATCTGTGCGACCCGGAACGCCTGAGGTGCGACTAACCATGCCGCGTAGAGGCGGATAAGCGTGCCTGCCGGCCGACCGCTCGGCCACGCTCCGTGTTCAGCAAGCGAACGACCGTCACCGCGGCCATGACTGCGCGGTGCGGCTGGCCGGGTTGTCCGCGGGCGCTGGCGTGCTCGTGATTGAGGCACGTGCCCCACACGAGGTGTGGGCGACAGCATCGCGGAGTGCCTCCATGCCCGCAAAGCTGCACCGCAAGGCTGGCGGAGCGCGCGGGGCTGGCCGCCAGAACCGGCCCGCCGCAGCGGCACCGCCGGCGGCCATGCGGGGTTTTGGCGCCATTGCGCCCGCAAGAACCGTCGTTTCTACTACGGTTCCTCAACTTCCCTGTTTCCCCTGTTCATTGCACCTTTCCTGCCTTCTCTTTATTCTCCCGACGCTCCTTGGCTTCCTGATCTTGTTTGCCTTCCTTGTCACCATGATCCATAGCCGTGCACACCCTTGCATCATCTGATGATCATGGTCAGTTCAGCCCTCCGGGAGGTGAGGAGATGGCGGTGGTGGCGACGATCGCGAAGGGCTGCGACCTGCACTACGTGTGGAAGAACGTCGACTCCCGCGCCGCCGCGGATTACTACATCTCGGCCGCAGAGGCTGGCGAGCCGCCGGGCCGGTGGTGGGGCCCGGCGGCAGAGGCGCTGGGACTCCGGCGGGGTCAGCAGGTCGAGCGCGGGCCGTATGACCTGCTGTTCGGCGAGCGGAAGGGCCCGGACGGCACTCCGCTTGGCCGGGCACCGCGGCTGGCCGCGGCCCGGGAACGATACCAGCAGATCCGGGACCAGCTGCTGGCAGCCGAGCCGCACGCGACCGGCGAGCGGCACGAGCAGCTGCGCATAGAGGCAGCTAAGCGGGCTAGGATCTCGCCGCTGTACATGGACTTGACGGTCAGCTTCAGCAAGTCGATTTCGGTGTTTCACGCCTCGCTCGCGGAGAACGCGCGGCAGGCGCGACTGGCCGGGGAGACGCAGGCTGAGCAGCACTGGGCTGGGCTGGTCGGCGAGATGGACCAGATGATCTACGAGGCGGTCTGGGCGGGGTTCGAGTACTTCCAGCGCGAAGCCGGATACACCCGCACCGGCTCGCACGGGCGCCGGGTGGATGGCCGGGAGACCGGGCAGTGGCATGAGGCCGAGCTGGCGGTGGCGCACTGGCTGCAGCACACCTCCCGCGACGGCGACATGCAGCTGCACGTGCACTCCCAGATCGCCCACATCTGCCGGACGGTGCTGGACGGGAAGTGGCGGGCGCCGGACTCCCTGGGCTACCAGGAGCACGTCGCCGCGGTCGGCAGCCTGGTAGCCCAGCATCTGGAGGAGGCCCTGACCCGCCGCTTCGGCGTGCAGTGGACCGCCCGCGACGACGGCCGCGGGTTCGAGATCGTCAACATCCCCGCCGAGTTGCTGCGCGTGTTCAGCTCGCGCCGCGCGGATATCGACGCGGCCACGCAGGACCTGGCCGAGCAGTTTCAGGCACGGTACGGGCGCAAGCCCTCGCAGCGCGAGATCGGCGAGCTGCAGGAGAAGGCTAACCTGCTCACGCGCAAAGGGAAGGAAGACGGCGCGATCGACTGGGACGCGCTGCGCGAGGGATGGGCCGCCAAGCTGGCCGGCACGCTGGGAATCTCGCTCGCGTCGGTCGCGCCTTCGGCATGGGGACTGGCCAGCAGTGGCGCGGCTGCGCGTGATCGCGGCGGGCCGCCGGCAGCCGAGATTCGCCGCGCCGGGCAGAAAGCGCTTGCCCTGGCCCACCAGGAAAAGAGCACATTTACCCGCGCCGACCTGGTCAAGCACCTGGGACGAGTACTACCACGCACTGGGACGCAGCCCGCCGCGGCGACGGGGCTGGTGGAAGAGCTTGCCGACCGGGCACTGGCCTCGGAGTTCGGTAATGTCGCGTGTCTGGATGCTCCCGATGTAGTGCTGATGCCGCGTGATCTGATCCGCGCGGACGGCCGGAGCGTCTTTCGGCGTCACGGCGGGACGCGGTACGCCACGCAGGTGCAGCTGACTATGGAGGAGCGGCTCGTCGCGCAGGCCGGCGCCCAGGGCGCGCCATGCTTGTCCCCAGAGGAATCCGCGTGGCTGCTCGGCGCCTCGGCCGCGCAACTCGAAGCGGCGCTGCACGGCTGCGCGCGCGCCGCGTACGCGCAAGCCACTCACGGTGGCCTGCGGGTGGACCAGGCGGCAGCCGCGCACGAGGCGCTGACCAGCGGCCAGCGGGTCGTGGTGATCAACGCGCCGGCGGGCAGCGGGAAGACTCATACGCTGGCCGGCATCGGGCGGGCGTGGGCCCGGGCGGGCAGAGGCCGGGTGATCGGGATCACGCCCTCGCAGGCATCGCGGAACACCCTCGCGGCCGGGATCCCGGAGTCTTACAACACCGCCCAGTTCCTGGGGCACCTGCCCGGCCGCCGCGGCGCCCGCGGCCGGGTCGAGATCGGGCCCGGCGACTTGGTGCTCGCCGACGAGGCATCGATGATCAGCAACCCCGACCTGGCTGACGTCGTGGCGTATGTGACCGAACGCGGGGCCAAGCTGGTGCTGGCCGGAGATGTTCAGCAGCTGCAGGCGGTCGAGAACGGCGGCGGGATGAGCCTGCTGGCCCGGCGGCTCGGATATGCGCAGCTCGACGAGCCGGTGCGGTTTGCCGCGGGATGGGAGCGCGAGGCCTCACTGCGGTTCCGCGCCGGTGACCCCTCGGTGCTCGGGGACTACGACGCGCACGGCCGGGTCCTCGGCGGGGCACCGGAGGAGATGATGGAGCAGGCAGCGCAACGGTATGTGGCGCTGACACTGGCCGGCCAGGACGTGCTGCTCATGGCCCAAGACCATGAGCACCGGCGGGAGCTGTGCCGCCGCATCCGCGGCGAGCTCACATACCTGGGCCTGGTCTCGTCCGGGCCGTCGATCAAGATCGCGGGCGGGCAGGAAGCCAGCGTCGGAGACCTGATCGTCTGCACTCAGAACGACCATGCGACCGAGGCCAGCGAACGCGGCCGGATGCTGGCCAACGGCGACCTGCTCCGCATCGAGAACATCGCCGGGAACGAGATCATGGTCCGCCGGGCCCTGGACGTGAACCCACAGACCGGTGGGCGGCGGTGGACCAGCCGCGCCTTCCCCTACCGCGCCTACGGGACGGCCGAGCTGGGATACGCGGTGACCGACCATGCCGCGCAAAGCCGCACAGTGCACACTGCGATGCAGCTGATCACCGGCAGGGAGACCCGCCAGCAGGCCTACGTCGGGATCTCCCGCGGCACTCACAGCAACATGGCGCTGGTGTTCACCGTGACGCCGAGGCTGGCCGACCCCAGGCCGGGCCCGCGGACCGCGCCCGAGCTGGCGCGCGCCGGGCGGCTCAGCACCGAGCGCTCT
>OCZT010005793.1_pt1 | contig 12271 bp, 14 predicted proteins | sample 1539031 | NCBI WGS metagenome assembly OCZT01 (sample SAMEA3539308, study PRJEB22396) | soil metagenome | biome: tundra; feature: field; material: soil | place: USA | collected 2010-05 | depth 0.15 m
CCTCCGAGCGCACCAGAAAAACCTGCAATGTAGCCGTGCCGGCTGAAAGCCGGGACGCGAGTGCGTGATGCAATGCCGCTGCCGGCGCTGTGCAATTGTTGCAAGCCGGAACGGATATTCGATCCCGAACGGTGCATCCGTTGCCTTTCTGTAACAACGTTAGCGTTCATCGACGGACGCGAGGAGCACCCGCATGACATTCCTAGGCTACGCCTATCGGTTTCTCTCCAACTTTGTATTTCTGGCGCTGGTTTATTTCAGCCTGAACTTCATGGAGAAATATCAGCAACGCGCGATCGTCGCGATTCTCGTGCTGGTCTATGCCTCGATGCGCGCCGCATCGGCGCTGCGTTCGTTTTATTTCTTCCAGAAAATCGAGCGGCTCGAGCTTGAGGCGCGCCGCCTCTCTAGCTTGGCCGGGGAGGGCCCTGCCTCATTGGCCTCGCGCAAGCAAGTCGTCGGTGACGTTGCGCTCCTCCGTCGGGACGGCGAAATGAAGTCGTATATCGATCTGCTGTTTCTCGCTTTGGTCGTGGTGCTGTGCGTTGCAAAAATCGTGACGGATTGAACCGTCACACACTTCCTCTCTTGACCTGGACCAAATGCCTGAGTTTGCCTCGAGGGGCACGCACTGCCAGCCGGCCTCCGCGGCCGGCAATGTGAGACACGCTGTGTCGTCGGGCGTGTCCCAAATGGGGCTTCCCGCGGATCGTGCGCCTGATATCGCCGGCGTCGGCCGAAGTCAGTTTTGCGAGGCCGCCCGGTTCGTGACGAGCCGGGACGATTTGTTCCGCGTGATGCGAGGATGGAGCGGGTGCTTGCGTGGCCGCGTGCCGCTTTTCCTGTATCTCGAAAATGCTCAGCGCCGGGACGGGCAGGGCAATGGCGGCGCCGTCCAGCGCGAGCGGCGATTGCCGGGGCCAGGGCGCTTGCCGCGGCAGCGGAACGCCGCGCGCAGGCCGTGCAGCGCGATCGACGTCACGCCAGTCGAAATCCGACAGCAAAGGGGCGGGAAGCGTGCCGGCGTCGGTAAAGACGAAATTGGGAATTTTCGGCCAGTGCGAGATCGCCACGGTTTCCGATGGCGGATGCAACTGCCATTGCTGTGGCTCGGTCGGCGTCGCTGCCAGCTTCGACGTCGCCGGCACCACCTGGACTATGCGATAGCCTCGCGCCTTCAGCTCATGCAGAATCCTCGGCAATGCGGCGACCGTTCGCGCCTGGATGTCGTGGAGCAGCAGAATGCCTCTTCCCTTTTCGTCGAGCCGCTTGATCGCGAGATCGTACACACGCGACGACGGAATATGCCGCCAGTCGTCAGCCAGAAAATCGGCGCTCCAGGTCTGGATGCCCTGGGAGGCGAGATAGTCCTCGACGTCTTCGGCGCGCAGCAGGCCGGGGATGCGAAAGAACGGGGCAAGTGCGGCGTCATCCCCAAGCGCTGATTTCACCGATGCGATTCCGTCGTCGATCTCCTGCCTGGCGCGCTCGACCGACATCCGATTCATGCTCAGCGGATGATTCTGGCTGTGGGTGCCGATGGTCTGGCCGGCGGCGCGGAGCTTGCGCACGCCTTCCGGGTAGGCCTGGGCCATGCGGCCGATCGTGAAGAAGGTAGCCTTCACGCATTGCGAGGCGAGAATTTCCAGAATCTGATCGCTATAGCGCGGCAACGGCCCGTCATCGAACGTCAGCACCACCTCGTGATCTTCAAGCGGCAGCGTTTCGGCATATTGCATGGTGCCGATCCGCGGATGTTCCAGCGGATCGACCACCAGGGTTCGCGAGGTGCCGAGCGCGTCGGGATGGCCGGGACAATCAGCGGCCGACGCAGTTTGTGCGGCGATGCAGGTAAGTAACCCCAGGCAAAAGGCGGCCCATGGCCGCGTCCGAACACCGATCAACACCTTACCGATCATGAAACACCGTCATGCCTTCCCATTTGCGTAGATAGTTACATGCTGCGCGATGAATGCAGCCTTAATTGTTTGACTTCCGCACATGATTTCCGGTTCAGGGGACGCCGTCAAAATCGACGGCGGGCCCGGTCGGCACCAGATGGACCACGCGATAGTGATTGTCCCGGAGATAGCGCAAGAATGCCGGCAGCATGACAGCGGTTCGCGCCTTGGGGTCGTGGAACAGGATGATCCCCCTGCCGGCGATCTTGAGCCGATCGGTGATCAGCTTCAATTCCTGCTGCGGCGTCATCGAATTCCAGTCGCTGGCCCAAAGGTCGGTCCCGAACACCACGATGCCGCGCGATTGCAGGAGGTCAAGTGTCGCCGGTGTCGACTCAAAGCCGGGAAAACGAAAGAACGGCGTGCTCGGAATCCTGGTCGCGACACCGTGAAGCGCCATTTCAACCGCTGATATGCCATGGTCGATTTCTTCAGTGGTCTCGCTTGGCGGGATTCGCATCAGGCTGCGGTGCAGCCAGGTGTGATGTCCGATGGTGTGGCCCTCGGCCGCGATCCTTCGCACCAGCTCCGGATGTTCCGACGCGGGTTTGCCGATCAGGAAGAAGGTCGCCCGCACGCACTCTTGCGCCAGTGCCGCCAGCACCTTCGGCGTCGTGAGAGGCCATGGGCCGTCATCGAACGTCAGCACCACCTCGTGATCCCCGAGCGGCAGCGTCTGCGGAAAGTGTTTCAACCCCACCCGCGGCGTGGTGGCGGCATCGACGCCAAGAATACGTGAAGTGCCGAGCGTTCCCTGGCGCGGACAGCCCGCAGCCTGCGCCGCCGCGGTCCACGCCATCGAGGCGACAAGGCCAGCCGCCAGCACGTTCATGAACTTCCGAGCCCGTTTTTGCCGGCGCATATTTATCATTGCGCTTGGTATTGCCTATTGGGTAATGCGTGAAGCGATAACTCAGACGAGTTGAGCAATTCTGTCAAACCGGCGAGGCGCGGCATGGCCGAAGATATGGACGTTGCCCCACCCGCCGACGTGCCGGTACTCGACCGTCTCCCGATGCGCGACGAAGATGGTGAAATTCGCCGCGAATTCGTCGAGGAAATTGCGCGCGCGATACATGCCGCAGAAACGCCGTTGTTGCGCGCGGTCGTCGCGGAACTCCATGAGGCCGATCTCGGCGATCTGATTGCCGCACTCGAACCGGACGAGCGTGTCAGCCTCGTGGAACTGACCGGCGCGGATTTCGACTTCTCGGCACTCAACGAAGTCGACGACTCCGTCCGCGAGGAAATCCTCGAGGAACTCGAACCTGAGACGGTCGCGGAGGGTGTTCGCGAACTGGAATCCGACGACGCCGTCGAATTGCTCGAGGGACTGGACGAGGAGGAGCAGGAAGAAATCCTCGGAAAGCTGCCGCGATCCGAGCGCGACGCGCTCGAGCGCAGCCTGCTTTATCCGGAAAATTCCGCCGGACGGCGGATGCAGACCGAATTCATCGCGGTACCGCCGGACTGGACCGCGGGACAGGCGATCGACTACATGCGCGACACGCCGAACCTGCCGGACCGGTTTTACGAAATCTACGCGGTCGATAGCGCGCAACACTGGCAGGGCGCGGTGTCGCTGGACGCTCTGCTGCGCGCGCGCAGGCCGGTGCCGCTGGCCGATCTGATCGATGAAGACCGCCGCCGCGTCTCGGTCATGGACGATCAGGAACAGGTGGCGCGGCTGTTCGGCAAATACAATCTGGTCGCTGCTCCCGTTGTCGATACAGCAAACCGGCTGGTCGGCGTCATCACCATCGACGACGTCGTCGACGTGATCGAAGAAGAGGCCGACGAGGACCTGAAGGCGCTGGGCGGCGTTACCAGCGACGAAGAATTATCCGACAACGTCTGGACCATCGCCAAGGGCCGTTTCAACTGGCTGCTGGTCAATCTTGCCACCGCCTTTCTGGCGTCCGCCGTGCTGGGTCTGTTCGAAGGCCAACTGGAAAAAATGGTGGCGCTGGCGGTGCTGGCCCCGATCGTCGCCAGCCAGGGCGGCAATGCCGCGACCCAGACCATGACGGTTGCGGTGCGCGCATTGGCGACCCGCGAACTCGGTTCCAACAACGCGTTTCGGGTGGTGGTGCGCGAGGGCCTGGTCGGCCTTGTCAACGGCCTCGCATTTGCTGTTATCACCGGTGTTGCCGCGGTGGCCTGGTTCAAGATTCCAGCACTTGGCGTCGTGATCGGCCTTGCGATGGTGTGCAATCTGATTGCCGGCGCGCTCGGCGGCATTCTGATTCCGATGGTGCTGGAGCGGGTGCGCGCCGATCCGGCGGTGGCGTCGGGCACCTTCGTCACCACGATCACCGACGTGGTCGGATTCTTCTCGTTTCTCGGCATCGCGACGCTATGGTTCGGGCTTAAATAGGCCGATACGCCGGTGCCTGCGCATCGTTAAGCAAACCTTAACGCGCATCGCCGACCATAGCCGCGTGGGGTCGGATATGCAGCGCTTGCGGCTGAAAGCAGACGGACGGATCGTCGAATTGCGGGATGGGCGGGAATTTCCGCTTGTGCCGGCGACGCCTCTCGCCGCGCTGGCGACGACTTCCGTGGCGTCCCCTCCGGCGGTGCGCGACCTTCGCCGACGCGCGCGGCTGACGCAGCAGGAATTCGCAGCCAGACTCGGCGTGCCGGTTGAGACCATTCGCAACTGGGAGCAGGGCAAGCGCATGCCGCGCGGGCCGGCGCGGGCGCTTCTCGCCGTGATCGCCCATGCCCCGGAGACGGTGTTTGCGGCTTTGGCCAAGGCTTGACTAGAACCAGGCTTGACTAGAACCAGGCTTGACTGGAACCAGGCTTGATCCCGAAAAGTGGGAACCGGTTTTCGGCCCTCCCGGCAATGTTGGCAGCGCGGCGCCGGCGGGACATAATGGGGCTCGGCTTGCCAGAGTAGGCGCAAATGCAATTCGTCGAGGCCAACGGCGCTAAAATCCCCGCGATCGGGCTGGGCACCTGGGAGTTGCGCGGGCGAACCTGCGCACGTCTGGTCGAGCAGGCGTTGAGGCTCGGCTATCGCCACATCGACACCGCGCAGGTCTATGAGAACGAACGCGAGGTCGGCGAGGGCCTGCGCGCTTCGGGGACCAGGCGCGACGACGTGTTCGTGACGACCAAAGTCTGGACCACCCATTTCGCCCCGAACGATCTCGAGCGATCCACCAAGGAGAGCCTGGCAAAGCTGCGCCTTTCCGAAGTCGATCTGTTGCTGCTGCATTGGCCAAATCCGCAAGTGCCGCTGGAGGAGACGTTAGGCGCGCTGGCGCATGTCAAGAAACTCGGCATGGCCCGGCACATCGGCGTCTCGAATTTCACCGTGGCGCTGATCGAGCAGGCCGTCGCGGCCTGCCCGGAGCCGCTGGTATGCGACCAGGTCGAATACCATCCCTATCTCGACCAGACCAAGGTGCTGGAGGCGTGCGCGCGCCACGGCATGGCTCTGGTCGCCTATAGTCCGGTTGCGCGGGGCCGTATCAAGAGCGACGAGACGCTGGTGCTTATCGGGCAGACACACGGCAAGACCGCGGCGCAGATTTGCTTGCGCTGGCTGGTGCAGCAGAACGTTGCCGCGATACCGCGGACGTCGCGGATCGAACGGCTGTCGGAAAATATCAACATCTTCGACTTCGCGCTGTCGCCCGACGAGATGCACCAGATATCCCAGATGGGAAGCGCCAAGGGCCGGCTGACCGATTTCGGTTTCGCGCCGAAATGGGATTGAGGCTGACCGGCCGCCGCCGTCGATCGAAAACCGCGACGGTAGGCAAAAAAAGTGAACCGCGCGGCGCCGTTGCCCGCTATGCTGGAGGCCGGGGCGACTTCGAAAACGTTGATTGAGTACGGTGGAACCACGGCGGTTCATACGCTCGGGCATCGCAGCATCGGCGATAGGCCATCTGTCAGCTCTGACAATGGTCCTGGTCTTCGCCGAGGTGCATCCGTTCAGTTCGGTCACGGCCGAGCCGATCGCGGTCGATATTGTCTCGCCGGACGAGGCCGCGCCGACGGCGAAGAAGGAAGAGCCGCTTCCGGCGCCGAAAGCGCAGCCTTCCGACGCCTTCGACCTTTCCTCGAAATCCGCGGCGTCGGGTTCAACGGAGCCTGCCGCTCCACAGGACGCTGCCATGCGGCCGCAAAAGCAGGCGGCGCTGTCGACGACGCGGTCTCCCAACACGCAACAGGCCAATGCGCAGCCGCAGCTGCCGGCGACATCCCCGGTGCCCGCCTTCGTCCCTCCGGAGCCTGATCTTTCCATCAAATATCACGTGATGCTTGGCCTGCCCCCGGAGTTGCCGCAAGGTCTGCCGCAAGACAGACCCGGCGACGGCTTCGATGCTCTGGCGTCAGACAAAGCCGATGTTGCATCCAGTCTGGTCACGGAGTTTCGGCGTCATCTCAAGACATGCTCCAAGCTGCCGGCATCGATCGCACCCACCGACAACATCACGATCAAGCTGCGGGTGTTGATGACGCCTGAAGGCAAGATCGCGGCCAAGCCCGTTGTGGTGGAGGGCACCGCGAACCTGAAGGGCCTGAATCTGGGGCAAAGTGCAATCGACGCGCTGGCGGCTTGCCAGCCCTACACGATGTTGCCGGTGGACCGTTATGGCGAATGGAAAGTGCTCGACCTCAGCTTCACGCCGCAGGATTTCTAGAGCGCGATCAGCAAAAGTGGTTGCCGGTTCTTGCGTCCGATCGCGCTCAAATATTATAGTTGCGCATGATCTTGTCGCCAAACCGCTTACACTTTGGCGGATCATGCGCCGCGTCCTAACTCCCCATCGCGCGCCAGGCATTCGAGGCGAATTGCCTGCGCCAGGTGACGATCACGACCGCCGCCGTCGTCACGAACAAGACCCACGGACTGACGAACCAGCCGAGATAGCCCAGCGCAAAGAAGAACGCGCGCTGGCCGCGATTGAAATGCCGGCCCGCGGCTTCGAACAATCTTGTCGTCCTGATGACATGCGCTTCCGCCTCTGGCGTGTCGCGTTGTTGGACCGGCGGCATCGCCCCGAGCAGGATGGCGACGTAATTGAACAGCCGGTACGACCAGGCAAATTTGAAGAACGCGTAGATGAAGATCAGAATCAGCCCGACGCATTTGATTTCCCAGAGCGCCGGCGAGGGGTTGAGATCGATCGGCAGGGCACCAAGGACGGTCAGGGCTTCGTTGGTTGATCGCAGCAGAGCCAGCGCGCCGCCGACCGCGAGCAGGCTGGTGGACGCAAAGAAGGCCGTGCCGTTTTGCAGCGCCGCCATGATCTGCATGTCGACCATGCGGGCCTCGCGGTCGAGCAGGCGCCGGATCCAGACCTCGCGGTAGACATGCATGCGGGCGGACAGGCTGTCGCGTCCATAGGCGGTATGCTCGAGCGTGACGGCGTACACCATCCATTCGAGAATGAAAAAGCCGACGGCCAGAATATCGACCGAATATGCGCCCATGTTGCATCCCTTCGTGGCTGTGAATGCTGCCATGCATGATCATTCGCGGCAACCGGCACGATGGTGATGGTGCGGGTTGAACGATTCCGCCGCGCCATGGCAGGATGAGCCAACAAGGATTCCTTCGCATGGCTTTGAAGCTCGTGATCGGCAACAAGAACTATTCGTCGTGGTCGATGCGGCCGTGGCTGGCGCTGAAAGCCAACAACATCGCCTTCGAGGAAATTTTCATCCCGCTCTATACCGGCGATGCCGACAAGGAGCGGATTTTGAATTTCACGCATTCGGGCAAGGTGCCGGCGCTGATAGATGGCGACGTCACGATCTGGGATTCGCTCTCCATCATCGAATACGTCGCCGAACGGTTTCCGCAAGCGCGGCTGTGGCCTGAGGACCGCGCCCGCCGCGCCCACGCGCGTTCGATTTCGGCGGAGATGCATTCGGGTTTTGCGGCGCTGCGCAACGAATGCGGCATGAATCTGCATCGGCCGGTCCGCGCGATAGCGCTGTCGGCTGATGCGCGCGCCAACATCGCCCGCATTCAGCAAATCTGGATCGAGTGCCGCGAGCGCTACGCAAAGTCTGGGCCGTTCCTGTTCGGATCCTTTGGCGGCGCGGACGCCATGTTTGCGCCTGTCGTGCATCGTTTTCGCACCTATGCGATCGAGGTGGCGCCCGAGGCGCGGCACTTCATGGATGCGATGATGGCGTTGCCGGCCTTTCAGGAGTGGACCAAAGCGGGCGTTGCCGAAACCCTGGTGATCGAGAAGTTCGAGACGGTGTAGTCCGAACTGCGGAATGCTGGTCGTAATCGCGGCTTGACGGAGGCCTGCGAACGCGGTCTGAATTTGGAACCGAGGCGGATTTAGTGAAAGGAGTTTTACCATGGGAATTCTCGATTCACTGGAAAATTCAGCGGCCTTCAAGGGCGCCCTCGGCCAGCTTGAGGCCGCCGTGGTCCCGGTCGTGCTGAGCGAAGTGCTCGGCAATGGCAGCCAGGGCGGGCTAAACGCTGTTGTCGCCAAGCTCCAGCAGGCGGGGTTCGGCGATCAGGTCAAATCCTGGATCGGAAACGGTCAGAACCTGCCGATCACGGCCGAGCAATTGCAGCAGGTGCTGGGCAGCGACACCGTCAAGCAATTGGCGGCGCGGTTCAATATTCCGGTTGATCAACTCGCCAAGGTTTTGGCGCAGCAACTTCCAACGGCCGTGGATCACGCCAGTCCGGACGGTAAGCTGCCGCATACGGCCTGAGGCTTCCGAGCGACGGTTCCGGACGACGCCAGGGCCAATTGCTCCGGAACCCCCGAAATCGCGTTTATCGTACTGAAAAACCTGCAAAATTCGCGTATTTGCTATGTCCCGATGTAACTGGCCAATGCTGCCGGCGCTGTGCTATAGATCCGCCGGGTTTTTCAGTCGGCCGTTGCTGTGGGACCCTGAGCACAGCCGACATTTCTTGCGTGATGGAGAGGGCGTTGAAGCACAAATACAACGTTGGTGAGACTGTCTATTTTACGGCCAGCAATGTCGCGCGTCCGGCCGCCAGCGGCACCTATGAGGTGATCCGGCTGCTCCCGACCGACGGTGATGACTGCCAGTATCGGATCAAGAACTCGACCGAGGCTTTCGAACGGGTGGCCAAGGAAAGTCAGCTCGACATTTCCTAGAAGATTGCGCGCATGGCCGGGTGAAGCGGATTCTATTTCGCCCGCCGTCAAAAGGCCCGGTTCGCAGAACCACTCTGCGCAAGCCAATCGGCATTCGCTTTCGCGAAATGCGTTTTATGCGGCGTTGAGGGACATCGCGCATGAACTGGGCCTGGGCTACATCGCTCGACCAACTCTGGCGTTCGCCAGCCTTTCCGATGTGGCTGACATTGGCCGCGGCGGGATTCTTCGCGATCATCGTTCTCATCACGCTGTTGCGCGCCGAGAAATCGGTCGCCAACGGCGCGCTGACGGTCATCACGCTGCTGGCGATCGGCATCGCGGTCGCCACCATTCGCGGGTTCGGTCTGGGCGGCCGCGGCGGGTCCGCCGAGACCCGATCCCCCCAGCCGATCAGCGCTGCGCTGCCGGCATTGTCGTGTATCGACGACCTGGCGGGCGATACCGTTTTGACGGCGTGCGAAAAGGCGTTGTTTGGCTCGGCCGAATCTGCCGCGGCGGCGGTATCGTATGCGGCGTCTCAGATCACGCGGCTGACCGCGTTCGGCGATGTCGCCGCCGCGGACAGGAGCATGACGCCCGAGTTGCTGACGCTGCGCCGCGCGATTGAGCGCGACCGATACGGGCTGATGGCGCAGGTACTGCTGGCGCGGGACCACTGTACGGCGTCGGAATGCGCAGCTTTCCGGGGGCTGACGGATCACCGCCAGATCGTGGCCAACATGGATGAGCGGGTTTATGACGGCCTGATTGCTCGTTACGCGCCGTCATGGAACGCGCCCGCGGCGCCAGGGCCGGGGCCGGTCGCGGCACTTCCGCCATCGATGCCGACAGGCAAACCCACCAATGCCGATTTTCCCACCGCAGCCTCGACTCCGCCCGTCAGCATCATGACGCCGGAGCCGGGTTCGGCAACGACGCCATCTGCGCCGCGTCCGCCAGCTTCATCAGCCCTGGCGAACGCGCCATTGCCGTCACCGCGCCCGACTTCGGCGACAACTCCGGCGCTGGCGGCGGCCAAGAAGCAGGCTGCGCCGAAATCTTCGCGCGCGGCGGCGCCGGTTCAGCTTGCGCCCGCAGCGGCGAATGATTGATGCTTTCAAAAGCCGTCGCTGATCGCTAACCTCGCAACCATGCCGCTTCATCTGATCAAGCTTGCCGTTGGTTGCGAATCCGTAAAAGAGCTCAAGAGCTGGGTCGCGGAGCGCATGCAGGCCGCAAAGAAAAAGGGTCTGCCGCTTCGTCATATTCACATCACCCGGATGACGCCGAAGCGCGGTGAAGAGCTGCTCGCGGGCGGCTCGCTATACTGGGTGATCCGGGGTGAAATCGCGGCCCGTGAAAAAATCATCGCGATCGAACCGTTCCGCGATCGCGACGGTATCGGACGATGCCGGCTGGTGATGCAGCCCAAGGTGATTGCGGTATCGCCGCGACCGATGCGGGCGTTCCAGGGCTGGCGCTATTTTACGGAAGATGCCGCACCGCCGGACCTCGGCAAGGCCGCCGCCAGCATCGCGGCGATGCCCGAGCCGTTGCGCCGCGAGCTGCGCGATCTCGGGCTGCTTTAGACCCGGGCTGCTTTAGACCGCGACGTTATCGATCAGCCGGGTCTTTCCAAGCTTTGCCGCGACCAGAATCCGCACCGGCCCGTCCTTCACCGAGGCGATCGGCGCCAGGGTGTCGGCGTGCCGGGCCTCGAAATAGTCGAGGACGAAGCCGGCATTCGTGATCAGCTCGGCGCCGCCAGCCATCGCGGCCTTGATGCCGTCGCCCGCGCGCAGACGTTTCGCGCTTTCCTTCATGGCGCGGTACAGTACAGGCGCCGTCAGCCGTTCTTCCGGCGACAGATAGACGTTGCGCGACGACATCGCCAGGCCATCGTGCTCGCGCACGGTTTTCGAGCCAATCACCTTGACGCCGAGGTCGAGATCCCCCGCCATCCGCGTCACCACCCGCAATTGCTGGAAATCCTTTTCGCCGAATATCGCTAAGTCCGGCCTGACCTGCGTGAACAGCTTGCCGACCACGGTGGTGACGCCGCCGAAGAAGTGCGGCCGGAAGCGATCCTCCAGGCCCGCGATGGCCGGCCCTTCGGTCAGGATCCTGGTGGCAAAGCCGTCCGGGTACATGGTCTTGACGTCGGGATTCCAGATCAGGTCGACATTCTCGGCTGCGAGCCTGGCGACATCGGCCTTCCAGGTGCGCGGGTACGAACTGAAATCCTCTGATGGCGCGAACTGGGTGGGATTAACGAAGATCGAGACGATGACCTTGGTGGCGCGACGTTTCGCCAGCCGAACCAGCGACACATGGCCGTCATGGAGTGCTCCCATGGTTGGCACCAGCGCGGTCGTGGCCTTTTTCGCGCGCAGGCCGTCGAGGGCGCGACGCAACGCAGGGACCGTGCGGACGATCATGGGGCTTCGCGACATCTGGGCTCGATCTCTGGGGGCAGGGAGGCAGCCAGTTCTGACCTTGCGGCTGACATGCCGACCTTACCAAGGCCGATGCGCAGCCGCCAAGCAGGGCGACACCCGAATTAGACCGGTCGGTCTTGACGAGCACCCGCCAAACTGTGTGGCCGATCACAGACACGCCGGTCCAAGCATGCAATTCATGATTAAGGCAGACGATCAACGATTCAAGGACCTTGTTGCGCATTTCACTTGACCGCGGTCGCGCGGAATTTGAAGATATCCACAGGGGTCGAAACATGTTGGTGCAGACTAGTCAGGGGCAATCGGGCTCGGCTCATGTCGTTGTGCTGGGCAACGAGAAGGGCGGTTCCGGTAAATCCACCACCGCCCTGCATATCGCCGTCGCCCTGATGAAAGCTGGCCAGCGCGTCGCCACCATCGATCTCGATTGCCGCCAGCAAAGTTTCACCCGCTACATCAACAACCGAAGCGCCTGGGCGCGCCGCACCGGCCTCGATCTTGAGCTTCCGGTGCATTGCTGCATCAAGCTTGGCGAGACCATGCAGATCGCCGACAACGAAAATTCCGAGTTCCAGCAATTCATGGACGCCGTGAGCGCGGTCGAGCGGACATTCGACTTCATCGTGATCGATACCCCGGGGTCGGATAGCTATCTGATGCGTCTGGCGCACTCGATGGCCGATACATTGGTGACGCCGATCAACGACAGCTTCCTCGATTTCGACGTGCTGGGAACCGTCGA
>OCZT010005794.1_pt1 | contig 12271 bp, 11 predicted proteins | sample 1539031 | NCBI WGS metagenome assembly OCZT01 (sample SAMEA3539308, study PRJEB22396) | soil metagenome | biome: tundra; feature: field; material: soil | place: USA | collected 2010-05 | depth 0.15 m
CCGTTGATAAGAATCCTGCTTATCCACCTGCTATAGATAAACTGAAAAATGAGAAGAACTTGTTTAAAAATGTTGAAATTAGACAAACTAGGTATTTGAATAACATTATTGAACAAGATCATAGATCCATAAAGCGAATCGTTAATCCAATGTTGGGATTTCAGTCTTTTCGATCTGCTAATAAGACTTTAAAAGGAATTGAAGCTATGAATATGATCAAAAAAGGACAAGTAAATGATCTAAATTACTCTGTTTTTAATGAAGTCAAATACATTAATCAATTGTTTGATATAGTTTTATAATGATAGTACATTTTCTTTGAATATTTTGATTTTTATTAATTACTTATAGATTTACATATTTTTTTGAAGTTTTTGCAACGGAACCGTTAATATTAGTAAGTATTATATTTAATGTTTTTTTAGTTCTTTTATGCACTAAGGCGGGGTTTTGACTAGATTAATTAAAATGAGCCATTCTCAGTCGTTTTAAGACGTTTTTTTACAAAGGGGACGATATTATATACTCTTAATAAAAGTCCTACTTGTGAGCTCAGGTTAAGTCGCATTTCGACCAATTTAATTCCCCATGATTTAAATGCGGCTGCACGGTAGGTACCTACACGATATTTTTCTATGTAGTTGTATATCTTTACAATAATAAAAATTATGTCTGATAAGATATTTGCTTAGATTTTTAGCTAGAATTTCACTTCTAGTATATACTATTTAGTTATAACTAATGCTATTTAGCATATATGCAAAAACTATATATTGAATCAAATATAGTTATAATTATAGGATTCTCTCAAACCTTCAATTAAAACCTACTCATGGGCTGCGGGAACCGGCATCCTGCAGTTCACAAGATCAACTTTTTTGACATTTTAGCTCGACTGAATTGCCTAAGCTTATGAAAAATTATTTTTAATATTGATATTGTTTTCACTACAAGATTGATCCTTTATTGTTAATTGGTTTTTTGAAATATCTATTGTTTTGGTTTTAGTCTTCGTATTTACTTCATAGATTTCTAGTGTAAGTAAAGGGCTTTTTTGTGGAATTTTAAGAAGATTAAGATTCTATTCTACAATTGCTTTGCAATAAACAAATTACCATTTGTGAAACGATTTTAGCATTTTTTGAACAGGATGGGTTCTACCAGGAAAAATTAGAAACCTACTGTAGGAGCCGATAACAAGTATGTATTAACTAACGTGATAAGGGTCCCCTATATTATAATTCATATGATAAGGATCACGTAGTTTGAATATTAATTAGTTCAAATTAGTGCTATTTAGACTATATGCAAAAGATATATCACAAATCAAACAGAGTTATAAAATATAGATTTCCCCACCTTGTAGTAGACTTTTCATTGGGCTGTAGATATCCCCCGCAGCTCATAATATCCACTTCTTTGATATCTAATATCAGCCCAGTAACCGAAGCTAATCGAATAAAGTAGGGGAAAATGGATTGTGGGGCGATTTTAAGGCGTTTTTTAGAGTAGGTTAGTATTATTTACCTTGTATGAATTCTAAGCCTGTTATACGGGATGAGATGAAATCAGTTATTGATGGGCATGAAAAGGCTTTCCCTATGTTATAATTCATGTGATTAGGAGCAGGTGATGCTAATACTAATTAGTTTAAGTTAGGATAATATATTCATAAAAGTATATAATCAATTAAATTGAATTATAATTAATAATTTTTAATGTATATTAAATTGGATATTTGATTGAGCTGTAGGCATCCCCTTCGCCAAAGCTCATAAAATCATCTTTTTGACATTTTGATTAGCTTGATCATCTAAGCCAATTAAATAAAATCTAAAAAGATCTACTGTGGGACGATTTCAATTGCTTTATTAGATGCTGATATTGCTTCATAGGATTTATTCAAACTAATAAGAGCTTCACCTTTGACTACCCAAGAATTTTCGTTCTGCGGGTTAAGTTCAATTGCTTTATCAAATGCTTTTAGAGCATCATCATATTTGTTTAGTTCAATCAGAGCAAGTCCTTTAGAGATCCAAAGATCTAAATTCTGCGAAGTAAGTTCAATTGCTTTGTCAAATCGCTTTAGCGCTTCATCAGAGTTGCCTAATGTGATTAAATCATAGTGGCTTATACGTTGCATCGTTGGAGAAGAAACTCTATTATAATTCAAAGATCCTTTCATCGAAGATTTTTTTATGAGATATACTATTTTTGTTTCTATTTTTCCCCCTTTAAGTACATCCACAGTTTGGTGATCTATCGAACTGTCAAATGTAGCTGAATCTATTGAATATTTGATTCCACCGGCAATGAAATCCCAGGAATAAGGATTCGTGGAAATTGACGTATCTGCTTCATTTTTAAGATATAGTGTTACCACTGCATACTCATAATCATAAGGGGCACTCGAATATCCAATATTAGACGTAGTATACCATTTCCAATCGTAAAAGCAAACATTTATATTTGGATTTGAAGTGCTCACATCTCCTATGGCTTCTGATTTTGAAAACACTGAAGATAATTTGTGATCTAATTCATGATTATCCACCACCATCGATCCCGCGAAAAGTAATAGAACTATTACAAATCTTACCGGTTCGGATAATGAAAAATTTAAGTCGGATTCTAGAATGTTTGAAGTATATGGTAGCAATAGAAAAGCTGCTAAAAATATAAGTCCAGCCGCATAATATTCATTCTCTATTAACATCCCTATACCAACATCCCTATACCGAGTAGCACAAATAAGAAACCAATTACCAAACGGTAGAAACCTATCATAAAACGGACTAGGCCTGTCAACGATGCTTTCTCGGGTTCTTTTTGCTCCATTTCTATACTCCAGCTAAATTTTTTCTTAGAATATATCAAATTTAGCTTTCATATAAATAGAGAACATTTTATTTCGTTTGTTGCAAAGTAAATTATTGATCTAGTTTCTTCTAACTCACGTATTGACTTTGCAACAAACAAAATAAAATCCTATATGCTTATATAAAAGTTAAATTTGATATATTCTAAGAAAAAATTTAGTTGGATAAATTAAATTGAACCATCAAAAATCAATAAAAATAGTGTTGATTTGCATAAGTATTTGTTTAATGGGACTAAATCTAATTGGAACAGCATCTGCAGACGATACAAATAATGTTTGCCATTGGGACTGGAAATGGCATTTTACAAATCATATTGGGGAATATAATAAAGCTCCACCTGGATTTACTTATATCATTGTGGATTTGTATCTAAAAAATAACGCAGATACTTCTATACACACAAATCCAGCTTATTGGAAACTGATTATTGATGGAATTCAACACGATGAAGATTCAGCAACCTTTTCTGATTATATAGGTAATCAAGATGTTGATGTCTTTAAAGGGGGCGAACTCGAAACCAAAATAGTATATAAAATTAAAGGATATCCTGACTACGCGAGTTTAAAATACGATGACAAGTATGGTCCTACAATGGAGCACATAAATCATTACAATAATACTTCTATTTAATTTAATTTAATTTCTTGTTTTCTTTTTTGGTTTAAATTGTTCTACTTATTTTTGCTGTTTTTTTCACAGTACTATTTGGTTCTTCAATTCGTCTATTTTTTGATAGCATTCCGCGTGTCATTTAGAAGCAAGATCCTGGGAATATGCAACTAGAAGAGACTAAATCATGTACCTACTTTGCAACAAACAAAATAAAATATTATCTATTTATATAAAAGATAATTTCGATATATTATAAGAAAACAATTTAGCCGGAGATCTCAAAATGGAAGGAAAAGAACCAACAAAAATAACGCTTAGTGGGATTATTCGGTGGATATTTGGCTTATTCTTTATAGTAATTGCTTTAGGAATGCTTATAGAAAACTAATATTTTTCAGCAGTACTTATGTTTATGGTAGTTTTTATATTGCTTCCGCCGATTTCAAATTTGATTGAATCAGAGTTGAATATTTTATTATCAGGAGCAGTGAGATTTTTAGTAGTACTAGTCATTCTAGCAGGATCATTTTCTGTAGACCATAACCATCCATCTTCGACGATTGCTGATACTCATACTTCTTCAGGATCTCATAGCACAACTCAGGATTACAATGTTTGCTATTATGATTGGAAATGGTATCTAACATCTCATATTGACAATGATATAGCTCCAAGTGGTTATGAGTATGTGGTTGCTACTTTATATCTAAAAAATAATAGTGATCAAAAGATAACAACAAATCCCAATGATTGGAATCTGATAGCGGATGGCTTAAAGTATGGGTATAATTCAGTAACATATGATAAATATGTGGGGTTTCAGGATATAGAAATAATAAAAGGTGGGAATATAGAAACTAAGATAGCATTTCTTGTTAAGGGAAATCCAACTACGGTTAATTTACAATATGATGGAACATGGGGCATGGGTCCAACCTTTAAACAAATAGATCATTACTGAAATCACGGATAAATTAATTTCTTTTTTTTCGTTTACCTTTTTCTATTGTTATGGTTCCAATTATTCTACCATTTTTGATGTCTTTTTTCTATAGAACCTTTGATTTCTTTGATTCACCTATTTCCTGCTAATGTCCTACTTATCATTTGTGGATAAGATCACTAGTCTATGTATTTAGTCTCTTATGACCGCATATTTTCGAAATTTAATCAATAAACGGTACGTGGGGTATTATCAAAAAATAGATGAATATAAGGACTCAAAAGTGCTGTAGAATGCTGAGAAAGTGCATTTTGTGGGTTGTATAGAAAAGAAAACCAGATTTCAAAAAACTAAATAGAAAAGTTTATAATGTTTAAACCTAATACTGTTTTGCAGAACAGATAAATAAACTTTCCGAAGAAAACGAGATACTGTTGGTGTGTGTGCAGCATCAACAGTATTTCTCTATCCGATTCATAATGCACTCCGATTTTCATAATAGTTAATTTTTGCAACGCTCAGACCCATAATCCAAGATATAGGTATATCTCATTTCCTAAGGAACACAACAAACTATTTTTCTTGTGAATACAAATTCATCTTTTAAACGTTTATTAATAAATTATATATATAGTTAATTGGATAACCTTACCACGTAGATATTAAAAATTTTTATCTAACATAGATTCAAAAATACAATCTTTTCTACCAATGCTGCTTTCCTTAGGAAATCAGATATATAGATTACCACTGTGAGCTCAATCCTTTATAAAAATTACTTCGTGGTATTTATTCAATTGTAGTCAGATGGTAATCATGATAAAGCGTTTTTAATGTTTGCTCTTTTGAAGTAATATTTGTAATAATTTTTTTTCTTCCATACCTTCCCTGATAAACATTTATTCCGTCAATAATTTTCAGTTGATTTAATTCAGCGAGTAAATCAGTTACTCTTCTTTGAGTTAAAGTGTCGATTTCAATCGCTTTACAAATAATGCTATACATAAAGTATATGTTATTCATTGTGTTTTCTTTAGGAGAATTGTAAACATAGATACATGCTAATAATACCGTTTTTGATTGAGTAGGCAATGTTTTTACGACTTCTATGACTCTATCAAGTTCGAGCTTATCATGAGCATCTCTAACATCTTGTTCATCAAATACTGTGCTTGCTTTAGACTCTGCTATTTCTCCTGAAACTCTTAATAAGTCAATTGCTCTTCTAGCATCTCCATGTTCTTGAGCTGCGTAAGCGGCACATAGGTGGACAACAACATGCGGGACAACGTTAGGTTTAAAAGTAATTTTGACTCTAGCTTTGATTATATCGATGAGTTGTTCTGCATCATAAGGGTTAATTATTAAACTATTTTCACATAATGTACTTTTTAAGTGTGGTGGAAATTTATCTCTAAGTTCTAAATCGTTTGTTATCCCGATGATAGTGGGGAATTGGCCTGAAGATATAGATTGTATCCTTATAATCCGGTTAATCATTTCGGGATTAATTGCCTTATCCATTTCGTCAAATACGATAATTATTATTCCCTTATAATCATTCACGAGATATTTTAGATATTCATTGTGTTTTGATGTTGAATTTCCTATGACTTTTCTAGGTTCATTGTTTGGAGTAGGTAACTCCTGAACTATCCTTTGTAAAATAGAGTGCTCTGTCTTGATTTCTTCACAGTTTACATTTATAATACATAATTCAATATTACGGTTTTCAGCTTCTTTTTTTATTTCTTCCAATACCCACTTGGTAAGTACAGTTTTTCCAAGTCCAGGTTTCCCATATATAAAAATGTTATTTGGTGACACGCCACTAAAAATATCTTTCAAATACTCATAATACGTTTTTATTTCTCCATCTCTATGAAGAATTTCTTCTATTCCACTTAACGTGTAATTAGGCTTTACAATGTGTTTATTTATGAACAGTTTTTTATCAACTGCTAGTATTTCAGATAATGATATTATTTCAATTTCACCTTACAAAATAATATATGTACATGATATTCTTAAGAAATATTTAAGTCTATTCATTGTTTCTTAAGGAAAAAATAACGCTTTTGATACTGATTTCCTTAGGAAATTGGATATCTTGCAAAAATCGATTATAGGGTCGCTAAAGCGGTATACTTGAGATTTGTGGATTTAGGAGTGTGATGTGGTGTGTATAGCAGCGGTAATGGTAGAGATTCTGACATAGACAATGACGGTTTCTATGAAATATTAGGCGTTGCGATTTGTTTGATGATTTTTCGTTAATTTTAGCCATTTTATGTGGGTTATTTAGTTTATTTCAGTATCATTTGACACTTTAATCGAACAGATTAAATTTATTGTGAGATTCCTATAGTAATTTATAGCTAAACTTGTTGAATTTTTGAATACAAATAAGTAAAGCTTTATTAAATCTAATTAACCGTCTAACAGTCAAATAGCAGATAGCCAATCAAATAATTTCAGCAAGTTTAATTTGCGCATTTGAACCAAGTTCATAGTTCATTTACCATTGAAAAAAAGATTTGAATCGACAAACAAACACCCCTAAAGTGATATTAATTCCAATAAAAAAGGAGTGAAACTAATGTTGAAACAGTCATTCAGTAAAGCAAAAAAAGTAAGTAAAGCAAAAAAAGTATTGACTATTTTGCTAGCAGTTCTTTTTGTAGCATCATTAACCATAGGAGCAGCAAGTGCATGCCATTCGCATGGACATCACCATAGTTGTGATAGCTGCAGTAGTTCTGATGGCATATGCGAAAGCTACTGCGCCATACCTGTAGCTACGGTGAGTGCTGCAATGGAGTCTCTTGTCACAAATGTAGCAGTAGCGGCGAAACCGTATGTGAATGCTAATTCTTGACTAATTAAAAGTTAAATCATGTGCTAAACTGTTTAGGTACGTGAATAATACCATTTTATATTGGAAAAGTATTGTGTATTCCATTGCGTGAATATACTGGTATACATTGCTTGGCGCACACCATATGGCTATTTGTTTGCAACGTATACCATATATGTTTAATTTTTAAGCTCTATTTTAAGTTCTCTATTTTGAATTGCTAGTTATGAACCATTTCTTGCTATGTACTTTTAAGACTATTAACTAGTAGGGATCGGTAAAATAATAAAAACCAGATATCATATAACACAAAATGAAAAGCATAGAAAAACGCATAACAATTTAATTTTAAACAAATACGTTTATTTATAGTCCAACTTGTCGTTTTGTTGAAATATTAATATCAAATGTTGTTTTATTTTCAAAATTGTAATATAGGATATCCAACGCTTTCAGATGTGGATACCCTATCTCGAAATTCAACTATTATTTCTCTACTTTAATACGAAGTGTTTTTTTTCTCTGTTTTATGGTGTTTGGTTTTATGGTTGTTTTTGAAGTGACTTTTATGTTTATGTTTGCTCAAGTGAGCTTTAGCTTTGTGGCATTAGATTCTGAATTTGGTGTTCCTGTAGGTCCATAAGGTTCGTCACCATACCCATAAGGTTCATTGCCATACATAGGATTACCATACATTAGTCCAGGGATCATAGGAATTACAGCACCGTCATAACCACCATAACCACCATAACCAGGTTCGCCATAGTTATCTCTATCACCATGGTGCTCTTCATTATTTTATGGTGCATTATATGTAAATTTATCTGCTGCTGAAGTAGCACTGTTCCACCATTTGTAGTTACAGTAACGTCTACAGTTCCTGTTCCTACAGGTGAAGTCGCAGTTATTGATGAATCAGATACAACAACCACATTAGTAGCTGCAGTATTTCCAAAATTGACTGCTGTAGCGTCTGTAAGACCTGTTCCAGTTATAGTTACAGAAGTACCACCAGCGACAGGACCATTGTTAGGGTTGATGCCGGTAACTGTAGGTAATGGATTTTGCACATTTCCATTTCCTACCAAGGATCCCCAGCCTGCACAACTGTCAAAACCAGGTGTGGCATTAAAGATCCTTCCAGAATTGGGATTGTCAGGGTTAGAATCAATATCCTGGACAGTACCAGACGTAATATCACGGAAATGATTTGGATCGGGGCCCCAATTGTATAAAGTTTGATGAATGATTTGTACCGAGTTATTTTTAGTGATATTCATAGAGTTGAGAATGCCAGCAGCCAGCGGTGAAGAAATGCTGGTACCACCCATTACACCATAATAATCTGTATTTTTCCAAATACCGTTAGGATCAGTAGTCCAAGTGCCGTTAGAGAAAATCGGTGCTCCTGGCACTGACATCTGAGTTAGGTCAGGTTCTCCCCGGTATACTCCAACGATACTTTGAACAGAGTCTTGGTAAGTGGGTCGAGATTCGTTACACTGTTGATAGACGAATGGGCCTGAGCCGGAACCCCCCCATGCTGTCTCATTGACGAATTCATTATTGGCATTCCTGTTAATTGAAGTACCTCCAACACTAATCACATAAGGAGAACCCGCAAAATATTCAGGAGCACCCTGGTCTCCGCTGCCGACGAGATCAATGACGTGTGTGTAACTGGTATTATTATAAACTTGGTCCAGCTGGTTAACTTCGTCCTAAGAAGGCGGAATATAATACCAAGAGTTATTTATGACTTATGAGCCATTTATATAATGGCTGTTGGTAACCTCGCCACCTCCATGGGTGGAGACTAAATAGTGAGCAGCTTCCAAGGCTTGACTTAAGTTTACAGGATCAAAACCCTGAGGTTCAACCAGGAAAATCGTGGCTTTTGGCGCCATCGCGTGCGACCATTCTATATCCATAGCTGTCTCAATAAGTGAACCCTCATCAGTGATTGGAAGTGGTGGTTGTCCAAAGATATAAGGCCACGGGTCTCCAACTTCTACCACTTGAAAATTTGAAGGGTCTGAATTTGACGAGTCTGATGGCGTTAAATTATACTGATTTGAAAAACTACTTAAATCTGACCTAGCTGTAAGGAAATGTCCTGCGTTACCGATTATTGCAATCGAACCAGCGCCATCCACAGGGTTGTTTGGTGTGTTGTACGGTTGGCAGCCAGGCGGTTGAGTGGCATTTTGATCAACCAGATTATAGACACAGGCGATAGAAGCGGGTGTTTCAACGTTCCATTGGGTAGCGCCGGGAGGTTCAGCTTTAAGCTTTCCTGATTGCTGAATAGCTTCTAAATTCTTACGAGCTTCCTGAGGTGAAACTAGGTGATAGATTTTATCAGCAGGCGGAGGAGTTGTTACCACGTGCGTGTTTTTAAGAGAAACGTTTTTAAGCACCGAAGATTGAGCGTTTACTGCACTAGCTGTCATTAAAATTATTACAAAAAAGACTAACAAAATAGATAACGTATTTTTTTTCTGTCAAATAGTTGTTTTAATAATTATTCACTCCCTTTTTATTAAATTAAATATAATTTTAATCAGATTAGGAGCTGCGTAGCTAAATTGGGAAAACTTACTGTTGATAAAAATGACAATTGGTTTCCAAATTTTGTTTTTTTCATTTTCAGCTCCTATATGTCAATATGTATTCAAAAATCGACTAACGTGGCATTAAATAAACTAAATTTGTGATATAAATAGTTATACACTATATTATATTTGCAAGTCTTATGAGTTACAATCTGTGAGCCTGATAATATATAATACAGTTGATATTTATAATCAAGATTTTTCAATATATTAGATAAGTATATTCAGAAATCGACTTGCATACAAATAAATTGTACTTAACCCATATGATTTAATAAATCAGTTGCTAGGGATGCTATAGAACATGATAAATTAAATAGGCCAGCCAAAAAAAAACAATAAAAGCATATAACAAAGCAATTGAAATTAATCCCAAGAATTCAGAAACCTGGAACAAGAAAAATATATTATCTAAACAAATTAAATAAATCTAACCTTATAGTTATAGATCTAAAGATGGTCTATGAATAGGCGTAAAGTAAGGGTTTTATTCATTGGCAATAAATTCGTAAAATGGTTTCCATAAAATCGATTGCAGCGTCTCTAAAACGGGTTGTTTGGACGGTATTTATTTTGTATTTTTAGATTGCATTGTTAATAATTGGTTAAGGAATAATTACACATTTTTTAATTAAACTTGTGCTTTATCTGTATAATTAGATACAATTAGTTGGCGATTTTGGCTTAAAACTGAGTAGAATCATAGGTTTTGATATAAAAACTGTGCATCTTGTATTAGGACACCTTCACTGTTATAGAATGATTAATTTATATTCAATTTAAACTATAAGTATTAATTCATAGTAATTGATATTAGATTTTAAAGTATTTTATGGAAAACTGGTTAATTAAAAATGAGTAATATTCACAAATCAGTATATCATTTAATTTATATATAATTATTGTTCAATGCCAAAATATTCCATGATGAACGATTTTTTGTTTAGAAATTATTTTTCTTATAATTCATTTTAAATAATTTTGATTGAAGTATAATAAAATTTATTAAATGGATTAAAAGGTGATAAAAAGATGTTAAAACAAATGAAAAAGACACTTTGTATTTTGCTAGCAGTTCTTTTTGTAGTATCTTTGACAGCTGTAGCAGTAAGCTCAAACCCTGTTATAGTTAAAGAACAGAATATGGACATGAATAAGATGGACATGAATAAGATGGACATGAATAAGATGGACATGAATAGGATGGACATGAATAGGATAGGCATGAAGGAACATGGCCACGAAGAGCATGGACATGAGGGACATGGACATGAAGAAAACGAACATGAATATTGAAATTGAAGATGATGAGTACCGATCTAGTGATGCAGATCCAAATTGATTATCTCACTAACTACAAAAATAATTTTTTCTTATTTTTCTATTTATGATGGCTGTTTAGATTAATTCTTCCAAGTGTTCCAACAGCTTCATATGCTCTATGATTTCCAGAAGTTCCATGAGTCATAGATCAAGAATGTTTTCTTACTATTGATGGCATTTAGGAAATTCAGAGATTTAGATATTAAAACTGCGAATAAGCGTAAAATGTTTAAGATATTATAAAATACCTTATTATAATATATCCGCATGTTATAATAATAATCATATATAATGCTGCTGTTAAAGTGTCTGGTTTACCATCATTTTCATTCATTTTTTTCGTCTCGTGACATGATCATTAGTCATCACTTAATCAAAGATTCATGGTAACTTTTTACAACATGCCATTATTGACTTTTCGGATATGTTTTTAGAGACAAAACAAAAAGTAAAGTTATTTTGGAACATTATTTATACAGCCGAAAAACGATCCACTTAAGAAGTTGACGATGTTTCTGCATCTCAGGATCTAGATCTCTGGATGCTGTTTTTAGAAATAGAGTTGCTCCTGCAAGATTTGGATCTGTAGCCTTTGCTGGCTCTGCAGGTGCTGAAGCTTTCACTGTGTATGTATTCCACCGTATGAAGGACAAATCCAATTACTGTTACCCATACACAACCAAGTACCATAGCCCCAGGATGAATTCCCCAGAGCCATTGTCATGATACCGCCATGATGTCCACCGTGATGTCCACCGTGGATTGCAGCACTAGCTGTCACTGCTGTCAAAGATGCTACGAAAAATCAGGATCTTTACCTTTGATTTTAAGCGCTTAAGCTTCAAAACTAAAAGTATGGAAAGATGTGGAAAAATCTATCTCCTTTTACTCTTGTTTTTATTTTTGTGACTAGTATAGTATTCTTTTATCTTGCTAGCTGCTGAAGCTGTAACTATTGCTATGACCACTAACGCCATAGAGGGTTCCGTTGCAAAAAATCCTTTCTAATGATACAATAGAATAAAAAGAAAACCAA
>OCZT010005795.1_pt1 | contig 12271 bp, 6 predicted proteins | sample 1539031 | NCBI WGS metagenome assembly OCZT01 (sample SAMEA3539308, study PRJEB22396) | soil metagenome | biome: tundra; feature: field; material: soil | place: USA | collected 2010-05 | depth 0.15 m
AAATTCATTTTCCCTATGGCACGGGCGAAACGAAAACGGCGGATTGGAGCAAGCCGGACGCGCATGAAACCATTTTCTCGCAAGATAAAATCAATGTTGGACATTTTGAACGCAAGCTCGACAACGACACCTACGTCGTGGACGCCAAATGGTCGCAAGGTGCAACCATTACAAACACGGCCAAGCATCAATTTGAAATCCGGCCAGACAAAAAATTGGAATCGCTGGAGCTGGTCTGTGAGTTCGCCCCGAAATCAAACAGCCGGCTGACAAGTTTTGACCAATCCCGCCAGGATGCTGAAAAAAATTGGAACGCATTCTGGAGCACCGGCGGCGCGATTGATTTGTCCGGCAGCCAGGACCCGCGCTGGTTTGAACTCGAACGCCGCATTGTCCTGTCGCAATACCTCACGGCGATCCAGGACGCCGGGGAATATCCACCCCAAGAGACCGGGCTGACGTACAACACCTGGGAAGGCAAGTTTCACCTGGAGATGCACTGGTGGCACGAGGCGCACTTCGCGTTGTGGAACCGGTTACCGCTGCTGGAAAAGAGCCTCGGTTACTACCAGAAAATTTTGCCGCGCGCGGAAGCCATGGCGCGAAAACAGGGCTACGCCGGCGCGCGCTGGCCGAAAATGACCGGTCCCGGCGGCGCGGAATCGCCGTCGCCCGTCGGGCCGTTCCTGGTCTGGCAGCAGCCGCATCCGATTTTCTATGCCGAGCTTTGCTATCGCAGCCACGGCGACCGCAAAACGCTGGAAAAATACAGCAACATTGTTTTTGCGACGGCGGATTTCATGGCCAGCTACGCGACGTGGGACGACGCAACCAAACGTTACGTGCTCGGCCCGACGTTGCAAAGCGCGCAGGAAATTTTTCCAAAGGACAAAACCTTCAATCCGACGTTTGAATTGACTTATTGGCGCTGGGGCCTGGAAACGGCGCAACTTTGGCGCGAACGGCTCGGTTTTCCGCGCGATGAAAAATGGGACGCGGTCTTGAAGGACCTCGCCAAGCCGCCGGTGGGCGACGGCAAATATCTCTTTACCGAAACCGCGCCGGATTCCTACACGAATCCGCGTTGGAACAAAGACCATCCCGCTGTGCTCGGTGCGTTGAGCTTCGTGCCCGGACCGGGCATGGACACGACCACGATGCGGAACACGTTTGATTGGGTCTGGAAAAATTGGAACTGGCCGGACACGTGGGGTTGGGATTATCCGATGCTGGCGATGTGCGCCGCGCGGCTCGGCGAACCGGAACGCGCCGTGGATGCACTGCTGCTCGACACGCCGAAAAATCATTACGCGCTCAACGGCCAGGTTTACCAGCGGCCCGGCCTGACGATTTATCTGCCCGCCAACGGCGGCCTGCTTTACGCCGCGGCGATGATGGCGGCAGGATGGGATGGTGCGCCGAAAAAGAACGCGCCCGGTTTTCCAGACAATGGCCAATGGAATGTGCGCTGGGAAAATCTGCGGCCGGCGCCGTGATTATTGAGGCTCGCGAAAATGAGCAGCGGGGCGCGGGCTTCAGCCCGCTTCACCCTCCGCAGTAATGAGACGCTGGAAATGTCTGGCCTGCTTTCGCTTCGCACGTCGAAGCGGTCCCGCAACGGGCGGGACCGCGCTCCCAGTCCGGCACAGATTCGTTACCCACTGGCGCGAGATTCAATAGTGCTCCCGATTCGTTCTCGTCCTCCTCCTCGTCCTCGACCCATTGAAAAAATCGCGGACGAGAACGATTACGACGACGAGGACGAATATCGGATGAACGAAAATTTATTTCCCCGCGATCTTCACCGGCAGGGTCAATTGCGCCGGGCGCATCGTCGCATCGGCTTCCGAAGCGATGATGGCCCCGCCGTTCAAATCCACCGAAGCAACTTTGTTTGCCGCGTTTTTGGGGAGATTGAAAACAAGCGTATCCGTGCCGCTGCCGGAGTCGTAATGGGCGAAAGTGCCGTCGCTCAATTTTAACTGTGGCTTGCCTTTCACCGTGACGTTCTCGCTGAACCCGACGCCAATTTGACCGGCGCCCACTTTGACCTGCCGGATGGCCGGCCCGGCGGTCCGTTCCGGGTCCCATTTGCCGGCAAACGTCCACGCGGCGGTGATTTGTTCGGGCTTGGGCGCACCAAGCGCTGAAGAAAGATTATTGGTGAGCCAGCCATAGTCATCGCCATCGCGGTGGCAGTTGTAGAAGTAAGAGCGCTCGCCCCAGAGGTTCGATTTGTCCAACTCCTTGTTTTTCTGGATGTCACTCGCGCTGGGTGTTTTGTTGTCGAGCGGGTAGATGACGCGAAACGGCGGCTGGTCAATCATCGTCTTGGAAAACGTGCAATCGAGGAAATAGAATTGCGCGTCGTGGTGGTGGCGTGCGAGGTTCCATCCCTCGGCGCCGTCAAACTTACAGTTACGCAGGACAAATTTCATGTCCTTGTCCTTGGAGCCGTCGTGCCAGATGGCGGCGGTGTTTTTCATCTCGTAGAACGAGCAATTGGTCACGTAACACCAGCCGCGCGGGCAGACAAAATCCACCGAGCCTTCAAACCGGCAGTTGGCGTGATAACACCGTCCGTGGTCGCCCCGCCAGAACGAAACCGTGTCCGCGCCATGGCTCAGCACGTCGCAATCCACCACCACCGCGCGGTCGCCGGTGCCGAGAATGGTGAACGCGTGCGGCCCGATGACGCCGGCGGTGTTCTCCGCAGTGAGGTTCTCCAGGACAAAATCGTCGGCGTGGTTCAGGTTGATGACCGCCCGACCGATGGCGTCGGGGTTTTTGGTGAAGTCCTCGTCCAACTGCGGGAACTCGATGCGGGTGCCCTTGCGGCTCTGGCCGCGCAACGTCACAAACGATGCGTCCACGCGGATTTTTTCCTTGTAGGTGCCGTCCTTGATGAACACCACCATGCGCTCGGTGTTTGTTTTGGGGATGGACGCGACGGCGGCTTGAATCGTTTGGAAATCACCGCTGCCGTTGACGGCGACGATAAGGTCGGGTTTGGGCAGGGTCCCGGCGAAAACGATCAAACGGCTGGCGACCAGCAGCACCGCCAGCGCGAATGTGCGATTCATGCGGCAAAGTTTATCCGCCCAAAGATTGGGAACTCAAGAAAAGAAAGCCTTTGTCCGGCCTGACTACCACGTGGTCGTTTCGTACGCGCCGAGGTCGGGCGCGGAGCCGACAAATGGACTGCCGATGTCTGTACCCTTGTTCACCAGCCGCCCGGTCGGCACCGGGCGCAGAAACGGCGTTTCGGGCAGACCGCCGTCATCGCGGCGCGGGGCCAGGGCCCAGGTGTAATCGGTGTTCAGGAAGTCGTTGGTGTTCACGCTGGGCAACACCTGCCAGGTGTTGGACCTCTGGATGGAGGGATAGGTTGCGGTGCTGCCGATGGCGACGGTGCCGATGGCGACGTTGTTGCGCAAGACATGGCTGCTTTGAAGCACCCCGTATTGGGAACCCAGATGGTTCAGATTGATGGCGCCGCTGCCGTTGTTCCACGCGGTAACGTGATCGACCGTCTGGCCGGCGGCGTTGTTGTTTTGGTCAACCCCCCACGTTTTGTTGCCGAACGTCAGGCTGCCGACCAGCCGATGCGCGGCCGGCGTGCCGCTGCCACCGAGTTTGAATCCGTTGCCGTTGCCGTTGAAGCCGGTATTGGTGGCGGCGTCCCAAAAAACATTGGTGGCCGCGCGGAACGCCCAGCAGTTTGTGATGAGCACCGGCTGGGTGCCCATCCATAAATCCCAATCATCGTCGGAGTTTTCCCAGCCACGGCAGCCGCTGAACACGTTGCCGGGCCCGAGGCTCCATTTCGCGGAAAATCCGTCGGCGTTCCCGCCGGCGGGGGAGTCGTAGCTGCGGATGGAATCACAGTTCAAAATTAGGTTGTTGGCGGGATAGATTGCGGCGCCATCCCCGCCGCTGATGTGGATGCCGGTGTTGCGGGCGCCTAGGCTGACGCAACGTTCGATCGTGTTGCTGTTGCCGGAAATCCGGATGGAATTGTGGCCGGCATTGGTGATGATCAGGCCGTAAAACTGATAACAACTGCCGCTGATCGAGATAACGTCGTCGGCAAAGGATGAACCGTCGAGAACCGGACTCTCGCCCGGATAAGCCCGGATGCGAATCGGCTTCGTCGCGCTGCCGTTTTTCGAAAATGAAATCTTCGATGCCACGGCATATTTCCCGCCGCGCACGTAAACGAGGGTGCCGTTGGTGGCGAGACCCGCGACTTTGCCGAGGGTCAGAAAGGGCTGGTCAATGTTCGTGCCTTTATTGCCGTCGCTGCCGTTGGTGGCCACGTAATACTTCGCCGTCTCCGCGCCGCCTTCGACCAACTGCACCTTGGCGCGAACAAACCAAACGTTTGTCCCCGGCAGCCGGGTGCTGAACAATTCCCTCGCTGAATCCGTCGGATCGCCCGGCAGCGAGTTGGTCGTTGTCCGCTGCCACCACGGTCGAAACCAGTTCACCAGGTCGGCGGACAGATAAAGATCAATCTGCACGCCGGGCTGATGGCCTTCCCGTTCCAGAATTTCCACCTGAAAGACGGCGTTGGTCCCGCTCGTCCCGCCAGAAAGCGGCTGCACCGCGCCCGCGATGCCGCCACCCGCGCGCGGGTCGGTGCCGAAGGCGAACTCCACGAGATTCGCTTCGCCATCCGAATCGGCATCCAGCAGCGGGCCGCTTTGCGCCGGGATGTCGCTGAAGTGCGCCGCGGCCCAGTTGGTGTAGAATTGAGCACCGTTCAAGGGGAATGGCATCAGCGTCAGTGCTACAATCGCAAAGCCAAACACGGCGAAGCTGGCTCGAAACTCAAACGCGATCTTTGTTGCGCCAAGGCAGGTACGACTTGTTTTCATGAAGCGTTATAATTTTGCACGTTGGCCGCTTCAGTTCAAGGATTTTGACGGGAACATCACAACAAACAAATCACGTTCCCCGCTCCAGCGTCACCGCCATCAAACCGATGACAACTTCGTTGGCCAGCACGCGAACAGTGAGTGATTTGAGTTCCTTGTCGGGCTTCAACGGCAGATCCAAAACCGTCGCCGCGCCGCCGGGAACTTTGCCGCCTTTGCCCTTGAATTCGTTCACGTCGAGAATGCGCACTTTCCCGGTCTTCAAATCCACGCGTGGTGAAATCGGCCCCGGCCGGCGGAACGCGTAATCGTCAATGAAATAGTCCTGGTCAATCGGCCACCAGTTGGTCGGATTGCGCAGCGCCAATCGTTCGGTTGTGCCGTCAGCGTAAGTCACCATCACCTCGCCGTTGTCGAACCGGCTTTGCATCGGGCCGGTCGAACCGGCCATGAGCAGATAGACATGCGACGCCCTGCCCTTCAACGGAACGGAAATTCCGCGCGGGTAATTGTCCCATTGCGATGTGAACGCGATGTTCTTCGCGTCAGTCCCGCTTTGCGGGATCGGAGTTTCAAACAGGACGCCATTCGGCAAAACAAATTTGCCGCCGGACTTCGCCGCCACCGCGCGCAAGCCCGAATCGTCCACGTCAAACTCCATCTTATTGTCCGCCCAGCCGCCGATGCCCTGCCTGGGCATCGCCAGCGAACAAAACGGCGAACGCGGCGAGAGATATTCGTTGCGGAAGATTTGCGTGACCCGGTCATTGAAAACGGAAGCGAGATCCACGGTTTCCAGTTTCACGCCGGCCGGAAGTTTCGTGTTCCAATCATTGGTGGGGCTGCGCTGCTGCGCAGCCTGGACGCGCGGCAGCGCGTCCCTACCAGGCATTTGTTTGCCTTTCCACGTCACAACGACTTCACATCGCGATACCGGTGCGCTTTGAACCTCAATTCGCGACAAACCGACTGCGCCTTCAACCCGGTTCCATTTTGCCGGCTGACTATTGACCGTCACGCTGGCGACGCCATCGCGCAATGCCGGGATTTGCAGGCGCAACGCCATCGGTTTCGGGAATTTCGGTTCGATGGAAAACGTTTCTTTCAATCCGTCGCGGCGGAATGAAAAATTAAAATCCGGATGCTGGATGCCTGCGTGATCCCATTGGGCCGGAAAGCCGGGGCAAATTTTCAATTCACCCGCCAGCGCGTCCGGTCGCACGCCGAAAAGTCCCTCGACCAGGGCGCGCGAGGTGATGCCAATGGAATCGCCGAAGTCGCGTTGCGCCTCGCCGCGCGCCAGGTCGAACCCGGTCGTCATGCCCAGATTGCCGGGGCACAAACCCAGATACATGCTGTCGAGCAAACCGCCTTTGAACAACGAAAACGCCGCGTCCGGCCGATTGGCCTGCCAGTAAGCAAGCGATGTGTGTGCGACTTCGGCCATGACGACATTGTTGAGCGACCACAGGTAGGGCATCCAACTCGTCGTCGGCAGGGTGAATAGAAGTTCGGAGTTCGGAGTTCGGAGTTCGGAGTTTGAAGTCAGAGCCTCCTCAGGTCGGCTCCTACTGGAAATCTGAACGGGAATATGTGCGATGTTCGTATCCACCCAGCGCGACATCTGCCAGGCCTCGAACGGCGTCGGCACCTCGGAATCCATCGTGTGATAAAACGTCCACAGCCCGGCGTTGGGATGCACGAGCTGCCGGCCAAGGTAATCCTTGAACTCGGCAAAATTGCCTTCGTCGGCCAGCCAGAGATATTTTTCCATCGCGCGCAAAATTAAATCCGCCTCATGTTCATAGGGCGCCGGGTCCTGGCCCAGCAGCGCGGCGACGCGCGCGGCCATTTTGTTGTGCCAGTAATTGTAAGCGGACGCGTGTGTCACGCCGCCGCCGTTGTAGTTCATATTGTCGCTCGCCCAAATGGCGGCGTAAGCTTCGTATAGCGGCAGCTTGTCCGGGCCGAACTCGCGGCGGAACAACCGGCGTTCCCAGGCGAGGTGACGCTCAATCACCGGCCACATCCGCCGGGCGTAATCCATATCGCCCGTCCAGAGCAGGTGACGGAAGAACGCATCCACGGCCACGAGGTTCATGTCGTAGTGCGACTTCGTGAGATTACCGTTGGAATGCAGCGCGGTTTCGCTGCGCGCGAGATTTGAGTCGGCGTCGGCGGGCGGGATTTTTTCCGGGATGGCGTCCGTGTTCTGTTCTTTTGCAAAACCGGCGAAGTGCGCGGCCGTGCGTTCGTGCCAGCCTAGTGCGTCGCCGGTGTAAGGCCCGCGCCAGCCGAGCAGCCGGACGCGCCACGCGACCGCGCCATGCATGAACGACTGTTGCTGCTGGTCCCAAATCGCGTCGCCGGCCACGCACAACGCGGATGCGGCGGCATTGATGAACGGGTCAGGTGTTTCGACCGCGACGCGTTCCGCAAGAGCACAGCGATGCTCCTCGGCGGCGGTGAAAATCTTTGGCAGGTCTTCTGCGACGATGGCTGGTGAGTCCGCGTCGGCTTGTTGCAATGCAAAATAAACCGGCTGCGCTTCGTTCGGAGTTCCGCCTTCAGGCGGTTGGGTGTTGTGCCGCCTGAAGGCGGAACTCCAAACCATCTGACCGATGACCACCGGCAATTCATTCGTCTTGCCCACAGAGGCCAGCAATCCGGTTAAATCCCCCCACTGGTTCGCATCCGCAACGGCAAACTTCGTCCCGGCGGACGCGACCCCGGCAATCGTCGCGGGCTTGCTGTGGAGAACAAACGTGTTCGACTCGACGGAAAACTCGTTGCCCCGGCACTGGTCGGGGTGCAGCTGAAAAAATTGGCTCACGGGTTCACGCTCACAGCCAATGTCTCCGCCACGTTTGCCTTTCATGCCGTTCGCGCCGCCGAAGGCCCACACCAACTCGACGGACGATTTTGTGCCGCGCAGTTCAACCTGCAGAATGAAACCCTTCGTTTCACTCATCGGCAACACAGCCAGGTCCAATTCGCCGTCACCGAGCAGTGGATCGTGGATTTCATAAACCATTGAGCCGGGCCGGTAACGGGCAACGATTTTCTCCGCGTCATTCAGCCACTTCAAACCGGCGGCGGTCTTGATGCCGAAACGCAGGTTGCCGCCGCGACCGGGCAGGTAGATTGAAAATTCCGGTTTGTCACCGCCGTCCACCCGGAACGCGGTGTTCAGACAGTAAAGCGGGCGGTTGAAAAATTCCGTGCCGTTGGTGATGACAAAATCCGTCCCGATGGGCCAGTAACGCAATGGGCGGTCGGTTTGGCCTTCATAATTGCCTTTGGGCCGGTAAATCCATTCCGGCGGATTGGCATCGGCGGCACGCACCAGTGTCGCGGCCCAAAGCGCCAGCGGCAGCAGGATGGCAGTGGTTTTCATGTTTGCCCGGACGATTCGTGCGACTTTGCAGCAAACCCGCCGGCAAGGCAATTCCTCCCGGGGCAGATTCGTTCAAGAACATCTTGCTATGAATTGTGTTGGTAAGGACTACAGATCCTGGGAGCGCTGGCGTCCCGCCGGCGAGTTCGATTCAGTCCGTCATCAGGCAATGAGCCGGCGGGACCCGTCCTCCGTAGTCCCGCAATGCGGGACGGAGGGTGGACGCCGGCGCTCCCAGGAAGGAGAATAGGCGATCGCATCAAGTTGTGCCCGGTTCATCCCGCGCCCTGGCAGGGCCGGCGACATAACCAGAAATGGTGATTGCCTTGGCCGGCGCATTTTTCGGATAGTTTCCGGCAGCAAAAGATCCCGTTTAACTTTCATTTGCGATGAGCTCACCAAACAACATTGAAAAGTCTTTTTCACTGGCCAAAGAACGTTACGCCGGATTGGGCGTGGATGTGCACCGCGCACTGAAGATCCTGGAGAAAATTCCAATCTCGCTCCACTGCTGGCAGGGCGACGACGTCGGCGGCTTTGAAAATTTCGGCGGGACGTTGGGCGGCGGACTTGTCGCCACGGGAAATTATCCGGGCAAGGCCCGCACCCCGCAGGAACTCCGCGCCGACGCCGAGAAGGCGCTGTCGCTCATCCCCGGCAAACACCGCTTCAACCTGCACGCGTTTTACGGCGATTTCGGCGGCAAAAAAGTGGACCGAAACCAAATCCGCCCCGAACATTTCCAGAGCTGGATTGACTGGGCCAGGTCCATCGGCATCGGCCTAGATTTCAACCCCACCTGCTTTTCGCATCCGAAGGCGGCCGACGGTTTCACGTTGTCGCACGCGGACAAAAACATCCGCAAGTTCTGGATCGAGCACTGCATCCGCTGCCGCGAAATCGGCGCCGTCATGGGCAGGGCGCTCGGTTCCCCCACCGTCACCAACGTCTGGATTCCCGACGGCATGAAGGACACGCCGGCCGACCGGCGCGGTCCGCGCGAGCGGCTCGCCACGGCGCTGGATGAAGTGTTCAAGAAGCCGCTGGACCCCAAACACAACCTCGACGCCATCGAAGGCAAGCTGTTTGGCATCGGCGCCGAGAGCTACACCGTGGGCATGCACGAGTTTTATCTTGGTTACGCGGTCAAGCACCAGAAGCTCGTCTGCCTCGACGCCGGCCATTTTCACCCGACGGAAAACATGGCGGACAAGATTTCATCCGTGCTTTGTTTCGTGCCGGAAATCCTGCTGCACGTCAGCCGCGGCGTCCGCTGGGACAGCGACCACGTGGTCATCCTAGACGACCCGCTGATGGCCATCGCGCAGGAACTGGTGCGCGGCGATTATCTCGGCCGCACGCACATCGGGCTGGATTATTTTGACGCGAGCATCAACCGCATTGCCGCCTGGACCATCGGCGCGCGCAACATGCTCCGCGCCCTGTGCATCGCCATGCTCGATCCGGTGGACAAGCTCAAGCAGCTCGAACTCGCGGGCGATTACACGTCGCGCCTCGCGCTGATGGAGGAGGCCAAGACAATGCCATTCGCGGCGGTCTGGGATTATTACTGCCTCAAGTCGGGCGCGCCGGTTGGCGAAGACTGGCTGGTGGAGGTGAAAAAATATGAAAAAGAAGTCTTGTCGAAGCGGCGGTAAATTTACAGTTTAGCGGCCAATTTAAACTAAAAAATTATGGGCAATCCATTTCTAGGTGTATTCCTGCACTGGTGCGGCGGCTTGGCCTCCGGCAGCTTTTATGTGCCTTACAAGGGCGTAAAAAAATGGTCGTGGGAAAACTACTGGCTCGTCGGCGGTTTCTTTTCTTGGATCATCTGCCCGTGGATCTTCGCGTATTTCATGACGAGCGATCTGTTCGGCGTTTTGGGGCAGCAATCCGCCAGCACTCTCGCTTGGACCTATTTCTTCGGCATGTTGTGGGGTTTCGGCGGGCTGACGTATGGATTGACGATGCGCTTTCTCGGGTTGTCGCTCGGCACGGGCGTGGCGCTGGGATACTGCGCCGCGTTTGGCACTTTGGTGCCGCCGATTTTCAAAGCGCTCACGCCGAATTTCTTTGTGTTCGCGGGCAGTCCGAGCATTGTTGAAATCTCCAAAGTCACTTCTGGCCAAGTCACACTGGCGGGTGTCGGTATCTGTCTGGTCGGCATCGCCATCGCGGCGCTGGCGGGTTACACGAAGGAATCGCAGATGCCGGAAGAACAAAAGAAGAAATCAATCAAGGAATTCAGTTTCAAAAAGGGCATTTTGGTTGCCACGTTTTGCGGCATTATGAGCGCCTGTTTTGCGTTCGCACTACAGTCCGGCAAAAGCATCAACATAGCTTCGTTAAAGGCTGGTTACATTCAGGGAGCTGCGGCATCCGGGATTCATGTTGCGGAAAGTGCTGAAATCCCGGCTGCGAAACGCGACCAGTTTGCAGCAGGATTGGATACGGCTGCCTTCGGATTGAACGCGGGCGAAAAATTGGATTTCGCGGCAATAATCGTAAATATTGAAACAAACAGCGCGTTCGCGGCGAAGATTATCGCCACATATGCCAAGTCCACCGATGAAGTTGGACAGCGTGTCGCCGCATATGCTTCAAACTTTGAAATGACTGGAACCAATGAACTGGCAGCATCAACAATCATTGGACTTGCAGAATTTTCGGAAAAGGAACTTGCCGCGAACATCGTGTCCAAGGGTGGAGACATAGTCTCCTTACAGAAGCACTACAGCATCTGGACCGGCCTGCCCGCGCTCCCCGTGCTGCTGCTGGGCGGTTTCACCACCAATTTTATTTGGTGTGTGCTGTTGAACGTCAAAAACCGTTCGGGCTATCAATATTTTGCCTCGCACGTCAAAGAGGAACACGCCCATCATGGTGGCACTGGCAGCGAACACAACCCGGCAGCGGTTGCCGCCGCGAACAGAGGCAATGTGGACCTTAAAATCCCCGTGCTACCAAACTATCTTTTCTCGGCGCTGGCGGGCACGACATGGTATTTCCAGTTTTTCTTTTACACGATGGGCGCCACGCAGATGGGCAAATACGATTTCGCCTCGTGGACGCTGCACATGGCCAGCATCATCATATTCGCCACGATATGGGGCTGGATTTTCCACGAATGGAAAGGTTCCAGCAAAAAAGCGCACCTGCTCATCGCTGGCGGCATCGCCACACTCGTGCTTTCGACAGGTGTGATTGGCTTGGGAGCAGCTATGGCTGGCGGCAGATCATTCCACGACATCCTCAAGCTGCTTCTCGGTTAGTCGTAAAATGAAGCGCCACGCCTTCAAGATGAAGTTGAAGCCGGGCGTGGTGGCGGAATACAAAAGACGCCACGACGAAATCTGGCCGGCGCTGGCGGCGGAATTGCGCGCGGCGGGCGTTTCGGATTACTCGATTTTTCTCGACGAGGAAACGCTGACGCTGTTCGCCGTCCAAAAATTGAGCGATGACAACACCGCCGCCGGCCTGCCCCAATCACCCGTCGTCCGCAAATGGTGGGATTACATGGCCCCGCTCATGGAGGTGCAACCGGACCACGAGCCCGTCACCAAACCGCTCAAGGAAGTTTTTCACCTCGACTGAAACTGGCGCACCCATCAGGAGTTGAACCTGAAACCTTCTGGTCCGGGGTAAACCCATGGCAGTCTGCGTGTCTTCGCGGGTTCATCCTGTGATACCAATTCTCCGTAACAACCGGAACTTTGGTTGATTGTGTGGAACCCCTCACCCGGTCCCGCAATGCGCACTCCGGGACCACCTCTCCCCGCTTGGGCGGGGAGAGGGACGGGGGTGAGGGGCGTTTAGTTTTGATCCGATTAACGTTGAGAAAGGTATGACTGCTCCACCGACAGATAACGCCATCTTCACGCCGCCACCGCAAACGCTTCATCGGTGGCAGGACGGTCGCGCTCCTCCATTCCGGCCCGCAATTTCTTGAGCGCCTCCTCCTGGATCTGCCGGATGCGTTCGCGGGTCACAC
>OCZT010005796.1_pt1 | contig 12269 bp, 10 predicted proteins | sample 1539031 | NCBI WGS metagenome assembly OCZT01 (sample SAMEA3539308, study PRJEB22396) | soil metagenome | biome: tundra; feature: field; material: soil | place: USA | collected 2010-05 | depth 0.15 m
CGTCCAGATGGTTGATGCCGCCCACGCGCGCATACGACGCGACGAGCTGGTTCGTAAGTTGGGTGACCGTTTCCACGAAGGCGAATTTACCACGAAGGCACGAAGGCAGAAAGTCAATTATCTGTAGCCGCCGGGGCTCATTTCAAAAATGGAAATAAGCCATGTCATTTTTCAATGACCGGAACAGATTCGGGTAGGGCGGGCAGTCCTCTGCCCGCCGTCCATCCCAATGCGATCCACGGCGCGCACGGAGTGACGCGCCCTACCGATGACTGGGAAATGGTGTGGGAGCCTCTTCACGTCGGTTGCCGCGGAAGTTACATTCTCTTCGCTTCTTTGTTTCCTTGTTGTTCAACCTCTTCAATCCGGTTTGCCGAAAATGTTGCCGAGCCGTTGCGGCTTGCGGGAAATGTCCAGCAACGGCTCGAAATGTGAATCGCTGTTGCTGAAGAAGTGTCTGTTTACATAGTCGGAAAAATAACCCGCGCTTTCCAGCGGCCAATACCAGAGGCTGCCGTCGGCGGCGAGGCTGATGATGCCGCCCTCAGTGCTCGCAATGGCGATCCAGTCCGAGTACGTGCCGAGACGGACGGGTTTTCTGTTGAGCCTTTCGCGCTCGTCGCGCTTGGGATCCCAGCCGCGCCGGTAATCATGATGAAAATTCCACAACCACAGCGTGCCCTCGTCCTTCAGCGTGACAATTTTTTCGTAGTGCCCGGCCACGTCCAGCCAGTTTGTGTCTTTGCCGAACTGCAAGTCCGCTTCCTTCCATTCGTAAGAATGTGACTGGTTGTTCAAACGCTGGTCAGCCATGATGCGAAATGTTCCGTCGTCCCGGACGCCCAACTGATAACTACCGCTCCAGATTCGTGTCGTGCCACGCCATTTGTTGCGCGCGAGAAGTGGTAAGCGTTGCAGGGAAAATCCCGGCTCAAGTTCAATTTTTTGCTCCTGTTTGTCAAACCACGTTGTCCACAGGCTGCCGTCGGTTTTGCGGAAACGAAGCTGATAGTCGTCCAGAAACACTTCCGCCCAGTTCGATTCCGTCCCCAAACGATAAGGCGTGAACGATTGCATACCGGGCCATTTGTTGTGTTTGTAATTCCAGTTCGTCGTGCCCCAACGCCATAATGTTCCGTCATTTTTGACGAGCAACATTGACCGGTCATGCCAGACAAGGCTGCTCCAGTTTGTTTCGCCGCCGAATTGCACGAGATTGCCTGTCTTTGGCATCTTCCACCCGCTTCTTTCCAGCCGGTCAGGCTGTGCTGGTTTTTCCGAAACCCACAAAGTTCCATCATTCTTGATGCCAACCCATTGAAACCAAATGCCGCGAACTACATTCATCCAATTTGATCCATTGAGAAAATGGCTGCTGCCGAGACTGGTCAGCTTGATGTCGCCCAGAACCAGTGCCAGCGGATTCGCCGCGCTGGTGTTCAACGTGTAATCATCCGTCCAGATTCTTCCGTCCGGCAGGCGCACTGATAAAGTGTTCCATTGTTCACGCAAGGCGGCCGGATTCGACAGCGACAGCCGCGCCGCGCCATGCAGCGGCTCGAACGGCGTTAATTTTTCCCATGCGCGATGGTAAATCGCCGTTGTCGCGGCGATGACGAACGCCAGTGCCGCCGCAAACACGAACGTATTCCGCCGCCAGACATTCCAGCCGGTGTCCAGGCGCTGGCAATTCCAGAAGGACATCGCCACCAACGCGATCACAAACACCGGGACGCCGATGAGGTAAATCAGCCAGCCGTGCCAGAGTGGATAATTGATAAACAATTCCGGCCGGTAGGCGTTGATGAGCAGGGTCGAAAAGACAATGATTCCCAAGACCGTCGGCGCGAGCGCCTGTAGCGTGTTGCGCGCAAGGGTGGAGGCGTAAAAGGCAATCGCCCCGATGGTGGTGGCCATGCCCAACAACGTGAGCAAGGGCAGCAGTGGGTTGAGCGAGCCCAAACAATACCAAAGGAAACTCCGCACCGTTGACATGTTACTTTGCCAGCCCACCACACCTTCCATTCCGACGAAGGCCATGAAGCGGTCGAAACCGTAGTGAACGTCCGGCAGTATCCGCAGCCCTTCCAGCAATAATGGCATCACCGCGCCGAACAGCACGGACAGCAACAGGACGACGCGGAGTTTCACCCCGAATTGCGTGCGCCGTTTGACTGGCAGGCAAAGCTGGCCGGCGATGGTTCCGAGCTTGCGTTCCTCGGCCACGGCGGCCGCGCCCACCAGCATCGGCATGACCAGCCACAAGCCCCAGAAGATTTCCAGGATAAATTCCATGTCGGAGTTTTTCCGGAAATCGCCAAATTTTCGCGTGGCGAGGGCGCCGAGATGCAGCAGCGCCAGCGCGCCCGCCAAAACGAATTGCGACTGGTGCAACTGGATTTCTTTCCAAAACAGCGCCGCCTGCGGACGCCACCGCCGCAAGCTGCCGGTGGCGGATTTTAGCCGTGCCAGCCCGCGCATTTCCGGCATAACGATGGTGCCGCCCGACCATTGCACATCCTGCGCCCGGAAAAACAGCCAGCGCGCGAAGAAAAGACCTGCGAGGCTGTAAAGGCCGAGAACACTCACGATCATGCCGTTCATGAATTCATTGGATTCACCGCCAAAAAAACCGGCGACCAGGGCGAGGAGCACGCCCGGCACCAGCACCGTGAACCAAAATGCCGCCGCCACCTGACGCAGCAGCAGCACCGTCCACAGTCCTCCGGAAAAAACCACCAATCCGAATGTGCCGACTCCCATGAACAAGTCCGGAAAGTTGAGGTCACGGCCAATCATTTTGAGCCGGACAAGGCCGCAGCCACCCCAGAAGATGCCGACGATTAAAAGTGAAACCGCGAGCAGTAATATTTTTGTTTCCCAGATTTTCTGGCGCGAAACCGGCTGGGCCAGCAGGTTGGAAAAAGTCCCCAAACTTATTTCCCCGCCGAAGGAATTGAGCGCCAGCATCACGGCCATCGCGCCAGAAAAAACAAAAGCTAGCACAAACCACCACCAGCCCTGAAGCGAGCCGTCGGGATTGAACCGGAAAAAGAGATTTGCCAAAGCCATCGCGCAGCAGACGACAAAGCTGGGCAGCAACAGGCGGATTTCCTTTTTGACGAGTGCGTTCATGCGCCGGTTTTTTTCAAAATGCCCGAAGTTACGAAAATTTCCTCCAGCGAGAGGGACTCACAACGCAGATCCTCTGGAGAATGGGATTTCAGCTTTTCCAGCAACTGTTCGCTGTTGCCGTTGGCGAGGATTTCCACTTCCCGTCCGTTTTGTTTCACAGTCAACGCGCCGGCCAGTTCAAGTTGCCCCGGCGGTTGGGCGAACCGGGCCCGGATTTTGCGGAAGCGGTCGCGCGCGGCGTCGGCTTCCATCGTCAGCAGTTCGCACCCTTGCTCGATGATGGTGAACTCGTCAATCAAACCCTCGAATTCCGAGATGAGATGCGTGGAGACGAAAACCGTCCGGCTTCCCGGATCGCCGGATTGATACGCGCCGATGACGGTCTCGATGAATTCGCGGCGGACAATCGGGTCGAGGCCGGAGGTCGGCTCGTCCAGTACCAGCAATTCCGGTTCGGGACAAATCGCGCCAATCAACGCCAGTTGTGTTTTCTGGCCTTTCGAAAGGTTGCCCGCCTTTTGTTTCGGGTCGAGTTGAAAGCGTTTCAGCAGGTCGGCCTCGATGTCGCCGTTCCAGTGTTTGCGAAACGACGCGAGGTATTCCAGCGTGCCGCGCACGGTCATCCACGGGTAAAACGCGACCATGTCCGGCACATACGTGAGCCGCGATTTCACGGCAACTTCGTTGCGCTGCGGATCCAATCCAAATACCCGCGCTTCGCCGGAATTGGGCCGGAGCAGGTTCAACAGGCATTTGATGGTCGTGGTCTTGCCCGCGCCGTTGCGGCCAAAGAAGCCGTAGCAGCGCCCGGCGCGGACGGTCAGGCTCAGGCCGTTGACGGCATCCAGTTTGCCATAGCGGCGGGTCAGATTCTTGATTTCGATAACAGGGGAAGTGTTATTCATGCGATTCCTGGGTAGGGGTGCAGCGGTATATTCCAGTTTGAAGACGGGGAACATTCAACAACGAACATCGAACGCCCAACATCCAGGGAACCGTGCCTGGCGGCGGATAAAACATTGGATGTTCAATGTTCGATGTTGGATGTTCGGTATTCATTTTTAAGTGGCGGCGTCAGTCATTTTTCTTCGCACCTGACTTTCGCTCGAAGTAATCAAGCCGTTCCTTGACCAGCGCCAGGAATTTTTCCCGGTCCACCTGCAGGTGATGCGCCATGACCACGGCCTCGTCAATTTCCGCCGCCAGCAGTTTCTGGCGGACTTGTTTGTTGAACGGAGAATCGCTTTTCTTCAGGAAGCAGCCCTTGCCGGGAATGGTTTCGATGACGCCCTGGCCTTCCAATTCCGCGTAGGCCTTGGCGATGGTGTTGCGGTTGACGCGCAGTTCCTCGGCCAGCGGGCGGATGGACAGCAGCGGTTCGCCGGGGCGCAACGCGCCCGCCGCCGCCGCATAGCGGATCTGGTCCACCAGTTGCAGGTAAACCGGCTTGCCGGACTTGAAATCAATCTGAAAAATCATGGCCGTCTTTTACTGTCATAGAACAGTATGACAGTTGGCGGCGAACGTCAAGAAGAATTTTTAAGGCGTGAAATTTAGACTGTGGAGCGCCGGCTTCCAGCACGGCATGATGCTGAAACAGGCCTCAAAGCGCCGTGCCGGAGGCCGGCGCTCCGGCCCTGTAGGATCAGTCCGCGCTGATTATCCGGGATAATGGCGCCGACTCACGTCGGCGACTACAACATTTTGAAATGACCGTTTTGGCCGTTTCGCTGCCTGGTTGTTCAAATCGCGGACAAAACCGCTTCCACCACGCGCTCGACGCTGATGCCGTTCAGGCAACGAAAATCAATCGGGCATTCGCGCAGAAAACAGGGCGAACACGGCGCGTCGGATTTGAGCAGCCGGTGCCGCGCGTCGCCCGGCAAACCCGGCCCGGTCAGTTCCGGCGACGTGCTGCCAAACGGCACGACGACCGGCGTGCCCAGCGCAGCGGCCACGTGCATCGGGCCGGTGTCGTTGGTGAGCAGCACGCGGCAAATTTTCAGCAGCGCCATCAGTTCACGCAAAGAAGTCTTTCCGGCCAGGTTTAAAAACGTGCTTCCGGCATCCTGCCGGAAGTTCTGTTCTGCCGACAAGATGCCGGCAGTACGTTGACTCGCCGCATCAGCTTTGCCGCCGAAAATCAGCCAGGTGCAGTTGGTTCGATTTTGGATTTCGCGGGCGGCGGCGATGAATTTTTCCACCGGCCAGCGTTTGGCCGGACCGTATTCCGCACCGGGATTCAGGCCAAAGATCGGCCTCTTAATTTCACTCAGGCCGAATTTTTTCTTCACGGCTTCAATTTCGCCAGGTGTCACAACCAACTGCGGCGGCAGCGGTTCCGGGTTCGCGCCCAGTGCAGCAACGAGATGCAGATACTCGTGAAGCTGGTGGGCGTTTGCGTTCGTGAGAACGCGGCCATTTGAAGTAACCCGCCGACTTACGTCGGCGGCTACAAGTCGTCGGATTTCGGAAACGGAACGTTTCCGCATTTTCACAGCTTCCGCACGCGCAGGCACGGCGTTGGTCAGGAAAAAATTCCGCCACGGACGGGCGTAGCCGATGCGTTGCGGAATTCCGGCGAGCCAGACTTCCAGCGCCGAGCGCGGCGAATTCGGAAGAACCAGCGCCAGGTCATATTTGCCCGCCCGTAATTTTTTGCCGGTCAAAAACACATTTTCGTCCGATGCAAATGGAATCGTTTCGTTGACGGCGAGATGATTTGTCCACAAATCGCGCAATTTTTCCGGGGTGAGCAGCGTGATGTGCGCGTCGGGAAATTTTTCGCGCAGGCGCAGCAGCGCCGGCGTGGTCATCACCGCGTCCCCGAGCCAGTTTGTCCCGCGCACAAGGATTCTTGCGGATCTCGAATTTTGGATTTCGGATTTCGGATTCACGCGGCGATCCGGGGTTGTTGGCTCTCGACGCTCGACGCTCGACCATCGTCTTTCTTCGACGCTGGTTTCCACCGTTTGTGGACCCAGAACCAGTTGGCCGGGTCGCGGCGGACGGCGATTTCAAAAGCGCGATTGACGTCGCCCATGATTTCCCCGGACGGACGGGGACGGTTGTTTTCGTGCGTGGGAATTTTTTCGCCGAGTTCGATCCGCCATTTCGCCAGTGCGACGCGATAACAGACGGCGGTAAAAAGTTCGCACTGATAACGCAAGGCGAACACGGCGGGTGCGAGCGTGGTGGAACAGTCGTGGCCGAGGAACGGCGCCCAGAGGCCGTTGGAGCTTTGGTCGGCGAGCAGGCCGAGGAGGATACCCCCCCGGTTCATCGCGGTGCGGAGCAGCGGGCCGTCGGCGCGGCGCTCGAAGTAAAGGCAGCCGCTGCGCGTGCGCAAATCCTGCATGAGCCGGTTGAACGCAGGCTGCTTGAGTGCGCGGTAGGTCGTGGCGCTCTGGTAATCCGGCCGGACGTCCTGGATCCGCGCGTTAAGCTCGAAGTTGCCGAAGTGGCCGATGGCGATGACGGCGCTGCGCGGCGGCTCGTCGCCGGATTTTTGCGGCAGGCGGTCAATGCCGGCAAATTCGATGTGCGGCCGCAATTCCTCAAAACTCATCGCGGCGGTTTTGATGGCGCTGGCGTAATTTTCGCCAATGCGCCGGAAATTTTCTCGGGCCAGCGCGCGGATTTCATCCGGCGATTTTTCATGGCCGAAGCACAGGGCCAGGTTTTTCAGCGCCACGCACCGGTGCCGCGCGTCGAGCCAAAAGGCCAGCCCGCCGCCCGCGCGACCGAGGCGCGCGACGAAGGGGAGCGGCAACGCCTGAATCACCGCGACGAGTGCGCGGGCGGGCCAGTAAATCAGCGTGTCCATTTTTAGCGAAAACAGATTTTGCGGACGCAGTCCTGAAAGTCGTTTGCGCCGCTGACGATTTGGATTTCGACGCGCATGAAATAAATCGGCAGGTCTCGCCGGTCAATTTTGGGAAAACGCACGGCGTCTTTTTGCGTGGTGATGATGGTGACGGCCTGGCGTTTCTTGGCGCGATTGATGACGTTGAGAATTTCCTGCTGGGTGAAGCGGTGATGATCGGCAAAGCGTTTGGAATAAACCAGTTCCGCGCCGAGTTTGACGAGGCTTTGCTCGAAACTTTCCGGTTGCGCGATGCCGCTAAGCGACGCGACTTTGTGCCCTTGCAGAAAATCCAATTTACGCCGCTGGCCGGTGAACACATCTTCGAGGAAAAGCGGATGATGCACACATTCGATGATGGCGGCGTCGGAATTGAATTCGGCAATGCGCCGGCGGAGTTCGGCGGTGTGGCCGTCGCTTTTGGTGATGAAAATCGTCTGGGCCCGCGCGAGGTGCGACGGCGGCTCGCGCAAGGTGCCGCGCGGGAGCAGATGTTCGTTGCCGAACGGCTGCTGGCGGTCAATCAGCACCACGTCGTGCCGCCGCCCGCGCAAATCCCAATACTGAAAACCGTCGTCGAGCAACAGCGTGTCGCAGCCAAATTTTTCTATCGCATAACGTCCGCTCTTCACGCGGTTCTTGTCCACGAGCACGACGACGTCCTTCAAGTTCGACGCAAGCATGTAAGGTTCGTCGCCGGCCATTTCTGAATCGAGCAACAATGATTTGCCGTCGGACACGACGCGCGGCGGATTTTGGTCTTCGCGCAGCAGGATTTTGTTGAGCAGCCATTGATGAAACGGCGGCGGTTTGGAACGGTAGCCGCGCGAGAGAATCGCGACGTTGCGCCCGGCATCGCGCAATTCGCGGGCGAATTTTTCCACAACCGGCGTTTTGCCCGTGCCGCCGACGGTCAGGTTACCGATGGCGATGACCTGGACGCCCAGCGTCTTGTCGCGGAGGATGCGCACGTTGTAAAGCCAGCGGCGCAATTTGACGGCGACCTGGAAAACCTTCGAGCTGCCAAACAAAATTGCGCGCATCAACACCGCCTTGGTGTCGCGGCGTTCCCCGAAGATGACTTCGAGGGCAAAGGTTTCGAGACTTTCCGCCCAGACCCGGAATTTTTCGCGCATGCTGCGTCAGTGTGCCAAGTCACATAGCTCGCCGCAAGAATTGGCAGCTTGAATCGGGTGGATCGAACGAGATTATTGGCAGACTGAAATTTTTGGACTGCGCTGGCAGAGCGCAGCGGCGACAGCGCTTTTGAGGGGGGAACTGTGCAGTCGTCGCCCTGCGCCAAAGCGGCGTCGCGCTCCGCTTGCCGCCGCAGTCCAAGATTCCCCATTTTGAATACACGCCCTGGTCATTCATTGGACGAGTTGAGCCAAAGAGATTCGCTGACACCCGGCTTGCGGGGACGCTTGCCCCGCCAGTCAAGCCAACCATCAGAATCCCATCCGCGCTATTTCGCTTTGCAACGCCGCTTGAAATTGCTGCATATCGGCAGCGGTCGGCTTGTACCCCTGCTGCTTGGGCACGACCCCCAGCCGCCCGGTCTGGTCGAGATGCCACTCGGCCTGCTGGCCGTCGCTGAAGGCGACCTTGCCGCTGACAATCGCGCCGGGTCGCGCCAATTGATCCACCGTCACGGACACGCCGCCGGGCATGCCCGGTGGCTCGGCGGGTGGCGGAGTGCTTTTCTTGTCGGTGGGTTTTGTCGCCTCGGCAACCGGCGCGGCAACTTTGGGCGGTTCCGGATCTTTCGGCGTCAATTTCAAATCGTCCACCAGGAAACGCACTTCCATGTAAGTGAGCTTCAGGCCAAGCTCCGACGCGAGCCGGCTTTGAATTTGAGAAATGGTTGCGCCGTCCGCAATCCAAGCGGCGACTTTTTGGCGTTGGGCTTCGTCCAGATTCATGCCGCCAGTTTAACTACGCGGCCTTGGTAATCCAGTCGTAACCCTTCGCTTCGAGTTCGAGCGCGAGTTGTTTGTCGCCGGACTTCACGATGCGGCCATCGTAAAGCACGTGGACAAAATCGGGAATGATGAAATTCAACAACCGCTGATAATGCGTGATGACCAGTTGCGCGCTGTCGGGTCGCTTCAGCTTGTTGACGCCACCGGCGACAATGCGCAGCGCGTCAATGTCGAGGCCGGAATCGGTTTCGTCGAGGATGGCGAGTTTTGGTTCGAGCACGGCCATCTGAAAGATTTCATTGCGTTTTTTCTCGCCGCCGGAAAAGCCCTCGTTCACCGAGCGCCGCAGCAAATCCTCGTTCAACTCCAGCAATTTGATCTTGTCTTTGACGAGGTTGAGGAATTCCATCGCATCGAGCTCGGACTCGCCTTTCGACTTGCGAATTTCGTTGAGTGCCGCTTTCAAAAAATAGGTGCTGTTCACGCCAGGAATTTCGACCGGATATTGAAACGCAAGAAAAACACCTTCGCGGGCGCGCTCCTCGGGGTCGAGGTCGAGCAGATTCTTGCCGTTGTAAATCACTTCGCCGCCGGTCACATCGTAACCGGCGCGGCCGGCCAGCACGGCGGCCAGCGTGCTTTTACCGCTGCCGTTGGGCCCCATGACGGCGTGGACCTCGCCTGCATTGATGGTCAGGTTGATGCCCTTGAGGATTTGCTTGCCCTCAACGCCCGCGCTGAGGTTTTTGATTTCGAGAATAGGTTTACTCATCATTTGTTCGGTTAAATCATCACCATTCAGCTTTTCGTCCTCGTCCTCGTTCTCGTCCTCGTAATCGAAACCGGACGAATCGAGGACGAGAACGAGAACGAGGAGGAGATATTATCCCACACTGCCCTCGAGACTCACGCCTAAAAGTTTCTGCGCTTCCACGGCGAATTCCATCGGCAGTTCCTTGAACACTTCCTTGCAGAAACCGTTCACGATCAGGTTCACGGCGTCCTGCGTCGCCAGCCCGCGCTGATTGCAATAAAAAATCTGGTCCTCGCCGATCTTCGAGGTCGAAGCCTCGTGCTCGACACTCGCCGACGTGTTCTTCACCTCGATGTAGGGGAACGTGTGCGCACCGCACTTCGACCCGATCAACATCGAATCGCACTGCGAGAAGTTGCGCGCATTGGCAGCACTCTTCTGGATTTTCACCTGACCGCGATAGCTGTTCTGCCCGTGCCCGGCGGAAATGCCCTTCGACACAATCGTGCTGCGCGTGTTTTTGCCGATGTGGACCATCTTCGTGCCGGTGTCAGCCTGCTGGTAATTGTTCGTCACGGCGACGGAATAAAATTCGCCGACTGAGTTGTCGCCCTGCAAAATACAGCTTGGATATTTCCACGTGATGGCCGAGCCGGTTTCGACCTGCGTCCAGGAAATTTTCGAGTTCCGGCCCCGGCACAGACCGCGCTTGGTCACAAAATTGTAGATGCCGCCTTTGCCATTCTCATCGCCGGGATACCAGTTCTGCACGGTCGAGTATTTGATTTCTGCGTTGTCGAGCGCGATAAGCTCAACCACCGCCGCGTGAAGCTGGTTTTCGTCGCGCATCGGCGCGGTGCAGCCTTCGAGATAACTGACGTGCGCGCCTTCGTCGGCGATGATGAGGGTGCGCTCGAACTGGCCGGTGTTGGCCGCGTTGATGCGGAAATACGTCGAAAGCTCCATCGGGCAGCGCACGCCCTTGGGGATGTAACAGAACGAACCGTCGGTGAAGACGGCGGAGTTGAGCGTGGCAAAAAAATTGTCGGTGTAGGGCACGACCAGGCCGAGATATTTGCGGACGAGATCGGGATGCTCCTGCACCGCCTCGCTGAACGAGCAGAAGATGACGCCCTTCTCGGCCAGTTGCTTTTTGAACGTCGTGCCGACCGACACGCTGTCAAACACCGCGTCCACGGCCACGCCGGCGAGCCGCTCGCGTTCGCGCAGGGGGATGCCGAGTTTCTCGTAGGTCTCCAGCAATTTCGGGTCAACCTCCTCCAGGCTTTTCGGCCCGTCACCCTTTTTCTTGGGGGCGGAGTAATAAACGATGTCCTGATAATTGATTTTTTCGTGATGAACTTTCGGCCAGGTGGGCTCCTGCATCGTTTGCCAGTGCCGAAACGCCTTGAGCCGCCAGTCGGTCAGCCACTCGGGCTCGTTTTTCTTGCGCGAAATCAGCCGGATGGTGTCCTCGCTCAAACCCGGCGGCGCGGACTCGGTTTCCACGTCGGTGTAAAAACCGTATTTGTATTCCTGTTTGACCAGGCTCTCGATGGTATCCGTGGCGGTGCTCATCTTTTTGTCAAATCGTTAAATTGTTAACTCTCGTTTTCATTAACACCTCGCTTCAGCGAGGTGTTCGGCGCACACCGATGAACAAAAACTGTTTCAACAGTTTCTGTCCTGTGCGGAAAACCGTTGAAACGGTTTTGGCATCCGTTCGTCGTTCCGGCACCCCGCTGAAGGGTGTTAATGAGAGGCGCTTCATTCATTTCTTCTTTTTGGCGCACTCGGCGCAGAGGCCGTGAACGGCGATTTCGTAGTGATCAATCTTAAATCCTTTTGGCCGGGGAACAACCGCTGAATTTCCCGTCAACGCCACGTCGAACACCGTGCCGCACTCGTCGCAGTAGTAATGACAATGCTCCTCCATGTTCGGGCAAAAGCGCGTCGCGCCGCGTTCGAGCTGGACCTGGCGCACGAGGTCGCACTGTACCAGCGCGTCGAGGCAGTTATAAACCGTGGCCATCGAGATGTCCGGCATGGCCTGCTTGGCGCGGATGAAAACCTCCTCCGCCGTCGGATGATCGCGCTTCTGGATGAGCACGTCATAAACCTGCCGCCGCTGCGGCGTGAACCGGAACCCGCCCGTGGTGAGCCGCTCATTCAGATCGCCGTCCGATTTTTTCTTTTCGACCAGATTCATGGCACGGGCAAACTAGCCCAGCCCCCAAGGTCTGTCAATAGTTAGAATAATTCCAAATTAGGGACCTCAGGGACGGACGGCGGCACGGACGGATTTTTATACAAATTCCGTGCGCTCCGGTGTCTATTTGATAAACCGGTGGGACAAATGGCATCGAAATGTCCGTCCGAAGTGCCTTATAATCGACCTATGAAAACAATGACTCACTCACTGGGGGTTGCGATCCTTGGCGCTGGATTATTCATCAGCGGCTGCGCCAAAAAGCAAATGACGTCGTTTCAGTCGCTTAAAAATCCGGAGACCACGCAACAATTGAAATCATTTGTTGTGGAAAAGGAGGCGCAGGCGAACGCGGCGACGAACAAAATGCCATCCGAGTTCCAG
>OCZT010005797.1_pt1 | contig 12268 bp, 13 predicted proteins | sample 1539031 | NCBI WGS metagenome assembly OCZT01 (sample SAMEA3539308, study PRJEB22396) | soil metagenome | biome: tundra; feature: field; material: soil | place: USA | collected 2010-05 | depth 0.15 m
CAAAGTTCGGTATTGTGCGTGACCCGAATAACCCGTCGGTGCGGGCTGTAAATGGTCACCCAGAGTATGTTCGTCGTTCGGTCGAGGGCAGCCTTAAGCGACTCGGCATCGACGTGATCGATCTTTATTACCTGCATCGCGTCGACATAGACACGCCGATCGAGGAAACGGTCGGTGCGATGTCTCGCCTCGTCGAGGAAGGCAAGGTACGGCACATCGGTCTCTCCGAGGCGTCGGCGGAAACACTTCGCCGTGCGTCGACGATCCATCCGATCACGGCCTTGCAGTCCGAGTATTCTCTTTGGACGCGTGATGTCGAGGAAAACGGCGTACTGAACGTATGTCGCGAGCTCGGTATCGGTTTTGTCGCGTACTCACCGCTCGGACGCGGATTCCTGTCGGGTCAGATAAAGAAATTCGAAGATCTTGCCGAGGACGATTACCGGCGGCACAGTCCGAGATTCCAGGGAGAGAATTTCGACAAGAACATTCAACTGGTAAACAAGGTCGCCGAGATCGGCGATGAAAAAGGCTGCACCGCATCCCAGGTTGCATTGGCCTGGTTACTGTCGCGAGGTGAGGACATCGTGCCTATTCCGGGGACAAAGCACCGCAAGTACCTCGAACAGAACGCGGCAGCGGTGGACATTTCTTTATCGCAGGACGAACTGGAGCGGATCGACGCGATATTCCCGGCCGGCGCCGCCGCCGGGACGCGATATCCGGAAGCGATGATGGCGACTGTCAATCGGTGAGCAAATGAGAGCATGTTAGAGGCCTGGCAAAAGGCCAATTTGGCAAATGGCTGATCCACAGCTAGAATTTAATACAATTTTTACGCGCGGCTTCAGGCCCGCGTTAGGCAATCATTCATAATAGGAGAAAATATGGGAAATTTTACAAAGGAAGCGACTGATTCGAATTTTCAATCAGACGTCTTAGGCTCGGATAAACCGGTCCTGGTCGATTTCTGGGCGGAATGGTGCGGCCCCTGTCGCATGATCGCCCCGTCGGTCGAGGCCGTTGCCGAACAATACGACGGGAAAGCCGGCGTCTACAAGATGAATGTCGATGAGAACCTGAATGTGCCTCAGCAGTACGGCATTCGCGGGATACCGACGCTCGTCTTGTTCAAAGGCGGCCGCGAACAGGAACGTATTGTCGGAGCGGTGACCCGTGAAGCGATCGCCAAGGTACTCGACAAATACGTCTAGCGGAAACTTCGAACTTTTAAAAAGAAGAAGGCCGGGGTTGATGAGCCCCGGCCTTTCTTTCGTCTAAGACACAGCTCACTGATTGCGGAACTGGGCGTGGATGGTAACACTTAACACCGGAACGTCGCCGGAGGCACCAAAGGGCATTGCCTGGAAACCGGATGTCGACCGCAACGCGAAAAACGTACCCGATCGCCATACAGCAATGTCCGTCTTACCATCACCGTCATAGTCACCCGGTACTTCGGCATCAGTGGAAAGGCCAAATTGTGTTCTGGTGACCGTGGTGCTGCCGTTGGACTCGACATACCATACCTTCAGTCCGTTCTCCGCCCGGGTCACCACAAAGTCGGCTTTACCGTCGCCGTCGAAATCGCCGGGTTCTACGTTATCCAAACTCAAGCCGTAATAGTTTGTGGAGTCGAGGTTAGGAGTCAGAACATCGGTCCCGCCGCTGCCCGGATGGATATACCAGATCGCCTGTGGGTTTGTTGGTCTAAAGACCGCGAAATCAGACTTGCCGTCACCCGTATAATCGCCTGGCGCCGGAACGTCGCCGGTCTGGCCCCACTGTGTACCAACCTCGGTACCGATGCGTGGTCCGCTGCTCGCTTTGTACCACCAAAAACTTTTGGAACCGGCACGATAGATCGCCGGATCCGTAACGCCGTCGCCTGTATAATCCGCGACGACGCTCGGATCATCGTTCGTCTGCCCAAATTGAACGAACTGGGCCGTGAAATTAGAGCTTTTAAGGATATAGAAACCCGCATTCGGAGGAGCCGCCGGCGGCGGCGGACCCGGACGCCAGATCGCGATATCGGCCTTGCCGTCGCCATCAAAATCGCCGGTAACGATGGTATCAGATGCCAAACCCCAATTTGCCTGGAAGAATCCGCCCGGTCCGTTGAACTGTTCGAACCATGTGAGCTGGCCATTTGCACCACCCCCCGTATTTCGCACGACAGCGAAATCGGTGATGCCGTCTCCGTTGAAATCAGCAGGGGCGTTTCGCGGCATAAACGTACTGGTCAAGTCGGACCAGGCGTTTGCGACCCGTATGCCATCGACGATGACGTTAGCCGCCGCCGTAGACGATCCCTGTCGCAGAGCAACGGCCGTGAAACTAGCAGCATCTGCCGCAGTCGTGTCAGCGGCGGATAGGGTCGGGGCAGGCTCGGCACCGCCGAGGGTCGGATTGACGAAAAGATCGACCGTATCGTCCGTCGCGTTCGGGTTAAATTTATACTTGACGACTACGAGATATGTCGTCCCCGGAACGAACGTAAAACCGGTAAAAACTGCTCCGGTTGTAGCGTTCGCATTTTTTGAGATCCCAAAGGCAAAATTGTTTGAGGCCGAGTCTTTCTTTGCGAATATCTTGCCGTAAAATGTCGTGCTATTAACAAACAAATGGAAGAAGTAGTCGCCCGTTGTTTGCGACGCCGTAACGTTAACCAACGCTGCCGCATAAACGGTTCCCGACGAAACCGGCACAAAGGGTTTATTGTCATCCTCACCACTTGTCGTGAGCGTCACTGCGTTCCCGATCCCGGATCCAGGCCATCCCGTATAGGTCAAACCCGGCGACGTGACAGCTTGCGCGTTTGTTCCAGTCCCACTGTGCGAGCCCCAGCCGACGTTTGTCAGGAGTGTTCCCGCGGGATAGTTGAAGTCCTCAATGACGATCGGCGAAGCCTGAGGTGCATCGGGTGCCCGATTGACAACCGCGCCCGCGTTCCTTTTCTGTGCAGACACCGAGTTGCAAACCAATGCCATGCAGATCGCCGAAAATACCAAAATACCCAAAGTAAATTTCCGTTTCATTGCTTATCTCCCAAAATTAAAAAAAATCGTGACACGCGGCGCGGCCAAGACAGCACGCGGTATCGTTCATGGGCAAAACTACACGCCGTTTCAAGTTGTAAAAAAACTTTGAAAAAATCATATCATAATGTGTTGTCTTTCCCCAGACGCCGGGACTCGTACCGGCTAAATCTCGCCTTTCAGGTTTTGATATGATATGTGGATATGTTGAGGAACTGACGATGCGTTTGTTTTTGATCACAGTTTTACTTCTGACAGGCGGGGCCATGTGTTCGGCGGTCAGCGCCCAGGACAAAAAGGGCGATAAAGACGAGGTGATCAGAGTCGATACGCAGATCGTCGATGTTCCTGTTGCCGTTACCGGTGCGAACGGAACTGCCGTCTCAGGATTAAAGGCCGATAACTTTGTTGTGTACGAGGATGGCAAGCGACAAGAGGTGGCGGATTTCTCAAAGACCTCTGAACCGTTCGAAGTTGCCTTGTTGCTTGACACCTCGGGTTCGACGCGACGGGACCTTCAGCTGATCCAACGCGCCGCGGCCGATTTTATTTCTTCATTAAGACCCGGCGATCGGGTTTCGATCATTTCCTACAATACGGATCGAAGGGGAAATCAGGCCTTTGCCGTCAGTGAGGTCCTTTCGCCGCTAACGGACGATCGCAAAAAACTGCAAGATGCCCTGACGAATATGCATACGAGCAACGGCACGCCGTATTACGATTCGCTTCTCCAGGTTGTCGAAAAGATCTTTCGTGACAAGCCGGCCGAAGAATACCGCGGCCGGCGGGCCCTCGTTGCCCTTACCGACGGTGTCGACTCAACAAGCGCGGCCGATTATTCATTGGTCAAAGACGAACTGAGTCAGACGGGGATAATTGCATTCTTTATCAAGGTTGATACTCGCGAATTCTTTGAACAGGGTTTGCTCGGCGATTGCCAAAGCGCGATCCATTTCTCGCCGGCCCAGATCCGGCGATACTACAAGAGCTTTAATCCAAAGGCGAATATCGAAAAGGCGGTCAATTTTTGCGAGCTTGGTGATTTTGAGCGTCTGGCGATCAGCAAGAAGCTTTATGAGATCGCCGATGCCGAGATGTCAGACCTTGCACGCGGTTCGGGCGGCCGCGTTTTCCCGGTTGACGATCTAAGCGAAGCGCGAAATGCCTTTCGCAGCGTCGCCGACGAGATCGGGACCAAGTATACGCTCGGCTATTACCCGACAAACGACAAACACGACGGGACCTATCGCAAGATAAAGGTTGAAGTAAAAGGTGTTCCTGCCGGAGCGGTGGTGAGGGCACGCGACGGATATACAGCACCGAAACGCTAGCTACAGTTTTCCGATTTTTCACTTTTTCCCTATTTGTCCGTATCATCTCCCTTATGGTTTCGAACTTTCGACGCGTATGTCTAATAGTCCTCGACTCGGCGGGAATCGGCGAAATGCCGGATGCCGCCGCGTGGGGCGATGCCGGCTCAGATACGCTCGGGCATATTCTCGAATCGCGTAAAGTTGATCTGCCGAATCTGCAGCGTCTGGGTCTTGGGAACATAAGGCCGCTAACTGGTATGGCAGCGATCGATGTTCCCGCCGGCTGCTACGGGAAATGCACGCTCAAGTCCAACGGAAAAGATACGACTACAGGCCATTGGGAAATGGCGGGTATAGTTTTGAAGAAAGCATTTCCAACGTTTCCGGACGGTTTTCCGCCGCGGATCATCGATGAGTTTGTCGCCGAGGCAAAAGTGCCGGGAATCTTAGGCAACTATCCCGCGAGCGGGACCGAGATCATCAAACAGCTTGGCGAGGAACACGTTAGAACCGGGAAGCCGATCGTATATACCTCGGCCGATTCCGTCTTTCAGATCGCCGCACACGAAGAGGTCATCCCGGTAGAACGTTTATATCAGATCTGTGAGATCGCCCGAAAGATATTGGATGGTGATGATAAAGTCGGACGCGTCATAGCGCGGCCCTTTTTGGGAAACAACGCCTTGGATTTCCGCCGTACCGAGAACCGTCACGATTACGCCGTGCCGCCGCCAAACGATAACCTGCTGCCGCTATTAAAGGATGCAGGTCACGACGTGGTTTGTATCGGAAAGATCGCGTCCATTTACGATTCGATCGGTGTTACCGAAGATCTGACAGCCAAAAACAACGAGCAGACCATTGACCAGACTATCAACGCATTAAACGCTGATTCGCGCGGGCTGATATTTAGCAATCTTGTCGATTTCGATATGCTCTATGGCCATCGCCGCGATACGGAAGGGTATGCCCGTGCGTTGGAGCATTTCGACGAGCGTCTGCCCGAGATCATGAACGCTATGACGTCCGACGATCTGCTTATCCTGACAGCAGATCATGGCAACGACCCGACGAAAGACGGCTCGGACCACACACGCGAATATGTTCCGCTGCTGGTTTACGGCAGATCGGCGAGGGCAGGCGTGAATTTAGGCACCCGTGGTTCGCTTGCCGACATCGGTAAGACGATCGCTCAGAATTTTGGATTGCAGCTTACAAATGGCGACAGCTTTTTAGCCGACATCGTGTGAACGATCGCCATTCTACACACCGCCGTCCTGACCTCCAACCATATCTATGTTCATTGATCGTGTTCGAATAAAGATCAAAGCCGGCAACGGCGGTGATGGCGTGACGGCATTTCGTCGCGAGAAGTTTGTGCCGCGCGGCGGACCTTCGGGCGGCGATGGCGGTGTCGGCGGCAGCGTCTGGCTCGAATCCGATGAGGGGCTAAATACGCTCCTCCATCTTCGCTACAACCCGGAACACAAGGCCGAGCGCGGCCGCCACGGCGAGGGATCAAATCGTCATGGAAAAGACGGTGTGGACGAGATAGTAAGGGTACCCGTCGGCACACAGGTGTTTGACGCCGAAAGTAACGAGTTGTTGTTTGATTTTACAGAGCCGGGGCAGCGATATCTTGCGGCAAAGGGAGGTAAAGGCGGGTGGGGAAACGCCCATTTTGCCACCTCGACACGCCAGGCACCGAAGTATCATTATGACGGGCGGCCGGGGGAGGAACGCGAGCTGCAGCTCGAGCTAAAGCTGATCGCTGATGTCGGTCTTGTCGGATTTCCCAACGCAGGCAAATCTACGCTGATATCCGTTATCTCGGCAGCAAAGCCAAAGATCGCCGATTATCCTTTTACGACGCTTGAACCAAATCTGGGGGTGGTCGATATGGGCGATTATCGAACCTTTGTTGTGGCGGACATTCCCGGTCTGATCGAGGGTGCTTCGTCAGGTGCAGGGCTTGGCGACCGGTTCTTGCGGCACGTCGAACGAACAAAGCTAATACTCCACCTGGTCGATGTTTCGTCCGTCTCCGGCCGCGATCCAATTTCCGATTACGAGATCATAAATCGCGAACTAACTAATTACGATGAATCTCTTGGTGCAAGGCCACAGATCATTGTTGCAACAAAGATCGACGCTTTGGACGAGCGTGACCGCCTCGAGCGGCTGCGAAAGAGAGCCGCAAAAGACAAAAAACCATTTTTCGCCATTTCGTCTGTGACCAATCAGGGAATAAAGGAATTGGTCGCTGCATTGTCGCGCCGGCTAATAGAGATGGCTGAAGAATACAACGTCAAGACGGCACATGACTGATCACAATGACAAGCCAAAGCGGATCGCGTTCTTCGGCGGGAGCTTTGATCCGCCCCATCGCGGGCATCTCGCGATAGCTAATGCATTGCTCGAGGAGTTTGCACTTGACCGGTTTGTATTTATACCGGCGATGCGTGCACCGCACAAAATGCGAAGCCAGCCGACGTCAGCCTATGACCGCTACGCCATGCTCTGCCTCGCCACAAATGACGAACCGCGGATCACCGTCTCGCGGATGGAGATCGAGGCTCCGGAGCGGCCGTTTTCGGTCGAAACGCTTTCTCGGTTGACGGCTGAAATGCCATCGGACGAGCTTTTCTTTGTGATGGGTGCCGATTCGTGGATGGACATAACCTCGTGGCGCGAATGGGAAAAGGTGCTCTCGCTTGTTTGCCATATTGTTGTTACGCGGCCGGGAAGCCCGATAGACGTTTCGCACGTAACCGACGAGATCCGCGAAAGGATAATCGATCTCCGCGGCGGCGGATCGGTCTCGAATCAAACAAGTAGTTCAAGAGGTTCCATTTTCCTTACCGATGCCGTTGAGCTCGATATTTCGGCCAGTGACATTCGGCGCCAGGTCCGCGAGGGCGATCGTGAATGGCGAGACCGCGTAACGGACGAGGTTGCAATTTATATCGAAAAATATCAGATTTATAACTAATGGAAGAAACCAAGGAACGGTCGCTTCAACATGAGGCGGTCAAGATAGAGATCTCACAGAAACCCACACCCTTCACAGACCTCGACCCGGAAGTAAAGTTAGCGATACACTCGGCAGCGGAGAAAAAGGCGTTCAATATGATCGCGCTCGACTTGCGCGGCGTTGCGAGCTTTACGGAATTCTTCATCATCGCCAGCGGCGCCAATCAACGCCAGGTACAGGCCATCGCGGACGAAATAAACGAGCAGTTGAAAAAGCAGCTTTCGTCGCGGCCGGTGAGGATGGAGGGATACAATTCGGCCGAATGGGTCGTGCTCGATTATGGCGACTTTATCGTGCATGTATTCAACAACGAAGCCCGTGAGTTCTATGATCTCGAAAGGCTATGGCGCGACGCGGCGCGCGTTGAACTTCCTTCCGATCTTTAACATTTCACGAACATGAAGTTTCGCTTTATCTGGGTTGGACGGACCCGGGACAAAAACTATCGCGCTCTGCAGGAAGACTATCTGGAGCGGCTTTCGCACTTTGTAAAATGCGAGGTGGTTGAGGTACGTGATTCCAATCCAACGGAAGAAGGCCAACGAATACTGGAAAAACTGAATCAAACCTCGGTTGCCTGCTTACTCGACGTTAAAGGCAAAGCCGTTTCATCGCATGATCTGGCCGGCCAGTTGGAACGTTGGCAGAACGACGGCATGCGAGAGATCGCTTTCATCATTGGCGGTTCCGACGGTGTGTCGAGTAAGGTTGCCGAGAGGGCGGGCATCGTGCTATCTTTGTCGTTTCTGACTTTTACCCACGAGATGGCTCGTGTCGTAATGTTAGAGCAATTATACCGGGCGTACACAATAATTAAGGGTTTTCCGTACCAGAAATGAACAAATTGAATTTGAAAGAGATCAAAGAAAAGCTTGGCGCCGAACGCGACTTACTAGTTCAAAAGTTAAAAGATAACGATCTGTCAATTGATGACGCGGAGACTCCCGATCCGGTCGATCTCGCAGTGCGTAATTATTCTAAGAACGTAATGCTTGCAGTCTCAGAAAATGAGAGCAAGCAGTTGACCCTTATCGACGAAGCTTTGATGAGGATCGAAGACAAAGAATATGGTGCTTGCCAGAACTGCGAAAAGGACATTAATCCGAAGCGTTTGGCTGCGATCCCATGGGCACGTTTTTGTCTGGATTGTCAGGAGTTGCTCGAAAAGGGGCTTTTGGACGAAGAATGAAAGCTTTGGCATCATGTTCAAAGCAGCCGCAAACTCCCTACTCGCGATAGTTTTCCCCCAACAGTGTCATGTTTGTTCGGGTCCGGTTGAGGATTTGGACGTTGGTGTGGCCTGTCGTCGTTGCTGGTCGGGCACCCGCATCTTTACCGGCAGCGAGATGTTATGCGTCAAGTGCGGCGCATATTTTGGAAAGCCCGCCGCATCAGCCAATGTCTTTTGCCGCAAATGCGACGACCACGTTTATGATAAAGCTGCGGCGGTCGGCGTATATGAAACGGCGTTGTCAGCCTGTATCGTCAATCTAAAGTCACAACCTGTGTTGCCGCGATATATCGCCGCGGCGATATCACCCGCGCTGTTACGTACGGATTTCTTCAAGGCGGATGTGATCATCCCGACGCCTCTTGCTCGTCAGCGGCAGCTTGAACGCGGGTACAACCAAGCCGATGTAATTGCGAATAAAGTGTCGAAGGTATTACGGATACCGGTTGACGCCCACAGCCTCAAACGGAAATTGCATACGCCGATGCATCGAATGGGAATGGACCAGAGGGCGCGCGAGTTGACCGTTCAAGGGGCCTTCGAGGTTGTGAGACCTGCAATGATCAGCGGCAAAAGCGTTCTGCTCGTTGACGATGTATTTACTTCAGGCGCGACGGCCTCGTACTGCGCGAAAGCATTGAAAAAGAATGGGGCCGTTGAGGTGAATGTCTTCACACTTGCGAGGACCGTAATGAACTAATCAAGCGCTAATGTTCTTTAGAAACCTGGCTTTTATCTTATTCGTGTTTTTTTCGTGTCTTTAGTGTATTTAGTGGTTTCAGCTCTCGTAACCACGAAATAACACTAAATACACGAAAACGGCCACGAAAGAGTTTCGCTCGGGACGGGTAGATGAACTCCAAATCCTTGTCATCAGAGCATCCGACACGATTCCGCGTACATTCACAATCGATACCGCACCTTCTTTCTCCTTAGCTCTGCATCCTCATTGCCGTTGTTTTGAAGTCGCAGAGTTATATCGCCCGTCATATCGAGCCCGCTGAACTGACGATTCCGTAAATGAAAGTACCCGGCCGCGGCGATCATTGCCGCATTGTCGGTCGACAGGTGTTTGGAAGGGAAGTACACTGGCAGACTGAGTTTTTGACCGAGACGCCTCGCGCTCTCACGTAATGAGAGGTTGCATGCGACGCCGCCGGCGACGATCAGTGTCTTTGGCTGAAGTTTTACAGCTAGTTTTTCCAACGTTCCGACCAATGACCTAACGACTGCCGACTGGAAACTCGCTGCTAGGTCCTTTATCGGCTGTGCCGGCTCAGTGCCGGAAACAGCCGCGTCGATGTGCTCCTCGCGGACATAACGCGTAACGGCCGTTTTTAATCCGCTAAAGCTAAAATCAGGTTTTCCGTCAGATATCTTTGCCGTCGGAAACTTTACGCGGCTGCCGTCACCCGCCAGAGCTAACTTTTCGATGATCGGACCGCCGGGGTACCCGAGCCCGAGAAGCTTCGCAACCTTGTCGAAAGCCTCGCCGGCCGCGTCGTCGCGGGTGCGCGAGACGATCTCATACTCGCCTTCCTCGGGAACATAAAAGATGTTCGTATGACCGCCTGAAACGATCAGGGCAAGTGCGGGATATTCGACCGCGGGATTCTCAAAGACGACCGAATAGACATGCCCCTCGATATGGTTTACGCCGACAAACGGGATGCGAAGCGAGTATGCAAGTGCTTTTGCGTAACAGACGCCGACAAGCAAGGATCCGATCAATCCGGGCCCGTTCGTAACGGCGACGGCATCGATCTCGCCGAGTGTTACATTCGCGCGGCTGATAGCCTCTTGTGTGATCGGCTCGATCCTTTGAAGATGCTCGCGCGACGCAAGCTCGGGCACGACGCCGCCCCATGGCCGGTGAAGTTCGATCTGCGATGCTATTACCGAAGACAAGATCTCGCGCCCGTCCCTGACAACCGCGGCGGCCGTCTCGTCACACGAGCTCTCGATCCCCAATACCAACATATTTATAGCTTAACAGAAGGGACCAGCGGCAGCGGCAGCGGCAGGAGTAGCGAAGAATGTTTTACAAAGATCAGTCATAGAATCATGTCGTGATCCATCCGCTAATAAAGCTAGTTTCGGAACTCATCAACGCGGTCCCAGATCTCACGGGACAGCTCGATGCCGGCGGGGAAATGCGAATTGAAATCGTCTCTTAAGCGTGGTGCTTCCATTGCAAGGTATTGATCGAGCCTTGAACGATCTTTCGCGTTGTAGCGGGTGCGATATCGATCACCGTTGCGGTCAAAAGTTGCGGATGTAAAATACCCTGTCGCAAGCACGTCCCGTATATGCCTCGTCATGTACCGTTCGTACTCGTCGACGAGCCCGGGCTCGACGACGGCGGTTATCTCGTAGATGATCATTTTCTATGATCCGGTAAATAGAGTGGTTTCATCGACGAAGCAGAGACCGTTACCAAACGGGTCGCGGGCATAGAACGATCTCTCACCCCACGGACGCATCGCGATCTCATCCGACGGCGATTCGTGAACGTCCGATCGCTCAAGACATTCGAGCTTCTTTGCTCTTGTAAAAACCGCTTCAAGATTTGGGACAGAAAAGTATATGTGGTCGGCAATAGGAGAGCCATGATTTTCGATCACGGCAAAGATGACCGGACCACAATCGAAGTATTGCCGCCCGCGATGTATGATACGGCCTTCTGTGGCGAAGAGCTCCTGGTAGAAAGCGACCGCCTTATCAAAATCTGTGACGGGTACGAATATTCTAAAAATGCTTGGGGTGTTTTCAGCCATGGGTCTACGCCATTAAAGGTGTTGGGCTAAAGCCCGATCATAATGCGATCGCTAACCTCCGGCTGAAGAGCCTGTGTCAAAACTCATTTTCTGATCAGTTGCCCCTGGCTTTAGCCAAGAGTCAGTGACAACATCAAACCTGGCTTCAGCCAAATTTAGAAAAACAATATTCCTTCATGCTTCAGCAAAAATGAGGCTAAAGCCCAAAGACTTTTGGATGCACCTCAACCTCCAGCTAAAGCTGGAGGCAACTGAAACATCTCCATTCAGGAACCGCGGCCATAGTATTGACACAGTCTCTGAAGCCGGAGGTAATTCAAAGAATCATGAGCGGGGGCCGAAACCAGCATATCAAATTTGACCGCAAAGAGCGGCAATCATATCGTTGTACGTATCCGCCCCTGATATCGTTACCCACTCAGACAAGCCGCTCAAACCCAACCTACTACTTTTCCTTTGTTGCCGCGGCAAAATTGTATGTCAGGATCCCGGTTACCTTGATCGGTTTGCTATCGAGTTTCGTCGGGGCGAACCGAGCCTGTTTCGCGGCATCGACGGCGGCCCTCCGCAGCAGCGGATGTCCCGAAACGGCTTCGGCATCTGTTACAGCTCCGTCCTCATCGATAGTCACCCGCACCGACACCGATCCCGAAGCGTTTACTGCCCTTGCGGCGGCGGGATATTCGGGCAGCGGCAACGAAGTCGCCTTGCCATTAAGCACGCCACCATTAATGAGCTTCATTTCGTGAGCGACAAAACTGAATACGATCATGCCCTTGACCCTTACCGGCTGTCCGCTCAATAACGTCGGTGAGAACTTCGCCTGACGAGCGGCGTCTTCGGCGGCCTGCCTTAGCTGCGCGTCGACCGGA
>OCZT010005798.1_pt1 | contig 12264 bp, 8 predicted proteins | sample 1539031 | NCBI WGS metagenome assembly OCZT01 (sample SAMEA3539308, study PRJEB22396) | soil metagenome | biome: tundra; feature: field; material: soil | place: USA | collected 2010-05 | depth 0.15 m
GGAAGTGGCCGCCAATCCCTTCACCGCTTGCGGCAGAACTGGATGCCATCCGCAACCGAAAGCAATGCTGCCTCGACGCGCGGGTCGCTGGCCAGCTTGCGGTTCAACGCATCGATCGCGCGCCCGTTAGCCTGCCTCACAGCGCCGTCGCCCAGCCGTCCGCCCCAGAGCATGTTGTCGAACAGGATGAGGCCGTTCCGCCGGATACGCGGCAGGAGCAGCTCGTAGTAGGCGTCATACTCAGTCTTGGCGGCGTCAATGAACGCGAAATCAAAGGTGAGCCCGGGTTCGAGCCGTTTCAGCCGGGCGATGGCCGGGCCCAGCCGCAGCTCGATCCGGTCCTGCAATCCGGCTTTGGCCCAATATTTTCGCGCCACAGCGGTCCATTCCTCGCTTGCATCCAGACAAATGAGCTTGCCCTTTGGGGGCAACGCGCGCGCGATGCACAGAGAGCTGTAGCCGGTGAAGGTGCCAACCTCGATGGCGGATTTCACGCCCACTGCCGCAACCAGGATGCTGAGGAATGTGCCCTGGTCATCGCTGATCTGGCATTTGCTCACTTCCTTGCCCAGCGCCGCGGTCTCCGTGCGAAGTTCCTGCAAGAGCGGGTCTGCCGCGTCACTGCGGCAGCGGCAGAGATAGCGATAACGACGGTCGTTCAGTGAAACATATTTTGTGCCCATGCAGACACCGTAGCAGAAATGCCGGCGGAGGAAAGGGGGATGCGCGAGGCGTGAAACGTGAAACGTGAAACGTGATGCGTGAGCAGGAACCAGTTGGTGGTAATCAGGGCAACTGGCTCAGCCCAGCCTTTGACCGGGCAGCAATGGGTGCCCGGCAAGGAACTCGTGCGCTTGCAGGCGCCGGCCGCCTTCGCGCTGGAGCATTAATATCCGCAGCGCCTCGCAGCCACAGCCGACCACAATGCCGGCCTTGTCGGCTTGTAGCACTTCGCCGGACGGGCCTGTGAGTGCAACCACTTCCGCCTGCCAGATTTTCAACAGGTGAGGTTGGGGCAGCCCGGGCAGATAACTAAACGCTCCGGGCCAAGGCATCAGGCCGCGCACTCGATTCCAAATTGCGCGGGCCGGCTGGTTCCAATCAATGTGGCCATCCTGCTTCTTTATCTTGGGGGCGTAACTGACGCCTTCTACCGGCTGCGGACGCGGAGACAGTTTGCCGGCGACAGAATCCGGTATGGTTCGTAAAAGCAACTCCGCTCCCATCCGGGCAAGCCGATCGTGCAGCGTGTCCGCGTTATCTTCCGGGTGAATCGGAGTGGCCGCCTGCGTGATAATGGCGCCGGTATCCAGGCCCTCATCCATCTTCATGATCGTAACCCCGGTCTCGACGTCGCCGTTGAGGATAGCCCACTGGATCGGCGCCGCGCCCCGATACTTGGGCAGCAGGGAAGTGTGGACGTTGAGGCAGCCGAAGCGCGGCAAAGTCAGGATACTCGCCGGTAAAATCTGGCCATAGGCTGCAACCGCAATCAGGTCCGGCTGCAGAGCGCGCAACTCCTTGAAGAACTCTTCACTCCGTGCCCGCTCAGGCTGGAGCACCGGCAGCTTCGCGGTCAAGCCGAGCACCTTGACCGGCGACGGCTGCAGCTTCAGGTCCCGCCCCTTGGGACGGTCCGGCTGCGTGACGACCGCGACCACCTGAAAGCCCGGCGATTCGAGCAACCCCCGCAGGCTGTCACACGACAGTTCCGCCGTGCCCATGAAGAGGATTCGTAACGGAGCCATGCGAGGGGAAGGCTGCGGGCTACCGCAGCAGCCGGCGGTTTCGTGGAGGGCGTGGCTGTGGCGGGCGCGCCGCAGCGGGCGCCACCGCCGGCCCAGTCACCGTGCGTGTGCCCAGGGACGTCCCGCAACAGAAACAGAGAAATTCGTACAATTCACCCGAGGGAAGCACGAGCAGCAGCCGTTCGCGGACTTTTTGAGAGGAACGGCACTTGGGGCAGTAGAGTTCGCTCGCGGTAAAGGTGCCAAATTGCTGCGCCATCTCACTTCGCGTCTTTGTGCTTCAGCTTGATCTCCTGAATCTCGACAAACGGAATCATAACCTCTTCCGTCGCGTGGCCGCGCTGCACCTGCAGGTGGAGATCGTTGGCGGCGATGCGGCTGATCCGCTGGCCGACGTATTCGCCGCGGGATGATTTGATGATCAACACCATGTCCCGGTCCGCATCGCGGCGGATCACGCCGAAGAAGCCGGGAAACTTCGTCTCAATAAACCGGCGGTTAAAGGTGAACTGGCCGCGCTGGTAGGTCGTGGTGGGCGGCAAAGCGGGATGCTCCTTGACCCCTTCGGGTTGCCCCGCTTTCACGGCTTCCTCGGCCCCCGGCCCCGCCAGCTTCAACCCCGCCGGGTGCGCGGCTCCATCTGCCGCCATCGGGTTGACCGCTTCCGCCGTCGCGGTCCCGGCTGCCGCCGCGGGCGCAGGCTCCCAGCTTTCTTCGACCGGCGCTATCTTCGTCCGCATGGACAGGAAGATAATCGGGCCAATGAGCGGCAGCACGGCGGACACCCCGCAGACCAACGGCATCGGCTGCGCGCGAAAGATGGATACCTCATACGCGGCGTAGATATTAGCCGCATAAAGCAGCAACAGCACAAGCAAGCCCAGGCCGGACGAGCAGAGCGCCCCGAGCAGAGATTGGGCCGCCGGTCGTTCCAGGCGTGGTGGCTGTTTGATGTTCACCTCCGTCTTCTTGATCTTCTCCTCCTGGGTAATCTCGATGAACGGTTCGACTAGCGGGGCCATCTTCTGGATCTTGGCGAACTTCTTCAGGTCCTCCTGCGAGAAATTGGCCCACGGGACGCGTTCATACTTGCCATCGCCGACCTTGATCTGCACTCCCGCGTCAGTTTCAGAGCCCGTCAACAGTTCGCCTGTGAGCGTGTCACCGTTCGCCAGATTGAACGTTTCCGCGAAGGCTGCTTCCGCCAGCAACCCGCAAACCGCCAGAGCGGCGATTAGACAAAATCTGCGCACCATGGGTATGTTCAATAGCAGACGGCCCTTGCCAAAGGAAGCAAAATTGCGCGGCGAGAGAGCGCGCGACTCACCTTGGACTACCAACTCCTCACCGTCCCCACGGCTTCCACCAATTCTTCGATCACCCAGTTGGGGCGCGCGGCCTGCAGTGTATCCGCCGCCGCGCCGTGCTGCCACACCGCGTAGCGAATCGCCTGGAGTGGATCGGCCCGCAAAGCAGGTTGGGCCAGAAGACCGGCCATATACCCGCCCAGCACGTCGCCGCTGCCTCCTTGCGCCAGGTACGGATTGCCCGACGGATTCACATAGACCTCGCCCGTGCTCCGGCCAATGAGTGTTTGATGGCCTTTGAGCACCACCCAGGTATTGCCGAATCGTCGCGACAAATTGCGCAGGGCATTGAGTCGGTTGGCCTGCACCTGCTGCGCAGTCGTGCCCAGCAGTCGGGCCGCTTCGCCCGGGTGCGGGGTGATGACGCGCAGGGCGTTCTTGGGAACAGGGTCCAGCGGCAGCCAGTCCAGCGCGCTCGCGTCCACCACGACCGGCATGAGAGAGTCGCGCCATACATGCCGCGTGAGCGTCTTCATCTGCTCGGGCAGGTCAGCGGCCGCCAGCCCTGGACCTATCAGGATCGTATCGTGCGGGCTGAGCAGTTTGCCGTCCGGCAGCCAGGGCGAAACCATCACCGCCGACAGTTGCGGCGCGACGGCGTGGTAAACGGCCTCCAAAGTATGGAGGGTGATCAAACCAGGCTGGGCTCGCTGGGCCCCCCGTGACGCCAACACGGCCGCCCCATGATAACCGAGACTCCCAGCCACTATCGTGAGATGGCCATAGCTTCCTTTGTGCGTCGCCGCAGCGCGGGGGGGCGGATAGCCGGTGAAATCCTCCGGCAAGGTCCATTGAACCTCGCCCTGCTTCGGGCAAGGCGCCAAGCCCACGTCCGCGGCGACTTCCAGCCGCCCGACAAATGGCCACGCCACTTCCGGTAGCAATCCAGTCTTGGGCGCGCCCACCGTGAGGGTCACCGAGGCCTGGATCGCCGCCCCTTGTGGTTCACCGGTGTCGGCGTTCAAGCCGGACGGCAAGTCCACAGCCAGCACCGGCAGGCGCGCGGCATTAATGCGCTCGATCAAGCTGACCCATTCCGGCCCAAGTGGCCGGTTCAGGCCGATACCGAACAGCCCGTCCACCACCAGGGCTGGACGCAATGCGAGTAACGCGTCTAGCTTAGAAAGGTCGGCTGCTGGTTCCGCCACATCGAGCACCTCGACGCGTCGGTCAGCCAGGTGTTCGCGGGCGCAGCGGGCGTCCTGCCCGTTGTTGCCTTTGCCCGCAAGGATGAGGATCAGGTCTTTGGGTTGCGTCAACTGGAGGGCGCGGCGAGCAACACATTTCCCGACACGGCGTATGACCTCGGCTTCCGTTTGCCCGGCGGCCCATGTGGCCTGCTCCCAGTCGCGCATCTGTGCAATGCTGATTACAGGTAATGACATCCGTTCAAATGATACACAATCCTCGTCGTACCGAAAGTGAAATCGCCGGAGGTGGCCACGCGCGGGCGCATCCAGGACCAAGCGGCGGGATGGCCCGACCGGCATAGGGGCGCAGCCTTCAGGCTGCAGAGATGTGGGTTGTGGTGGAGTGTCGGGTTTGTCCGGGACGCTCGGGCATTCGCACGTTCTGCAGCCTGAAGGCTGCGCTCCTATGCCGTGATGGCACCTCCAAGATACGCCCGCCACGCGCGGGAGCGAGCCGACGCAGCAGCGCCATACTGTCACCGGGGCATCGCTAGAGTGCCTCCATAGTTGCAAGGAAGTTGCAAGGAAGTTGCAAGCCTGATGTAAGCCTCTTGTAAGCCTTGCGCACCTTCAATTCCTGGCCCTCTCGCCCTGTCCCGTCCCCGAACTGACGCCGCCAAGTCGCTCCCTTCCGACTCGACCCGGCGCAGCTCCCAAAGGTGCACCCGCCTACCCTATAGACCCCAGCACCGCCGCCGAGGTTACGCAGATTAGGCGAGAAAAGAGTGGCGCATGGTACTTGAACTGAATACAAGAATCGCAGATGAAACGCTGGGCGCTAGTCGTGGTTGCGTTATGGCGGCGGTCGCATCCAGAACCTGTGGGCAATGCGGAGGAATCGGCATGAAGCGGCTAATATCCATCTTTGCGGCGGTAGTTCAGTCGGTGGTGATGTGCTACGGGGCTGTCCCGAGCACGGACATATTCGACGCCGTCCGTGCCGGCGATGTTGAGAAGGTCAAGACGCTGCTGCAGGCCGATCCGAAGCTGGCCACCGCGCGGACCGAAGACGGCAGCACGGCGCTGCACCTGGCGGCCCTGGACGGGCATTCGGCGATCGCCCGGTTGCTGCTGGATAGCAAGGCGCAGGTCAACGCGCGGGGACTGCGCGAGGAAACGCCGCTCCACATGGCCATGTACGACGGGCACCGCGAGGTGGCTGAGGTGCTGCTGGCCGGCCAGGCGGACGTAAACGCCCAAAACACCGCCGGCGAAACGCCTTTGCACGTGGCGGCGCGCAAGGGGCATCGCGAACTGGTCGCCCTGTTGCTGGAGCACCACGCCGAGGTGAATGCCAAAGACCGCCAGGATGCCACCCCGCTGCATGCCACCGCCGCGGAGGGCCACAAAGAGGTGGCCGAGCTGTTGCTGAGCGGGAATGCCGACCTCAGCGCGCGTGACAAATCGGGCCGGACACCCAAGGCCGTCGCCGCGGAAAAGGGGCACTGGGCTCTCGTGGAATTCCTCACCCCGCGCGTCGGGGAGTATTACGACTTGAAGCGGGTTGTCTTCGAAGGCAACCAGACCTTTCCGGCCGAGGCGCTCCGGCAGGGACTGAAGGACATGCTGGACTTCTTCGAGATATCCCACCCGCTCGCACCGCGGGATGCTTACCTGGAAGCGATCGCGCAGAAGCTGCTCCTCGGTTATCAGCATCTGGGGTTCGCGGAGGCGCAAATCGAGGCGCGACATGACGCCCAGGCCGCTCAGATCAAAGTAAAGGTGGTCGAAGGGCCGCGTTTCGTATGCGGCGGGGTTAAAGTCATTGGCGTAACAAACGTGCCCGCCGCGGCGATTATCGAACGGTTAACCCTCTCCCCGGTGGCCACCCAGCCGGCGCAGCGAGCCTTTGCGTTCCAGGACATGGCCCCGGCAACCAGCCCGCTGACCGGGGAGCTGTCTGAGCAGTCCGAGCCAGCGGAGGCGCCTTGGGTCAAGGGCGAGCCGGCACCGTTCTCGGAGGTTGACGTCCGACAGATGAAAGCGCAGGTGACCGCTGTCCTCCACGAACACGGGTTCCTGTTCGCCAAGGCCAACGTGTCGGTGGTGCCGGACAAGGCGGCGCGGACGGCAGAGCTGCGCGTGGAAGTGCTGGCGGAAGGGCCGCGCGGGGTGATTGACCGCATCGAGGTCACCGGCAATAAGAAGAACAGCACGGAGGCGGTGCTGCGCTATTTGGATTTGAAGCCCGGCATGGAATTGCCCAGCCAACTGGTGGCCCGGATCGAGGACCGGCTGTGGCGCGCCGCTCGATTCCTGACCTACAAGGTCAGCCTTGGGTCGCCGGATGATGGCGGGCGGGTCCCGCTCCAGATCCAGGTGGTTGAATACGACGAAGCGCCGCCGTTGGAGCAGGCATTCTCACGCACGGAGGAAGTAATGCTCAAGTTGCGTGAGTGGCTGTCCAAGCTGGACGAGAGCCGCGAGGACATGCTGGTCAGTGTCTCGGGTTTTCCTGCCCCGGCTCCGGAAGGGGAATTTGTCCTTTCGCCGCGCAATGGCCTGGCAGTGCTGACGACGGAGGCGGCCCAGCAAACGACGGCCCGCGACCAATACGCGCTAGTATTTAAAGCCGGGCTGGCGGGCTTCTATTCCCAGGCTGGCGGCCGCAAGCTGCTGATCGCCTGCCCCAAACAGCAACTCAAGGTCTTCCTGAAGGTGAGTTCAAAGCCAGCAGTGTCTAATCAGGCCCCATTTGATCTGGCCGTGGGCGCCGGGTTCAGTCAGTCGAAGCAGAAAGGACCGGCCACCGCGGGCTACCGGTTTGAACTGGCGCTGCCGCCGGTCGCCTGCATGGGCATGGCCCACCGGTGGGATTGCGCCTCCTGGTTCGACGGGGACGTGCTCATCCGGAGCAACGCCACCCTGCTCGTGAAACTCGACAGCCGGACCGGCCGCATCATCGAGTTCCGCACCATCAGCGATAAAGGCAAGGGAATGATTCAACTTCGCTTCGAACGGGGGGCTTTCGACCGCGTCGCCCAACGCATCGAAGCCGGGACCGCCAGCCTCCCGAATGTTTGCGATACCAATGCGCCGCTGAGCTCGGGAGTGGCCTTCCTGACTGAAGAGATACTGTCGTCCAAGTATCTTGAGCCGTTCCTTCGCTCCAGGGTCTCCGCTGAAACCGCCATGCGCCTGCCCGGGCTGATACGCCAACTCAAGCTGGGCGAGGTGCTCGAACCGCTGAACCGGCTGCTGGGCAAACCCAATGCGCTGGCGGGAGAGGACGCGGATTTCTCGATACCCGTGGACCTGGACCTGGAGGGGGCGACCCGGAGCGACCTCGTCGGCCTGATTGTGGGCTGGTTTCTCAGGCGCAGCGATGAACTGTTTACCGCACGCACCTGGCCGTGGACCCTTATGCGGGAGGCCAGCCTCACTGTCCAGGGCAAGGGCAGATATACCAGCCAGGCACTCGCGGAGATCTATGAATCCGGAGAGACGGGTCCGCTGGGGTATCTGGCGGTAGCCCGAATGCTGAGAAAACTCCAGCCGCCGCTGGCGCAGAAGTTCGCGGCGCGCGGATTGGAGCGGCTCTCGGCCGAGGACTTCCGTCGTGACTGCCGCCTGTTCCTCACGGGCGACTCGATTTCCAGCCAGTGCTGCGAGAGACTGGCTGCGGCCCTGCGCGAGATGGATGATGAACAGGTCGCCCTGCTGGCGAAGCTGCAATCGCCGGCGCGGGGTGAGTTCGTTCGCGAATGCACCCGCCGGCTCCGGGCGGCAAAGTGTCAGCCGGTGCTGGAAACCCTCGCTCCCGCCCTGGATCTCTACTGGAAGAAAGAGTTGAAAGAACAGGTGGCGAACCTGCTCCGGGCACAGGCTGTTGATGCGGACACGGTCTTCAAGGAGGGTTTGGCGGTTTACCAGACTATTTCGCCGAATCATGCCCGGGCCGCCAGCCTCTTTCAACAAGCGGCCGATCTTGGCCACGCCGGAGCGCAGTATTACCTGGGGATGCTCTACGAGAAGGGTACCGGCGTCCCGAAGGATTTGGCTACCGCCTTGAAGTGGTACGGCCAGTCAGCTACCAACGGCTATGCCGAAGCAGGCGTGACCCTGGGCGACTTCTATAGCAACGGCCTTGATGTGAAGCAGGATTATATCGAAGCCTTTGTCTGGTACGGCGTGGCGGCCGCGGAAGGGCACCGCCTGGCTGAGGTGTTTCGCAAAGGGGCGCAACGAAAGCTGACAGCCGGGCAATTGGCGGAAGCGGAGAAGAGGCTCGAAGCCATCCTGGCCCACTTGCCACCTGCCGCCCGCCCCACGGAATCCGGGTCCTCCGGCAAAGAAAACTGAACCAAACCCTACTGCCGTTCGTATTCGCCCTTGCTGACCCGCTTAAGAACCGTGAAGCCGGCCTTCTTGGCGTCTGAGATCGAAAGCTTTCTGGGCGAATTGAAGGTGGACCACACCCGGCGAACTGGCTTCTTGCAGGCCGGGCATTGGGTCAAAGGCTTGGCGGAAAGCGGCCGGTTCAAGGTGAACTTCCCGCCGCACACCACGCAGTTTCCCTCGCAAAGTTCGTATTCGTACAATGGCATACCCGTCAGTCTCTGATTCACATTCCCGGCTTGGCGGCCTAAAGTCAAGAGCTGTACGTAGGCGGCGCTGCAGCCCGGCCACGCATTGACAGGCCGGGGCGGTTTGTGTAGCTTGGCCCCAGTTGGACCAGGTATGAGTCCTATCCTCAACCAACATGTGCTGGTGCTTAATCGCCTCTGGCAGGCGGTTAATGTTTGCACGGCTCGTCGGGCGCTGACACTTCTGTTCCAGGGCCACGCCCAGGTCGTGCTTGATCGCGACGATGGTTCGTTCCAAACCTTCAATTTCAGCGAATGGCACCATCTCTCCCAGCAGGAACCGCACCCGGAATCGGTGCGCACGGTCTCGTTCCGCATCCGGGTGCCGCGCGTGATCCTGCTGATCGTCTATGATCACCTGCCGAAGAAGGAAGTGAAATTCACGCGGCACAACATCTTCGAACGGGACCAGGATACCTGCCAATACTGCGGCAAGACGTTCGACCGCAAGGATTTGAACCTGGACCACGTGGTTCCGCGCGATCGGGGCGGGCCGACGACGTGGGAAAACATCGTGTGCTCCTGCATCGAGTGTAACACGCATAAGGCGAATCGCTCGCCCGGGGAAGCCGGCATGCGCCTCATCCGCAAGCCCAAGCGGCCCAAGTGGCGACCGTTCGTGCAGATCAGCTTCACGCTGCGCGAGCACGACAGTTGGAAACACTTTATCGACCTTGCCTACTGGAACGTTGAACTGGGCGAGGATGTGCGATAAGCAAGTCTGAGCCTTGCGTTGACTTCTGGCGGGCAGCAGTTAAAATTTACGGCAATGGCTGTGGCGTGTTCGTCTATCGGTTAGGACACGGCCCTCTCAAGGCTGAAAGATGGGTTCGATTCCCATACGCGCTACCAATTTGGTTGAGGGTTGAAGGTTGAGAGTTGAGGGACGCGACAAAAGTGCGCGTTCCCAAATCCTCGCCTAAGCGCATAGCGGCAAAAAAAACGCGGGAGAGCCTGCCCCCAAGGCTTTCCTTTTCCGCGCGACTGGTCAAAATCCACGCCCTAAGCGTCAAGAATCATCACAACCTCCTCATTGGGAGACACTTGCCCAACCCCGCATTCTATAGTGCGGTCTTTCAAAACGCGCTGGCGGGGGCTCTCTAGCCACCCCGCCTCCCTAAAGCCTTGGCCGAGGTTGCTTGCGTCGGCAACTCAAAGACTTGCCACACCCGCTGCATCCGTTTGAGCGCCGCCGCATCGTGGCACAGCCGCAGTCCCATCACACAGTTGTTCCGGTTCATCCGCCCAGCCACATGGATCAGCAACAAACGAAACCGCTTCATCCGGGCCGTCCGTTCCTCCCCCTCCAAGCATAGCCCTTTGATCGCGCTCACCAGGTTATAGGTCAGCAGCGATATCTTGAACCAGACCGAGTTGACCCCGAAGCGCTGGCTCGGCACATGTCCCCCGCCCAACTCATTCTTCACCTCGTCGTGGGTATGCTCGACCGTCCCTGCCTTCTCCCGGTGCCAGTCTAATAACCGGCCACCCTCGGTCTTCTGATTGGTGACCAGCGCGTGAAAATGCCGGTCGGTTCCGTCATGGAAGAGCACGCCCTGCGGTTTGAGCAGACGCAGCCCCACATACCTCAGCGGTTGACTCTCCTTACGCTCATACTTCTCCCCGGGCACAAAGTCCACCTCCGCCCATTGCCGCAAGGTCCCGTCCTCCTCGGTACCAAAGGTCTTCCAGGCGGTCTCCGCAATCTTGCGCAACGCTTCGGCCAAGGGCTGGCTCATGAAGGCGCTGACCGCAAAGCCAATCCGCCCGCCCGGTTCCTTTTCCCGGTCGGGATGCTTGAGCCAATCCAGCAACCCATTCTCATGACAGGCCGAATCGCCCCGAAAGTAGCGCTGGGTGACGGTTTCGGGCAACGCGCCAAAGGCCAGCTTGGCGCAGGTCAAAGGCTCCTGCCGGGCTGGCACGTTGCCGTCCCGAAATTCATCGGCCAGCACCAAATCGGCCTCCGCCCATACCGCCACCATCGGTTGATAGCCCCGGCCCTCCTCATAATGGGAGTAGGCCGCTTGCTTGTGGCTTTCAATGATCGTCGCGTCCTGATCCACGGTCGCAATCCGCTGCGGCTGTCCCTGCTTTTCATACAGCTTGGCAATCCGCCGCACCTGCCCGCTGAGCACTTCCTGCAAGGCGCTGACCGGCTGGCTCGAAGGAAAAATGAAGCTCTTCTGCACGTCCCGCTGGGGCCGCAGTATCTCCAACTTCTGGTCGTGGAAACGTTCCAGAAACTCCCGCACCGCCGTGGCTTTGGGTGGACCATAGCCCAAGCCCCGTGCCAGGCAGTCGTCCCCGGCCAACAGATGCATATCTTCGGGGCATTCCCCGCCGACCGTTTGGAGCAGGGAAATGGATTCGATGAACTGGGCTTCGGCAAAGCCGCGCTGTCGCTTGCGCAGGGCCAGATTGGCACCGACCAGAGCGGGCAGGCCCAAGGCCCGGTAAACGCGTGATATGCTCAAGAGCCCGGCATGCGGGCTGGTCGCCTCGTAAAGAGGCCGATCATCCAGGACGAAGGGCGTCTTGTGCAGCAAAGCCAAGCGCGCAGACATGGAAATGAGATATATAAACCCTATAGAACATTGTCCACATAAAACTGCACTCCCACCGCTCTTTTTATGGGAATCCAAGAATTAGGCGAGGAACAGGGCGCAGTTACTGCGCGGGTTCCCTTTGCTGTTGACAAAGTAGCGCGGGCGTCCTCGCCTGCGAGTTGACCGGGCGTCTCGCCCGGCGGCGCTTCAACTCCTGGCGGCGGGATGCCAACAGAACCCGCAGGTGAGGACGCCTGCCCTACACCATGTCACTGGCCCTGCGTGTGTTCCCGCCAGGGTCGGCGGTCACTTGAACTGATAAGCCTCCGCCATCCCGAGCGGGACAGCCGCCCCAGCAGACGGGCCAGGTTGGGGCACCTTGAGAAAACCACACAAGCGGGCTCGATAGAAAGGCTGGAAAAAGCAAAGAAGGACCAACGGCAGGAGCAGCGCCAGGGAGCTAGCTGTAACATACAACATCCCGAGCAAGGCCGGCCCCCACTCGATGTCGCCGTTCACTGTGCCGATGATGAAAAACGGCGACGCGATTACGGCTGAGCGCGCCAGCAAAATGCACGATGCACAGGCAACGCCCGTGCAATTTGCAACGGCCTTACCTCTATCAGCGCTCACCAAAGCCGACGCCAAAGCACCATAAGCGGCCTGGATTGAATGGGTTAGAGCAATGGTCGTCAGATTGGCCCGCCATTAGCTAAAGTAGAAGAAATGAAATCAATTATTGCACTGTCAGCAATCACCGCTCTGACCGCATTGGCGCTGGTGGGCTGCAATCAAAGCAATTCAACCGAGACACCATCCTCCAA
>OCZT010005799.1_pt1 | contig 12264 bp, 9 predicted proteins | sample 1539031 | NCBI WGS metagenome assembly OCZT01 (sample SAMEA3539308, study PRJEB22396) | soil metagenome | biome: tundra; feature: field; material: soil | place: USA | collected 2010-05 | depth 0.15 m
CGCTCGCGGCCCAGCAGTTCGATCGGATCGCGATTGTCGATGTGCCCGAATTGCCCCTTGTAGACGCTGTAGCCGCATAATTCCTGCAGCCGGCGCGGAAACCGCCGCGCGGTTTCCAGGGGAATGCCGAGTTGCAGGTTTTCCTGCTGCCGCATCCAGCCCCAGCAATAGGCGCAGGAGAACGCGAAACGCCTGTCATTGCTGGTATTGGCGCCGCCGCCATGCCAGAGCGCGCTGTCGAACAGCATCACGCTGCCGGCCGGCATGGTCGCGGTGACCGCATCGTATTCTTTGCCGTATTCCGGCGAGGAAGCGTATTTGTGGCTGCCCGGCAGGATCCGCGTCGCGCCGTTAGCCCTGGTAAAATCCGACAACGCCCAGATCGCATTGAGCGTGATCGGGAGGTGCGGACGCGGCAGCGGAATCAACTGGGTATCCTCATGGATCGGCTGCGCCTCCTGACCGGGACCGAGCACCAGCGAGCAGAACGACGACAGCAGGCATTCCTTGTCCAGCACGCGCTCCACCACGGCCAAGACACTCCGGTGCAGCGGCACTTCCCAGAAAATGTCGTCATAGGTCAGAAGATTGTTGATGCGGACGGTCTTGAAGCCTTCGAACGACGTCCTGGCGTAGCCGAAACCATGCTCGCGCTCGGTGCGCAGCAACGCCTGCTTCAACCCCTCGACCAGATCAGGATCGGCGGCGCGCTCGATCACGGTGTATCCGTCGTCGCGGATTTTGTCGGCATGAAACTGAATGTCGGCGTCGGTCAGCATCTCGATCTCCCCCGGAGGCGCTGTGCCGCGCCGTTGAGATCAGCTTAGCGCGCTCGCTCTCGGATTGGGAGAGGGCGCCGTCATTGCGAGGAGCGGTGCGACGAAGGCAGAGGCTACGTTCAAGCCGATTGGCGGGTCTGCCAGAAACTCACCACCCGCTCGGCGGTCGAAGGCATCAGGCGCGTAAAATTCACGCGCGCGCTCTCGATGTCCCCTGGAGCCGGCACCCGGCTCGGACCTAACCGAAGCAGGATCAGGGCGCGCACGGTGGCCCATTCGAGGTCGACCGCTTTGCCGACGATCAGGATCGGATCGTGGCGGTCGCCCGCAATCAGGCGGTCGAGCGTTGCGATTTTCACTCCCGACATCGCGGAAAGCGCGACAACCGATTCTTCGTATTTGTGGGTCTTGGCAAAGCCAAGCAGCGCGGCTTCATTCAGTTCACCGGCGCTATGCAGCGCAAGGATCGTGCGCTGCGCCGGCGCGAAGTCGCGGCGGCTCTCGACCTGCTCGGCTACGCCGGAAATCTCGCTCATCGCCTGCTTGATCGCGGCCTGCCTGCCGGGCCCGACCACCTCGAACAGGCGGCGGCGGACGACTTCGATCGATCCCGCCAGAAGATCCTTCAACCGCGGCCCGGAGAGATCCTCGCGCTGACCAACCGTGAGCATCAGAACGCCGTCCTGGCCGGCGCGCCTGATCAGCGTCGAATATCCGGTTTGCGAAAACAGCGCGCCGGCATTGCCGGCGGCTCGCCTGACCACCTCGCGGTCGCCGCGGCGCACGATGACGTCGGTGATATCGGGAGAAAGCGTTGATCGCTCCGACATGGCCAGCAGATGGCCCTGGCCCTTGATGCGCGCGATTTGGATCAGGGCCTGCTCGTCGATGACAGGCGATCGGCGCAGCAGAGGGCCCGCAATCAATGTCTCGTCCTCGCGCGCGAGCTGCCCGACCAGCCTTCGAGGGGCGTTGGCGAGCACGGACAGCCGTTCGGCCAAATCGGCACGCGCGGCAATTTCGGTGTGCGGAACGAGACCGATCAGAATGCCGTCAAACAGGTCGACGTGATCGGACCGGAAATTCGCGACCCCTTGCAGGAACAGCTCGGTGATCCGGCGGGCTGCCTCGGCGCGGCGTTCGGGATCACCATGTTTGACGATCTCATCGAGCCCGGGGATCAGCGAGGTAGCGACAGTCATTAAACCCACTCAAACCCGGCGCATTGGCGAGTTTTCGGCAATTTAGGTTGGCTTCGTGAAGGAAGGGTTAGGTTTGAAACCGCGCCGCAACGGCCGCAAAATCATGGCCCCGGGCCTCGCGGGCCTTGCCGGATCGCGGGAAAACCGCTATATCAGCCGCAACTTATGGTTCTCATACGATCGCGTATTGAGAGTGGGCCCCTCGGGACCCGCTCTTTTTTATTACCTGAACGAGCCCGACGCCGGGCCCGGTTCGGGCAACACCGCCGGACCCGCCTTGAGGCCCGGCCTCAACCCAATGCAAGTTAGACCAACTTTGACCCTGGATATGACCGATCCAACTGCTGATTCCGTAGATAGCGATCTGCTTGCCGAGCCGCGCCTCGTTGTCGAGCCGGGCATGGCGGCGCGGGTGTCGGCGGTCGCCGGACCGGTGCTGCAGGGAATGGGCTACCGGCTGGTGCGGATCAAGATATCCGGGGAATTCGGCTGCACGGTCCAGATCATGGCGGAACGGCCCGACGGATCGATGCAGATCGACGATTGCGAAGCGATCTCAAGGGCGCTGTCGCCGGTATTGGACGTCGCCGATCCGATCGACCGGGCTTACCGGCTGGAGATTTCCTCGCCCGGGATCGACCGGCCGCTGGTGCGCCGTTCCGATTTCGAACGCTATGCCGGCCATCTCGTGAAGATCGAGATGGCGGTCGCGCATCAGGGCCGCAAGCGGTTTCGCGGCACGCTTGGAGGCGTCGAGGGCGATGCCGTGCATTTACATCGCGATGACACGCGCGCGGGCGAAGATGCCGATGTTGTGCTGGTCATGGAAGATATCGCCGACGCCAGGCTGGTTCTGACCGACGAGCTGATCGCGGAATCGATGCGGCGCGGCAAGGCCGCGGAGCGCGAGCTGCGCCAGAATCTCGGGCTTGAGCCGCCACCGCCGCCACACGCGAAGAAAAGCGATCCTGCGAAAAGCAACAAACCGAAGCCGAAATTGAAGCCCGAAAGCGTTCGCAAGAGCGCCCCGAAGAACACCAAGGAACACCGCCTCGCCGCAGAAAGACTGCGGAGAGGCGAAATCGATCACTCTGAAGGAGACTGAGCCATGGCAGCTGTCAGCGCCAATAAACTTGAACTGCTGCAGATTGCGGACGCGGTCGCGCGCGAAAAATCGATCGACCGCGGCATCGTCATCGCGGCGATGGAAGACGCCATCGCCAAGGCGGCGCGGGCGCGCTACGGCAGCGAGACCGACGTTCATGCCGAGATCGATGCCAAGAAGGGCGAGTTGCGGCTGTCGCGCCACATGCTGGTGGTCGATCAGGTCGAGAATTCGGCGAACCAGATTTCGTTGATAGACGCCCAACGCGCCAATCCGGGCGCGCAGGTCGGCGACACCATCGCCGACACCCTGCCGCCGCTGGAATATGGCCGCATCGCCGCGCAATCCGCCAAGCAGGTGATCGTGCAGAAGGTGCGCGAGGCCGAACGCGACCGGCAGTATCAGGAATTCAAGGACCGCATCGGCGATATCGTCAACGGCATCGTCAAGCGCGTCGAATATGGCAGCGTCATTGTCGATCTGGGCCGCGGCGAAGCCATTATCCGTCGAGACGAGATGCTGCCGCGCGAGGTGTTCCGCAACGGCGACCGCGTCCGCGCCTATATTTTCGACGTGCGGCGCGAAACGCGGGGACCGCAGATTTTCCTCTCCCGAACCCATCCGCAGTTCATGGCAAAGCTGTTCGCGCAGGAGGTTCCGGAAATCTATGACGGTATCGTCGAGATCAAGGCAGTGGCCCGCGATCCCGGGTCGCGCGCGAAAATCGGGGTGATTTCGCGGGATTCATCGGTCGATCCGGTCGGCGCCTGCGTCGGCATGCGCGGCTCGCGCGTGCAGGCCGTGGTGAATGAATTGCAGGGCGAAAAGATCGACATCATTCCGTGGTCGCCCGACATCGCGACCTTTGTCGTCAACGCGCTGGCGCCGGCCGAAGTCGCCAAGGTCGTGATCGACGAGGAGCGCGAGCGGATCGAAGTCGTGGTGCCCGACACCAATAACCAGTTGTCGCTGGCGATCGGCCGGCGCGGACAGAACGTGCGTCTCGCCTCGCAACTGACCGGCTGGGACATCGACATTCTGACCGAACAGGAAGAATCCGAGCGGCGCCAGGCCGATTTCGAAAACTCCACCCGGGTGTTCATGGAATCGCTGAACGTCGACGAAGTGGTCGGCCAATTGCTGGCGTCGGAGGGTTTCACCTCGGTGGAGGAACTGGCGCTGGTCGACATCAAGGAACTGGCCGGCATCGAAGGCTTCGACGACGAAACCGCGAACGAACTGCAGAGCCGGGCCCGCGAATATCTGGAACAGCTCGAAAGCGAGCTCGAAAACAAACGTAAGGAACTCGGTGTGGATGACGCTTTGAAGACGGTGCCCGGCGTGACCTCGAAGATGCTGGTGAAATTCGGCGAGAACGAGATCAAGACCGTCGAGGACCTGGCCGGATGCGCCACCGACGACCTGGTCGGCTGGACCGAGCGCAAGGAAGGCGGCGAGCCGACCAAGCATCCCGGCATTCTCGATCCCAACGAAACCTCGCGCGACGATGCGGAGAACATGATCATGCAGGCGCGCGTCATCGCCGGCTGGATCACCGAGGCCGATCTCGTCAAAAAGACCGAGGAGGCCGAGGCCCCCGAAGACCAGCCGGTCTAACGCGCGTGTTGCGCAAGAATGAACACCGGTTTTGCGCGCCGAACCCGCGCCGATGTTAGGAGAGACGTTACACGCATGCTCGCCCTCGCTGACCCCGATCTCGACAACGGACCGCGGACCAACAGGTCTGCGACGGTACGGATGTGCGCGGTCACGCGGCAGGTGCGGCCGATCGACGAGCTGATCCGGTTTGTCGTCTCGCCTTCGGGCGAGGTGATGGCGGATCTGAAACGCAAGCTTCCCGGCCGCGGGTTGTGGGTTTCGGCATCGCATCGGGCGGTTGCGGAAGCCGTCAGGCGTAGCCAGTTCAACAAGGGCTTCAAGCGCGACGTCCGCGTTACGCCGACGCTGGCGGCAGATACGGAAGCATCGCTGGTGCGCAGCGTGATCGAAGCGCTCGCCATGGCCGCCAAGGCGGGCCAGGTCGTCTCCGGCTTCAGCAAGGTCGAGGGCGCCCTGGAGCAGCGGCAGACCCAAAATTCGATCAAAGCCCTGATCCATGCCTCGGACGGCGCGGCGGACGGAATCCGGAAATTGGACGCTTTGGTCAGGCAAAATGCCGGGAATGGCGATGAATCGCGCAAATTTCCGGTCGTCACGGCGCTGACCTCGGAACAATTGGATTTGGCACTGGGCCGGTCAAATGTGATACATGCTGCGCTGCTCGCGGGCCCGGCGAGCAAGACGTTCCTGTCGCGCAGCCATATCCTGGTCCGATACCGGATGGCGGATGACGACAAGACAGCCGGCAATGCGGCCAAGAATTCGCCGATACAGACTGTGCGGACACGCACAACGCAACAAGATTAGGACTGCTGAATGGTTGATAAAACGCCTGGCGACAGGAAACTGAGTGTCCCGACCAAGACCTTGACGCTCAAGCCGCGCGTCGAGACGGGCACCGTGAAGCAGAGCTTCAGCCACGGCCGTACCAAGCAGGTGGTGGTGGAGAAGCGCGGCAAGCGCCGCGTCGGCGGCGACGCACCCGCAGCCGAAACGCATGCGCCCGAGCCGGCCGTCGCCAAGCCGGCGCCGGCCAAGGCGCCGATGACCCGTGCCGCGACGCCATCGGCTTCGCCGCGCAGCAGTTCGGGCGTTGTCTTGCGGACGCTGACCGAGGATGAGCGCACCGCGCGCGCCAGCGCGCTCGCCGACGCAAAGGTCCGCGACGTCGAAGAACGGCGGCTGGCGGAAGAGGAAGCCAAGCGCCGCAACAGCAAGGAAGGCATCGAGCAGGCCGAGCGTGAAGCCGCCGAAGCCCGCCGCAAGGCCGAGGAAGAACGCCACCGGCATGACGAGGAAGCCAAGCGCAAGGCCGAACTCGAAGCCAAGAAACGTTTCGGCGAAGCCGAGGCCAAGACCGCAGCCGCGGCCCGCGCCGCTCTGCCCGCCGCGCGGGCGCCCGGTGTCGCCGCCGACATCACCGACGAGGATGAAGGTCCGCGCCAGATCCGTCGCGGCCCCGGCGGCGTTGTCCGTCCCGCAGTTCCTCCGAAGACGACCGCCAAGCCGGCGCCGGCGAAGCAGCGCGGACGCCTGACGCTGGTCACCGCGCTCAATGCCGATGACGTGCGCGAGCGCTCGATCGCGTCGTTCCGCCGCCGCACCCAGCGCCTGAAGGGACATCAGTCGAACGAGCCGAAAGAAAAGCTCGTTCGCGAGGTCATCATCCCGGAAGCCATCAATATTCAGGAACTCGCCAACCGCATGTCCGAGCGCGCGGTCGACGTCATCCGGCTGCTGATGAAGCAGGGCGCGATGCACAAGATCACCGACGTGATCGACGCCGATACCGCGCAGCTGATCGCCGAGGAACTCGGTCACACCGTCAAGCGCGTGGCCGCGGCAGACGTCGAGGAAGGCCTGTTCGACATCGTCGACAACTCGACCGATACCGAGCCGCGTTCGCCCGTGGTGACCGTGATGGGCCATGTCGATCACGGCAAGACCTCGCTGCTCGATGCGCTTCGCCATGCCAACGTGGTGTCGGGCGAAGCCGGCGGCATCACCCAGCATATCGGCGCCTATCAGGTGACCTCGCCGGAAAGCGGCAAGAAAATCACCTTCATCGACACCCCGGGCCACGCCGCGTTCACCGCGATGCGCGCCCGCGGCGCCAAGGTGACCGATATCGTGGTTCTGGTGGTCGCCGCGGACGATGGCGTCATGCCGCAGACCATCGAGGCGATCAATCATGCCAAGGCGGCGAAGGTTCCGATGATCGTCGCCATCAACAAGATCGACAAGCCCGACGCCAGGCCGGAACGCGTGCGCACCGAGCTGCTGCAGCACGAGGTTCAGGTCGAATCCCTCGGCGGTGACGTCGTCGATGTCGAGGTCTCCGCCAAGAACAAGACCAATCTCGACAAGCTCCTGGAAATGATCGCGCTGCAGGCCGAATTGCTCGACCTCAAGACCAATGCGGCGCGTCCCGCCGAAGGCACCGTGATCGAAGCCAAGCTGGATCGCGGCCGCGGTCCCGTCGCCACCGTGCTGGTGCAGCGCGGCACACTGAAGGTCGGTGACATCATCGTCGCCGGCGCCGAGATGGGCCGCGTCCGCGCACTGATCAACGATCAGGGCGTAACCATCAGCGAGGCCGGACCGTCTGTTCCTGTGGAAGTGCTCGGCTTCAACGGCCCGCCGGAAGCCGGCGACCGTCTCGCCGTAGTCGAGAGCGAGGCCCGCGCCCGCGAAGTCACCAGCTACCGCGCGCACCAGAAGCGCGAGAACGCCGCCGCCAGCATTTCCGGCATGCGCGGTTCGCTCGAGCAGATGATGTCGCAGCTCAAGACCTCGGGCCGCAAGGATTTCCCGCTGATCATCAAGGCCGACGTGCAGGGCTCGCTGGAAGCGATCCTCGGCTCGCTCGACAAGCTCGGCACCGAAGAAGTCACCGCGCGCATCCTGCATGCCGGCGTCGGCGGCATCTCGGAATCCGACGTGACGCTGGCGGAAGGTTTCAACGCCGCCATCATCGGCTTCAACGTTCGCGCCCACAAGGAAGCCGCCGCCGCCGCCAAGCGCAACGGCATCGAAATCCGCTACTACAACATCATCTACGACCTCGTCGATGACGTGAAGAAGGCGATGTCCGGCCTGCTGGCGCCGACGCTGCGCGAGACCATGCTGGGCAACGCCCTGATCCTGGAAGTGTTCAACATTTCCAAGGTCGGCAAGGTCGCGGGTTGCCGCGTCACCGACGGGTCAGTGGAACGCGGCGCCAATGTCCGCCTGATCCGCGACAACGTCGTCGTGCATGAAGGCAAGCTGTCGACCCTGAAGCGCTTCAAGGACGAAGTGAAGGAAGTGCAGTCCGGCCAGGAATGCGGCATGGCGTTCGAGAACTACGGCGACATGCGCGCCGGCGACGTCATCGAGTGTTATCGCGTGGAGACGATCCAGCGCTCTCTGTAAGTCCAAGTCTTGCAAGCGCGCGGATTTTATGAACTGAAGATGCGGCGTCATGGCCGGAGTTATTCCGGCCATCCACGTCTTGCCTGATTCAACAAGAAAGACGTGGATGCCCGTGGCGAGCGCGGGCATGACGATTTTGAGAGACGACAATGCCCAGCCACCACAAGAAAGACTCTGCCCCCGGCGGCTCGCAGCGCCAGTTGCGCGTCGGCGAAATCGTGCGTCACGCGATTGCGGATATTCTTTCGCAGGGCAGCGTGCACGATCCGGACCTCGAGGGCCACATCATCACCGTGCCCGAGGTGCGGATGTCGCCGGACCTCAAGCTCGCGACCATCTATGTGATGCCGCTCGGCGGGCGCGACAGCGACGTCGTGATCGCGGCGCTGGAGCGCAACAAGAAGTTCCTGCGCGGCGAGGTGGCGCGGCGCGTTAACTTAAAATTTGCGCCTGATGTTCGCTTCCGTGTTGACGAACGATTCGATGAAGCGGAACGAATAGAGAAATTACTGCGAACACCCGCGGTGCAAAGAGACCTCGCACCAGATTCGCAAGATTCGGAAGAGTAACCTGATGATCGTGACCACCGCAAACAGCCCGATCGAACAGCCGGTTGGCGATTCGGACGGCGCTGAAAAAAATATTTCTTCGGCAGCGGATCGCGACGGAGTGCAGCACGCACGCGGGAATGATGATCCGCGCAACAACGATCCCCGCAGCAGCAAGCAGCAGCGGCAGCAAGGCCAGCCCAGGCGCGACAAGCGCGACGTCCACGGCTGGGTCGTGCTCGACAAGCCGATCGGCATGACGTCGACCCATGCAGTCGCGGTCGTGAAGCGGCTGTTCCAGGCCAAGCGCGCCGGCCACGCCGGCACGCTCGATCCGCTCGCCTCCGGCGGGCTGCCGATCGCCCTGGGCGAGGCCACCAAGACCGTCCCGTTCGTGATGGACGGCCGCAAGCGTTATCGCTTTACGGTGTGCTGGGGCGAGGAACGCGATACCGACGATACCGAGGGCCGGGTCACCCGAGCCAGCGATATCAGGCCCTCCGCCGAGGCGATTCGCGACCTGCTGCCGCAATTCACCGGCATGATCGAGCAGATCCCGCCGCAATACTCCGCCATCAAGGTCCAGGGCGAACGTGCCTACGATTTGGCGCGGGACGGCGAGACCGTCGACCTGAAGCCGCGGCCGGTTGAAATTCACCATTTAACCCTTGTAGAACAGCCAGATAGCAGCCATTCGGTGTTCGAGGCCGAGTGCGGCAAGGGAACCTATGTGCGGGCGCTGGCCCGCGATATCGGCCGGATTCTCGGTTGCTACGGCCATATCTGCGCGCTGCGGCGAACGCTGGTCGGCCCGTTCGGGGAATCGGACATGATTCCGCTGGAACAGTTGGAGGCTTTGTGCGATAGAGCCGCGTCTGGCGAGGGCAGCCTCGCCGACGCGCTATTGCCCGTTGAGACCGCGCTGGACGACATCCCGGCACTGGCCGTCACACGGGCTGATGCGGCAAGGCTCCACAGGGGCCAAGCCGTTTTGTTGCGCGGACGGGATGCGCCCAATTGTAGCGGCACAGTCTATGTCACGGTGGCAGGCCGGCTTCTGGCCCTCGCCGAAATTGGCAATGGCGAACTCATCCCCAAGCGCGTGTTCAACCTGACCGGACTGACTGCCAGTTCCGGTCGCAACGAAAGTGTTTGACGATGTCGATTACCGCCGAACGCAAAGCGGAAGTCATCAAGACGAATGCCAACAAGGCCGGCGACACCGGCTCGCCCGAGGTTCAGGTCGCGATCCTGTCGGAACGCATCAATAACCTCACCGGGCATTTCAAATCCCACGTGAAGGATAATCATTCACGCCGGGGGCTTTTGAAAATGGTCGCAACACGCCGTTCGCTTCTCGATTATATCAAGCGGAAGGACGAGGCGCGTTACAAGGCGCTGCTCGAGAAGCATAACATTCGTCGTTGAGCTCGGTTCACGCGCGCATGTCGCGCGCGTTCTTGCGCATGGTCCGGAAAAGCGGTTCCGGTTTTCCGATCAGATCATGCGATTCCAGGTGCAGGCGCATTTCGTTTGCCTGCACGAGGTCATGATCCCGAAAAGTGGAATCCGGTTTTCGGAAAAGATCATGACCAAACAGAAGATCGTCCAGCAGCACTCCGGCGACTGGGCGATGGCGGGCAAGGTGCCCGTCGCGCGGGTTGAAGGCCAGGCGCCTTTGCCCGCAACGATTGGAAGGATGAAAGTCATCCGGTACATCAAGACCATGGCAGGATCGCCGGACGCTGATCTCGCATCCGATCAGCGTCCCGCAATCTTGCGCATGGTTTTTGTGTGCCGGGCTTTCACGCCTTTCATGAACCCATGAAAGAAGACCGCAATGTTCAAAATTCATTCAGTCGAGATCGACTGGGGTGGCCGTCCCCTCAGGCTTGAAACCGGAAAAATCGCCCGTCAGGCCGATGGCGCCGTGCTCGCCACCTACGGCGAGACCGTCGTGCTCGCCACCGTCGTCGCCGCGAAGACGCCCCGGGAAGGCGTCGACTTCCTGCCGCTGACCGTCGACTATCAGGAAAAGACCTACGCCGCGGGCCGCATTCCCGGCGGCTACTTCAAGCGTGAAGGCCGGCCCACCGAGAAGGAGACGCTGGTCTCCCGCCTGATCGACCGCCCGATCCGTCCGCTGTTCGTCGACGGCTGGCGCAACGAGACCCAGGTGATCGTGACGACGCTGTCGCACGACATGGAGAACGATCCCGACATTCTGGCGCTGGTCGCCGCTTCCGCGGCGCTGACGATTTCCGGCGCACCCTTCAAGGGCCCGATCGGCGCCGCCCGCGTCGGCTTCATCAATGACGAATACGTGCTCAACCCGACGCTCGACGAAATGGTCGAAACCCAGCTCGACCTGGTGGTCGCCGGCACCGCCGACGCCGTGCTGATGGTGGAATCGGAAGCCAAGGAGCTCAACGAAGACATCATGCTCGGCGCGGTGATGTTCGGACACCGGCATTTCCAGCCGGTGGTCAACGCGATCATCGAGCTCGCCGAAAAGGCCGCCAAGGAGCCGCGCGAGGTCAAGATCGTCGACGAAAGCGTGCTGGAGAAGGAGATCCTCGGGCTGATCGAGCAGGAGCTGCGCGCCGCCTATGCGATTCCGGTCAAGCAGGTCCGCTACGCAGCGGTCGGCAAGGCCAAAGAAAAGGTGATGGCGCACTACTTCCCGGAAGGCCAGGAACCGAAATACGACAAGCTGCGCATCGCAGCCGTGTTCAAGGAACTGGAAGCCAAGATCGTTCGCTGGAACATTCTCGACACCGGCAAGCGCATCGACGGCCGCGATTCCAAGACCGTGCGCCAGATCATCGCCGAAGTCGGCGTGCTGCCGCGCGCCCATGGCTCGGCGCTGTTCACCCGCGGCGAGACCCAGGCGATGGTGGTGACCACGCTCGGTACCGGCGAGGACGAGCAGTACATCGACGCGCTGTCCGGCACCTACAAGGAACAGTTCCTGCTGCACTACAATTTTCCTCCCTACTCGGTCGGTGAAACCGGCCGCATGGGCGGCACCAAGCGGCGCGAAATCGGCCACGGCAAACTGGCCTGGCGGGCGATCCATCCGGTGCTGCCGCCGCATCACGAATTCCCCTACACGGTGCGCGTGGTCTCGGAGATCACCGAGTCGAACGGATCGTCGTCGATGGCTTCGGTCTGCGGCGCCTCGCTGGCGCTGATGGATGCGGGCGTTCCCCTGAAGCGGCCGACGGCGGGCATCGCCATGGGCCTCATTCTGGAAGGTTCGCGCTTTGCGGTGCTGTCGGACATTCTCGGCGACGAGGATCATCTCGGCGACATGGACTTCAAGGTGGCCGGCACCGACGTCGGCATCACCTCGCTGCAGATGGACATCAAGATCGCCGGCATTACCGAGGAGATCATGAAGGTCGCGCTCGGCCAGGCCAAGGAAGGGCGCATCCACATCCTCGGCGAAATGTCGAAGGCCCTGACCGCTGCGCGCGCCGAACTCGGCGAATACGCGCCGCGCATCGAGACCTTCAAGATCCCGACCGACAAGATCCGCGAAGTGATCGGCACCGGCGGCAAGGTGATCCGCGAGATCGTCGAGAAGACCGGCG
>OCZT010005800.1_pt1 | contig 12263 bp, 12 predicted proteins | sample 1539031 | NCBI WGS metagenome assembly OCZT01 (sample SAMEA3539308, study PRJEB22396) | soil metagenome | biome: tundra; feature: field; material: soil | place: USA | collected 2010-05 | depth 0.15 m
GTTAACTTTATTTATCTACAAATTTACATTATTAGGCGCATGTAATAATCCTGAATTGAAATACAATGTTGTCCCTGGATTTCGGTTATCTTTAAATCAAAAATGCTACTCTTGAAAACCATACCGGGTTTCAATATTCGTTCTCTCGTCGTTTGGATGTTTATTCCGCTGATGTTCAATTGCAAATCCTCAAATAATCAGCCTTCTTTAAAAAGCACCATTGTTTCTTCCGTATCGCCTGATTCGGGAAAAGAGATTGTGACACCTGATGAATACCCTACTATCAGAGCATTGCTGGTTTTACCTAAAAATCCGGCGCCGGGGCAACCATTCCGCATTCTGGCGACCGGAGGTGAAAATTTAAGGAAAGCACAAATCTTAGTCAGCGCCCCATCTGGTACGCAGGTAGCGCTAAAAAGTAAAACCGGGGAGGAAATGCCTTATTGGCGTATAGATGATTTTGCAGGAAACTCTGAGGGCAAATATAAGGTCGCTTTAGTTGAGGATAAAAAGGTACTATTTTCTCAGGAGTTTATAATTTCACCAGCAGAAGCTGCTCCGCCAACCGGAGTGATATGGAAGACCCTTCGGGGATGGGACAGCAATATGGAGGCGATTTATTCAGCCTGGATAAACACATTATTTCATGACTGTGACGAACACTCTTCCTGGTCAGCTCTTCATGAAGTGACTCAAAATCAGAATCAGAATTTTCTTTACAACTACCTTTCCCTGGGAGAAGATGATGCCCGAGGAAAAAACAAGGTGATTATGCAGCCTGATTGCGCCGATAATCCTTTCTGTCTCAGAGCTTATTTTGCGTGGAAATTAGGTCTTCCTTTTGGTTATCATGAGTGCGACAGAGGCTACCTCGGACATAATCCCAAAGCAGGCCGATGGATCACTAACGAATCATCCAGTTCGAAAACCAATCAGGTACTTGCCTTCAATTCCTTTCTCAGAAGAGTTATTGATGGTGTTCATTCAGGAACGGCCCGGACAGCCCTGGATGATGAAAATTCTGATTATTACCCTGTTTCACTTGAGCGGAAATCCTTGCGTCCGGGTACTGTTTATGCTGATCCTTACGGACATACTCTCATTCTCGTAGGCTGGATTTCACAAACCAAAGACCACCCCGGATTGCTTCTTTCGGTAGATGCTCAACCCGATGGGACCGTAGGAATAAAAAGATTTTGGAAAGGGAATTTTCTTTTTAATACTTCAGAGGTTATAGGAGAACCCGGATTTAAAGCATTTCGCCCAATATCGGTAAACGAAGGAGCCTTAAAACTGGTACAAAACAAATCGCTGACTGTTTCATCGGGTTATGCCCCTTTTTCACTTCAGCAGAGAAAGATGAAAACTGAAGTTTTCTATCACATACTGGACCGGTTAATTAACCCAAAACCTCTTGATCCGGAAACTGCTTTTCTCGACCTTATTGAGGCACTTCATGAACAGCTGATAGTACGAGTTACTTCAGTTGCAAATGGTGAGGTTTATCTTAAATCACATCCGAGGGAAATTATTCCGATGCCTTCAAGCGCTACAGGTATTTTTCTGGCCGGTGGCCAATGGGAAAATTTTTCAACTCCCAACCGCGATCTGAGACTTTTGATTGCTATTGATGCCGTACTCGATTTCCCGGACCTGGTGGCGCGTTCACCTAAGGACTTTAATATCTCAGGGCAAGTGTCACCGGAGCAGATTAAGAAAAAGCTTCAATCGATTCTTGACCAAAAGGGTTCAGAACTTTCGATAAGTTACACACGAACCAACGGTTCGCCACAAAAACTGACTGTTGGTGAGATACTCGAAAGAAGGGATGCATTTGAGATGGCTTATAATCCAAATGACGGAATAGAAATACGCTGGGGAGCGCCGGAAAACAGCGATGAACGGGCAACATGCCGCCGACATACATCACCCTCCCAGCTTGAGACAATGCGCTCAGTACGGCCATGGTTCCATAAACGCCTTCATCCGCCAACATAAAGAGAAAAACCGGATAACTTACTCCGCTCATATCGCTTCTTCAGTATTCAATAAGCATTTTAATGCTTTTCAATCAGTTCCTTATTATTTTGCAGATAAGTTTTTGCTTCATCAGGTGTTCCTAAAAGTATTGAGAGCCATTTTGTATTTTCATTCTGTTCAAGAATGATCTTAATGGTCATTGTGAAAGGAACTGATAAAAACATCCCCACAGGTCCCAATATAAATCCCCAGAACAACAGAGACAGGAATACAACAAGAGTCGATAAGCCCAAACCTTTACCCATAATCCTGGGTTCAATAAAATTCCCGAGAACATTATTAACGATCATAAACGACCCCAGTGTCCAGAATGCACCTCCCAGCCCGAGTTGTACCAGGGCAAAAAGAACTGCAGGAAGTGCCGCAATGATTGACCCGATATTGGGAATATAATTCATAAGAGCTGCTATCAAAGCCCATAAGAGAGGATAATCCACTCCAATGATCAATAATGCAATAAAAACAAATACTCCTGTTAACAGACATATTAATGTCTTTATGCCAAGGTAGTGACGTATATTTTGCAGGATAATAGAAAAATAGGAAACGGATTTATCCGATCCGATCAGAATTGCTTTTGCCTTAATGGAAAAACTCCCGAATTCCATAAGAGTAAATAAAACAATCAGCAATATCAGAAAAGTATTCCCCATCATATTGACCAGTTTGTTCAATGCAGTCGCTGTGAATTCCAGGATCTTTGCAGGTTGAACAAAACTAAACAGCTGATCCTGATGAATATTCAAACCTTTATCGTTCAGAAACTTAACAAATGAATCGCTTAAGGAAGTAAGCGTAGACTCATACTTCGAAAGATTGCCTGAGAAAGAAGATATTGTTCCTCCTATCAAAACAGCGAACCCGGAAAAAAGAATAATCATTCCCAGTAAAACAATGATAAGTGCAAGCCACCGGGGTATTTTCCTTTTCTCAAGCCAGGAAACAGGCTGCTCACAGATGATGCTGATGAAAAGTGCAAGCAAAAAAGGAATAATGAGCGATTTTGCATAGATCACACCGGCAAAAATTATTATTAATGCAGCAATTTTAACCAGGGGTGAATTCTCTCTTGATTCGTAGCTTCTGAGGTTCATATCAATATCGTTTTATATAAAATCACAAACACATTCGATAAATGCAATTGTTCTGATCCGAATCAATTCTTAAATTTAGTAAAATATCCCTTGCCTTATATGCTCATTCAATAATTGAATTTGTCACAACACATTTAGTATCACTCTGTATTGATATCCCCGGATACGAAGGATACCAAGAACCTCCGGTGTTATTGCGTATGACAGAATTATCGATGCGAATGTCACCTGTATTGCCGGCCGGTGGTCCATTCTGGGGGTTTGCAAGCGGATTGATGAATATTGCATTTTGAGCGGTCCGATCGCCTTTACAGCTCGCAATAGGAAGTGCCATTAAAAAACTGGCAAATAAACTTACCTTATTAGTGTCCATTTCAAATGACGATTTTTGCTTTTCCCGGATTTTACCTTAATAACTCTCTATAATACTTAAACTTATGGACAATGAATTTTATTGTCCCGGAATTCATAGTAAATTTGCTTTCAACTATGGAAACCAGACTATTGTATAAAATTCATATCAGCGGACGTGTTCAGGGCGTCGGCTTCAGATGGAGTGCTTTAAGAGAGGCAAGGATTTACCAAATCAATGGGGTTGTTAAAAATTTACCTGACGGAAGTGTTTATATTGAAGCTGAAGGAAACCCCGAACAGCTGGCCTTGTTTGTTGACTGGTGCAGAAAAGGACCGGACAGAAGTTATATAGAATCTGTAACTGTAGATTCTTTCCCGCCTGTAAATTATACCGATTTCCGAATAGAATCCTGATCTTTTTTAAATCAATTTTAAATAAGCCGGTAAGTAGCCGGCATGTGAACCAAATCGGAAAATGTGTAATTTTTAAAATATTTCTTCCCCTGATACGTCTATGGTTATAAAGAGCTTTATAATGAGTCCCAAAGAGTCGGAAAAGATTGGAGAAGTTTATAATGACGAACGGAAACGTCTGCTCGGCTATATAAATCACAAAATCTCCAACCGTGTGGAGGCTGAGGACATTCTGCAGGATGTCTTTTATCAGCTTACCATAGGCTTCCAGGATATACGGAGGATCGAAAACCTGACCGCATGGCTTTACAGGGTAGCCGATAACCGTATTACCGATCTCTTCCGAAAAAAGAGGCCAGTTAGCATCAGCTATTACGAAAATTCTAAAAAAGATGAAGACGGACCACTATCACTTCAGGAAATACTTCCCTCACTGGGGTCAAAACCTGAAGATGAAGAACTAAAAGAACTGATCTGGGACGCCATTGAGGAGACTCTTTCCGAGCTTCCTGAAGAGCAAAGAAACGTATTTATCGCCAATGAGTTTGAGGATCTGAGCTTTAAAGAAATATCTGAAAAGACCGGTACCGGAATAAATACCCTCATCTCGCGGAAACGTTACGCTGTGCTTGCCCTGAGGGAGAGATTAAACGAATTATATAAACTATTAAAAGAAAACTGATATGAAAACATTAAGAATTTTAAAGTATGTTGGAATCGGAATACTCGGTTCAGGTGCAGTATTACTTGTGATCTGGGGAGTAATGGCCCTCTGGAATTGGCTGATTCCTGCTTTGTTTCACGGACCGGTGCTCACCTACTGGCAGACAGCCGGACTATTTCTTCTTTCGAAGATACTTCTTACAGGTATAGCGCCTTCTTCACATGACAGAGGCCACAGGCAATGGAAAAGCAAATACCACCATAAATTTGGGAGAAGTGGCTGCGAAGAAAACAGGGAAATTACTCCGGAACAGCAATAGAGAGGGTGGCTTAAAAAGCCCCCTTTTTTTATCCCGAAATTCCCCTTATTCTATTCTCTATTCCCTGAATAACACTACAGCTTCCTTCATAAGAGTCGAAATAGGAAGCTCCTGGGGACACACTTCTTCACATTCCCTGCATTCGGTACATTTGCCTGCTTTCCCTTCTATACATATATAACCTGTCAGCCATGTATTCGAGTCATTCCAGATAGCAGCATTGTTCAGGGCGGCCAAAACATCAGGAATATCTACTCCCGATGAACATGGCATGCAATACCGGCATTCCGTGCAATCTGCTTTTATTCTTGTATCCATTGCATTTCGCAATGCGTCAAAAATTAATATTTCATCCCTTCCCAAAGAATTCGGAAGCCCTTCATCAGCGACCCTGAGGTTTTCCACCACCTGTTCCATGCTGTTCATTCCTGAAAGGAGGCTCGAAACCCCTGGTTCATTCCACACATAACGCAGCGCCCATTCGGCAGGGCTCCGTTTAATCACAGATGCATTAAACACCGACATCATTTCTGCCGGAAGCTTATTTGCCAGCTTCCCACCTTTCAAAGGCTCCATAACAACAATTCCTATTCCTTTATCCTCGGCATATTTAAGACCTTTATAGCCTGCCTGAAAATCAATATCCATATAGTTATACTGAATCTGCGCATAGGTCCAGTCATACTCGTCGCAAATTTTTATAAAATCTTCAGCTTTCCCATGAAATGAAAATGCAGGATACCTGATCTTCCCTTCAGCTTTCTTTTTATCGAGAAATTCGCGTACGCCCAGGTCGCGCATTTTATCCCACATCTCACCGTTAAGCCCATGCAGTAGATAAAAGTCTAAATAATCTGTCTTCAGTCTTTCCAGCTGCTCCTTAAAATAAATTTCCATCTGTTCCTTCTTCCTGAGCTGAAAAAGCGGCATCTTGGTAGCAAGATGAACTTTTCCCCTCCATCCTCCCGATAGTGCTTCACCTACAAATGGCTCACTTTCTCCGCGTTGTCCGAATACTGCAGCATGATAAAAATAGGCGGTATCAACAAAATTTACACCCTGATCTATCGCATAATGAAGTAGCTCTGTAGCTAATGGATAGTCAATCTTTTCGGGTTTGTGGTCTATAGTAGGAAGCCGCATACATCCGAATCCAAGGACTGAAAGATCAATACCAGTTTTATTGAGTTTACGATATAACATAGATTATCCTCCTGATTTTAATAGTATAACTGAAATGTATTTACAATATTGGAATTAATTGAATAATTTTTCAATTCCCTGATCACAAACTTAACCTGATATTGTTTTGATCTGAATTTATGTTTTATATCTCCTTTTAACTTTTATTGTTGCAAATAAAAAACAATAATCTGATAAACATCTCATAATCTAAACTGATTTTTTTCCACCTTTGGCAACAAATTGCCTAATCCATGAAAAAAAAGATCTTCTTTATTCTGGCTTGTTCATTTGTTTTATTTTTATTTCAGTCTAAAAGCCAGGCCCAGACAAAAAAACTGATCCATTACTGGCATTTTAATAATACAATAGCTGGTGTACATTTAGTTACGATCCCAGCGGATTTTTCTACTTTGGGAAATGCTTCAGTAGTCTATAAACCTATTAAAGTAGAAGGAGCATCCGATACAAGCAATGTCAACGATTACATGGATAATTATAAAGTTGTTTCTGGTGATTACGATACTATAAATTCAAGACCCGGATATGGCGGATGTTGCGGAGGCACTAACTATGCAGTCAGAACCCGTAACCCTAGTGATTATATGCAGTTTTTATGGTACATCCCTACTAAGAAATATCAGAATATTATAATTAAATATGGGACACAGTCATCAAGTACGGCAAGCGGCCAGCACAGGCAGGTATTCTCATATAGTTTGGACAGTGCGAAAACTTTTATAACCTCCGGTTTACCTATAGTTTATGATTCAGCAGGCCTGGTCTTTGGGAAGGTCACTATTGATTTAAGTTCCGTTCCGGCAGTGAACAACAACGGGAAATTGGTCTTTAAAATGGTCTTTACGGCTCCGAATACAGGTATATCAGGAAATAACAGGTTTGACAATATCACTGTTGAAGGTGATACTATCATAAAACCCACATTTACGAGCACAGCGCTTACCACAGGTATAATCAACAGGCCCTACTCCTATCCTGTAACTGCGAGCGGATTCCCGGCTCCAACATTTTCGGTAAGCGGCAACCCTTCGTGGCTGACCCTGAGTGGCAATATTCTGAGCGGAACACCTCCGGCTGTCGGTACATTTGGTCCGGTTACAATCACTGCTACCAACATTGGAGGCAGTTCACAGCAAGTATTCAGCCTGGAAGTCGGAGCAGATATTACACCTGTAGCTCCCATAATAACAAGCACAGCTCCAACAACAGGAGCAATCGGCTCCATGTTCAACTACAGAGTAGCAACCTCCGGCGTTCCAAAACCTGCTATTTCGGTCAGCGGCAATCCCGCATGGATTACATTATCTGATACCATATTAAGTGGTACACCGCCTACATTTGGGGTATTCGGTCCTGTCACAATCACTGCTACAAATATTCTTGGCAGCGTTCAGCAATCATTCAGCATAACGGTGCCTTCTGCACCGCTGATCACAAGTACTGCGATGACTTCAGGAGTGGCTAATTCTCTTTATTCATATACAATTGCTGCTACAGGCTTGCCGGTTCCTGATCTTTCGGTAAGCGGGAACCCGTCATGGCTGACCATTAATGATAATATTCTTAGCGGTATTCCACCTTCCATTGGAACTTTCGGCCCCATTACGATTACTGCCACTAATACCGAGGGTTTCATTGAACAAGTTTTTAGTATCATTGTTTCTTCAACCCCTCAAATTACAAGTACTCCCACCGCGACCGGAACGTCAGGTTTATCATATACTTACAATATAACAGCGACAGGAACACCCGCTCCGGATTTAACGGTAAGTGGCAACCCATCATGGCTGAGCTTGAACGGCAGCACTTTAAATGGTACTCCTGCGTCATCAGGATTAATCGGTTCAATTACAGTTACGGCTACAAATCTTGTAACGTCAGTAAACCAGACATTTTATATACATGTGGCAAATCCGGTTGTAAATACCGGTTCCGCGAAGATGATTCACTACTGGCATTTTAATAATACATTGCCTGCTGACGGTTCTGGTGGTGTCTTGTTTGATTCTCAGCCTATTTTAGCTGATTTCTCAAGGCTTGGAGGTGCAGCAATTATATATAAACCGTTGAAGGGTGTTGTAAGCGATTGGGGTAATATTGATAATCTTGTTGGAGACACAATAAATCAACGCACAGGATACAAAGACTGTTGCGGTGAAGTGAACAATGCAATCCGTGCCCGCAATCCCAGCGACAGTATGCAATTCCTGTGGTATATGCCTACGACAAGGTACCAGAATATTGTTATTAAGTATGAAACCCAATTATCGAGTATCAAAAGCGGTCAGAGGGAACAGGTCTTTTCATATAGTGTTGATAGCGCTGCAACTTTCATAAATACCGGTTTGCCGGTTATCTCCAATTTTGCCGATACGGTCTGGAGCATGGTTACACTCGATTTGCGTTCTATTCCTGAAATAAACCACAACAGAAAATTTGTTCTCAGGGTTGACTTTTCTGGTCAGAACACCGGGAGCAAAGGAAATAACAGGTTTGATAATATTACTGTCGAAGGTGATATCTCCTCCGACATTGACGCTGTTCCCGAAGTCACAAAGTATGATTATGCACTTTATCCTAATCCTGCAAAAGAGAATATTAACCTTATAACAACATATGAAGGCGAAAAAACCATTACAATATATAATTCAACAGGAACTCTGGTTTCGTCTTATAATATATCAGGAAAGAATATTGTTTTAAATGTTTCTTCGCTAAGCCAGGGTTTATATTTTATGAAGATCATTGAAACAAATATAAAAACAAGCACACTCCTTAAATTTATTAAAGAGTAGAACGACAGCAGATTTTACAAACAGATTGGCTGTAAAGCGAGTTTTATTTTTTTCTTGCACTCCAGAGAAGCTGAAACTGAAGGCAGGTGTTTGCATCAATATTTATTATTGTATTCCAGTATTCTAATCCGGTTTGATCCTTGACACTGAGAGTATATGCATGTGTCTTAACTTTACCAAGATCTTCTGTTGCCGTTATTGAAGCATTGTCGCCACAAAGAGGAGCTGTTGTCCAGTAAACACTTGTTGCAGTGGAACCGGCAATTACTCCGCTCAGATAGAATGTAAGAGCAGTTGCACCATCGGTGATCAGACCCGCTGAAGCAGTCTGGTCATACCAGATTACAACCTGGCCCTGATACAAACAACTTCCGTCATCTTCCTGAGCAGTTGCATTGTATGTATAGCTGTCTTTATCTGTACAGCCTTTAATCTTAGTGTCTTTCTTACAACTATTTGTAAAAGAGAGCATTCCAACAAGTGAAAAACAAATGAATATTAAAAGTATTTTTTTCATGTCATTAATGATTTAATTTGTTTGTTCTTATAAATATTTCGGGATTGTCTGGTTTTGGTGAAATCAGCTGATTCCCATATAGCTGATATTACAGGATTACAAAATTAATTAAAAGTCAGATATTCTGCACAACCGTGTTAAAACTGAAAGAACTACAAATCTATTGTTCTTATTATGGTTTACAAAATGTCAGAACATATAAATCCTCATCACAAATTTCTATATATTCAATGTTTTTACAAAAGTCAGGCAGGTACTCTGCCGGTTGTCTGACCACGTTGGCCTTGTAAAACTCATTTTTACTGTATTTTAATCTCAGTTTTTCCGTTTCGTCGGTAATTAATATTTTAACGCCGCTTTTTGCTATCCGTAACATTTCACTGACTGCTTTTCCGGGATCATTGAAAAAATTGAACCCTCCTGCTGAAAACACCACATCAAATGATTCATCCTTTAATGGAACAGATTCAGCTTCTGCCTGAATTAAAGTGATTTCACGATGAAGCTTTTTCATATTTCTCTCGCATTTTTTAAGCATACCAAGCGATATGTCAACACCAAAATAGTCCGCAGCTGAATTGAGGTATTTTATATTACGACCGGTGCCAATGGAGATCTCTATTACTTTATCTCCGTTTTTTACATTAAGCAGGTTCAGATACTGCATGAGCCTGTTTTTTTCATTCCCGTTCTTAAACAAGGCATAACCTTTTGTAGCTAAATCATAAAACCCTGAAAAACGGTCATACATTTTCTGATAATTTTTGTTATTCCCGGTTAATGAGACAGTTTCAGGAAAGCATAAAATATTTCCAACAACAGGGAATTTCACTCCGTTTTGAGTCAGCAAAAATTCATCCTTCCCATCGTGAAAATATTGCATTTTCTCACCCGATGATGTCTGTATTAAATCAATAATGTCGTGTCTCATTTTTTAAAGATGCTATCAAATTATTTAATATTATAGTTATGATACTTATATATAACCTGATCAAAGTTCTCTAAATTCTTCCGGAAATTCAATAGTTTTTATGTCAGGCAGGATATCTTACTTCCAGGGTACGAGCGACGAGGGATAATAATTTATCCCCATATCTTTCATCCTTTCTCCCTGTTCTCCCAGTCTTACTTTGTATTCATTCCAGTTTCTTTCCGGGGAAGGCGACCACCCTATTTCAGCATAGCCGGGAAGCCTTGGAAAAACCATATATTCTATTTCATTAATATTGGTAATTGTTTCCGTCCAGAGCGCTGCTTCAATTCCTAATATATTTTTCCCTCCTACACACGGAATATATGCTGCCGGATCCCAGCAGTATGCACTGTCAACTTCTATATACCCCGCCCAATGCTGCCCGAGTTTTGTTGATTTATCATACTGCATATCGAGATATGCTTTTTTTGCCGGAGACATGAGGATCTTAGCCCCCTGGCTAACTGCCATATTTGCATTTTTAATATTTGCCCAGTGTTGTGCAACTACATTTGATTTCAGACTTGCGACAGCTATATCATCCCATCCAAGTATCTGCTTGCCATGAGATATAACAATATCCTCGACTTTATTAATGAAAGGAATATAATCTTCTCTTTTTGTAGCATGAGATTCATCTCCGCCTATATGAATATAAGGACCTGGTGTAATGGCTGCCAGTTCTCTTATAACATCGTCGATAAATTTATAAGTGATATCCTGAGATGTGCAAAGAGTACTGAATCCGACATTTGTACCGGTATATAATTCTGTCGCTTTTCCTGAGCAATTCAGTTCCGCATAAGAAGAAAGAGCGGCATTGGTGTGCCCTGGCATGTCAATTTCAGGAACTATCGTAATGTATCGTTCTTTAGCAAAATTCACAATTTCAGAGTATTGCTCCTGGGTGTAATATCCTCCCCTGCCTCCGCCTACCTGGGTATTGCCTCCATGTTTTGTCAGTTCGGGCCACGATTTGATTTCTATTCTCCATCCCTGGTCATCCGATAAGTGGAGATGCAAAAAATTCATCTTATAACATGCAAGAAATTCAATCAATTTCTTTACATCATCCACACCAAAAAAATGGCGTGAAACATCGAGCATTACTCCACGATAAGAATATGCAGGATAATCTTCAATTGTTCCGGTAGCTATTTTCCATGGCCCTGGCTGTTTTGAAGCAAGTTCAATTCTGGCAGGCAATAGTTGCCTTATTGTCTGAACTCCCCTGAACAGACCCACCGGGCTATTTGCCGTAAGTAATATCTGTTTTTTTGTAATAATCAGTTTATATCCTTCATCGGCAGGATTTGAACCGGAATTGTTTTTGCTCAGAATCAGGTAGATGTTTCCAGATCCCTCTGTCGTTGTTGTGGTTATGACCTGAAGTCCATAACCGGTTGATCCCTTAAGTTTGTCAGCCAGATATTGCCCTATCTGCCTCAGCTCTTTGGATTCTTCCAGGATACAAATATTTGCGTGCATCTTTAATCTAAAGTAGTCTCCGGTTGCAGTTACTGAAACCGGTTTAGGAATTATAGCTGCTTTTGAAAGATCCCCGGATGTCTTTGCTGAAGAAGGTGCCTGCAGGCACAACAGCGTTAAAACAAGCAATCCAGTAAATGCGAAGTTCAGTTTTTTATTAATCATGGATAAATAAATTATTTGGGATTAAGATATAGAATAAATTTATATTTCCAGTTCTCAAAACAATGCTTTTAATATACTGTTATTCTATTAGTTGAATTTATTTAAAAAGAATTGCCGCAAGGATTCAGGGATTTAGCCGGAATAAAAACAGGATGAGAGAATATTTTTGCTTCCTGATGTCGTGGTGCCTTTGCAGCAAAAAAAATTGTACTCAATGACATCAGGAAGCAAAAATAT
>OCZT010005801.1_pt1 | contig 12262 bp, 9 predicted proteins | sample 1539031 | NCBI WGS metagenome assembly OCZT01 (sample SAMEA3539308, study PRJEB22396) | soil metagenome | biome: tundra; feature: field; material: soil | place: USA | collected 2010-05 | depth 0.15 m
GTGGATACCGGCGCTGACCACGGCGATGATCCCCGCGCTGACTCCGGCGATGAAGACGATGATTCCGGCGATGACGATAGCGGCCATGTGGTCCCCTACTTTCCGGCCGACTGTGCGTTCGGCCTACCCCGATCTGGGCCTCTCGTCCCGGTATGGGTGGCCGGGGCGATGAGGATGTTGGGAACTAGCTGGTTCGTTTGGATGCACCCAAGGAGTCGGACTGCTAGACTCACCTGCATGTGCCCTGCCATTCCAGTCATCCCAACCTCTCGTGCTCACCAGGCTTATACCAGCCCCGCGCGGGTACTAAACGGGATCGTAGGGAATATTCTGATGACTCATATGACAGGGATGATCCTTTTGAGCCCAGCCACCCCTGTCATCAGGGTGGTTGGGACCTCTGGGAGGTATCGTGGCCGCTGACCCGATGTACCGGCAGATCGCCGATCATCTCCGACGCCAGATCGAGGAAGGCGTACTCCCCCCCGGCGCCCAACTGCGAACCGAGTTGGAACTCAGGGAGAAGTACGCCGCGTCGCGCAACACCGTCCGCGACGCCATCAAGTGGCTCATCACCCGCGGCCTGGTCGAGACCCGCCCTGGCCAGGGCACGTTTGTGGTGGAGAAGATCGACCCCTTCGTCACCCCGCTGTCGCCGACGTCCGATGACCTGGAAGTAGCTTTCGGTCCCGAAGGTGCCGCCTACGGATCAGAGGTCATGGCCCGCCTGAGGAGGCCGGAAACGACCGTCCCCCGGGTCGAGGTTCAGCGAGCCCCCGCCGCCGTGGCCTTGGAGTTGCAGCTCCAAGGGGACATGACGGTCGTCAGCAGGCATCAGCTGCGCCTCATCGACGACACCCTCTGGTCTATGCAGACCTCCTTCTACCCGATGAGCCTCGTCCAGCGAGGCGCTGCGCAGCTTCTGCAAGCAGCCAACATCGACGAGGGTGCGGTCAAATACCTCAAAGCGAGTGGCATCAAGCTGGCCGGCTGGCGTGACAAGGTCAAAGTCCGGGCGCCGGACAAGACCGAGACAACCGCCTTCAGGCTGCCTGACGATGGCCGCGTGGCGGTGGTGGAAACCCGCCGGACAGGTTATGACACGTCAGGGAAGCCTTTCGTACTCACCATCAGCGTGTACCCCGCTGACCGGAATGAGTTCGTGATCGACGTCGGCGACGTCCCTGCCGAACCGGCAGTTTCCAAAGGCCGGCCCCTTACCGCTTACGGTCAGACGAACATCTCGTCGCGCTTATCGGCGACGTCTGCGTCGAGGTCGAGAACGTGCAGGCCGGCTACCCTCCGGACGTTCTGGGTCATCCGGTCCGGAGCCTGGATTGTCAGCGTAAAATCCGGCTCGTCCCTCCGGCTGGCGAGATCCCGCTCTTCCTTGTGGATACCGGCGCTGACCACGGCGATGATCCCCGCGCTGACTCCGGCGATGAAGACGATGATTCCGGCGATGACGATAGCGGCCATGTGGTCCCCTACTTTCCGGCCGACTGTGCGTTCGGCCTACCCCGATCTGGGCCTCTCGTCCCGGTATGGGTGGCCGGGGCGATGAGGATGTTGGGAACTAGCTGGTTCGTTTGGATGCACCCAAGGAGTCGGACTGCTAGACTCACCTGCATGTGCCCTGCCATTCCAGTCATCCCAACCTCTCGTGCTCACCAGGCTTATACCAGCCCCGCGCGGGTACTAAACGGGATCGTAGGGAATATTCTGATGACTCATATGACAGGGATGATCCTTTTGAGCCCAGCCACCCCTGTCATCAGGGTGGTTGGGACCTCTGGGAGGTATCGTGGCCGCTGACCCGATGTACCGGCAGATCGCCGACGATCTCCGACGCCAGATCGAGGATGGCAGCCTGGCTCCCGGACAACAGCTGCGAACCGAGCTGGAACTCAGGGAGAAGTACAACGCGTCGCGCAACACCGTGCGGGACGCCGTCAAGTGGCTCATGACGCGAGGCCTGGTGGAGACCCGACCGGGTCAGGGCACCTTCGTCGTCCAGAAGATCAGCCCCTTCGTCACCACGCTGACCGGCGATCCTGAGACCGCATCCGGCGGTGAAGGCGATACCTACATCCAGGAAGTGACCGCGACCTTCCGGACACCGACAGCCACACCCGCCCGCGTGGAGATCCAGCAGGCGGACAACCAAGTGGGCCTCGAGCTGCAGCTCGAGGCCGGTGCGAGCGTGGTCAGCCGACATCAGGCGCGCTCCATCGACGACACACCGTGGTCGCTGCAAACCTCCTTCTATCCCATGAGCCTGGTCGAGAAAGGTGCCTTGCGCCTCATCCAAGCGGGCGACATCGAGGAGGGGACCGTTGCGTACATCAAGGCCGCCATCGGGAACACGCAAGCGGGCTGGCGCGACAAGATCATCGTTCGGGCGCCGGATAAGACCGAGACGGCGTTCTTCAAGCTTCCCGACGACGGCCGTGTCTCCGTCATCGAAACGCGCCGGACAGCGTTCGACAAAGAAGGCACGCCCATCAGGCTCACCGTCAGCGTCTACCCAGCCGACCGGAACCAGTTCGCTGTCTACGTTGGCCGCGTGCCGAAATGAGGTCCCAGCTCCACCAGGCGGTGAAACCCATGACTCCGCAAAGACGGAATCAGGCGAAACAACAGTCCAGTGAGCGGCGACCCGTCAGGCCTGCTGAGTTGCGCCTGCGGCTGCCCTCTTCTGTCTTCGACTGTCTCCGACTGTCTCTCAGCCTGCAGAGGCCCGAGCGATGAGGCCCAAGTGCCTCCATCTATCAGGTAGGGAGATCATGTCAGACGTATTCCGGGCTGGTGATGCTGATCTTGAGCCGTCAGGCGCGCTACGTCTGACGAGCGCTATTGACTGTTGTCTGGCCCGCCTACCCGACGCGTACCGTCGCTAGACCAAAATGATCATGGCAAGGACGTGCATCGAGAGCGCGCAATCTGCAGGCCCCGTACTGCGCGCAGCAAAGGAGCCATCCGAGGCCAAGACGTGCCGGATGGGAGAGGAGCGCTCCTCCTGGCATGTGCTGCGCCACCGCGACTTTGGTCTCTACTTCGCCGGAAGCCTCGCCTCGAATCTGGGCACCTGGCTGCAAAATACCGCTCAGGTCCTGCTCGTCTACCAATTGACCCACTCCGTATTCGCGGTCGGGGCGGTCACCTGCGCGCAGTTCTCCGGTTCGCTGCTGCTCGGTCCATACGCGGCAGTGCTGGCCGATCGCGTCGGCAGCAGGTACATACTGATGGGCGCTCAGTTCATCTCAGCCGGCGTCGCCGCTGTCTTGGCGATGTTGCAGTTCAGCGGACATCTGACCGAGGACCGGCTCATGGTCGGGGCGCTCGTGATCGGCCTGGCCTTCACTTTCGCTCTCCCGGTGCAGACGGCAACGGTGCCCAGGCTCGTCCCGGAGGGCGATACCGAGGCGGCCATGGCCATGAACTCGGTCTCCTACAACGCCGGGCGGGCGCTGGCGCCGGTGATTTGCTTGGGCGTGATCACATCGATGGGCTTCGGATGGGCGTTTGCATTCAACGCGATCTCGTTCGGCATCTTTGCGGCCACGCTGTTCATGGTGCATCCCCGCGACGTCCAAGAAGCAGATGAGCGCACACGAGCCAGGGACGGACTCCGTGTCGCTCGCCGACAGCCACGGATCATCCTTCTGCTCGTCATGGTCGCGGCGGTCACAGTCGCGGATGATCCGGTGTTGGTGCTCGGACCGGCGCTGGCCCGCCATCTCGGCGTCTCTAATGTCTGGCCGGGTTACTTCCTCTCGGCGCTCGGCTGCGGGACCGTCGTGGGGTCACTTATGCGAACCAAGACTCCTGCGACGTCAATTGCATCCCAGGTATCCCACGTATCCCAGGTATCCCGGCGAGCTGCGTGGTCCCTCCTTTGGCTCGGTGTCGCTGTAGCTAGTTTCGCAGTCGGGGTGTCGCCGTTGGTCAGCCTGCTCGCCGCGTTCGCAGCGGGCGTGTTTGCCTTGCGAGTCGGTGCCGCTACCCAGTCGTTGCTCGTTCAACAGGATCGGCAGCGCGCCGCGAGCGTAATGGCGCTATGGGCTATCGCCTGGGCCGGCAGCAAGCCGCTTGCCTCGCTGCTCGACGGATGGCTCGCCAGCGGCACGCACCTGTGGCACGCCGGAGTCGCCCTCGCCGCCCCTGCCGTCACCCTTGCCCTCCTTGAGATCTACCTTCCGGAGAGGTGGAAGAAGAGGCTCAAGATCAACAAGCACCTTGTCGGCTGGCGCAGCGCGGCTCAGACATCCACGCCTTATCCCCCGTAACCGTGGCGGGCAGTGGGTCGCCCGAGAAAGGAGTGGCCAGTGATTCTAAAATGAGGCATGACACCAATGTGGCAGTGCCCGATTATCCAGAAGGAAGAGGTCACTGATTTAAATCGGGTATGTGTTTGATGGTTGATAGGCGGTCGCCACAGAGCCAACCAGGTCAGCTGGGGTTGACCCAGTCTGGGCCGTTGCGATGCTCTCACCTGTCTGATGGGGCATGGTCGGCTTTCCGCCCAGCCATCATTTCTGCCTGCCGTCCGTCGTATCGATCCTGATCAGGTGCGGCGCCTCGGCCGCCCCGTCGGTGAGGCGTGCCTTCCGCGGGGTCGGCCGCGCTGATAAGGGCAGTGTCAAATAGCAGATGATCGCCCGGACATGCCATACTCGTTGATACCGGACAGGGATTGCACGCCGGACAAGGGCGTCCTGATGCCCGGCATTCCTCGTCCATGACGGGCTCGACGAGGAGGGAGATGCCATGGCGAAGCGTCGCGGTCGCCCATCCGCGCAATACCGTTACGAGCACTACGACCCCCGCTGAAAATGATCGGCAACGCGCTTCCGAACTGAGGAACGCCCGCCCTGGGGAGGGTGGGCGCGCAGTCGAGGCAGCGCTGTCGGCGCTGCTCTAGGTTCGCCGTATGGCAGCGCCGACAGCGACACGCCGCCCCACTTGGTTCCGGGTAGGGGCCGACCGGATTTTCTGATCTGGCAACCCGATTCAGCGTTTGTCTCACCCCTAGCCGACCGGACGCACGTCGGCGAACATGGATCAGTGGAAGAGTGGCCCCCGACGCTTCGTCGCGCGACCGAGCGTGATCACGAGGTCATCAATCGCCTCATCGATGCGGCCGCCGAGTGGCTGCGGACCAAGAACACCGATCAGTGGGCCCAGCCTTGGCCCAGCGTCGAAGATCGCAGCCACCGGATCCTGAGGGACCTTCGGGTCGGCAAGACGTGGATCGCCTGGGACGGCACCGAGCCCGCAGCGACGATCACGGCGGACTCGGCGGACAGCCCGATCTGGCCGACGGAGACGCTCCGGGACCGGGCTGCCTACGTCTGCCGCCTCGTCGTAAGCCGAAGTCACTCGGGCCACGGTCTCGGCGCTGCGCTGCTCGACTGGGCAGGGCTCCGGGCCATGCGCCGGTACGGGGCGCGCTGGGTCAGGGTCGATGTTTGGACAACCAACAAGGCTCTGCACGCGTACTACGGGCGACTGGGTTTCGAGTCCTGCGGGATGAGTGAGGACGTCGATCACTATCCCTCGGCGGCCCTGTTCCAGAAGGCAACCGACCGCATCAGGCCGACGGGAGCGGACATTATTCCGGTTGATTCCGCCCGTCGGCGGCTAGATCTGCAGAGAACGCAAGATCAGTGTCCGCGCACCGGATGGGACTGAGGCTGCTTTCTTCAAGCTGCCTGATGACGGCCGCGTGGCCGTGATCGAGACACGCCGGACAGGTTTCGACGAAGCCGACCAGCCGTTTGTGCTCACTGTGAGTGTTTACCCGGCCGACCGGAACCAGTTCATCATCAACGTTGGCGACCTCCCGGCGGAAGTTACGGACCCGGCGTCGATGCCGCGTGATGACTTGGGCTCGGCCTTGCCACCGGGCTGAGCGCAGGGGATGACCTGCAGCGGCAGAGGCATCGCCTGACTGCGCGTCGGCGCGAGACCGCTAAGCGGGAAGTGCTCGTCCTAACACCTGCTGCCGTGGTTGCCAGGCCAGCTGTCCGGGTAGTTTTGGGGGAAGCTATGGCAATCACCCCTAGCACGCATGGTGCCTTGAGGACCTGCCTTGCCGGCCGTGGCCGGGCCTGTGACGCGCGGTGCCGCGACCCGGCGCCATGACGGCGGATGGGGCGAAGACGGGCAGGCGGCGGCGGGTGCCACGGTGGGTGGCATGGCTGGCGGTGCTGCTGGTGGCGGCCGCGACGGCGATCGCGGTCGCGCTGCGGGTGACGCCGCTGCAGACCGTCGACGTCGCGGGACAGGTCATCACCGTGGGCGCCACGACGCCGACGTTCAGCCTGTCCGGGCCGGGTGAGATCGACCTGTTCGGGCAGAACCTTCCCACCAACCTGCACTTCCTGGGGCCCGTCCGGCCCCGGCTGCAGCTCGCCCAGATCACGATCAACAGCGAGCTCACGAACTTCGTGCGAGGGACCCACCCGACAGCCGCGGCGCGGGTCCTGGGCAATGTCCTCGCGGACGGGTGGATCCGCTACTTCGCCTGGGAGACTGTGCTCAGCGGGCTGGGGGCGCTGCTCCTTGTCGGGGCCGTGGCGGGCTGGCGCCGGCTGCCGCACCGGACGACCATCAAGCTGCTCGTGGCCGGCCTGGTCGTGACCGAGGCCATCAACCTGGGCGCCATCATGGTCACCGCCTACCAGGCCCCTGGCTCGCTGCGCCAGGTGCACTCCCTCAACCAGCTCGTGGGTAGTGAGCCGCCGGTGTCGGCCATCACCAAGACGGCACCGCTGCGACCCGGGGTACAGGTGGTCGTCATCGGAGACTCCACGGCCGCAGGGGCCGGGCTCACGCCAATGCGCGACCCTACCCGTTCCGATCTCGCCTGCGGGCGCAGCACTGACTCGTACGCCGAGGACCTGGCCAGGGCCAATAACTGGAACGTGTTCAACCTCGCCTGCGACAGCGCGACCATCGCCAGCGGGCTGCTGGGACCGCAGGGCCGCGGCGGCCAGACGGTACCGGCGCAGATCGACGAAGTGCAGCGTGCCCGCAGCGCGTCGATTGTCATCGTGAGCGTCGGTGCGGATGATCTGGGCTGGTCAGCGATGATGCAGTACTGCGCGGTGGCGCCCAACTGCAATGACCGCGCGTCCACCGCCTACTTCCAGCAGCAGCTCGCTTCGTTCAGTAAGAATTACCTGCAGTTGCTGAGCCAGCTCGCCACCCTCCCGGACCACCCACGGGTGCTCATCAACCGCTATTACAACCCTTTCGGCCCGGACGTGAGCTGCCTGGGCCAGGCCACGCTCACCACGGCGAAGCTCCGCACCCTGACCTCGCGGCTGAATACGCTGAACGCGGTACTGGCCAAAGGCGCGACTGACTTCGGGTTCGCCTCCACCCAGCCTGACTTCGCCGGGCACCAGATGTGCAGCCAGCAGCCCTTCGTACAGGGACTGCAGGGATCAGCCCCGTTCCACCCCACCACCCTGGGGGAGTTCGCCATCGCGCTGACGGATCAGGCGGCGCTGACCGTGCCGTCACCGCTGCAGTAGTGACCGGCCAGCCCGCCGCAAGCTCAGCGTGCTCCAGACGGTCCTGGGCGGGTGACGACGCCCGCCCAGGGGGCGAGGACGCCGCGGGCAAGGACCCCGTCGCCGGCCGACGACGCCGCGACCGGGCCGGCGGGCACGTCCAGCGTGATGGGCTCGCCGGTGAAATTGCCGGCGACCAGCAGGCCATCGACCCGGTACGCCCACAGGCCCGGCGGCCCGGGCAGCTCACGGTACGAGGCGATGCGGCCGCCGCGTTCGGCCCCCCCAGATCCGGCCCTCCCAAATTCAGCCCGGCGCAGCGCGATCAGGTCACGGCAGAGTCGTAGCACCGACGCCGGATCGCCGCGCTGGTCCGCCACGTTCCGGGAGGCGTTGTCCCCGTAAGGCAGCCAGGGCGACACGCCGTCGGCGGTGAAGCCGGCCGACGGGGAGGCGTCCCATTGCATCGGGGTCCTGGCCCGGTCCCGGCCCTCGCCCGCCAGGCCGTCGAACGTCATAGGATCTCGCCGCAGCGCCGGGGGCACATCGACATCGGTCATCGCGATCTCGTCGCCGTAGTAGAGGACGAAGGTGCCCGGGAGCAGGGCCAGGACAAGCAGGGCGAGCCGTGCCTTGCGCTCGTCGCCGCCAGCCCAGCGGGAGGGGAAGCGGCTGATGTCGTGGTTGGAGGCGGTCCAGACCGGGCACTCCCCGGCCGGCAACGCGGCGAGGGTCTCGGCGACGATCCGGGACAGGGCCGGCGCGGTGAAATCGGCGAAGATGAACGGGAAGTTGAAGGTGAGCTGGAGTTCATCGCCCTGCCCGTGGAAGGCGGCCATCCGGCCCAGGTCGGGCACCCATGTCTCGCCCAGCAGCAGCCGCGGTGAGGAGTAGCTCTCAGCGATCTTGCGCCAGTCCCGCAGCACGCTGTGCGACTCAGGGCGGTTGGCGCTGTACACCGGTTCGAGCCCGAACCGGCTGTGCAAGCGGTCCGCGACGGCCGACGGCGGGTCGTCGCGCAGTTCCGCGTCCTTGTACAGGCCGTGAGCGACGTCTATGCGGAACCCGGCGACCCCGCGGTCGAACCAGAACCGCAGGATCTCGTGGAACGCTTCGTGGACGGCCGGCTCCCACCAGTTCAGGTCGGCCTGGCTGGCCAGGAAATTGTGCAGGTAGTACTGCCCGCTGGCCTCGTCGAACGCCCAGGCGGAGTGCCCGGTGGCGTCGAGCCAGTTGTTCGGCGGGCCGCCGCCGGGTGCCGGATCGGCCCACACGTAATAGCTGCGGTGCGCGGAATCCGGGCCGCTGATCGCGTCGACGAACCACGGATGAGCGGTGCTTGAGTGGTTAGGCACCAGGTCAAGCAGTACCTTCATATCCCGTTTGGCGGCCTCGGCGATCAGCCGGTCGAGGTCGTCGAGCGTGCCCAGCTCAGGATGGACACCGAAATAGTCCGAGACGTCATAGCCCCAGTCGTCGTCGGGTGAGGGCATCGTCGGCGACAGCCAGATGCCGTCGACACCCAGCCAGGAGAGGTAATCGATGTTGGCGGTAACCCCCGCGAGGTCGCCGTAGCCGTCCCCGTTGGTGTCACGCCAGGACCGGACATAGACCTGGTAGAGGGTGCCACCATGCCACCAGCGGGAATCGCTGCCGTGTGCGTCCATCGCTCTCCCGATGCCGGTCGTAACCTGCTGATTGTCGTAACCTGCCGGTCGTTGAACCTATCTGGGTACTGGCCGGGCCGCCACTTCGCGCGATCAACGCCGCGCCAGCAGCCGGTTTCCCTCGGTTCGGGCCTTGGCCAGCCTTGATGTCAGCGGCCGGCGGGCGGACACTAGAACCGTGGGTCGGGCCGCTGAGTTGATCGCCGCGATCCTGTTTCCCACCGCGCTGGGATTCGGGACGCTGGGTGCCATCCGCGCGCTGCGCTGGGCGGCGGCCCGACGGTCGCGGTCGCCTGTCCTCGAGCCGATCGAACGGCTTGGCGCCAGCCTCCGCCGGCTCCGCGCGGAACTGGAGGACCTGGAGACGCGGCCGGGCGTGCCACACAAAGGCCTGCGCCTGCGCGCGCTTCGGGCCGCCTACATTGATGCCCTAGCCGCAGCCTGCGCACGGCTGGAGGTCAGCCCTCCCAACGACACGGGCGGCGCCTCCCCCCGAGGACCTCGCGGCCGGGTTCCGCTGACCGAGATCTACCGGGTGGAAGCGGCATTGCGGCAGCGCGGCCTGGACGTACGAGAGGCAGCTTCGCACTGATCGCGCAGGTGATGGCCTGCGCACGGTCCGCTGTCCGCGCTGCCTCGGGCCAACCCTGCGCGGCGTACCATCAGCATGTGGTGCACGTGCTCGCAGTATCCGACGAGGTGGACGACGCGCTCTGCGCGGACCTGCGCCCGGTACGCACGGCCCAGCTGATCCTCGCCTGCGGGGACCTGCCATTCGATTACCTCGGCTACCTGATGAACGCGCTGGACGTGCCCCTGGTTTTCGTAGCCGGCAACCATGACCCCGATCTGTCCGGCTACCGGACCTCACGCGCCGGGCTGTCGCTGCGGGCCGGCTTCCCGCAGCGGCCGCCGTGGCCGGACGGCGCGGTCAGCGCGGAACTCCGGATCGTGGACGTCGCGGGGCTGCGCGTGGCCGGCCTCGGTGGCTGCCGTCGCTATCGCGACGGGCCGAACCAGTACACCGACCGGCAGCAGGCGCGGCGTGGCCGGTCGCTGATCCGGAGGGCAGGCCTGAGCAAGATCCGTGATGGCCGTAGCATCGACGTGCTGCTCACGCACGCTCCGCCGCGTGGTGTGGGTGACGGCGACGATCCGCCGCACCAGGGATTCACGGCATTGAACGGGCTCGTCGCGCGACTGCAGCCCGCACTGCTGCTCCATGGCCACGTCCGTCCCGCCGAGGCGACCAGCCCTGACCGCCGCCTCGGGCGGACGGTCGTCCGTAACGTCACCGGCCGTCACCTGCTGGACATCGAACCGGGGGCGCGCATCCAGCATTCTGCGGCGGGGAGCCGCGATGCCAGCTGAGACCGGGTTCCCGCGCTCCGACGTCGAGAACGACTTCCAGCGCGCACGCCGCCACCAGGTACTGGCCCGGCTCGCCCAGCGGCTCCGCCGCGAGCCGGACGACGTCAACCTGATCCTGCCGTTCGACGAGGTCGTCGCCGCGCTGGGCATGAAGGGCGAGCGGTCACTCGGCCTGCAGACCATCAGGCTGGACACGGTGGTCGGCACCGTGGATTCCCGGCGCGACTTCGACCGCCGCTTCCGGCCCACGTCAGGCCGGGTGCGGGAACGATGGGAACGGCTGGCGCTGGCCCAGACTCGCGGGGAGTCGATCCCGCCCATCGACGTATACCGCGTCGGTGACCTGCATTTCGTCAAGGACGGCCATCACCGCGTGTCGATCGCGCTGGCCACCGGCCAGACGGTGATCGACGCCTACGTGACCGAAATCCTGACGGACGTGCCCCCACGGGGCATCCGGCATCGCGGCGACCTGCTCCTGAAGAGTTACGAACTGATGTTCCGCTCCCGTGTGCCGCTGACTCCGCAGGCGTACTCCAAGATCACTTTCAGTGACCCCTGGTCGTACGCGGAACTCGGGGAGGCCGTGGAGGCGTGGGGATTCCGGCTGATGCAGCACGAGCACAAGTTCTACGACCGCACCGAAGTCGGCCGACGCTGGTTCAACGACGAGTTCACGCCGGTGGTCCGCATGCTGCACGCGGCGGACCTGGTCGGAACGGCAACCGACGCCGAGGCCTACCTGGGCGTCGCGCGGGAACGGTACCGCCTCATGCGTACCCACGAGTGGAACGACGAAGTCATCGACCGGCTGCGGCAGCAGTTCCGGCCGCCGCGCAGGCACCCCCAGCGGGACGCCACGGCCGACGGCTCGTGAGCGGGCCGGTCAGGGCACGGCGGACGGCAGCGCGGTGGGCGGGCTGGTGACGTGGCCCTGGAACAGCAGCGAAGCGACCTGGCTGAGCTTGTCTATCCCGTAGTTGAACCCAGTGGGATCGGCGCTGCCGTCGTAGCCGCCGAGGCTGTACATGATCGCCAGGGTAAAGCGCTGGCCCGCGCCCGCGAACCCGACCGTGTTGGTGATCCAGATGTCGGGCGGGTCCCACTCCCAGCCGTCCTTGTTGCCTGGCTGGTTCGCCGGGCCCGCACCCCAGACGCCCCACCACTGGTCAACCGCGCTGACATGCTGAAGCCGGTACACGAGGTAGTCGCGGACGCTGGCCGGGGCATCGTGCAGCACGTAGTTCATCAGGTTGTCGAGATCCTGGGCCGAGCAGTACATGAAGCCCCAGTTGGGCGACGAGGTGAAACGCGCGTGGGTCATGCCAAACGCCTGGATGCGGCCGAGGAAGCTGGCGTCCTCGTACCTGTACCACAGGGCATTGGCATCGTCGTCGTTGCTGGTGTACAGGGCCTGGTACATCTCATCCATGTCGGTGCTGGTCAGGTGGATGCTGCCGGCCGCATTGCGCTGCAGCAGATCGGTCATCATGGCCAGCTTCATCGTCGACGCCGCCGGGTACTCCGCCGAGGCGTTGACGTTGCCCCAGACCGCGCCAGTGGCGCGGTCGTGGACCACGATGCCGATCGAGCCCGGCGTGCCCGCCAGGTAGCTCAGGACATCGCCGATCCGCTGCTGCATTTCGCAGGAGAAGCCGGGGGCGATCCCGGAGCAGGTCGGTGTCGGGCTGGGGGTCGGGC
>OCZT010005802.1_pt1 | contig 12261 bp, 16 predicted proteins | sample 1539031 | NCBI WGS metagenome assembly OCZT01 (sample SAMEA3539308, study PRJEB22396) | soil metagenome | biome: tundra; feature: field; material: soil | place: USA | collected 2010-05 | depth 0.15 m
CTGAGCGGCACCCGACCAGGGACGGGCAGACGCCTCCCGTCGATCTGATAGATCCGCCGGTCCGGCCGGAAGATCCGCTGGTAGGAGCGGATCGGCACGGGAGAATCACTCATCGCTCACCGCTCCCGTTCACCCGAAGACCTGTTTGCCGATGGATTCCGCGGCGTGCGCGATCTCGCTCGGAGCGAACACCATCCACGCCACCACGATCGACGCGAACAGGAACACCGCGAGCTCGGTGTACCTGCGATTAAGCAAAAACATGAGGCTGATGACGGCAACGATCCCGCCGTACACCTCGCTCGCGTAGTGCTTCAGGAGATTCCCTACGTTTGCGCCGACATCGTTACCCGAGGCGAACGCATCCGCCGGGAAGAGCACCAACACCCAACTCGTCAGCCACCAGATGATCCAGACGCCTCGCTTGTGTGACATACCGATCACTTCCTCCGCGCATTCGACGGTTCGGTGCTAGCGGGCTGTGTCACAGTCACCGTTGCGCCGCGTGTTGTTGTGAGTACGCGAGGGTTGCCGTCGAGGTATGAGGCCACGCCATGTATCAGCAGCAGCAGCACACACCCCCACAACAGCAATCGGCCCGCGAACCGAGCAAGGCGAGTAACACCATCGGCCGACGAGAGGCCAAGTCCGGGCTCGTTCTTTTGTGAAGTCGTCCTACGGAAAACAGTCATAGGACGACCGTACGGGCCGTCTCACCTAAACACCACAAGCGCAAATGATGTGAAAGCAATTGCTTACATCAAATGTGAAAGCAAGCACTTTCATAAGCGTCCCGGCTCAGCCACGAGCACGCCGCGGGCCAACGCGGGCCGAGACCACCATCGCCGGTCTGGCGTGGCGCGTTCGCCGTGAGTCCGCTGGGCTAGCTCTGTCCGAGCAGCTGCCGGTACATCATGCGCGTCTCGTGGCTGGGCTGGAGTCCGAGCTCCTCATCGAGGGTGTGGGCCAGCTCTTCGTAGCGTTGGGTGACGGAGCTGCGTAGGCCGAGTGAGTGCTCGGCTTGGAGTGCCAGGCGCCAGCTGGGCTCGTGCAGATCGTCGAGGGAGATCGCTTGCTCGGCAGCCGCCAGCGCGCCACGCGGGTCGCCGTTGGCGAGGCGTGTGTGACCGACGCGAACGAGCAGGTCGAGGAACGTGGCATGCAGACGGCGTATCTCGCCGTCTGCCCACGGGTAGTCGCTGCCGGCGAGTGGTTCGCCGCGCCACAGTGCGGCGGCTCCTTCGAGCGCGGCGGGTTCTCGCTCGGGGTCGGTGATCGCGAGCAGCCGGTCGAGCTCGTCGAGGTCGATGCGTATTTTGCCGCGGTCGAGCTGGTAGCGCTCGCCGTCGTGGACCCAGGCGTCGCCGAGGGCCTTCCGGGCCTCGGTGACGGACTGCCAGAAGCGTGGGCGTGTGCTCTCGGGGTCTCCTCCAGGCCAGAGCGCCTCGATCAGCTCGTCTCGGCCCGCGCCGTGGGGGTGAAGCGCGAGGTAGGCGATCAGCTCGCGCGTGGCGGTGCGGCCGATCCTCTTGGAGAGCCCACCGATTACAAGCGGCCCGAGCAGGGAGATCGAGACCGACTGTGAGTTCTCCTCCGAGGTAGCGCTGGCGAGCGGCGTCTGCGTTGCTGGCGGTGGTGGGCTCGACGTGTTGGCGATCGGCGTGGAGATCGTCAAGACGTATGGCGACTGGCCGCTCCACTCGCGCTTGACGTCGCGTGGCAGCACCCGCCACGCGCTCGCCGCGGCTCGCGGTGCGTCTGGCAGCGGGATCGGGATTGCCTGCGTCGGGCGGTGGATGAGCGCGCGGACTTCGCGAGTGAGGATCGTGAGCGCGAGGCAGACGCCGAGGAGCCATGCGAGACAGAGCATGATCTGCTCGGCTGTGGTGATCGCGAGCGGGCTGGTGAGCGAGCCGACCTGGGGCCAGGCGGGGCGTAGGAGCCACAGGATCACGACGGCTGCGAGGGCGACTGTCGCGGTGGCCGCTTGGCCGGGCCTGGAAGGGATGCTCGAGCGGCGTCTCACAGCAGCAGGGCGGTAAGGGAGGCGGCCGCGATGATCGGCGCGAGCGGGAGCGAGGTCCCCAGCGCCTTGCGGCCGTGGCGGATGAGCAGCAGCACGCCGATCAGCCCGTACAGCTCGACGGCGAAGATCAGCGCGCGAGGCGCGGCGCCATCCAGGCCGCAGAGGATCAGCAGCGCGAGCTTCACATCTCCCATCCCGAGCATCTCCGGTCTGGTGAGGCTGACCGCAAGCAGCAGCACGACGAGCGCGACACCGACGAGCAGGCTGCCGGACAGACGCGGACCGTCTGCGAGGGACAGTGCCGCGCAGAGGGCAGTCGCCGGGAGCACTATGCGGTTGGGGACGCGATGCTCGCGCAGGTCATAGAGAACGAGCTGGCCGAGCGCGCCACCGAGCACCGCCAGCCGTGCGAGTGCCAGCGGCCCAAGCGCGAGATCGGCGCCCGCGAGCAGGAGGATCAACGCGCCGGCTGCGCCTGTTGCTATCCGGGCGGCTGGGGTCATGGTCCGCGTGGCGTGGCGGTGGCGTGGGCAGAGACGGTCAGGGTGTGCAGACCGACCAGGCCGAGAAGGATCGTCGGGACGGTGCGGTCGACGGTGACGGTCACGCTTCCTGTGCTGGCGGCGACCTGGCCGGTGACGGATGGGTTGGCGTTGATGGCCTGCAGCGCTTCGGTGCGGGCCTGGCTGGGGTTCAGCTGGAGGTGGCCTCCTTCGTGCAGTGCGGGTAGGTTGATTGCCTGGCTGCCTGATAGCGCCGCGTCGTCGGCGATCGACGCGAGTTGGCGCTTGACCAGGAAGGCGTGGCCGACGTCGACCGCGAAGCCGATCACCATCAGCAGCGCGACGGACAGCAACAGGCCGGTGATGAGCACCGAGCCACGCTCACACCCAAGCCGGGACCGCAGGCGCCTGCTCATGGCGGTCCTCCTTCGGGGATGCTTCGGTAGCGGCCGACCGGGGCGCTCGCGCGGCCATGCACCACTACCGTCCCGAACGCTCCGAGGATCGGCAGCGTGCCGATCGGCACGCGTGCGGTGACATTGGCGCTCATTACCTGCCCGCGTGTAAACGTGCCGGTGAGGCTCAGCGCGAGCGGGACGCCCCCGCCGGCCTGTTCGCGTGCGACTGCAGCGCTCGCGGCGGCATTGGCCGCTGTGGAGTTGCCGGCTCCTACGGCGGAGCGCACCGCGTCGCGTGCGGCCTGCTGGGCGTCGACCTGAGCGAGCTCGATCCGCGCGTACAGGCCGATCAGGAACATCAGCGGGATCAGCACCCCGGCAAGCAGCAGCACGCCACTTACGATCGCGGCTTCCCCGCGCTCCGCCGTGAGTCTGCTCGTCAGCCGGGTCCTCATCGGCGCGTTTCGTCTTGGGAGTAGCGCTCGGTGGGGACGCTCGCGTGCGCAGTGATCCCGGGGAGCATGAGGTCGACGCCAGGGAAGACGTGGGGCGCGGAGCCTGAAACCACAATGGTCACGACACTGGTGCTGGCGTGCGCTGAGGGGTGTAGCTGCGCGCCGGCTCCTCCGGTGGCGGTGAGGAGCGCCTGCGCGCGCGCGACGCCCGCGCCGCTGCCTTCAGCGGCGGCTGTCTCGGCGCCGTCCTGCGCGGCTGCCTGCGCAATGTTGCGTGCGTGTGCGTACGCGAGCGCCTGCATCGCGAGCGCGACCGTGAGCAGCACCAAGGTGAGTGTGAGCAGCCCGGAGATGAGCGCGTCGCCGCGCTCACCGGCCATCCGTTCCCGTATGAGTTGCACGGGATACCGCTTTCCGTGCTGCTCAGCCGGCCAGGACGCTGACGATCTTGTGCGCGGCTGTTTCGATCGCGGGACGAAGGATCGCGACGATCGCCGCTGCGGCGACGGCGAGCCCGACGGCAAGCACGACCCAGTTGACCATGCTGTCGCCGCGCTCCTCGCGGCGTGCGCGCTCTCCCCACTCGAGGAGTCGAAACCAGATGATGTCCAGAAAGCCCATTTGATCGTTTCCTTTCTCTTTCTTGGTGTCAGATTGTTTGGGAGAGGAAGTGGATGAAGCCGTAGGAGACCAACAGCACGAGCACCGCCAGCAGCGGCACGAGCGGCGCGTGCATCGAGAGGTACGCCCGGTCTGCGGCCCTTTCGAGGTAGCGGTTCTGCTCTGAGCGCAGCTCGCGGCCCTGGCTGCGGAGGAACTCGACATAGGGGCTCTCCTTCGCCGCGAGCAGTTCGGCGAAGCGGGCGAGTGCCGGCTCTCCGGTGCCCTTGGCGACGACAACGAGTGCTTCGCGCTCGCCGAGTGTGCGATCCCGGCGCGCGAGCGACAGCGCCCGCGTCAGCTCATCGCCGAGCGCACCCTCACAGTCACGCGCAGCCAACTCGAGCGCCTGCCGTAGAGACTGCCCGGCGCGGAGCGAGAGCGCCATGACCGAGATCGCCTCGGGAAGGTCGAGGAACAGCGCCTCGCGCCGCTGGCGTACTTCGGCGCGCAGCGCGAGATCGGGCAGCCAGAACCCGGCGACGGCGAGGACGAGCACGACGGCCGGCGAGGGCAGCTGGTCGGCCGCCGCGGCATAGGGCAGCAGTGGCACGAATGGCACGGCGAACGCGAGCAGCAGCTTCTTGACCAAGAACTGCTCGGGGGCTTCGCTCTTGCCCGCTAGGCGCAGCTGCCGCTCATAGCTCACACGCGCGCGCGCTGTCCATGCGCGCACTGGCTCAGGGATGCCCGTCCCGGCGCCCAGTGTCGCCTCGCGGATTCCGTGTGCGCGAGCCAGCCGGGCAGCGAGCGCCGGGCGGCGCCGCGAGAGGACGTGCTCGCAGAGCAACAGGCCACCGGCCACAAGGCACACCGAGCAGAACAAGAGCGCCGCGTTCACGAGCGGCCCCCGGTGCGGCGTGGCTCGGGCACCCGTCCCAGCTTGCGCATCAGTAGATAGCAACCCCAGATCAACCCACCGCCGACGAGCGCGACGATTGTGCCCCCACCTGTGCGGTAGGCGTCCAGGTAGCCCGGTGAGGCGGCCCCGATCAGCAGCAGAATCACGATTGGGCTGAGCGCCAGCACCGCCGCTTCGACATGCATCGACGCCGCCCTCGAACGCGCCTTCTCCCGCGCCTCGAGGCGTTCTGAGAGAACCGTGGCGAGCTCGCGCAGCACGGGCGCAAGCCCGCCGGTCGGCAACTCGACCAGCGCGGCTCGCAACAGCAGCACAACCGAGTCCGCTGTGCGCTCGCCAGCTCCTCGCAGCCCGTCAAGCGCTGTGGAGAGATCACCGCCGCGTAGCCGCGCCCCGAACGCCGCCCACTCTCTGCGCAACGCGACCGGCCCTGACTCAGCGACCAAGGCGACCGCGGCGGGGAACGCGAGCCCTGCCTCGAGCGCGTCCGCGAGCTGCGCGAGCACCGCGGGCCACGCGCGCTCACGCTCAAGCAACCGTCGCTCGCGCTTGGAGCGCGCCCACGCGACCGGCGCATATGCGCCGCCCAGCGCCGCTGCGACGACGACGGCGGGCACATCCACGATCCACCACGCCAACAGCCCCGCCAGCAGCGCAGAACCCGCAATCGCGGCAACGAACACCTGCGCGGGGAGGCTCACCCCAGCACCGCCGAGCAGCACGCTCAAGTGCGCGTTGCGCGTCGGCGGCGAGAGCCGCACGCCAGCCACGGCGCCAAGCCAGATGAACCCAGCGCCAGCCGCGAAAATGAGACCGAGCAAGAAGCCCGTCATTGCCCGCCCCCGGACGTGGTGAGGAATGCGCGGACCTCGCTCACCGGATAGGCGATCGTTGTGCTCGTCGAGCGAGCGGGAAGGGAACCGCCTGCAGGGACTGGCCCGCTCGCCTGGTACGAGATTCCCCACGCCACGCTGGCCTGCACCTGATACCCGCCGGCTCCACAGCTCGAGGACACATTGGGGTCGTGACCCTGATCTCCAGGCAGACAGCGCGTCCTATACAGATGGCGCACCACGCCACTCGGAGCGGCCCCTGGACGGTAGGGCACCCCAGGGCCTCCGGTGAACGGTTGACCCTCACCAAAGTTCCACTGCACCGCGTTCGCGCTGGCCGTCACCGTGACCGTCTCGCCGCGCAGCGAGACAGACGATGACTGACTGCTCGGTGAAGGTTCAAGCCAGAACCATGAGTCCGCGCCGGTCAAGCCAGCCGTGTGCGCCGAGGGACTAGCGGCGATCTGGCCCGCTCGCAGATTCATGCTGCTGGCTGCGGCTTCGGCAATAGCGGCCGGGTTGATCGGTGGCTGAGCGTTTCCTTCCGTCCCAGGCCGCACTACGTTGAAACAGACACCATTGTTCGAGGCTTCATAGATACAACGCCGACCTTCGGCTGAATACCAAAATGACTTCGGACCGCCTGGGTGGGGATTCTTGTACAGCGGCGAGCTGGTAGAGATCGCCGGGAAGGGTTCCGGACTCGCTTCTGTAGCTGACGGGCTCCCGCCGCCACCGGAGTAGCTGACGGGCGCGTGGCTGGAACCAGAGCTGCCGTTCTGGCCGGGTGAATGGCGGCTGACATTGATCGACCCACCTGCTCCCGCTCCGTGTCCGCTTTCCGTCGCCTGGGAGTAGACATGGATACTCACCGAGCCGCTCGCGTACGACGGGACGATTGCAAGGAGCGTCATGAGCCCAAGCGTGATGAGCGCACGAGTCATTTGAGTAGCGTCACCTTCCACACCACAAAGCGTTCGCTGTCCCCGATCCGGCGGAGCTCCAGGCGCGCGCGTTCGCGCGCTGCCGAGGGGCTGCCCCGAGGGCGTCCGTTTGGATATGTCGGCAGGACCCGCTGAGTGTCGAGGATCGTCGCGGTCGCGCTGGTAAAGGACGGGTCGAGCGCCACCGTGAGCACGCGGAAGCTGTCGGAGAGAATCCGTACGCGAACTTTCTGCTGTTGACGTTCAGCGACCGACTTGCGCAGCGAAGCGAGGGCGGGACCTGCGGTTCCAGGCGGCGTTTCGGGCACGAAGTTTGTGACGAGCGCCCGCACGAGGACCCGATGGTCCTCGAGGACCGCCGTTCGTGCCGCCTGTTCGAGGGCAGCCGGTGTCGCCTGCTGGCTCGTCGTCGTTGCGCTGGTCGGAGGCGCCTGGGTGTGCGTGGCGGTGGTGTGCGTCTTACTACCGCCGCATCCGGCGACCGCGAGAGCCGCCACCAATACCGCCGTCGTGTGAGGGGCTAGGCGTCTCATTGTGGCGGGGTGAACCCCGCGGCTTGCAGGTCCTCGAGGAAGGCTGGTCCGGCACTGGCCCACCGCAGCTCCGATCCGGCCCCGGTGAACAGCGGGTTGAGTGTCATGCGGTGTCCCTCGATGCCGGCGACCTCGGCTATCTGGTCGATGCGTCTTGGCAGGAAGCGTCGTTCCCCGTTCTCGTAGCTGCGGGGCCGGTCGCAGTGGATGACGAGGTCGATCTCGCGCAGCCACTCCCGGGCCTGGTCGCCCTCGATCCGCGCGCCGGAGGTCAGGGCGAAGCGGGCGAGGTTGGTGAGGGCGTGCTCTGCGGTTTCGCCGTGGACGCTGGTCATGCCGGCGTGGCCGGTTGCGATTGCCCAGAGCATCGCCATCGTCTCCGGGCCGCGGCACTCACCGACGATGATCCGGTCGGGGTTCATGCGCAGCGCGTCGGCCACGAGGTCCTCGAGCGTGATGGCGGCCAGCCCGTCTGGGCTCGCGGGCCGGGCCTCATACCCGACGCAGTTGGGGAGCACGGCTGGGAGGTGCAGCTCGGCGGAGGACTCGCATACGACTACGCGCTCGGTGCCCGGGATCGAGCGGCCGAGCGCGTTGAGCAGTGTCGTCTTCCCGGCGGAGACCCTGCCGGCGACGAGAATGTTCTTGCCGGCCCGCACGGCGGCGGTGAGGAAGTCGGCGGCCTGCTCTGAGAGGAACCCGAGGCCGACGAGCTCCTGCATGGTGCCGGCGGCCAGCCGGAAGCGGCGGATAGAGCAGATCACATGGCCGTTTGAGGAGACGGGTGGGATCGCGGCGGTGAGCCGTGACCCGTCGGGTAGCCGCGCCTCCACCCTGGGGGTGATTCGGTCGAGGCGCTTGCCCTCGACCTGCTCCAGCAGGCGTTCCAGGAACGCGCGAACCTGCCGGTCATCGTGAAAGACGACGTCGGGCACGCGCTCGATGCGCTGCCCGTCATCGCGGAAGACGCGCTTGGGGGCGTTGACCATCCACTCCTGGGCAACAGCGTCTGAGAGCATCCGCTCGGCGAGCGCCCCGAGACCCACGAAGTCATCCCGGAGTGAGCGCGCCAGAGCGTCGCGGTCATGCTCGCTCAGCTCAGCGGCCTGACCGTTTAGCGCCTGCGCCTGGTAGCCGGCGAGCTCTTGGTCGATGATCTGGCTGGTGCGCTCGCGGCCTGCCTCGCTGGCGAGGTTGACCTCATCGGCGGTGAGCGCCCGTTCGACTCGCAGCCGCACGGCCTCGGCCGCGCTACCCGTCAGCTCGGGGCTGGTTAGCTCTGCCACGGCAGCGCCACCTCGTCCTCCTGGTGCTCGTGCCGGTGGCCGGAGGCTGTGAGACGGCGCTTTCGCCGCTTCGGCGTTGGCGTGGGCATGCTGTCTGGCAGGAACAGCTCGTCCAGCAGACTCGTGAGCGCACGGGTATAACCACTGCGCCTGCGTGCCGTGCCGAGCGGTGTCCCACGCCGCTGGATGCTCTTCAAGCCGCGCTCATCCCACGCCAGCCAGGCATCGACTGTGACACCGTGCTCTGCCAGGCGCACGGTGAGGGTCTGGGTGATCGAAGCCTTGCTCGAGCTGCCGGGGGCGCCGATCGCGTTCGCGACGATCCGCAGCCGCTCGGGTGCGATACCGAGCGTGTCAAGCAGCAGGTCGAGCTGGCGCAGGCCCTCGCGGACCTGGACGTCACGCGCGCCGAGAACCAGGAGCACCGCGTCGGCGCTGACGAGTGCTTCGCGATGGATCCTCGCGGCGCTGGGAACCTCCCGGCCGTCCGCGAGCAGGAACCCGACGTCGCAAACGGCGAGGGGGTACAGGGCGACGAGCTCGTGCAGCGCGCCGGCAAGCGCGCCGGGTGCTGCGAGCTCGCTGGTCGCCTCGGGGTCCGGTGGGGCGAGCAGCACCGCCGGCCACCCCTCGCGCTCGGTGAGCCAGCGCTCGAGTAGCTCTCCTAGCACGCCCTCGCCCGTCTGGGTGGCCCTGATGAGGCCGAGCAGAGAGCCCTGGCGTCCGTCGGCGCCGAGGCGCACATCCAGGCCGCCTCCCAGCGCGTCGCACTCGACGAGCACCGTGGGCCAGCGCCAGCTGGCGAGCGCGGCAAGCGACGCGGCGCACTCGCTCGCGCCCGGGGCGCCCTTGCTCCCCACGACCGCCACGATGCTCCCACCGTCCTCTCCGTGGCGCGCTGGCCGTGGCGGCGCGGACACGGCCAGCGGGGCCTGTGCGTGCTCCCCTTCGATGGCATGCAGCAGCTCCTCGCGGGAGATGGACGGGTCGATCGTCCTATCCACGCCCAGCATCGTGAGCGCCTGGCGTTCGCGGTCATCCAACGCGAGGCCGATCAGGCGCGCACCGGCCGCGCGCACACGCTCGCAGTGCGCGGGAGTGAGCCCCGATAGCTCAGGCGAGAGGAGCACCGCCTGGGGGTGTTCCTCTCCCACGCTTCGCTGTAGCTCGTCGGCCTCCACGGCGCTGCTGAGCAATTTGAGCGGCGAGTCGGTATCGAACAGCAGCCGCTCCACCCGCTGCTCGGCGATCGGGCTCAGCGCGAGGATGACCGTAGGGCGACCGGCGGTCATGGTGCGCCCCCTACGCTCGCCTGGCTGGCCGACGGGATCGGGGCGGTGGAGGCACCGGAGCCTTCCACGAGCAAGTCGAGCTTTGCATCCTCGTTGGCGAGCGCGAGCTGACTGGTCATCGAGGGTTCGCTGACAGCGACCGTGACCGGGACCGTGGCGGTGCTCGGATCCGCGTTCGGGCCGGCTTCGCCGACCGCCGTCACCTGCAGGCCACGCGCGACCGGGCGCGTGCTCGCCTGCCCACCACCGGCTCCAAAGGTCGCGAGCACCGTGACGCGATCCCCGGCCTGCAGGCCCGCCCCGGTGACCTGGAACTCCGGGATCGAGAGCGTCAGCGCAGGTGACTGCGCCTGCGGGCCAGTGAGCGCCCCGGCCGGCAGCGGCGCCCCCGCAGGTACCGCCGAGGCAAGCCGCCGCCCCACGGACTGTGAGAGGTCGCGCCCGGGGAGGAGCGCGGCGAGCACCGTAGAGTCCCCTGCGAGCTCTCCGGTGCGCAAGTCGCTGGCGCTGAGGACCGTGCCGGCCGCCAAGGCGTGGGTGCTCACGAGGATCGGCGTGCGCCGCGTGCTGGAGCTATAGACCGCCCAATAACCGATCAGCGCCACCAGTACGAGCACCACGCCTGTGAGCGGCAGCGGCTGAAGCAGACGTCGCGCACCCGACTCTTTCGGGGCGGCTGCCTCGGGAGCCTGCTGGGACTGCTCGCGCAGCCGCACCCGCGGGGCGCCACCGTTGCCCGCAGGGTGCTCGTCACGGCCGAGAGTACGGAGGCGAAGACGCGGTGTGTTCATGAGCCTATTCCTTCCAGGGAGCGCTGACAGACCACTGACAAATCACTGACACGCAGCCGACACGGACCCCGCCGCCGCACTTTCGGGCGAAGCAGGGCTCGGCTGCAGGGAGTAGTCCGTTCAGCTCGTGGAGCGCTGAAACGTCGCGGCCGGAGAGCTGGAGCGCTCGCCCGCCTCCGGCGGGGAAAGCACCATCCTGTCGATGTTGAAGGTTCATCCATGAGGTAAGCGGAGCTAGCGAGCGTTCATGGAAACAGATTTCCCCCCGGGTTCCTAACGCTCGAAACCATCCGGGTCGACGGCGCGACTCAGGCGCCCGCCGGGGGACAGTGGTGACCAACAACGAAACGCCTGCATCTCAGGAAAGTCCACAAAATGGAACACGCCGATTGTCACAGACTCTAAAAGTTTCCTAAAGGTGACTCGATCGCTGACTGGGAGATGCGTCAGCGATCTGTTAGTGCGGCGTTAGTCCTTCGAGGGAAGCTCCGGAGCGTGGGCTCCATGTCGCGATCCTGGCCCGAGCCTCTGCTCGATCTCGTTACGAGTCGCCTCGCGCTCCTCGCCGATCCGACCCGTGCCAAGCTGCTTCTCCTCTTGGAGCAGAAGGAGGCGACGGTTCAGGAGCTCGCTGACACGATGCCCAGCACCCCGCAGAACGTCTCCCGGCATCTGGGGATCCTGTACAGGGCGGGCATCGTCACCCGGCGCCGGGAAGGAACCCGTGTCCACTACTCGCTGACCGACTACTCAGCTTGCCGGCTGCTGGAGCAGGCTCTGTCCAGCCTCAGCGGACAGATCGAGGAGCTTGCCGACCTCGTAAGGCCCGCCGCCTAGCCGAAAACCTCGCGACGCCCATGCGGGCGGCGATCGGTCGAGGGATCCGAGGTTGCGGCTGGTCCTAGGCCGCCCTGGGGTGCCAGCCGCGACCCTTCTTCTCGAGCTTTCCGTCCTGCTCGAGTCCCGGAAGTACGCGGTAGAGGTAGTTCTGCTTGATGCCCATCTTCCCGGCCAGCTCGGGGATCGTGATTCCGGGCTGTCCCTGCACGAACAAGAGTGCCTGGGCGGCGCGTGTGCCGCTGCCTTTGCGCCGTCCGACGCGACCTTTGGGGCGTCCGGCGGGACGGCCTACTTTTTTGCGGCCCGGAGGACGGCCTGGTTTTTTGCGTGCAGTTTTGACCGGGGTGGCGGCCGGAGCGGTCACCGGGCTGGCGGCCGGGGCCGCTTCGCTTCGCACGGCTTTGGCGCTTCTCCGCGGGCGTCCCGGCCCACGGCGGCGAGGAGCGGAGTTGGTGGTGATGGCGGTGGGAGCCGATCCACCCAACTTGGCGAGTGCCGAAGCGGCGGCCTCGAGGCGGCTGTACTCGTCAACCAGCGGCTTGAGCTCCATCAGCCGGTCGGTGATCTCTTCGCGCTTATCGTCAAGGAAGTCCGTCACGGGCACGTCCTAAGCTCGGGTGCGGGAGACCAACGTATACAGGATGCGGCGAGTGGACCCCGAACGATCGCGGGGCAGCCGACGTAGGAGGGTCGCCGGCTGCCCTCACGGGCCGAACGAAATCGACGCGGTTCCGGGCCGCTTGAGGAACCCGCCCCGGCTCGCTTTTGGCGCTCCGGCTTGGATGGCGCGGCCTCACACCTCGGTGGCCTCGCTCTTTGCGGCTCGGTTCCGCGTCTG
>OCZT010005803.1_pt1 | contig 12261 bp, 7 predicted proteins | sample 1539031 | NCBI WGS metagenome assembly OCZT01 (sample SAMEA3539308, study PRJEB22396) | soil metagenome | biome: tundra; feature: field; material: soil | place: USA | collected 2010-05 | depth 0.15 m
GGTCCGGAAGCTTGCCTGGAGGCTCTGACAGTTGACCGCACTGTCAGACCCCCCAGCCAAGATTCAGCATCAACGCGAACTCCTGTCGGCTTCCTGCCTCCGGTACAAGACCAGTGACCAACCTCGCCGCACTCAATAGACAAATCCTGCTCGATCCCTGCGCCGCGGTGAACGGCCCTCGGTTCTCACCGCGCCTGCACCTGCACGAGAAACCTCTTAGCGGGAAACTGCACCCGTTGGCTACGGGACTCGCGTTACTCGAACTCCACGGGGCCAACGCCGATGTCGGGCAGCTTCGAGAATGCTACGAGGAAGGCATCCGGCATTGCTTTGTATCCGGTATTACCGAGATGGACTCTTCAGGGTCGGATTATTGCCACTTTTCCGAGGAACGGGTCAACCACCAGATAGACGTGCACCTCGCCGGCAGAACGATCGTGCTCGAGTTCGAGTCGAGGGGATCTATGGCCATCATGGGCGCCACTGCGCACAAGCACTACCCTGTCGAACTCGACGCATTGCTGTCTGATCTGCCAGGCGCACTATCGTCGCCGACTGCACTGCATACGGGATGGGCGGCGAAGCGCCGTCGCGCCGAACCGTTCGCCTATCCGGAGGACAGCGGTGGGGAAATCGGCGGCATCGTGTGGAAGCTCACGAAGATTGGCGGCCTTCCGGTTGAAGGTCCCGAGATCCAGGACCACAACGTCGGATGGGAAAACTGGTCCCTCGACCTCCTGACCGAGGGGGAGTTGGCAGCCCAACATTCACGTCTGGATGAAGAGTCGTTCTGTCTCCTTCACTACCTCGAAGAAGATCAGGCACGCGCACTCGGCCTCGCTCGCCCGGCGGGCACCATCTGGCAGCCGGCCAGAGAAGGAGACGCCGGTTACTACCCTGACTGGATCGCAGACGGGCTCGATCTCGAGGCCACCTGGATCATCCGCGACGAACTCATTGAGAGCTACCGCGACTCCACGCTGCTGTTCGACACGCTGACGGTCTTCATTGGTGCCAGCGAGACGGCGGAAATGGTCGAGGACAACTGGCGAACGCCGGTGGAGGAGGTTGACGAAGACGAGGCGGACGAGGATGCCGCACCGAAAGTCGCCATCGTCCTGGACCCCGAGACGCGCCTGCGGCGCCTGGACAGCCTCTTCGCCTTTCCGGTAGGCGCGACGGATGCCACGGTTCCATCCGATCTCACCCGCATTGTGGCGAACCTTCAGCGGCTCCGGCGGGCTGCCTTCCCCGGAACCGGCGCCCCGGAACCGGCGCCTACGTCTCCTCGACCCGCGCCAGCACGTCGCGGGGTTCGGCACCACCCGAGACGTCGATGAGGCCTGATGCGTAATGCGTCACCGCTCCCATCGACCGGTCCACGGCCAGTTCCACAGCCTTGGGACTGACGAGGCCATCAGGTGCGACGATGGACGCCCGGAAAAGCACTTCGCCATCGGACAGGTCGATGTCGAACGCACCAATGTCCATCCCCCAGTTGGCCCCGGCAAGGTATTCGGCCACCGCCGAGATGCGCTCGGCACGCACGCGCCCCGGCAGGCGGACAAGCAGCATGATGGAGTCTGCGGAGTCGAGAACCCTGCAGGTCAGGTTCAGCTCCAAAAGCGGGCCGGCGATGAGGACGAACCTGATGGTCCCTGCCGCATCGTCTCGCTCGCCTTCCCATTCGCGACTTGCCACCGCCTGAGCCGCCGCGTCGAGCAATGCCGTCCGGCTGCCGATAGCCGACGCAATGCGGCCAGCAGATGCGTGTGACGTCGACTCGCTGGTGAGCTGGCGCCCGGTCTCGAGGTCGAGCCAGGTCACGAGGCCGTTGTCGTCGGAGAGCTTGAACAGGGAGGGCGTGGTTGGCGTCTGGATACCGGTGTAGATGAGCGACACGGTGCCGTCGCCTTCATTGGAGCAGGTCAGCCAACGACACGCCACCACCGGCCCTTTCAGGGGGTCGACGAGCACACAAGGCGCGCCGTCGTCCACGGTCTCGGCAGCGAGGGCGCGAAGCTGCACGGACGTGGCGGTCAGGGCCTTCGGGTCGGCATCGGAGACGGCCAGCAGATCGTCGTCCACCTGCAAGCCACGGGTAGCTCCATGTTCCGTAACCTGATCGCCCAGAAAGGCTTGGGTGCCGCCAGGGTACATGCGCGCCACGAAATGTCTGCTCAGCACCAGCGCCAGTGAGTTGATCTTCATTTCCGTCCCCCTGTGGTTGATGTGAAGGCTACGTGGGGGGTCTGACAGTTCAGTATTGATCGCAGGATTCATCGGGCGGCTGTCCCATTGTCGATTTCAGGATCAACTGTCAGAAGCCCTCGCGATCATCGATGCACAGAGCACGCATCGCTATTCGCCACGACTCGCCGGGGTAGCTGTCATGAGCAACGTTTTGGAACTCTTGAGGCGGTGGGTCACCGGCAGGGGAGTGGAGGCCGACGTCGCGCAGCCCGTATTCCCGGAACCGCAGGTGCCAACCGACGCTCCCGACTGGGAGCACATTCCCGGGAGCAGCCGGCTACAGGAGTGGGCGCTGCAGTTGCGTCACGCGTGCGACGCGACGGAAACCTCCGATGACCCGTGGGAGCTTACCGGCCACGCGGCCGTCATCGTCGGCGACGACGAGAGCGCGTGCGCTGACGCGGCGCGCCGAGTGGCCATGGACGCCGGCATGCGCTTTGTCAGCATCGCCGCCGCCGACGTGGTCGAGCTGGCGACGCCAGCGGTCTTTCAGCAATACTCACCCGTCCTCGTGTACCTGCAGCCCGGGCGCTGGATGAAGGAGAAGTCGGAGAAGGAGGACGCCGACCTCGTCGCATCGATGCAGCGCTTCCAATCGAGCCTCGTGACCTGGCTGCGCGCATTCGACCGCGAGCACCCCGTGGTCGTCGTGACGTCATCGGACGAAATCGGCGGGCTCGCAGAGACCCTGCGGCACGCGGGCCTGTTCGACCGGTTCCTTGCGCTCCAGACGCCAACGATGGATGCGCTTGGCCATGCGTTCATCGAACGCATCGGGCTGGAGTACTGCGCCACCTCGATCACGGAGCATCCGGGGAAGGTGGGAATGATCTTCAGCCGGGAATACGAGTCGGAGCGTCGGCGGGGGTTGGTCGTGCTGCGCCTTCGTCGGCTCGCCGCCCGCGAAAAGCGGCCCCTGGAATTCCTCGACCTGGTCAACGTGGCCTTGCGCGGATTCGCCGAAGCGGATGCCCTTCCCGTGATGACGGAAGACATTCGCCGGCAGGCGGCCTGGCATGAGGCCGGGCACGCCGCCGTGTCGGTCATCGACTCGAAGGGCAGGAACGTACCGGAGTATTCGTCCGTCGTTCCGTACGCGGACTGCGAGGGCGTGGTTGTCGATTCGTTCAAGTACCTGATGGAAACAGGGGATCGCATGACCTACGCGGACATGCGCCACAAGGTGCGCATCAGCCTTGCCGGCCGTGCGGCGGAAGAGTTGGTGTTCGGACCAGAGCTGGTGTCGAACGGTTCGCGTGACGACCTCAAGAGGGTCACCCTGAGTGCTGGGAGTGCCTTCGCGTTCTGGGGGTTCGCGCCGTCGATGGAAAGAGAGGGACAGTCGGGCTCCAACTTGTCTCTGGCTGGAATCAACGATGATCCGTTCACCGCGTCGGAATCGGCGCACACGGAAGCACTCGTGCGCGAGTTCCTGGCGACGGAATACGGCGTGGTGATGGAGATGCTCAGCACGCACCGCGCGCTGCTGGATGCAATCGCCGAGCGGTTGCTGGTGGATGCGGTTGTGGATCAGGAAGCGTTGGAGGGGTTGGTGCGGGAGCATGTGCCGGTCGGCGCACTCGGGCACGAACTTGCACTGCAGCAGTAGCCGAGTTTGACAGTGGATCGGACGGTCAGACTCCCATGGCATGATTCGGTCCCAGCACGATCGTCCGCGGGATCCCTGTTTCGGGTAAGAGACTAGTGACCGAAATCGCCGCCCTCAGCCGCAGCATCCTGATCGATCCCTGCGCCGCCGTGCACGACCCGCAGTTCTCGCCGTTCCTGCACTTGGCCGAGGAGCCGCTTCAAGGAAAGCTGCACCCGTTGGCTGCAGGATTGGCGTTGCTCGAACTCCACGGGGCTGACGTTGACATCGAGCAACTAAGGAGTGCTACGAGGCAGGATCACCAGCGCGTTTGAGTTGATCTTCATCCCTTCCTCTCTTCTGGTTGGAATGAACACTACCCAGAGGGTCTGACAGCCGACCACGCGGACATGTAGCGCGACGAGAAGCGTCGCGCCATACTCCCCCAATCCTGATTGAGTTTCCTGTACCAACACGGGAAGTTGCGATGACGGCTGATTTCTGCCCGCTCCTGCGGGACAAGTGCCATGGCGACCGCTGCAAGGCGTGGAGCGGTGGCGAGTGCTTGGTGGTGACGTTCCTTACACAGTCCGTCGCGAGCGTCGCTCAAGGTAACGCCACCGACGCCGGCCAAGCCGCGGACCAAGAGATACCGGAGGAGCTCAGGCTGGCAAGTGCGGAGGACCTTGCGGGGCAAATCGCCGCTTTTGCAAAGAAGAAGTCCTCAGGCGACGAGATCTCCATGTGGGAGCTGATGGACGGCTTCTGGGAAGCAATGGGAGTTGATGAGATGGACTTGCCTTACGATCTGGCCAACAAGGCTGGTCGGGCCCGACTGCTGGCGCAACAACTGCTCAACGCCGAGAAAAGCGATCTTGACAATGCCGAGTTGCCGTCGCTGACTGTCCGGTGCGTGGAATGGGCAAGGGAACGCGGACTGACCAGGCTCACCTTGAGTGATGTCGATGTATTCATGTTGGGAGCGAACGCCAAGCTGGGGCATGATGCGCGGCGTAAACTGTACGCGACGGTAAACGTCGAACTCAAGACGAAGATTGGGCGGTAGACCGAGGGCGCGTATCGAGACGCTGATGATCGGGATGTCCGGTGAAATCAGACGGGGAAGACGCGAGTGATTGGGCGAAGACGGACAACAACGGATTCATCAGCTCTTCGTATGGAGCCGGTGCGCCTCCTTCTAGGGTAGCTCCTGCAAGAACACTCCGTTCGGACCGTGTAGTGCGCCAGCCATGTCCCTGATGCGCGTGTGGTGTGTGAATAGCATGACTTGCGTCTTGGCAGAGAGACCGGCCAGGACTTCCAGCGTTGCCTGAGCCCTTTCGTCATCGAAGTTGATCAGAATGTCGTCAACCACGAAGGGCATCGGCTCGCTCGACTCTAGGTGTCGCTCGAGTGTTGCAAAACGGAGCGCGAGGAAGAGCTGGTCCAGGGTTCCCGAACTCATGCCACCGACAGCAACCGAGAGTCCGTCAGGCCTGATGCCGACAAGCCGAGGCTCATCATCCACGATCTCGCTGCCGATGGCCGAAAAGGAACCACAGGAAAGTGCAGCAAACAGTTCGCCGCCGCGCGCGAGCAAGGGATGCTGGTTCGCATCTCGGTAGCGTGCGACTTCCTTCTTCAGCACCAAGGTGGCAACTCGCGTCCGCAGATAGGTCTCAAGATGCCGGCGAATCGTCGCAAGGTGTTCCTGCGCTCTCGCCGCCGCGTCCCCAGCGGTCGACTCGCCGGTCATGCGACGCATCTCGTTCTCCTCAGCACCCTTCCGTACCTGCAGTAGCTCCTGCTCGCCCTCAAGTGCGGTGATTTGTCCCTTTACCGATTCCAGCCTTGCGGGCAGGTCATCGGCGACGGTTTCAGCGGCCTCGCTCAGGAGGGCGCTGAGGGACGCACCGTCGCCTGCCAAGACAATAGCCTTATCAAGCTCCTCCACTGAACGGCGTAGCGAACGGAGGTTCTCCGCCCGCTGCTCGGCGACACCGAGGTCTTCCGTGCGCTCGCATTGGGCTTCCGTACAGAGGCTGGTGATCCCGACGGTGATGCCGGCCAGGCGTTCGTCGGCCGCCTCAATTGCGCGCATCAGATCGTGCAGCTGCTTCGAAATTGCATCCCCATGCGTCTTGTTGGTCGATGCGCGAGCCAAAGCAGCCTTCAGGCGCTCGACGCATCGGGCGCTATCGCCCTCCCACAGTTCGGGTGCCACCTCATCGACAAGGGCACGGACCGCCTGTTCGAACTTCATGATCTCCTGGTCGATGCCGAAGATGCGCTTCTTGAGATCATCTTCCTCGTCCAACTTCGCAAAAAGCCTGTCATAGCTTTCCAGAAGGGAGCCGATACTGGCAGGGCGTGCATCATCTGGCTGTCCGAGAGACTTCATTTCGTCGCCCCAGCTCAACTTCCACTCCGCGAGGTTTGCCGAGGCGCGAGCCAAGTCCCCCTCGAGCGTGGTCCGATCCATCGTCAGGCGATGCAAGTCTCTCCGCTTTGCCGATAGAGCTTCAATCCTCTCCACGATCCCGTCGGCCTTTTCAAGGAACGGGCCAAGTGTGCCTCCTTCCTCTGGCGGATCTTCCCCTGCCTCGACAAGAAGGGCAGCGAGTTGTCGTTGATGCTTTGTGATGGTCTCCCGCAGACTCTGATTCTGGTCACGCCGATCGGAGAGGTCCGTGACAAGGCTCTTGAGCTTGGAGAACCGTGAGAGCCAATCGCGCATCTCGTCAGGGGACAGCGGCTGGATTCCGCTCGGCAGCCAGCTGTCAGTCCATTCGCGCTGGATTACAAGTTTCTCCACCGCGTCTTTGGTCTCCTGGCTTTCGACCTCGGCGAGTTCTCCCTCGCATTGGATGCGGCGAGCAACGGCTGCCGCATGATTGGCCACACGATCGGCCTCGCGCCGGAGCCGATCGCCAATGTCGTCGGCAGCTGCTTTCGTCACCTCGTAGGCCAAGGAAAGGTCTCGCGTGCCGTCGTACGCGCGGGCCTCATCGGTGACGTCGGCCTTATCAAGCCATGCCCGCTTGATGAGCGTCCATCCAGCCTCTCGTCGCTCCCGAGCCCCTTGGAGATCGAGTTCCGTCGGGACGGCTCCGGCAAGCACGATTCCATCGAGCTCTCGCTGGGCCACCGCCAGCTGATCCTCAATGCGTTGGCGTTGCTCGGCGAGGCTCCGCTGACGGTCGTTGGTGATTCGGTAGAGGTCGGCGTAGCGGTTTATGGACTCGTTGCCAGGTACCGGCAAGCTGAGCGCTGCATCGACTGGACCGTCCAGAAGCCCGATCGATTCCAATTGCTCGCGGCACTTGCGGTCAATGATCTTTTCGCGGCTCATTCCATCGCGCAGCAGGTCGTCAAGATCACCCGGCTTGCGGGCCTCGGCGATCTTTCGCTTCAGTGGGCCAGCCTCAATGGTGGTCGGGAAGGCAGCCAGTGCGCCCTGCAATGCCTCGATCTCCCGTTCCTTGTTAGCGAGGGCGCTAGTGGCTTTTCGCTCTTCACCCACAACGGCCTGATGCCGCGCAACAAGTGCTGCGATTGGCGGTTTCGCCAATAGTATGCCCGGGCGCAGAGGCGGAACATCGACAAGAACGAGATCTGGCCGTACGCTTCGCAGGGTATCTCGCGCGTCATTGCGAGCCTGTTGTCTCTTTCCCTCATTGGCGGGCCGGTCCCGCAAGGACTTGCGATAACTGCCAAGCAGTTCAACGAGTTCACTAACCCTGCTGCCCTCCTCAAGGAGCCGTCCTGGTGGAGCAAGCTGCGCGGCTTCTTCGCGAAGCGCGACGAGCTTATGTCGCAAGTCTGCTGCCGTCTCCTCCGTGTTCTTTCTATCACTGAGATAATTGAGGCGCCGTTCGGCAAAATCAGGGGCGAGTTCGACTACAGGTCCAAGGCTGGTTATCGTCGCGAGGTGCTGCTGGCGCAGTGCGATTTGGGGAAGAATGCGTAGAAGCCGCTCGACGGTCCGACGCTCGCGGCGAAACCGGCTCATGAGTTCGGAGATCTCAGCCAGGCGGTTGGTCGCATCCGTCAACGACTGCTGATGTTCCTTCCAAAAACTGACGGCCAGCGCCGACGCCTTCACTTCCTGACGGGCGGCCTTGAAGGCGGCGAGGGCCAGGTTGATGGCGTACTTGGAACCGTGAGGCCGATAGAGCTCATCGGCTTCTTGCTCCAGCGCGGCGAGCGTAGCTTGAAGCCGATCGTTGCCGAGCGCCGCGGCGAACAGGGTGGTGCCGACGTCACCCTCCTGCCGAAGTATCTCCTCGCCACCCGCGACCAGCGCGGGATGATCGATCCCGAACATCGTGGAAAATACGCTCGCCGAGATACCGGACAGAAATGGAGCGAGTAGTACGTCATCGATAGCGCTGTTGTCGGCCGGAGAAAGTATGGTGTTCTTGCGTCCCTTGCGGCGGACAAAGGACAGCTCCCGGCCGTCGGAAAGTCGCAGACGTCCACCAATGCGCAGCTTGTCGGGGTCATGCAGGAATGCGTCCGTCGTGCGCTCGTCGACACCGTAGAGCAGTGCCTTCAAGGCGCGCAGTGCCGAACTCTTGCCGGCCTCATTCGGGCCAAAGATTACATGGAGCCCGTGGGTACCACGCGTGAAGTCGAGCTTCCGATCGGCAAACGGTCCGTATGCCGCAAGGTGCAGTTCGTTGATGCGCATGGGCTACCTCGTGGTCGTAAGACGCGCCAAGAGCAGCTCGCGGGCTTGCTCGACGACGAGCCGCAGGGTGTCCGGTGCGGTCGGGTCCAAAGGTTCGATCGATTCTTGGCTGACCAGCTCGACGGGCAGTTTTCCGCGCAGGTCGGTGAACTCCGCGATGAGTTCATCGATCAGGCTGTCCCCCGGTTCGATCTTCCCGATGGAACCGAGCAGTCCGTCCAGTACCTCGGCATCGGCGGCATCAGTACGGGCTGCCACCTCAGGATGAGTAGCCAGCACGAGCTTCTCGATCCAGAGCTGCTCACCACACTGATCGAGCGCCAACGCACGAATGTCCTGCTCGAGTTTCTCCGGATGGGCCATCAGGGCAGCGTGCGCTCCGGTGCGACCGTACAGTTCGAGACGAAGCGCCAACAGGCGACTGTCTGCCGCGTCAATCGCATCCTGCAGTGATCGGCCCACGCGATCCATCACGGCCTCGAGCGTTTCGGCGTCATCGAGGTCCACTCGACAACGGTTCCAGCGCAGCACGTCCACGCTCCGCTCCGCCACCGCCGTGACGTTTCCTTCGTCAATCGTCACCAGGGTGCATCCCTTCGGCCCCGATTCACGCACGTGGCGCCCCTGAATGTTGCCGGGGAAGACGACCCACGGATCACGACACACCTCCTCTCGGGTATGCACGTGGCCTAAAGCCCAATAGTCGTAGTGCTTGGAACGCAATCCGTCCAAGGTGCAGGGTGCATAGTGGGCGTGACCTTCGCGTCCGTTCAGACTCGTATGCAGCAGTCCAATGTTGAAACGGCCTTCCACTCGCGGCGGGTAGGACGCAGAAAGGTCCTCTGTGACGGCCTTATTGTCGAACCCTTGCCCGTGAATGGCCACGTCATATCTGTCGAGAAGCACCGTCTCAGCCCGAGTTGTCGCGAAACGCGTCACGTTGTCGGGAGTGCGCAGCGACTTGGTGAACTGGTTCGCCGCATCGTGGTTGCCTGTCACGATGAAGACACGAATGTCTTCCGTCTTGAGTCGGGCCATTTGCTGCGCGAAGAACAAGCCTGTGTTGTAGTCCTTCCAGTCGCCGTCGTACAGGTCTCCGGCAAGCAACACGAAGGCCACCCTTTCCTCGATGGCCAGGTCAACCAGATTCCGGAAGGCACGTCGGCTGGCCCCGCGAAGTTCGTCAACAGGGGCCTCACCATGGCGCTCCAGGCCGACCAGCGGGCTGTCAAGATGAATGTCGGCGGCGTGCAGGAAGGTGAACATCGAGGTTCTCCCCATGACTTGACCTGTTCCACTGTGTCAGTGGTGATCTGCGCTAATGGCAGCATATGATTCTACGGTGTGGGGTTGTTCGAAGGCCAGCGGGGAGCGTTGCTTGGCGCGTCTGACATCTGACCGGACTGTCAGACCCCCCAGCCAGGATTCCGTGTCAACGCGAATGCCTGCCGGCTTCCTTGTTCTCGTTACACGTCCAGCGACCAACCTCACCGCACTCAATCGCTGAGCGTCGGACTGTTCGCGACGGATGGTAGAGCACAGCGGGCACGTCTGGATACAGCTGGAGATGCCGAGCTATGAAACAGACGGGACGGTCATAGTGGCTTCCCTCGTTGCGCAGGCCAGGGAGATCGAGCGGGTTGCATATGGGGAAGGACAGGCCGTTGTCTGAGCACCGACTGGCACTGCAGTAGCCGAGTGTCACTCGCCGGAGCTACACTCTCCCCCATGCCCAAGGCCAAGAGTTCTGCCAAGCGTCCCGCGAGGAGCCCTGCCAAGGGTTCAGCCAGGCGGCCCGCCAAGGTCCAGCGGTGGATCGACGTGATCACCGCCCTCCCGCGCCGGCACTATGCCATCGACTTCAAGGTACTGGCGAAGGAAGTGCCAGCGTACAGCAAGCCGGGGAAGGAGAATGACGCGCTCATGCAGATGTTCGAGCGCGACAAGGCCGAGCTGCGAACCCTGGGCGTGCCGATAGAGACGCTCGAGGGTGAGGACGGTTCCCAGTCAACGTATCGGCTGACGTCACGGTCGTTTTATCTCCCCTTGCTGCAGGTCAGCAGAAAGGGAGCGCCGCCCAAGCCCCCGCACCGGCCGACTGGAGTTGGATACAACGCTATTCCCGTCCTCGCCTTCGAGCCCGACGAACTCGTGATGATTGCCCACGCGGCGGCGCGCGTGCAGCAGATGCAGCACCAACTGCTTGCCGATCACGCGGCTACCGCCGTTCGCAAGCTCGCGTTCGACGTCGCCGTTGGCGATGGCGGCATTCGCGAGCTCATGCTGAATCCGTTCCAGCCTCAGGACTCGGCCGTGCTCGATGCGCTGGATCGTGCCGTGCGGCGGCGCAAACGGGTGAAATTCAACTACCGCTCGATGGAGCGGGACGTGCAGGCTCGCCGGGACGTCGAGCCGTATGGTCTGGTCTTCCTGTCTGGCCTCTGGTACCTGGTCGCGCGGGACGTCGAGGCTGATGCACTGCGCCACTTTCGCGTAAGCCGAATCAGCGAACCAGTGGTGAACACCGCGAAGCCGCAGAGTGCCGACTTTGCCACGCCGACGGGCTTCGACCTCTGGTCTCACGCCGGGTCGAAACGGGCGTGGGAGCTTGGCGACGGCGATGCAAAGACCGTGGTCGTGCGTTTCGACCGCTCCACCGCCTACGCCGTCGCCGGCGCCGAACTGGGTGAGAGCGATCCGGACAACCCCGACTGCCGGCGTTTCGTCGTGCGGAGGCCCGATGCCTTCGTGCGATGGCTCCTCTCTTTCGGTGGTGCCGCCCATCCAGTGTCGCCCAAGCCGATCGTTCGCGCATTGCGCGAACTTGCCCGGCAGACAGCGGACCTTTACGAGGCCCAGTCATGAAGTCGCGCACTGTTGACGACGCTGCCTCGCAGTTGCGCCGCTTGCTCATCGCCATTCCCGCACTGGCCGATGATCAGCCACATCGCCTCGCCGATGTCGCTGCCATCGTGGGCGTGAGCCAGGAGATACTGGCTCAGGACCTCCGCACGCTGGTCACGCGCTTCGACGCCGAGCCCGGCGGGTTCATGGAGGGGGTGCGCTTGGCGTTTGGGAGTGACACCGTCCAGCTGGAATCGACGCTCTTCCGCCGGCCGATGGGACTCACGCCGGATGAGTTGGGCGCCCTCGAACTCGGGCTCGCCGCGCTCGAGCAGGAACTGCCTCCTCACGAAGCCACGGTCGCCACGCGGGCTCGACATCGCGTAACGAGCGCAGCCACCGGGCTCTCGGCCGAGTCGATGCGTCCACCGGTGCACGCCAGCAGAATGCTGGCCTCGGAGCATGATGCCGAGTGTCTCAGCCTGCTGCGCACCGCTATTGCGGCCCGAAGGAAGGCTGAGCTCGTGTATCGCTCGGGCAGCTCTCCGGATGGCAGCACCAGGAGTGTGCACCCGTACGGATTGGTGTTCGCGCGCGGCAACTGGTATCTCGTGGCGCACTGCGAGAAGTCAAAGAGCATCCGCATCTTTCGGCTCGACCGGATGATATCGGTGGTGGTGCTCGAGGAGCCGGCGGACATCCCGGACCACTTCGAGCTCGAAGCGACGCTTGTGGGCGGCCGTGCCCTGGTGAACAATGCGGAAGAAGTGTTGCGCGTGCGGTACAGCGCGCACATCGCCCGCTGGATCGCGGAGCATGGGAAGGTCAAGGAGCAGACCGATGGAAGCGTGATCGTTGAACACGCGCTGCTCGACGACGACTG
>OCZT010005804.1_pt1 | contig 12260 bp, 17 predicted proteins | sample 1539031 | NCBI WGS metagenome assembly OCZT01 (sample SAMEA3539308, study PRJEB22396) | soil metagenome | biome: tundra; feature: field; material: soil | place: USA | collected 2010-05 | depth 0.15 m
TCTTCTGTCACTATGGTATCCAATGCAAAGTTCTTGCTATTGTCAACAATCCACCCATACCAGTTATTAAAACTCCTATTCCTAAAATAAATTTCCAAATACCTTGAAAATAAACTATTCCCATCTTACTTTTAAGTTGCTCTTGAAGAATCTTTATTTCATCATCAAGATTTGAAAGTTTATCAGAAACCTTATCATGTGAAAGATGTAATGCTGACATTTCTTTTGTAATGTCTTTTATAGAAGAAGCTATATCATTTCTAAAATTTCCGGCGCTAGTTTCTGATGCTTTCGCAGATTCTATAAGTGCTCCTAAACGTTCCTGAAGTATAGCAATCCGTACAATGGGGGCATCATTTTCATTAAGGTTGATTGCCACTAGCATTCCTCAAGTAATTTCGAGCAATTTTTATCATATTACGCTTGTCATAGACAATATAACCCATTACTATATTAATATTAATTATAATTAATATTAAATCCGCTCTAGAAAATGTTGCTTTTATCTGAGTTTGAATAGGTAATAATGATATGATAACAAGTAATAACATAAGTGTTGTAATAATAACTGAGAATGTAGCTGATCGAATCTCTCGTTCAACAATCATACGTTGTAAAGTTATTTTTGGAGATTTATTTATAATTACTAAATCTTTTTTTGAGTCTTGAAGATATAAAATGCATAGCCAAAATGCTCTAATACTTCCAAGAGTCCATATTATAGTAATAACAATAAGAGTATAATCCACCTACCCTCCATAAAGATAGAAACTAGAACCAATGGCAAAGTTATTAGCTCCTGGAAATATTACTATTGTAGTAATAGCAGCAGTATTTCTCCACCATCCAGTTATTAAGTCGTGCTCAAGAAAGGTTGATCCATATGAGTAAGGAGACATTTCTCCAATAATACTTTTATGTTTATCAGTATCCGCCCAACCTGAAATTATTATATCTATAAGACTTTGACCCTCCGAAATTGTTCCTATAACACCTATTTGAATATACGAATCACTTACATAAGAGGCGCCAGATGCAAAAGAACCGCCTCCCCCATTGAAAATTTGTTGTATTCTAAGGGCATCATAATTTGTCCCATTATCACTATTAAAAGTTAAACAAACATAAGTGTCCGCAGTATCATTTCGAGCTATTACTAATAACTTTAAATTTTTAAAGTTTCCTGCAGGGCTAAAACTAATACTTCCAGCAGCAACAGATAAAACTTGTGATGAGATAAGTTGCCAAGAGTTATCATGTAAAAAATTTAAATTATCCCTAGCATTGGTATTATAAGAACTACTTGTAATAGTTGTATTATTAGTAGGTGTAAAAGGTGTTGTCCAAGTCATGGCATACCATACATTGTAATATTTGAAATACTATCTATACGTGAACTACCATCAAAAGAAACTTGAGTAATAGCAGGAGCAGCGTTTATCCAGCCACTAGAGTTAATATCAAGAAAATCAGTAATTGCAGTAGCGGCTATTCTTCTTGTTATTCTTGCAAGAAAAGATTTAAAATAAATAGTGCTACTATATTTTGAAATTATCATTTCAAAACTACTATACGTGTTTGCAGGTGCGGTACTTCCATTTATTGCACTTGTTAGATGTATAGTAGCATTAGCAGCCGCACCAGCAAATGAATAAGTTCCAGCACCATCTACCATAAATTCTTCATGATAATAATTAGAAATAGCGTTTGCAAGAATAATCAAACTATCAGCAGTTGCGACAATTGTACTTCTAAGCATTCCAACAAATTTTAGATGTGAATAAATCTGTGGAATACTGGAAAATACAATAGGATTGGTAGAATCTCCTGAAAGAATACTTATTTTAGTCCATATATTATTATAAATAGCATTTAAATCATCTCGAATATTAGTATTCCAAAATGCCGATGTTATTACAGTATTGGTTACAGCAGTTCCGGGAGTTGTCCAGGTCATGGTAGGCCGTACAAATCAAGATAACTACCGGCAACAAAATTACTTGCAGAATTAGTACCAATTTTAATACTTGTAATCGCGGCAGTATTTTGAAAATATCCAGTGTTTTGAAAATATAATAAATCTGTTGTAGCACTTGTATTAATTTTAGTCCCTACTACAGAAGTTATAACTTTATTTATAGAACTACTGCTATAATCCGGAATCAATATATATACCGGAGAAAAACTACTTGTGGGAGCAGTCCCTCCACATATATAAGCAGGATCAAATGATGCACTATTTAATAAACTACCATTAGTTAAACTTGCATCACCTTTCCACTGAATAAAACTAAAACTATAACTTGTTCCACCTACACCATTAAATTGAAGATAAATTAAGTCAGTTGTAGCAGCAAGAGAACTTCTCAATGCCCCAATAATCATTAAATGATTAAAACTTAAACTTCCTAAAGAACTAAAAACAATATTATTTTGACTACTGACAATAATCTCTTGAATTTTTACCCAAGAGTTATTATATAAGAAATTTAAATTATCTCTTGCATTTGTGTTCCAATATGTTGGAGATATAACATCTCCCACTATTGTGGTTGTCGGCGTTGTCCAAGCCATTAGAAAATCTCATCTTTATGAATTTCATTTTCTTTAATAAGATCATCTAAAGTTTCTGTAGAATCCCAATTGCGGTTTAGATGCACAGGACGACGTTCTAGAGTTGCAATTATTAAATCTAAATTCTTCGGAATCTTTACTTTACGCCATTTCCCATGTACTCGTGCATTAAAACAACTTGAGCACATAAAGAATAATTCTTTAAGCCAAACGATTTCAGCACCTTTACAATCGGGACACTCACATATAATCATTCCATGACAGATTCTCGCGTCTAATGCTTTTACACTAGAAATTTCTGTCATAGGTGGAATTATATGACTATATTTAGATGCTTTTAATTGTATTTGCTGTGCATATTCTTGTAGAGTATGGTTATTATGATATAACTCGCCAAATGTTATTTTCATGCGGCCTCTAATATATTATATTAAAATCCAAAGGTACCTACTCCCCAAAGCGCAGAATCCCAAATCGCGAAAGCGTTGCTCCAAACTTTTTCAGTTCCATATTGAGTAACAAAACTTTGACCCGATTTTTGAATCTGGTGATTTACGTATTCAATCCAAACATCTCCATTGAAAGCACTTTGAGGCTCATTAATAGATATTCTATCGGAAATTTCTCTGTTAAGTTGTTGAGAATAAACGGCAAGATCATTATTTATAATCGTAATACTAATAGTTGGCCTAGGATTTTGATAGATTGTAACTATCCCGTTAATTAAGTCCTGTGCAGAATTTACACTTATTTCTTGTCGAATACTATCATTAAAAGACTTAGTTCCAAACTTACTTTGACTTGCACTTGTATCTAAAGTTTGAGAAATTAAATTTGTACTGGTGATAGGAATAGTTTTTGCTCTAAATTGTAATCCTGTAATGACTGCTCCAGATGAATTAGCCGTTATATTTATCTGAATAACTTGTCCAGATTGTCTAAGCAAACCTAAAAAAGTAAGACCTCCAGAAACTAAAGTATAATCTGTGCTCAAAACCGGAATAAGTCCGTTATCAAATGGATCAGATGTTGAGGCATTTATTTGCACAGATTGATTAGGTGCAAGAGTAATAGTACCTCCATAAGTCCAAACAACAGAAACTGCCCCTGCTTTTACTCTTGTAACAACTGTTGTAGTTGCCGTATTTATAATATCTTTTAAGCCTGGATCATATTTATAAGGTCTAATTATAGCTGGCGGAGTTCCGGTATCAACAAAATTTCCATTTGAAACTGTACTTAAAGTATTGGTTAATCTTCTACTTCTTGAATGAAAAACTATTTTTCCATCACTGGAATCAAATAATTTTGCTCCTGGGCCTTCTGAATTTAGTAAATCAGTAGCGGCTTGAAAAGCATCTTGATTACTTAACCACCACCAGTCTAAAATAGTACTACCAGTATCTATATTAAATTGTCCACCTGAAAAACCTGCTGTCACTAATAAAACTTGTAAAGCAGCTCCCGTATCTATATTAGTATAAATATCTGTAGTTAAAGACTGTCCTTTTAATCTTGATAACATTCCCAAACTTGGGATTGTAACACTTTGATTTTCAGGGTTTGAATTTTGTTTTAAATCATCGACATAACCATAACCAAGATAATAATGATTTGCAATATCAGTTCCAGTTATGGTAGAATTTATTGCACTAATAGTGGTGAATGGCATTGTTTCAAATGCGCGACAAATATTAAATTTAACAGTATTACCGTTTACAATATAAGCATTTTGAATTTGAGAACTTGTAGATTTAATAGTATTAGAAATATCAAGACCAGTTATTACTGGATAAATTACCTGCCCAACTTGGGGAGATAAATCTATTTGCCTAGTATAAAATTGATAATATGCTTTAGAACCTATATTAGTTATAGGAGAAGCATTTAAATTATTTTGATCTGTAAATGTTCCTAACTGATAGAATATATATTGACTACCATTATACAAATCTAATGCAACATAATCTGTTGGAGAGGTCCACAAAATGTCATAAACGAGAAAATCTCCGGTTGTTATAGCATATGCAGTAGGGGCTACAATAGTTGGTCTTATAACCATTTGATTTCCCGCAACTGCAACAGTGTAATTTATAGAGATAAGCCAATCGTCTATCTTTACTCTTGCAAGATGTCCTGGGTGTAAATAACTATAAATAGGACTCCCGGTATTCTCAGGAGAAAACACTTTTGCTTGATTATCTAAATCAAAACTATGTTGTCCAGCCATTGGCGGAGATAAATCTTGTAACTGATCGTTTCCTCGTGATATACTAATTCCAGGAGTTCCTCTTACAAGAGCAGATACGTCCTCAGATGTATCAGTGTAAACTCCATTATCATTCCAATCAATTTGAGTAATAAAATAAGGATTCATATTCGTCCCGCTCTTTGAGCTGTGTTAATAGCGGAAACAACTTGTGATTGGAAGTCATTAAAGCCATAAATAGTAGAGCCAGCCATATTAACATTTATAGTTTGATTTCCCATTCCAGGATTATTTGAACTTCCGCCGGGAGTTAATGGCATAAAAGGAATAGTATTAAGTGTTACTCCTCCCAATCCTATTAAACCAGCGATAATTGGATTAGCTTTCAAGTATAAAATAATACTATCAATTGCGTTTACAATAGTATTATAAATATTGGCCCAACCCGTATAAGCATTAGTATTTATAGTATCCCAAGTCTTTGTTAAACTATCGGGAATGCCTTTAAACCATAAAATTATATTTCCAGCAATAGGTTTAATATTAGTATCAAACCATGCAGATACAGGTCCTAGAATAGTGTTTATATCAGATTGAACCTGTGCCCAATCATCGCTTAAAGTTTTAGGTATACCTTTAAACCATAATATTATATTATCAGGGATAGGTTTTATATTAGTGTCAAACCATAAGGATACTGGCCCTAAAACAGTATTAATATCATTTTGTATTTGTATCCATTGATTATTTATAGATTTTGGTACGCCTTTAAACCACAGGATTATATTATCGGGTATTGGTTTAATATTAGTATCAAACCATGTAGAGATTGGCCCCAATACGGTATTTATGTCAGTTTGTATTTGCACCCATTGATCATTTAATGTTTTAGGTATGCCCTTGAACCATGCTATAATATTATCTGGAATAGGCTTAATATTAGTATCAAACCACGTAGAAATAGGTTTTAATGTTGTATCAAGATCAGTTTGAATTTGTACCCATTGGTCATTTATAGATTTTGGAATACCTTTAAACCATAAAACTATGTTTCCCGATATAGGCTTGATATTAGTATCAAACCATAAAGAAATAGGCTTTAAAGTTGTATCAAGATCAGTTTGTATTTGTATCCACTGATCGTTAACACTTTTAGGTATTCCTTTAAACCAACCAATAATATTATCTGGAATAGGTTTCACATTAGTATCAAACCATGTAGATATTACCACCCAGGTTGTACGCTCGTCATTTTTAATTTGATCCCAATCCCCTAACAAATCCCCGGGAATACCTTTAAACCATAATATTATATTATCAGGGATAGGTTTAATGTTAGTGTCAAACCATAAAGATACTGGCCCTAAGACTGTATTTATATCTGCTTGAATCTGTAGCCAGTCATCATTTAATGTTTTAGGTATGCCTTTAAACCACAGGATTATATTTCCTGGAATTGGTTTAATATTAGTATCAAACCATAGACTGATAGGCCCTAAAACTGTGTTAATATCTGTTTGAATCTGAATCCAATCATCACTAAGAGTTTTAGGAATACCTTTGAACCATAAAATTATATTATCAGGAATAGGTTTTATATTAGTATCAAACCATAATTGAATAGGGCCTAAACTGGTATTTATATCTGATTGAATTTGTACCCAATCAGCATTTAATGTTGTGGGAATTCCTGCAAACCATGCAATAATACTAAGAGGTAAAGGCATTACGTTAGTATTAAGCCATGCAATAATATTCTGATTCCACCATTTAATTATGTCTTTATAAATAGTCTGCCAATCAGAGCGCAGGTTTAAATAGACTTGCTTGAAACGCATAATAATTTTAGAGGTAAATAGATTTATAACTCTCCATACTGCAGTTGTTTTCTTATAAGTATCTGATACATTTGCACCAGACGCATTTTGCATAACACCTTTTGTAGTAGCAGTATTTTGCACAGTACCTTTTGTAGTAGAAGAACTACCCGGTGTTAGCATACCAAAAAAACCTCTATTTGAGGTGTTTGCTGCTATACCTGATAAATCTCCTCTTGATATTTGATCTGCAAATGCTGATAATCTTCCTTGCGGAGTTGATACTCTTGTTTCAGATGCACCGCCATATTGATTTTCCATAGCAGTATTTAACTGAGTTAAGAAAGCATCAGAACGCATTCCACCACGAGAAATAACTTTCTGTAATCCCAATGCTTTTCTTTGATCCCCACCAGAAAGTAATTTTAATGCGGGAATGCCACCTGCCTCTAATGCCGAAACTTGTCCGCCAGTAACAAAACCTGTTTCATTCATCTGTGCAAGTGCTTTTGCCTGTGCAGCTACTTGATCTCCTGAATTACCTAGTGCTGCATTAGCATCAGATAATGCTTGCACAGTGGTAAGAGTTGTCTGTAAAGAATAACCATAGTTTAACATACTAGCACCGGCAGAATCAATAGCGGCATGTCCAAATGTAGCGTTTCCCGCTACTTGATCTAATGCTGTTAATGCCTGTGCACCACGATTTGCATCGCTGTATAATAAATCAAACGTTACTTTTATTTGTTGCTCAGCTAAAACCATCTTTCCTATAAAAAATGCTACGCCAGCGGCAAGACCTAAAATACCTGCTAATATAACTCTAGGACGCGCTCCTGATGAGGTGAGCATCATAGAATCACGAATACTGCCTCCACTACCCCCACCACCAAACAATCGAGATAGTAACCCGCCTTTTTTACTATTATTAGCCTTATCCTGTGCATCTAATAATTTTGAAGCAATTTTTAATCTAGCCTGAGTTTCTCTAATAAATTGCTGACGAGACTTTCCCTGTGAAATTGTTTCTATTTTTTGAGTAGCTTTAGTTGCCTGTTCACCACCAGATACAATAGATTTCTTTGCGTCATCCACCCCTTTTTGAAGTTGATTTCGAGCTTTAATTAAAATTTCTAAATCAAAATTAGTTGCCATTATAGTCCTTCATTACTCTAGGTAATGCTTCGAGCAACATATCAGCAGGCATATTTAAAATATCCTGATAACTACAGGATAGAAATTTCATAGCTCTTAGGATTCCTTCGTCTCGTTCGTCGAAGAAATTTTTTCTTTTAAATTTTCTATGCTCTGAATATGAGCATCTAATAGATCATTAATTTCCTGTGCAATTTCTGGATCAAGACGCCTAAATGTATCCTTAGATAGTCTTGCAGTTTTATTATTTGGACCTTTAATAGACCAATCAGTAATCCACATAAACAACTTGTCTATCTGAAACTTCTCAAAATCAATTCCAAGTTCTTTAATCTCAACATCATCAGCATCACTTTTTAAACCTGTAATGCCAGAACTTGCAAGTCTCTGAGTTTCACCATAGTTAAGTCTATCTTTAAACTCTATCCACTCACCATCAACTAATTCCACACGTTTGGTACTGGGTTCGACGAAATAGTTTCGTGCCATTTTATTTGCGGCCTTTCTTTTCCTGAAAATTCAATATTATTATTACTTAAATCTAAATATTCAACGTGCACAGGGACTACGTAAGATTTATCTCTAATAGTTACATCAAAGATAAAATCTACATAATTCTCAATTACAAAACAATCAAAAATCTTTTTTATTTTAGCTATACATAGAAAAGCATTTTCTGGTTTTGAATCCATTTGCCAGGTTGAAATCTTTGCAATAACATCATTTCCAAATTTTAAATCTCCATACTCACCCTTCATTACAATAGTGTTAATATCATTCATACAATCGTTAATACTCCCTCTCCCGTTCCTCCAAGAGTAAATTTACTAACACTAGTAATATTTACTTCTACACTAAGTTTTGCCCATATAGACCCCATATAAAAATGACTAGTATTTGTTCGGTCAGGATATAAAAGAATACCAGCAGCCCCAAATTGATTTAATCCTCCAATAAATGGGAATATAGAAAAATCAGTAGGATCAAAATTTCCCTCAATAGTACATTCCCACTTCTTCGGAAGCATTAAATATGTTTTCCAAGGATCACCAATAGCGTTAGATTCAATTAAATCTACGTCAGTATCAAATCTCCAGGTTTTAGCTTCTCCAATTAATGAATAACCTCCTGCGCCATTAGCAATATACACCATTCCTAAACGACCTGGTAAACTACTCATAATTCACCACTATTACTTATATGCGAGAGGACCATCTCCATCGCCATCCATTGTATAACGTTCTACAGCATCTAATGTAACTGTAACGTCAATCTTAGGCCAGCAATTCCCGTAATAATAGTGGGATGCAGATGTACTGTCTGGATAGAAATAAGCGGCCTTTACTGTAGTTCCTGTAGCAGCATCAAATGCACCTGTATCGGCATTATCTAAGTTTCCATCACAAGATAATGTCCATTTATTTAAGCCTAGAAGTTGCGTTACCCAAGTATCGCCAAACTTATTATTTTCATCCAGTGCTCGATCTACTGTAAGTTTCCAACTTCGAGCATTTAACACATTCACGGCAACAGCACCCGATCCCTGAAGGTAAAGCATACCGCCTCGGCCATGCAAACTAGTCATTTAAAACTCCTGTTTTTATTTTAACTTACTAATGAAAATTTAGAACTATTCTCTATAACATCCATAATTGTTTTTATGTTATTATCAAATGTAAACTCCTTCACTTTCTTTAATGCAACTCTTGCTTTAAATTCTCGTTCTTGATCGTGCGCAAGATAATATCTAAGCATAGATGCAAGTTCAATAGGATTTCCTCTTTCATATAACGGGATAGAATTTCCGAAAATATCTTCTATTTCTTTGCGATAATCTGAGACTTGAAATATTCCACAAGCTGCGACTTCAAAAACTCTTGGGTTACAAGATTCTGCATTTTCGTGCCACCTATGAATATTTAAAGCAATTTTTGTTTGATGATAAAGTTTAACTAATTCTGAATTATCAATACAAGGATATTTGAGATATTTACTTAAATGACTTGGTTCAGAAATTCCATTCCATAGACCGCCAAGTTGAAAATTTATCCCTGTAAAATCAACTTGTTCTAAAATACCTTGTCTATTATCAAACCCAGTTCCCACAAATAATACATCAATAGTTTTTTCTGATTGCACAGGAAAATGTACGGCAGGATTGTATGAATGTGGAAGATAACTTACATTATTACAGTAGATTTTAAACTCATCTATTGAAGTTCTTTCATTAATAAATGCAACATCGCAAAGTTTAGCAAAATCAAACTCATTATCATCATATGGAGATTCTGTAAACCATGTTGCAACTTTAATCCCCACCCGTTTTAATGCGACAACACCGTTAGGATGCAGTCCCATTCCAGAAACTATAAAAACCCATCGACAATCATTAACAACTGTTTTATACAGTAAACCTTCTGCTGCAAGAAGCATTACAGATTCTAAATCTATATCTTTATCTTCGGGTGTAATCGCTCTAGCACCTAAAGCCATAATTTTAATTCTATTATAAAGTTTATAATCTACTACCTCATGACCTTTATTTTCAAGTGCATTTTTTAAACCATTTGCGACATCAAAGATAGAAAATTCTGCGCTAGGCCAGCACAATAATAATTTCATATAAGATTTCTTTTCTTAGCCTCTATAATGATTTGAAAATCATTATGAGCATTTAAAATATACCTTATATTTTTCATATAATTCATCAAGGTCCCAATCGTAATAGTTAAAAGTTCTGCAATTTCTTTACGAGATTTTTCTAAATTTATGAGAGTTAATATTTCTAGTTCTTTTTTAGTTAGATAATTTCTCTCACCATATTTAACAGGAACTTTCATTTTTTATAATTTGCTTTATAAGATTTTAGTAAATTTATATCTATCATTTGTTTTCTATTATAACGTTGAATTTTTCGTGCACATAGAAAGCAATTTCCATCGTCATCAATATCTTCTAACTCAAATTCCCGATGACATTTTGCACAAAAAGCATACTCTATATTATTTTCTTGCATTTGCGCTTATGCAGAGCCCCTTATCACGTTCTTCTGGAGTAATAACTATATCTTTAAATCCAACTGATTTTAATAAATTCTCTAATGTATCATAAGACCAACCTGAATGATGTAGTTCCCCATCATGAGATTGTCCACCATAGATAACACTTAAAACATAAAACTTATCTTCTAAAGATGAGGTTTCCAAGTATTGTTTACAAGTAGCCTCAATATCAGGAACTCCCACTTTAATTATACCATCAGTCTTTAACACCCTATACATTTCCATAATTGTAGGGACTGCTTCTCGAAGTAGTTGATGCTCCAAAATGTGGTCAATCCGAATAAACTCAATACCTTCATTTGCGAAGGGTAAACATCTTATATTTGCTTGAACATCGCAGGCACTTGTTCTGTATAAATCTACTCCAATTTCTCCCTCAAATCTAACTGGCCCACAGCCTATATTTAAGGAAACCATTAGGATACCTTATCTTTTTTAAAGTAGTTATCTGTTACCACTCTTTGAATGGTGGCTCTAGAGACATTGTATATAACTGCAAGTTGTTTATGAGTATAGTCTCCAGATTCATAGTCTTTTATAATTAAACTAGCCGTTTCTTTACTTAAAATTAAATCTAACCCCAACATACTAGGATGTAACCCATCTGCAAACGATTTACGAATATTATCTCCATGAGATAGGTACTCTAAATTTGCTAAATGATTATCAGTTCTCCTATTATTTTTATGGTGAGTTTCGTACCCTTTGGGGCAAACCCCTAAAAAACATAGGATCACTAAAGTGTGGACTCTATAGAACTTACACTTTTTATTTCCTAAATATAGGTTTACATTTAAATACCCCCTCTGAGTAACTGTTTGATTAAGTATAATTTTTTCGTTTTTAACTATTCTACAAACTCGACCAATATTAGAGACTTGATAAGTATAAAAATACTTTCCAGGAATTTCAACCCATATTTCAGTAACCATTAAAAATTCCTAATTTATATAATTCACAGTCTTATACACAGATACGTTAATATCAAATTCTACAACATTACACATAACATCCCCAAATTGCCTAATATCAATTCGTGATATCCACACAATAATACTAAAAGGTGTTACACCTTCTATATCTAATCCAAAACTTCTATTTGAATTTAATTGATCCATCACGTTCTCAGCTACAAGTAAAAAATCATTTTCACTTCCTGTGGAATTACTTGTAATATCTTTGAAGCCATTTATTCCAACAGCTTTGTATAAATACAAGTATCCAATACCATTTAAAGTATCAGCAGTTTCATCACCGCCACCGGTAATATTTTGTAATGTTACCGTAAATCCACGCATTTCTTTTGTGCCGAGAACCATACTTGCAAATCTAGAAAGATAATCATTCCATTTTGCAGTATATCTTTGTCTGTTGTAGACTTGACCTGTATTTGAGACTGCTTGAATCTGAGTAACTATTGCATTTGCAATATCGAGATAGACT
>OCZT010005805.1_pt1 | contig 12260 bp, 10 predicted proteins | sample 1539031 | NCBI WGS metagenome assembly OCZT01 (sample SAMEA3539308, study PRJEB22396) | soil metagenome | biome: tundra; feature: field; material: soil | place: USA | collected 2010-05 | depth 0.15 m
GCACGAATTCCTGCTCGCTCATCCAGCGGTGATGTACCGCATGCTGCTCGAACAGACGCGGCGGCTTCGGACCACCACCCGGGCTCGCGGCTGACTTCGGTGGCGACGAACGCGCCCAATCTCGAGGGCGACGGGCGACCGTTCCCACCCGGCGAGTACCCGCTCGTCGTGGTCGGCAGCGGCCCGGGCGGCCTGCAGGTGAGCTACGCGCTGCGCCGTCTCGGCGTGGACCACGCGGTCATCTCGGCCGATCCCGCGGCCGGCGGGATGTTCCGACGTTTCCCGTTCTTCCAGCGGCTGCTCAGTTGGACCAAACCGTACGCTCCGGTCGATCGGGGCACCCGGGCCTACGAGAGGTACGACTGGAACAGCCTGCTCGCCGAAGAACCCGAGAACCGCGCCGTCATGACGGGCCTGATGGACGGCACCTCCTACTTTCCCTCCCGAGCCGAGATGGAGCTAAACCTGTCCACCTTCGCGGCGCAGGCGGACATTCAGGTTCGCTACGACTGCCGCTGGGAATCGACCAGGCGCGAGACCACCGCCGACGGAGACAGGTTCGTTCTCGAGACCTCCGACGGGGAGTACCGCTGCCGCGTGGCCGTCTTCGCCGTCGGCGTTGCCGAACCATATACGCCGCCGACCCCAGGCCTCGAGAGCGTGCCGCACTATGCCGACACGCGTCCGGCCGAAACCTACGCCGGCAAGCGAATCTTCATCGTCGGCAAGCAGAACTCCGGTTTCGAGCTGGCCAGCGGCTTGTTGCCGTGGGCGAAGGCCATCGTCCTCGCGTCACCGAGTCCGGCAAAGCTCTCCGTCGTCACCCGGTCGCTCGTCGGTATCCGGGCGCGTTATCTGCAGCCCTACGAGGACCACGTGCTGGCGGGAGGCGTAGCCGTCCTGGAGGCTTCGATCGAGGGCATCGAGCCGACCGGTGAAGGCGGAACGCTGAGGGTTACCGTAAGGCCGTCGGCCGGCGGAGATGCCGTGACGCTCGAGGTGGACGAGGCCATCGCCGCCACCGGCTTTGTCGCTCCACTGCGCGACCTGCCGGCGCTCGGGGTTGCCACCTTCGGCCACAGCCGGCTCCCGGCCCAAACACCGTTCTGGGAGAGCGCCACGCTGCCCGGTATCTATTTCGCCGGAACGATCAGCCAGGGCGCCACGGGAATCAAGAAGCACGGCCTTCCGTCGAATTCCGGGGCTGTCCATGGGGCCCGCTACAACGCCCGGCTGCTGGCCGGTCACCTGGGCGAGAAGCACTTCGGCGTGCCGCGTTCCCGGCGGGAGCTGACCGAGGCGGAAGTCTTGCCGTTCCTCATCGATGAGATATGCCGGGCCCCGGAGCTGTGGCACCAGCGGGCCTACCTGGCCCGTATCGTCAGCCTCGATCCCGACCACGGCATCGCCGACGACGGGTTCGTTCCACTCGCCCATTTCCTCGATGCCGGTGGTCCCGATGCGCTGGCAGCCACCATCGAGGCCGACACCGAGGGCGGGGTCTACCCTGTCATCTACGTCCGCCGCTCGGGTCGAATCGAGGAGCGCGCCCTGCCCGGCCACCCTCTCCACGACTTCGGGACGGGCGAGCATCGTCGAGCGCTGGCCGCCCTCCTCGCCGAAGTTGGCGTCGCCGCGGCCGGGGAGCCGTGACGGAGGCTCGAAACGTGCACTTGAAACGCGCCATTGTTGCGGTGGCCGTCTGCGCGGTCTTGGTGACTGCCTGCGAAAAGGGTTTGGCGTCGGACTCCGCCGGAGCTCCGTCCGCCGGCTCCACGTTCGGCGATCCGTGCTCTTTGCTCACCATGGCTGAGGTCGGCTCGGCTATCGCCTTCACGGTCAACTCACAGACCGTCGGCGATAACGGGCGAACCTGCACCTGGACGTACGCCGACCCGAACAACATGGTCGCGTTCAATACCGCCAGGCTGACTCTCATCGACCAAGCCACGTTCCGGGCCATGCAGGTCGCTGCGGACAGCGGCATCGTCACGCCGGTCGCCAGTCTCGGCGACGAGGCCTTCTCGGTTACGGGCAACCAGGGCGCGAGCCTCTCGGTCGAAAAGGGCAGGAGCGCTTTCACCGTTTCGGTGTCGGGCAGTGCCTACACGACGGCTCAATCGGAAGCCGATGAGGTGACGCTGGCCCGCTACGTCCTTGCCTATAGGCCATCGGCGTAGACTCGGTACAGCCTGTTCAACGCGCAAAACGGTACCGAGACGCCAATGGACGATTCCCTCCGAGAAGCCCTCATGCGGGGCGGTCTGATAGACATCACCACCACTGGACGCAAGAGCGGCGAGCCGCGCCGCATCGAGATTGCGTTCCATTCGATCGGCGGCTGCATCTACATCAGCGGCATGCCGAACGCCCAAAGAAGGCGGAGTTGGCTCGCCAACCTGGAAGCAAACCCGCACTTCACGTTCCATCTGAAGCGCGGGGTGATCGCCGACCTCCCCGCTACGGCCCGAGTGGTAGCGGAAGAAGGGGAGCGGCGGGCGATCCTGGTGCACGTCGCTCGCGCCTGGAATCGCACCGACCTCGAGACGATGGTGGCCTACAGCCCGCTGATCGAAGTCTCGATCGAGGATCGCAGCGACAAGCGCCAACCAGGTGGTTCCACACTCAAGTTTGAGGAGCAATGATGGAATCCAAGCGAACCGGGGACGTCAACCAAGAAGCGGACCAGCCCATTGCCTGGCGAGCTGCGCCAGAGGACGTAGAGGTCCGGTCGGGCGGGCAGCCGATCGGGACGCTGTTCGACCTCCTCGGATCCCATGAAGAGGACATCTTTCACGGCATCGTGGTGAAGCTCCGGGCGGGCTCGCGCCGCGTCTTCGTGCCGGCCGACGATGTCGTCTCGATCACGGCTGGCCACGTCGATGTCTCCCTCACGGCGGCCGAGCTCATAGCGCTGCCGGAGCACACCGAAGAGCGCCAGTTCCAGCTGGGCATCGTCGGGAGCTTCCGCAAGCACGTGGGCTGGGTGAAGGAAAAGGATCGCTGAGCCGACTTTGCCCGCCAGGAGGCCCCGAGAATGTGCCGATCGATCCAGCCGCTCCACAACTACGAGCCACCGACCACGCCCGACGAGGTGAACGCGGCGGCGCGGCAATACGTCCGCAAGATCAGCGGCATGACGCGACCGGCTCGGGTCAACGAGGCGGCCTTCGATAGCGCCGTCGCAGCAGTCGCAGCCGCGACAGAAGCCTTGCTGGAGGCCCTCGTGGCGACGAGCCCGCCGCACGACCGAGCGCTTGAACGCGAACGTGCCCGCGCCAGATGGGAGCCGCGCCGAGCGTCTGCCTGAGGACCGCAGCCCGCTCACGCATAAGGCCCACGCGCCCATGGCTCGCAAGGCCCGTCCATAGACGGCTGGATTGGGCCGTATCTGGCGCCAAGTCGAGCGGCTACGGTCGAGATCGCCAACCAAGGCGCATTGCCGTCGCCGGGACAACGTACGCGACGGCTTTTCGATGGGAGACCGGGGCATGGCTATTCGTCTTCCGGCTCGAGCGAGGGTATCGGCGGTTCTGACAGTTGCGGCCGCGGTCTCGCTCGCCGTCGGAGTGGCCGCTTCTGGGGTCACCGTGCCCACGGCTTCGGCCGCGTCTGCGATGAGGGTTGCGGCCATTGCCGACTCCTACGTCGACTCGACGGCCGCGACCACCAACTTCGGCACTTCGGCGCAACTCCGCATCGACGGATCTCCGCTGGTGCGGGCCCACCTCCAGTTCGACCTGCGATCGCTCGGCGGTAGCGTCACCAGCGCCACGCTCCAGCTCTTCGCGAACTCGGCTTCGACCATGGGCTATGACGTGGTATCGACAGACGGCACGCCATGGACCGAAACGGGGCTCACGTTCTCGAACGAGCCCGGCGTCGCCGCCACGCCCGTCGGGTCCGTCGGCCCGTTCGCTGCCCGCACGACGACCAGCGTCGATGTGACCTCGGCCGTGAACGCGGGCACGCTTGCCGACTTCGCGATCGTGGATCGCAATGCCACCGCAATCAGCTTCGACAGTCGCGAAGCGGCCAATCCGCCGGTACTGCTCGTGACGCTCGGAAGCGTCGAGGTTGGGGCCGCAGCAGACTCTTCCGTCGACTCGACCGCGCCCACGACCAACTTCGGAACGTCCACCCAGGTCCGGATCGATGGCTCGCCTGTCGTTGGCGGCTACATGCGCTTCGATCTGACGTCTGTGAGCGGGAGCATTGCCGCGGCGAAGCTCCAGATCTACGACAACTCATCATCGACCGCTGGCTATGACGTCGCCACCACGAATGGGGCGAGCTGGACCGAGGCCGGTGTCACGTTCTCGAACGCGCCCGGAATCGGTGCGGTGGTGGGCACCTCGGGCCATGTCACGGCGGCCGGAACGACCAGCGTCGACGTCACTTCGGCGGTCCAGCCGGGCAGGGTCGTCGACTTCGCACTCATAGCGCGCAGCGCCACGGCGATCAGCCTGGCCAGCCGCGAGTCGGCACATCCGCCGATGCTGATTCTGACCATGGGCAGCGGCTCGCCGACCCAGACACCGACCGGAACGGCCACGGCCACGCCGACTCCGACGACAACGCCGACCGGGACTCCCACGCCACAGCCCACGCCTACTCAGCCGCCCGCCGGCGGTGATCCGGTCCTGATCGGAGCGGGCGACATCTGCATCACGTCCAGCATCGGTAACGCGCAGGCTACGGCCGCGCTGCTGGCCGCCAACCCGAGTGCCGTCATCTTCACAGCCGGCGACAACTCCAACGAGACCGGTACCGCGACCCAGTACGCCGACTGCGTCGCGAAGACTTGGGGCGTCTACAAGAACCGCACCCATGCCGTGTCGGGCAACCACGACTACATGACGGCGGGCGCCGCACCTTACTACGCGTTCTACGGCGCGGCCGCCGGTCCGGCCGGGAAGGGCTACTACAGCTACAACCTGGCCAACAACTGGCACGTGATCGCGCTCAATTCGCAGTGCAGCGAGGTCGGTGGCTGCGGCGTGGGCTCGCCGCAGGAAGCGTTCCTCAAGAGCGACCTGGCAGCCAACGCGGGCAAGCACATCATCGCCATCTGGCACATCCCGTCCTTCAGTTCGGGCGGCGCACACGGTAACAACACCGCCTACCGGGCCTGGTGGGACGACCTCTACGCGGCCCACGCCGACCTGGTGCTCGACGGCCACGACCACAACTACGAGCGCTTCGCTCTCGAGTCACCGGCCGCTGTCGCGGACGCCAACGGCATCCGCGAGTTCGTGGTCGGCACCGGCGGGGCGGGTCAGCGGGCCCTCGGCACGATCCGTGCCAACTCTCAGGTGCGCAACGTGGGCACCTTCGGGGTTCTCAAGCTGACGCTCCACGCACACAGCTACGACTGGCAGTTCGTTCCGGTCGCCGGCGGCGCATTCACCGACTCGGGGACGCAGGCCACGCACGCCTGATCGACCTTCGCCACTCAGCAAGAGCCGCCTCTGGGACGCCGGAGGCGGCTCTCTTCAGGTAATGGCCTGGGATTGCCCGATACGTGCCCGGTAACCATCCTGGATGATGAATATGCAAAAGGTCGCCGTCTGTACTAGGGTGCACAGCATCTTGGCACCGTTAGCAGACTGCGCCTTGCCCACATCAGGATGGAGGAATCGGCGCCTCATGGCGTATTGCTGTTGGGTTCCTATCGGCACTACAGGAAGGGAGTGGAGATGAAGCGTTTAGCGTCTTTGCTGGCAGTGGCAGCCCTCGTTGCCGCGGCTTGCAGCACGACCTCGAGTTCTCAGACTCCGGGCGGTTCCGCGTCGGCGGCGGCCGGTGGCTCGCTCGTCGTCGGTCTGGATGGCGACATGGTGTTCGCCGATCCGTCGCTTGTGAGCGACGGCAACTCTCTCTATGTTGAGGCCCAGGTCGTGCAGGGACTGGTCGGACTCCAGCCCGGCACGATCAGCACGATCATCCCGGTCCTGGCATCGGCCCTGCCCACGGTCAGCACCGACGGCAAGACGTACACGTTCAAGCTGCGGACGGGCGTGAAGTTCCATGACGGAACCGCGTTCAACGCGACGGCCGTGAAGTTCAACTACGACCGCTGGCAGGCATACACGAAGGGCGACCTTCAGGACAACGCCTACTACTACGGCGCGGTCTTCGGCGGTTTCGGCACTGACTCGAACATTGCGTCCGTCACTGCCGACGATGCCGCCAACACCGTCGTCTTCGTTCTCAAGAACCCGCAGTCGAACTTCTTGCTTGCCACGACCCTTCAGGTCTTCGGCATCCAGAGCCCGACCGCGCTCCAGAAGGACAAGGCCGACACGACGCCGCTCAAGGACAACAAGTACGCCCAGGGTTCGGGCGAGTCCATGATCGGTACGGGCCCATTCATGTTCAAGGATTGGGTCGTGGGTGACCACATCACGCTGGTCAAGAACCCCAGCTACTGGGACGCTCCGAACGCGGCCAAGCTCAACCAGATCACCTTCAAGTCCAATCTGGGTGACTCCACTGCGAAGCTGCAGGCGCTGCAGAGCGGTGGCATCGATCTTGCCGAGACGATCTCCCCTTCGGACGTCGCCACGGCCAAGAGCTCGGGCCTGACGATCCTCGATCGTGGCCAGTCCTGCAACCTGGGTTACCTCGGACTCAACCAGAGCGTCGCTGGCGCTCCGAGCATTTACGCAGACAAGAATGTCCGGCTTGCTGTGGCCTACGCGCTGAACAAGTCGCAGTACATCACCTCGCTGTATGCGGGCCAGGGCAAGGTCGCCGATAGCTGGATGCCGCCGGCCATCGCCGGCTACAAGGCTGAGGCGATCCCGACCTACGACGTCACCAAGGCCAAGGCTGCTCTCACCGCGGCCAATCTGACGGCTGCTCAGACGACCGTCGACCTCTACTATCCCTCCGGCGTCGTTCGCCCTTACATGCCGGATCCCAAGACCGAGGCCCAGGCAATCGCTGCGGACCTCCAGGCAGTCGGTTTCACGGTCAACCTGAAGACCGAGGACTGGCACGGTGGGTATGTCAAGGACGCCACGAACGGCAACCTGCCGATGTTCCTCTTCGGCTGGACATGCGACTGGGCCGGTGCCGACAACTTCCTCTACACCGCATTCTTCGGCTACCAGGGCGCCAAGCCGAACCCGCAGTTCGGCTGGAAGAACGACCAGGCGAACCAGCTGATGCTTCAGGCGCTTCAGGCGCCGACCCTCGACGCGGCCAATCCGCTCTGGGGCCAGGTCCAGGATCTGCTGGCCACCGACATGCCTACCGTTCCGATAGTCAACTCGACCCCTCCGGGGGCGTACAGCTCGAAGGTCCACGGCTTCGTGGGATCGGGCAACGCAATCGAGTACTTCAACACCGTCTCCGTTTCGTAGGACAACCGCCCCGGTAGCGGGGTTGTAACATCCAGGCGATCAATCCCCCGGGGTCGCAAGATCCCGGGGGGCCTGTACTTCGAGGGAATCACTCGACCCGTGCTTCGGTTTATCGTCCGCAGAGTCCTGGGAGCTATCCCGGTTCTCTTCGGTCTGTCTGTGATCCTTTTCATGTTCCTTCGGCTGCTCCCGGGAAGCCCGGCCGAGGCGATCCTCGGGCAGCACGCGACGCCGCAGCTGGTGGCGCAGATCAACGCGACCCAGGGCTTCGACAAACCGCTGTACGTCCAGTACCTGAGCTACCTCGGCCGGCTGCTCCAGGGCGACTTCGGTTCGAGCGTCCTCGACGGGCGAAGCGTGGCGGACACGTTCCTGGTCCGCTTTCCCGGGACCATTGAACTCACCATAGGCGCGCTCATCTTTGCCGTCGGCCTGGGCATTCCGCTCGGCCGGCTCGCCGCTCGCCACCCGAACAGCTGGAAAGACGGCATCGTGACCGTCATCTCCCTGTTCGGCATTTCGATCCCGATCTTCGTTCTCGGCTACACCCTCAGCTTCATCTTCGGGGTCCAGCTCCATTGGCTGCCTACCCTGGGCCAGAACAACCCCAGGCTGAACGTAGATCCGGTCACCCATTTCGCCGTCATCGATGCGATCCTGACCGGTGTGCCCGGCAACGTGGCCGATGCGCTGTCGCATTTGATCCTGCCGTCCATCGCCCTCGGGTCGATCCCACTCGCGGTCGTCACCAGGATTACCCGGGCATCGGTGATCGACGTGAGCAACGAGGATTACGTCCGCACGGCGCGGGCCAAAGGCCTGACGGAGCGGCGCGTCGACAACCGCCACATCATGCGCAATGCCTGGCTGCCGGTCACGACCGTGATCGGGCTGCAGGTCGGCAGCCTACTGGCCGGTGCGGTCCTGACCGAAACGGTATTCGGCTGGAATGGCGTCGGGTCGTGGGTCGTGAGCTCCATCCAGAACCACGACTACATCGTGGTCCAGTCGCTGATCCTCATCTTCGCCACGATCTTCCTGACGGTGAACCTGATCGTCGACCTGGGTTACGCGTTCCTCAACCCGCGGATCAGGTACGGCTGATATGACCAGTCAGTCCGGTTCCATAGTGATTGCCGCCGCTCCGCGCGCCAGCCGTGGCCTATGGCACGACGCCTTGCGCCGCCTCAGGCGCAACAAGCCTGCCCTGGTGGGCCTGGCCTTCATCTCGGTCTTCGTTCTCGGGGCCGTGCTGGCGCCCTTTATTGCGCCGTACGGTCCCACCGTCGGTACGCTGGCCAACGGACAGCAAGGGCCCAGCGCCGCACACATCATGGGCACCGACTTGCTCGGCCGAGACGAGTTCAGCCGGATCCTCTACGGCGCCCAGATCAGCCTCACGGTCGGCGTCGTCGCCGTCTTCTTCGGGCTCGTCGGCGGGACGCTCATCGGAGCCATCGCCGGTGGCGCCGGCGGCGTCCTGGACTCGGTGCTCATGCGCTTCACCGACGTTCTGCTGGCAGTGCCCGGGATCCTTCTGGCGATCGGCATCGTCGCCTGGCTCGGACACGGCGAGCTTCAGATCATGCTCGCGGTGGGAGTGTCGTACGCGCCCATCTTCGCCCGCCTTCTGCGCGGCAGCCTCCTCGCCCTCAGGGAGGCCGATTACGTGACCGCCGCGCGATCGATGGGCGCCTCCCCGACTCGAATTCTCGTTCGGCATATGCTGCCCAACGCCCTGACGCCCCTGATCGTCCAGGCCACACTCGCGGCCGCGACGGCGATCATCGACGTTGCCGGGCTCGGGTTCCTAGGCCTCGGGCCGGGTGATCCGCGTGTTGCGGAGTGGGGCGAGATGCTGACCGACTCGGCCCGATTCCTGCAGTCGGCGCCATACCTGATCTTCTTCCCGGGCGCCGCGATCGTCATCAGCGCCGTCGGGTTCAACCTTCTGGGCGACGGCTTGCGCGAGGCTCTCGACCCTCGCTTGAAGAGGTAGGGAATGGCCTTGCTTTCGGTGCGCGACCTGGTCGTGCGATTTCGGACCCACGATGGCACTGTCTTTGCCGTGAACGGCGTCTCGTTCGACCTCGACGAAGGCGAGACGCTCGGTCTGGTGGGGGAGTCCGGCTGCGGAAAGAGCGTCACGAATTTGGCCGTCATGCGGCTGCTGCCGAGTCCGGCCGGGCGCATCGAAGGCGGAAAGGTCGTGTTCGAGGAGCAGGATCTGATCGCGCTCGACGAGTCCGAGATGCGCGAGCTCCGGGGCAAGGAGATCGCGATGATCTTCCAGGACCCGATGACAAGCCTGAATCCGGTGCTGACCGTCGAGGAGCAGATGGTCGAGACGATCCAGGCTCACCGCAGGGCCACCGACAAGGAGGCCCGAGCCCGAGCGGTCGAACTGCTGGCCATGGTCGGCATTCCGCAACCGGAACAACGCCTGCGCAACTTCCCCCACCAGTTCAGCGGCGGAATGCGCCAGCGCGTGATGATCGCGATGGCCCTGGCCCTCGCACCCAAGCTGCTCATCGCCGATGAGCCGACGACCGCTCTCGACGTCACCATCCAGGCCCAAGTTCTGGAGCTCCTGAGCCGCCTGGCTGCGGACCATGGCACGGCCGTGATCCTCATCACCCACGACCTCGGAGTCGTGGCCGGGATGACCCGTCGCACCAACGTCATGTATGCGGGCTTCGTCGTCGAGAGTGCCACCACGGCCGGACTATTTGCCGAGCCGGCTCATCCGTACACGGTGGGCCTGCTGCACTCGATGCCGCGCCTGGACGCGCAGCCCGGCGAGCCGCTGATCCCGATCGAGGGGACTCCGCCGGATCTTCGGTTCGCGCCCGTAGGCTGCCCCTTTGCGCCGCGATGCGCGTGGCGCCTTCCACGTTGCTGGCAGGAAATGCCTTCGCTCGATCCGATCCACGAGACGCTCCATATCCAACTGACCGGACCCGAAGCCACGCACCGCTCCGCCTGCTGGAACCGGCCGACACCGGAAGAGGCGGCTGCCGGGCGGCCGCTGCGGGCCGAATTCGTAGCGGCACCCCCGCCCGCTGCGCCGATCGAGGCCAAACGATGACCCTGCCCATCGTGCCTGCAGCGGTTGAGTCCACTCCCGCGCGGCCCCTCCTCCAGGTCGAGGGGCTCAAGATGTACTTCGCCATCACGAGCGGGATGCTGCTCAGCCGTCATGTCGGGGACGTGCGCGCCGTCGACGGCGTCGACCTCTCGATCCAGAAGGGCGAAACCGTCGGACTCGTTGGGGAGTCCGGGTGCGGCAAGAGCACCGTCGGTCGCACGATCCTGCGCCTCTACCGGCCCACTGCCGGGCGGATCGTCTTCGACGGCCAGGACATCAGCGCGGCTGAGGGCGAGACCCTGAGAGCGGTGCGGCGCCGGATGCAGATGATCTTCCAGGATCCGTACGCCAGCCTGAACCCTCGCATGACCGCGGCCGGAATCGTGTCGGAGCCAATGGAGATCCACAAAGTCGGCTCTGGACGAGAGCGCCGCGAACGGGTTCGCGACCTGTTGGCGACGGTCGGTCTCGACCCCGACTACGGCGACCGCTACCCCCACGAGTTCAGCGGCGGGCAGCGTCAGCGCATCGGAGTTGCGAGAGCCCTCGCGCTGAACCCCGACCTGATCGTTGCCGACGAGCCGATCAGCGCCCTCGACGTGTCCATCCAGGCCCAGGTCATCAATCTCCTGGAGCGGCTCCAGGGCGAATTCGGGCTGACGTATCTGTTCATCGCCCACGACCTCTCGGTCGTCCGGCATATCAGCGACCGGATCGCCGTGATGTACCTCGGGACGATTGTCGAGGTGGCCGGATCGCGCGACCTCTACGAGCGACCGCTGCATCCCTATTCCGTCGCTTTGCTCTCGGCGGTGCCGATCCCCGATCCCGCGGTGGAGGGTCGCCGTCGCCGGATCATCCTGACCGGCGACGTTCCCAGCCCGTCGAACCCGCCGTCGGGCTGCCGCTTCCATACTCGGTGCTGGCTCCGCGAACGATTGGGCAACCCCGAGCGCTGCGTCGCGGAAGAGCCCGCCCTGAGAGAAATGTCCAGCCATCACCAGGTCGCCTGCCACTTCGCGGAAGAGGTCGATGGGACGGCCGAACAGGTTCAGATCACCGGTCGATCGGGGCGCGGTGTCGGCGGGGCTCCCGGCGCAGTGGAGAGCGCGCCGCCTCGCAGCTACCGTCCTCCGGAGCCCGCTAGGCAGGACGTGGAGCCCTAGTTCGGCCCGGATTCGTCCGCCTGGTCGATACTGCGGCTGAGACGAGCGTCTCTCCTTCGCCCTCGCTGGGCATTTGGCGCCTCGCCCGACTCGGACCGCACCGGTTCGAGGAGGTCCCCTTGACTCCTGCCACCACGCCGCATGCCGGTCATATCTTCGCCAGGGTCGCCGCAATTGGGATTGTCGTGGCAGTTCTGGCTGCCTGTTCCAACGCGGCGCCCACGCTCGGCCCGACCCAGAGTCCGTCCCAGCAAGCCTCCGTTTTGGGTGCAACTTTTGCGCCGACGGCGGCCACGACCGAGTCGACTGTGGGCCCGTCGCCGACCGGCTCGGCCACCGAGAGCCCATCGAGCCTGTCCGGACCGGCGTCGTCGCCCAAGCCGCAGGTGGCCCACAGTCCCGCCCCCGGCAGCTCCAACTTGGCCCCGAGGGCGTCGGCCAGCCCATCGTTGAGCGGTCCGGTGCCGCCACAGCCCAGGCCGGGTGTGACCGTATCGATCGTGGCGGCGGGCGATATCGCCTGCGATCCGGTCCAGAACGTCGGCACGCCCAAGGATTGCGACCAGGCGGCCACCGCGGACCTGATCGGCCAGCTGAACCCGACCGCGGTGCTGACTCTGGGCGACAACCAGTATC
>OCZT010005806.1_pt1 | contig 12259 bp, 13 predicted proteins | sample 1539031 | NCBI WGS metagenome assembly OCZT01 (sample SAMEA3539308, study PRJEB22396) | soil metagenome | biome: tundra; feature: field; material: soil | place: USA | collected 2010-05 | depth 0.15 m
GTGGGTTTGAATTCTTGGCCCGACGAAATAACCAACTCAGTCGCTGGCTCCGCTCTCTTGTGATTACCCACACCCCCGACTGGCGCCGAATTGGAACTTGAAAGCCGCGACCGGCGCGGAGTCCGGCTGAGCGACGCTCAGCGACCCGACTGCAAAAAGTGCGAATATCACGACGATTAGATAATTTGGAGAGAAACGAGTTGTCATGAGGAAGAGGTCGCAAGTGCTAGAATGGAGTCGTTTGAACTAAGCGCGCGGAACGCTGATGGCCTTCACGATCCGAAGCCCACAACTTGGTTAGTTGACGCCGCTGTGGTCGAGCTACTCGCCGATTGTTGAACGAGGTACGCGGCAGCGGCGGAAAATTGCGAAGCCGAGCGCGGCAGCGCCGAATAGCACGGCGTAGGTCAAGGGCTCTTTTTCAGTTCGTTCGCGCGGGCTCCGCGGAGATGCTGGCACATCTGCACTGCCGCGTTCCGCCGCGTTTGCCAGCCTTGGATCAATGAAGTGGGCACGGCGCTTTAGCTCGTAGGGCAAGACCCCATAGGATCCGCGCAAATTTTCGCCCATATTTCCGCGTCGACGACGTTTCGTCATCATCAAAAGAAAATAATAAAATGAAAACAAGCACTCAAGACAAAGCAGAAGGCACCGCCAAAAAAATCGCAGGCAGCGTCAAGGAAGCCACCGGCAAGGCAGTCGGAAACCCCCGAGTGCAAGCCGCGGGTAACGCGGAAAAGGTCGAAGGTAAGATCCAGAAAAAGGTCGGAAAAATCGAGAAAGTGCTCGGAAACTAAGCCGATCCCATTCCATGAAAACATCCCTCCAATTATCGAAACTTACATCGCTTCTCGCATTGAGCGGCGCCCTCGCGCTTGGCGGCCTGACCGGTGGCTGCGCCAAGACAACCACGAGCGATAGCACCGGTGAATACGTGGATGATACCGCCATCACCACCAAGGTGAAAGGCGCCCTGCTGGGCGACAACGCGGTGAAGTCATTCGAGATCAAAGTCGAGACGGTCAAGGGAGTCGTTCAGCTCAGCGGCTCTGTGGACACTTCGGATCAGAAGTCCGCAGCAGGGAAAGATGCTTCGGCCGTTCCCGGTGTGAAGGACGTCAAGAACGACCTCATCGTCAAGTAGCCCGATCGACCGATCCGCCGGGGATTATTTCTCGGTGCCGGGTAACACGCCATCGCCCTCCAGCGGCGTACAACGACATCCAGCCCTGGCACTATCACAAGCTCGTGGACGTATTCGGGGGAGGGCAGGGCCTTGATGTCCGCAAGAAAGGGGATCTTGAAGATGCGCTGGGTAAGGCTGCCACAACGGACGGCCTCGTATTTATCGAAATTCACACCGGGCGGTGGGACTGTCCCGAGTCCCTTCGCACTGCCGGTCGGTCGATGGCAAAGACAAACCAGCTCGACTAATGCAAGACGGGATTCAACGCAGCAATTCCGGCGGGAACGGGGCGCAGTATTCCGTTCAACTATTGGAAAAGGCGCGGGCCGATACCGATACCGTCCTGAAGGAGCTTGGATCGCAACTGGGCGGCTTGAGCGAGGCGGAAGCCGGTTCCCGCTTGAAGCAGGTCGGGTCGAACGAGATTGCCAGGGAGAAGCGGCAATCGGCCCTGATGCGCCTCTTGGGCAACATCAAGAATCCATTGGTCCTCCTGCTCTTGGCGCTGGGTGTACTTTCCTATCTAAGCGGTGACCTGCGAGCGACGGCTGTCATTTTCGTGATGGTGGTTTTGGGCGTAGTCTTGCGTTTCTTCCAGGAGATGCGCGCCGATAACGCGGCTGAGAAGCTCAAGGCGATGGTCAGCAACACGGCTACGTTGGTGCGAGGCGGCAAGGAAGAAGAGGTATCGCTCAAAATGTTGGTGCCTGGGGATATCATTCGGCTGGCAGCCGGCGATATGGTGCCGGCTGATGTCCGGGTGCTCTCCGCCAAGGACCTGTTCCTGAATCAGGTTGCCCTCACTGGCGAAGCCCTGCCTGTGGAGAAGCAAGCCGCCCCGGCGGCGGCAGACGTTCAAAACCCCCTCGATCTGCCCAACCTCTGCTTCTTGGGATCCAACGTGGAGAGCGGCTCCGCGACTGCCGTGGTCATCCACACCGGGAACCGGACCTACTTGGGATCGCTGGCCGCCAGTATCGTCGGTCAGCGCCAGTTGACCAGCTTCGACAAGGGCATCAACAAGTTCACCTGGCTGATGATCCGCTTCATCGCCGTGATGGTGCCACTGGTCTTTCTGATCAACGGGCTGAGCAAACACAACTGGATGGAAGCTTTCCTGTTTGCCATGGCGGTGGCCGTCGGGCTGACCCCCGAAATGCTGCCCATGATCGTGACCGTCAACCTGTCCAAAGGCGCCCTCGCGATGGCGCGCAAGAAGGTGATCGTTAAGCGCCTGAACGCCATCCAGAACTTCGGCGCGATGGACGTGCTGTGCACCGACAAAACCGGCACCCTCACCCAGGGCAAGATCGTGCTCGAAAAGCATCTGGACGTGCACGGCGATCCCAGCGAGAAGGTGCTGCAGTATGGCTACCTGAACAGCTTCCACCATACCGGGTTGAAGAACCTGCTCGACGAAGCGATCCTCGACCATAAGGAGTTGAGAGAGCACCTGAAAGCGGACGAGAAATACCACAAGATAGACGAGATCCCTTTCGACTTCGTACGTCGGCGCATGTCGGTGGTGGTAGAAGATGAAGCCGGATTAAACACGCTGATCTGCAAGGGCGCGGTGGAGGAAGTTATGAGCCAGTGCACGCGGGTGGAAGTCAAAGGGGAGGTCATCGAAGTTCTGCCCGAACACGACGCCAAACGCCGGCAACTGGCGGACGAATTAAACGGACAGGGATTCCGGGTAATCGCCGTAGCGTACAAGCAAATGCCAGGCGCAACAGATGAACCGGTTTACTCGGTCAAGGATGAATCAGACCTGATCCTGCTGGGTTTCCTGGCCTTCCTCGATCCACCCAAGGACACGGCTATAGAGGCGTTGAAGCGACTTCACAGCTTGAACGTGGACGTCAAGGTCCTGACCGGTGACAATGAGATCATCACCGCCTACATCTGTAAGGAAGTGGGCATGCCTGTAGAGCATCTCTTGCTCGGCTCCCAAATCGAGACGATGAGCGAGACGGAACTGGCCGAAGCTGCCAGCGCCACCAGTGTCTTTGCCCGACTGGTCCCGGCTCACAAGGAGAGGATCATCCGTGCGCTCCAGAGCAAGGGCCACGTGATGGGGTTCATGGGCGACGGCATCAACGACGCCCCGGCCTTAAAGGCTGCCGATGTGGGCATCTCGGTGGACAGCGCCGTGGACATCGCTAAGGAGTCATCCGATATCATCCTGCTGGAAAACAGCCTGCTGGTATTGGAGCAGGGCGTACTGGAAGGCCGGCGGGTGTTTGGCAATATTGTCAAATACATCAAGATGGCGGCCAGCTCGAACTTCGGCAATATGTTCAGTGTCGTGGGGGCCAGCGCGTTCCTGCCTTTCCTGCCCATGCTGCCGATCCAGGTGCTGACCAACAACCTCCTGTACGACTTCTCGCAGACCACCATCCCCACCGACGAGGTGGACGCTGAATGGCTGACCAAGCCGCGCCAGTGGACGATTGGCAAGATCCTGCGTTTCATTCTGTTTATCGGGCCGATCAGCTCGATCTTCGATTACCTGACGTTCTTCATGATGCTGTACGTTTTCAACTGCTGGCACAACCCGGCCCTGTTCCACACCGGCTGGTTCGTGGAGTCGCTCTTCACCCAGACGTTGATCATCCATGTCATTCGCACCAACAAGATCCCGTTCATCCAAAGCCGGGCCAGTTGGCCGCTCATCCTCACTTCCTTAATCATCGTCGCGGTCGGCGCCTGGCTGACGGTTTCGCCCTTGGCGAACACGCTCGGGTTTGTCCCGCTCCCGCCACTGTACTGGCTGTTTCTGGCCATCATGCTGCTGGGTTATGCGATTCTGACACAGGTGGTAAAGACCTGGTTTATTCGCAGGTTTGGCGAGTAATGGCGGTGCCGATGAAAATGCATTCATTGAGCAAGAAATCACAACGAACTGGCGGCGAAGACACGCTCGAACGAGCGATTCTACCCAAGTAACCTTACGATTTCGGGGCGATGGTCCGCGCGGGCGGATCACTTAAAATAGTCGAACAATCGCACGAAACTCGGCAGTGTGCCGTACATGTTGGCAACGACCTTTGACATCGCCTACTACCGCATGCGGATCGCGGCATTGGCGGAAACCATACCATCCGCAAAGGAGTGCCGCGAGTCGATTCTACTACCGCAAGCGTACCAGGCCTGAAGACTCCAGTAATATGACAAAGCCAAAGCAGAATGAGATCGAATGGCTCTTCGATGTTGAATCCCACGATTACCCAGCAGCTGAATCCTATCTTAGCCTCGTTTACAGCAAGGATCAGGTTGGCAAAATGATGACTCGGTTCAAGAGCGCTCACGTCGTGCAATTCAAAGCCAAGGACATTTTCAGGGCCTCTCAACTTTCATTGTTGGGGGTAAGCAATTCACATGTCGAAAAGGACAGGGAAAAGATCAGAAAGAAACAAAGCCTTGCTCCTCTCCTTCTTGCACGGGACCAACGGAACGGTAAGGTCGTGATTGCAGATGGCTACCACAGGCTTTGCGCCATCTACGAACTCGATGAAGACGCATTGATCCCATGCAAGATCATCTGAGTAGCTTGGAGCTAAGCGCTATCTATCGAAATCGTGGGCGCTACAGGAGTCGAACTTGTGAGGTTGCCCGGGTTTGACGGTCGCGGGTAGGACAACGCCCTATAGCGGCAGAGGCACTGGCGACGTATCGTGAACGTCGCTTTCCGGGCCGAAATTAAAAGCGCCTCTATCGCGTCCGTTTCTAGCCACGGCGCGTTGGCGCCGCGTCAGCTTGGCCGTCGGATCGTGACGCCAGACCATCATGTCCACCCTCGCTGATCGCCAAACCAAGACTCGTCACCCGCCCAAGGCTGTGATCGCGTTGGCCGCGGTGGTGGAGCAAGTCAGCATCATCAAGCGCTCAGGCCGGATATTGACGAGGACGGCAAAGGCGTTCGTCGCTGACAATGTCACCCGGCTCGGTGCGGCGCTGGCCTTTTATACGACGGTGGCGGTCGCGCCGCTCCTGATGCTGGCGATTTTGGCGGCCGGGACCGTGTTTGCCGGAGGTGATGCGCGGCAGCGGGTCATCGGCGAAATCGAAATACTGGCGGGCTCGCAGGCCAGCGCTGCGGTGGCCGCCCTGCAAAGTCCCACGGCCACATCCACCGGCACATTCGCCACGCTGCTCTGCGTCGGGACGTTGATTTTCGGCGCGCTCGGGGTCTTTACCCACCTGCAGAATTCGCTCAATGCCATCTGGCGCGTGCCGCCGCAGCCCGCGATTAGCTGGCGGCACTTCCTGCAACAGCGCCTGTTCTCCCTGGCCACCGTCATGACCACCGGCTTCCTCCTCCTCGTGTCGCTCATCGCCAGCGCGGTGCTGAGCTGGCTGGGGGCGCAGACCGCACACCGCCTCGATATGCCGGTGCTCGGGCTGCAAATTGTGAACAACGTGATTTCATTCTTCGTTGTGACCTCTCTTTTTGCCCTGATCTTCCGGATGCTCCCCGACGCGCGCGTGCGGATGAGGCATGTCTGGATCGGGGCGGCGGTGACCGCCTTGCTCTTCACGGGGGGAAAAACCGTGCTCGGGCTTTACCTTGGGCGCGCGAGCCTGACTTCCGCCTATGGGGCGGCCGGATCGCTGCTCGTGTTGCTGCTGTGGTGCTACTACGCGGCGCAGATCGTCTATCTCGGCGCCGAGTTCACTCGCGTCACCTCCCTGAGCGACGGAGGACGCGATTTCACCTCGCTCGCGAAACCGGAGGAACGGAGCCTTCCGCTTTGAATTCGGAGGGAGAGTTACTCTTTGAGTTCGCACACTCCGTTGGCTACAAACGCGTGAGACTTGACACTTCGCCTTCGTTGGATGCGGCAAGCAAACTCTTCCGGCAGCTCGGATTCTAAGTAATTAAGCCGTACAATGACGGACCTAGCACCATTTATATTGAGAAGCTTTTGTGAATGTTTGCGGCAATCCGCAGTGAGAACACGAGCATGTTGACTCCCCAAAAGAATGGACGCTACAGGACTCACCGTGTTCCACAGGTAAGCCGAAGCTTGGTTGCTGTTTGGTTGCTCAAGTTAAGCGAACCCAAACGGCTTCACCCGCGCGTGGCACGCACCGCACCCCAAGCTTTTTCGCTCTTCTCGCCGTAATGCTGATACGCCGTCTTCAGGCCGGTCAGCACTTCGGCAGTCGTCTCAAGCAAGGCTTGAAACCGTGGCTCGGTCACTCGCTCAACATCGGCACGGGCGTGTTGGATCAATTCGTCAAGCTGCTGCTGGATATGCGCGCTATGCACCTGCGGCTCGGCGGAGTTTTCATCTCGGGTTTTCATGGTATTATTCGAGACCCCAAATTCTACATGCGGGTTCCGCCCGTTCATGGCCCGGCCCCAGCTAGCGAATAATTACCCGACGGCCACCATCAACAGCATCACAGCCCACGGTGGGACGCGCCAGACTTTCAGCAACGCAAACGCGCCGAATGCCGCCGCCACATCGCGGGCGTTGGTCACCCCCTCTTTCCATACGCGATTGTAGAGTGCGGCAAGTAGCCCGCTATGGCTAGAATTTGTTGCAGTCTTGCAAGACTTGGAAATGGCTGCCCGACCGATTGGTGAAGTTTAGCTTCGCGGGGGTTTACACCCCATTGGTAATGTTGGGCTGAAAGGGCATTGTAACAATGCGTTGCCATGCTCGTTCTATCAGCTACCCAAACCCGCGAGAATCAGGGCCCTGAAATTTGAAGGTGTACGATTGAACGATCCGGTGACATCTCCAATGTCCAAAACGCTCGCCTTGCAGGCAATTCGCCTGCCGCAGCCGTCGAACGGACCAACCGCTTCGGTTTTCAACGCGCTGATGCGGCGCAAGACCACGAGGGAGATCCGTGCGACGCCACTGCCGCAGCAGTTGCTTTCAGATCTGCTCTGGGCAGCCTGCGGGGTGAATCGCACGGCCGGCCCGTTCGGAGGTGCCGGCAGAACCGCCGCCTCGGCGAGTAACTCTCAGGAAATCGACATCTTCGTTGCGGTTGAGGAGGGTGTCTATCTATACGATGCTCTCAAACATGCCCTTGTGCCTGTCGCCGCGGGTGATCAACGGGCGGCAGCAATGACTCCGGGTCAACCAGGCGTCGGTGCGACCGCTCCGGTTCAGCTGATCTACGTCGCCGACATTCATCGACTCACGCATACGATGGGGTTTCAGGAGCCCGGGCTGCACGATCCCGAGGTCCAAAAATCATATTACTTCGTCGATACCGGCCTGATCGCCGGAAACGTGTATTTGTTCGCTGCCGATCAGGGGCTAGCGGCATGGTTCCACAATTGCGACAAGGCTGGTCTGGCGAAATCGCTCGGCTTGCGGCGTGATCAACGGGTATTGTTCGCCCAGTCAGTCGGATACCTCGAAAGCCAGAACGCGGGATAGAAGAAATGCAACTTTCGAGCAATTCCGTTCTAATCACAGGGGGTGCGACTGGAATAGGATACGCCATGGCCGAGGCTTTCCTGACCGCTGGAAGCAAGGTCGCGATCTGCGGACGCAGGGAGGCGAAGCTCCGCGAGGCCCGACTGATCCGTCCCGAGTTCAAGGTTCGGGTCTGCGACGTTTCCAAGGAGGACGAGCGCGAGCGGCTGGTAGATTGGGGCAGAATCAACCTTCCAGGGCTCAATGTTCTCATTAACAATGCGGGTGTCCAACGGGACATCGACTTCACCGATGCCGCCACTGATTTCCTTAAGGGCGAGAATGAAATTCGGACGAATCTCGAATCCACCATCGCCCTTTCTGGCTTGTTCGTTCCCTTGTTGAGGAGCAACGAGGGGGCCGCGATCATCAACGTCTCATCTGGCCTGGGTTTTGTCCCGTCTGCGCGGATGCCGGTCTACAGCGCCAGCAAGGCCGGTATACACGCTTTCTCTATGGCTTTGCGGTGTCAGCTTGCAAAGGTCGGTATGAAGGTTTTCGAGATTGTGCCTCCCGCCGTCGATACCGAGCTGAATCTAGAGGGGCGAGCAGCGCGGCGGGGCTTCAAGCCCAATATTTCTCCGAAGGAATTTGTCGTGGCCGTGATGAAAGGCCTTGAGTGCGATTGTTTCGAGATTGGGTATGGGATGACCTCGGAATTCATTCACGCCTCACGAGCCGACCTGGATAGGAGCTTTCAGCGCATGAATTGCGGGAAATAGCATCTACTGAGTGGGAGAATTGGGGTGTCGCGGGATGGGCTTAATCGCTTACCCTTTAATTTTGTTAGCTATTTAGGGCTATTAGCGTGGACGCTACAGGACTCGCTCTTGGCCGGAGGTAAGCGCAGGCTTGGTTGCTGTTTGGTTCCTTGGGACTATCGGGGATTGGAGCGCAGTCGCTCGACCGCAGCTTCAAGCGCCTCAATCTTCGATTTTGAGCTTTTAATCTGATTCAGCGCTGAACTTCCGAACGCGACACCGATAATTCCGAAGGCCATTCCGACAATTCCAAAGGTTTGCATGAGTGTGATATGGGTTGAAGCCATTGCTTTGGCAGTGGGTCAGCAATCCGCGGCAAGAACACGAGCATGAACATGCACTCAAAAGAATGGACGCTACAGGACCCACAGCGCTCCACAGGTAAGCCGAAGCTTGGTTGCTGTTTGGTTCCGCGCCCGACGCGCGATGACCGGAACTTATCTTTCCACCTCGGTGTCTGACATTATGAGCAAGCCTTCTCTTTGCCGATTGGCGGACGTTATCATCGCCTGTTCCACCAGCGGCACCGTCGGGGCGATGCGGTCGGGTCTATAGGCAGAGCCAATCCCGCAAATCGCCCATGAAAGTACCCTTTTTAGTAACGCTCACGCTGTGCCTCGCGTTTTCCGCCCAGGGGCAGACGCCAGGCGAGACTTACTCACCCGAACAACTGGATCAGTTGCTTGGGCCGATTGCGCTCTATCCCGATCCCTTGGTCGCCTTGGTTCTGCCGGCTTCGACCGTGCCCGCGGATATCACGTCAGCCGCGAATTATCTGGCGGCCAATGGCACCGCGGACGGGATCGACGCCCAACCGTGGGATCCGAGCGTCAAGGCGCTGGCCCACTATCCCGACGTGGTGAAGTGGATGAACGACAATCTCGATTGGACACAGGCCTTGGGCGCGGCGTTTGCGCAGCAGCCAGCCGACGTCATGAAATCCATTCAGCAACTCCGGGCCCAGGCGCGGGCGGCCGGGACTTTGGTCGATACGCCGCAGCAGCAGGTCAATTTGGAGGGGGACAACATCCGGATCATTCCCGCGCAGCCGAATACGATTTACGTGCCGGAATATGATCCCGCGGTCGTTTATGAAACTCCAACCGGCTACGCCGGGCCGTTTATTTCATTTGGGGTCGGATTTCCGGTTGGCGCCTGGCTTGGCTACGAATGCGATTGGGACGATTTTGGCATCTGGGTTGGGCCTTGGAGTCCGGGTTGGGGTTACCGGCGGGAATGGCAGCATCCGGGCGTGGGCCGAAACTCCTGGCGGGAGTGGCGACCCGATCCACGTCGTTCTAGCGAAATGGTGCGCAGTTTCTACCGCCCGGAAGGCCGTCTGCCGAATCCCGGGGTCATTGCGGGCTACCGGGGGCCGGTCCGCCGGCCGGGCGAAGCGCCGCATCCGGATGTTTCCCGCGCGCCCTCTCGTCCTGATTACCGCGGTCGCGAAATCGTGGTGCCTCGCCCGTCCAGCCCGGCCCCATCGAGCCACCTCTTCGGCGGCTATAATCGGGGAACCCAGACGCGTGATTTCAGCAATCGAGGACAAAGGAGCCGGTCGGCTCCCGTCCGGACGATGGCTCCGTCCCGGACGGCAGCTCCCGCCCGCGCTTCGGCTCCGGCGCGCGCGTCTGCTCCGGCAGGCCACCGGGAGCCGCATTGATTTTCACCACGAACCCATCGATCTCCATGATGCCTGTCTTGCAGATGATTCGCTCCACCTACGTGCTGGCTGCGGCTGTTGCCTTTATCGCCGGCGCGGCCGCTTCATCACTCCGGGCAGAAACGGCCGGACCCAAGGGATCACCGCAGCTGTTTGGTTCGCCGGAGGAGGCAGTGAAGGCGCTCGTGACGGCGATCCAAGCCGGCGACCACGCGACAATCGATGCGATTTTTGGGCCCGAGGTAAAGGAGCTCCTGTCGGGCGACCCGAAGCAGGATGCCCTCGAGTTTGCCGCGTTTGCCAAGTTGATCGGACAGTTTTCCCGGTTGGTCCAAAAGGCCGACGACCGGTATGTGCTTAACTTGGGGGATCAGAACTGGCCGTTTTCCATTCCGCTCGTGAGGAAAGATGGGGCCTGGTTTTTCGACACGGCGGCAGGCAAGGACGAGATCGTCAACCGGCGCATCGGCGCAGATGAGCTGACCGCCATTGGCGTCTGCCGGACCTACCTCGCGGCCCAGCGCGAATATGCCAGCGAGGACCGCACGGGCGATGGCGTGCTCAAATTCGCGCAAAAGCTCCGGAGCGCGCCGGGCCAGAAGGACGGCCTCTATTGGCCGGCGGCGCCCAACGAGGACCCGAGCCCGTTCGGTCCGCTCATCGCCGAGGTCCACGCCGAGGGCTATGGCGGGAAGACAGCTGAAGGGGAACCGCAGCCCTTTCACGGCTACCGTTTCAAGATTCTGACCGCACAGGGTGCGTCGGCTCCCGGCGGGGCCTACAACTATATCATCAACGGCAACCTGCTCGCCGGATTCGCGCTGGTCGCATACCCCGCCCATTGGGGCGAATCCGGGGTCATGACCTTTATCGTCAACCAGTGGGGCAAAGTCTATGAACGCAACCTTGGCCCGCAAAGCGCCGACATTGCCGCGGCGATGACCGACTTCGATCCCGACCAGGATTGGACCGTCGTGACCACGCCTTGATCCCCGGCGCCACCCGAGTCCCGCCGGACGAAGTAGGGTGCGCGGGACTTGTGTGCATCCTGCTCTCAGGAAGCCCGGCTGCCCCCAACAAATCCATTCGACCCAAGCGAGCGTAAGCAAGCAACGAGCCACGTCCTCAAAACCTAGGATTTACGCCGCTGCTGAATAACGCCCAATCAATGGCATCGTAACAGGGGATGGAGTGCTATGGGCAAAATATGCACAGCGGTGCGGCAAGCTCTCCGTATATTTCACACCCAGTCGCCCGAATGCGATGAAACCAGACTGCCAAAGTGGAAATATGCCTCCCTTGTCGCTGCATCTCATGGACGCCACAGCATGAAAACCGTGGAAAATCAGGCGATCGTCGCAACTGACCTGACCAATTGTTTTGGCGAAGGCGAGGCGAGGATGACCGCCGTGAACCGGCTCGGGCTCGTCGCCCACTTTAGCGAGATGCTGTTAATGTTATTCGCTATTTTTTTCTTTCAGCGTGGACGCTACAGGACTCACGACACCACAGAGGTAATCCAAGGCTTGGTTGCTGTTTGGTTGCTCAGTTAGGCCGAAACGGCGTATCCAGTGTGACTGCCCAGGTGCAGACCGCTTTGACGAATGACCTGTTTTTCTACATTTGCGTGCAGCAAAACCACATCCATACTTGGATATGCCGTCGCTGTGACGGCATAAACATAGTTGGGCATAAGACATGAAACCGCTTCTCGATGCCATAGCTGACGGTTGGAGTTGGAAGCTAGGAAAACCCGTCGCCCTCATCGCGACGAATAGTTTTGGAAATGCGATCGTGCGGAATGATGAGGGGCATTATTTCCGCCTCATGCCCGAAGAATGGCAGTGCGAGCTGTTGGCCAGGTCGCCTGCGGAGTTGGAAGCAGAAAGAAAGAAGGAACAGTTTATTCGTGATTGGGAGATGGTGCCTTTGATCGCTCGTGCGAAAGCAGCGCTAGGTTCACTCGCCGACGGCCAGGTCTATTGCCTCGTGATTCCTAGTGTTCTTGGCGGCAAGTATTCCGAAGAGAACATCCGAATCATAAGCTTGCAGGAGTTGTTGGCCTATTCCGGCAGCATGGCGCGGCAGCTTGAGAAAATACCGGACGACGAACGCGCGGTTATCGTTCCAAACAAGGGACAGCCCAACTCGGAGGGTCGTGTGACGCGCTAGCCGTCACACAACCCTGGTTGAACAAGCC
>OCZT010005807.1_pt1 | contig 12256 bp, 11 predicted proteins | sample 1539031 | NCBI WGS metagenome assembly OCZT01 (sample SAMEA3539308, study PRJEB22396) | soil metagenome | biome: tundra; feature: field; material: soil | place: USA | collected 2010-05 | depth 0.15 m
CGGACCCGTTCAGCCATTCCTCGCGCCACTGGCTTTAGAAGCATAGTGGGTAGAACGGTCAACTTTGTCTTTGCGTGCATACAATTATGCCCCTCGGGGCGATTGATACTCTGTAGCCTTACTAGAACACATTGTGATGCTTGTATAACACATATTAATAATTAGCGCAAGATATTTTGCAGAGTTGTTATGAAAAATGCTTCAGATTTTGGATCCGGGACAACAACGCGAAGCGTGTCCTTGAGCAAGGTTTTAGCCTCGGGGGAATGACTCATGGGCTCGCCAAGCACAACACGAATATCGTGTGCGAGAAGTACGTCTCGCACGTAAACTGCATCTGGCACACGAATAAGTACGAAATTAGTTTCTGATGGATATACGGTGACTTCAGGAATTGTCCGAAGTGTCTCTATGAAATGTTCGCGCGCGGCAATGACGAGATCACGACGTGACTTCACTTTATCTGCCTGCGCGAGGAGAGTCAGTGCGGCGGTAACACTCTGGTACGCGACAGGCCACGGTAGCACTACCTTTTCGATTTTCTTCACTATCTCTGGAGAAGCGATCACGTACCCGATGCGCGCCCCTGAGAGAGCAAAAGCTTTTGAGAGAGTGCGAATGACGATTAGATTTGGCAAATCTGAGAGAGAAGGCAGAAATGTCGTGCCGGAAGAAAATTCGAAATAGGCTTCATCCGAAACTATCAGAGTATCACTCCCCTTGGCTGCTGCCGTAAGAGCTTCAATGTCACTAAGCGACAGTGGGCAACCGAGTGGGTTATTCGGATGACAGAGGAAAAGAATTTTCGCTGAGCCCCTCTTCAAAACTTCGATCGTCTTCGCAAGAGGAAATATAAAACGTCCGTCATACTCTTCGTATGAGATGGGTAGTACTTCCGAACCGACGCCTTCAAGAATAGTTTCGTAGCAATAGAAAGTTGGTACAGGCAAAATTGTTTCTCCGCCATTTTCTGTATATGCGCGCGCTATATATTCTATAGCTGTGACCGAGCCGGGAGTAATCAGTATTTGCTCAGGAGTGACGCCCGCATAGGTAGCAAGAGCTTTCTTAAGTTCTCCATAGTCCGGATACGTCGAGAGTTCTTGCTTGCTCGGAGCATGCACCGCTTTCACAAGCTCGTCATCAAGCAACCAATAACTCTCATTTCGGTCGAGAGGCATCATCCTACTATTGTACTACTAAACTGCGAATGCAATTCCGACGGTTAGGATCGACTAATAACAAGATATTCGGAAACCCTCCCGAATACCACCGACTTATACTATAGCACACCTCTACAAAATATGCAAGCCCATTCGGGGTGAGCACACGAGCAATGTAGAATGAAAACATGAGCAAGAAAATAATAGTATTCGATCTCGACGGTGTCTTATGTGACACTATCCGATTTGTGCGAGAAAACTTGGCGAATATTTATAATGGATTTACCGAAGAAGCACATAAGGAGTTGATGAACGGAAATTTTCACGAAGAGATAAAGAAAATCACATTGCCGAAAAAAGAAGAAACGAAGGCAGAGGCGGCTGATCGTAGGCTTAAGTTTGAAAAAAGAAAATCTGAAGCACCTCTGTATCCAGGCGCTCAAGAATTCCTCAAAGAACTGCATGCTGCCGGATATACTCTCGTCCTAAATACGTCTGCATGGGACCGCACTTCAAGACCTCTTCTCGAGAGGGTGGGAATAACAGATCTTTTTGATTTCATTGCGACAGCGGAGACGTCGAAGAGTAAAGTCGAGAAATTCAAAATAATCGCAAAGAAGTACGCTGTGCAAAACTACGAACTCCTTTTTATTACGGATACCATGGGCGACGTACGAGAAGCAGAGGAGGCGGGAGTCTCAACGGTTGCTGTAACTTGGGGAGGGCATGATAGAGATTATCTGACACGAGAGAAGCATGAAAACATGGTCGCCATCGTTGATTCTTTTGAAGAACTAAAAGCTTTCATCGTCGCCAATTAAGGTCCTTGCAATATGGCTCATATTTCCTAGTTTTGTTACTATGAGCATCTAAATGGACGCATCAGAAAAAAAATCTCTGCTCGTAGACGCGCAACGCGAGTCGGCACAAATAATAAGCGCAATAACGCAGCAAATACCCGTTGCAGAACAAGTTGTACACGATACCAAAATTGAAATGTCTCGAACTCATTCGTCGGAGGCGGTATCTCTTATTCAAAACCTCCTCGCCATTAGACAACTTCAGTTAACCGGCCTCAAAGAGGCTCATGACTCGCCATACTTCGTTCGTTGTGATGTAGAGCTCGACACCGATAAGACGCCCAAGACACTCCGCTTCGGAAAATTCTCGATTCCCGAGTTTGGTATTTATTCATGGACTACTCCCGCAGCACGGATTCGTTTCAATAAACCAGGTTCATTCTCCTACACAACCAACGCAAGAAATGAAATCTCTGGACAGATGAGCCGTGTCGATCAATACCTTATCGTGCAACGAGAGATACGATTTATGACCACTGAGATGATTGGTGTGCCACGAACGCTTATCCACCAAGAGAAATTCTCAAGCCACAAAACCGAGTTTATGCTTCCCGAGATCGTTGAGCGCATGGAAAAAGCACAGGATGATATCATCCGGGCCGATGCCTACGGTTCATTTCTTATTTCTGGACCCGCAGGCTCCGGCAAGACAACGCTGGCGCTTCACCGCGTCGCCTACCTTCTCCAAGCACCAGAATACGCCGACCAATTTGATCCACGTAAAATACTTGTCTTGGTACAAGATGATGGCTCTAAACAATATTTCGAAAAACTGCTCCCGAGTCTCGGCATAACCAATGTTGGCATATCCACATTCGATCTTTGGGCTATGGATCTTCTTGGTCTTAGTACATTGTCCTACATTCGGCACTACGGAAACTCCGAATCAGAGCGTGATCTGTACGAAGCAAGCAAGTATCAGGCTCTGAAAGAGCACGCTGCGGGCCACCAAAAAGATCCTTTCGATTTGCTCGAGAAGTGTTACTACAGTCACTTTTCCGATTCTCAAAAGGAACTCTTTGCCACTCAGCGCGAAGCAAAAGTGCTTGACCGGTTCGACCTTACATTACTCCTCCGTGCACACTTAGATACAAAAGGCGCGTTTACCAAACGTCAACGCGTGTATAGTCGAACAGTAAAGGATACCGTCAAAACGAGTATGCAGGATGTCGAAGTGAAGTATTCGTTAATCGTGGTCGATGAGGTTCAGAACTATTTACCCGAACAGATTCACGCCCTACAGTCATGTATATCAGAGAAAACGAAGGCTATGATCTATGTCGGGGATTTGGCTCAACAGACGTCCCTCTTCGCTCTTCGTGATTGGGCGCATGTCGGTGAGGAATTCACGAACGGCCGCTCGGTTCACTTGAGCAAAGTCTACCGTTCTACGCGACAAATACTCGAATACATACAATCGACCGGTTTTGAAGTCGACATCCCTAAAGGTATCCGTGAGGGTTCCAAAGTTCATGAGTCCATCATGCCGCAGACAGACATTTTCCGAAAGATAAAAGAGATATTTGAGCGTTCTGGAGATGAACTCATCGGCATCATTGGTCTCCAGAGTGAGGACATCGAACCTTACTTGCAGTTCAAAACACAACACCACAAAGTCATGACAGCTGTAGAAGCGCAGGGCCTTGAATTCGATATCGTCATTTTCATACGCAATCAAGATGACACTCACCAGAAGTATCCGGAAAATCTCCGCACCGAGAAGACAAAAGTGATTCGCGACCAAGTGTATGTCGCGCTCACCCGTGCGATGAATGAACTGCACGTATTCGACGTCACGCTGAATAGTCCCCTCTAAGAAAGCATGAATTCGCCCGCAAGTATTCTGTTTGTGTACGCTCCAATATCGCTCAGCATTTCATCAATCATCTCCTGAATCTCAGTCCTGTCTAAGTCTTGGGTCGTATTTATGATCACCGACCAGGGTTCATCTATCGGCACATCAGACTGACTCACGAGAAATACTTCACAAGGAATATGGTATTTCTTCCAAATCTTCTGAGCTAAATCCCATGCCATGACAGAATAGAGTTTTCCACCGTGATATTGAGGATTCTTTCCATTCAATCCCTCCACACTAAACGGCCTGCGTGAAGAAATAACCCCACCCAGACGATTGCCACGCCCAACTTGTGCCTCATCACCAGATTCAATACAGGAACCCGTGTATAACATATAGACAAGATCGTCCCGTTGTTCATCTGCCGTATTGAGTGAGAACTCAACCGTAAAATGATCTTTATATTTTTTTATAACATCACCAATCATCGAGCGGATAGTCATTATATTCTTCTTGTATTCATCCATATTCATGACTAGGGTCGAAATCTGAGGTACGCAAAGAGTCAAATCCACCTCTTTTTCATTACGAACAGCCATTATTTTTATATCTGAACCAATCCATGGATACTGTTTCTTTGCCTCGTCTGAATTGAAAGTATTTTCAATCTCAAGAACCATCATCTCAAGTGGCGTATAAGGAGCCCAACCACAGCCAGCCGCCGTATCATTAGAGACGGGCTTGGTGTATTCTGGCAGATCGCTCAATTTACTCGGTCTAAAACGGGAGTACGGTGTCGATCGATCGACACCGGGTGTGTCCGTGCGTATTCCTCTCGTTGTATTGGCAGTAATTTCTATCATTAACCTGCAATTAGTGAGAAAATCAAAATTTCTCAATTCTTTTTCCAGAAAGTTTGAAGCGGTCTCAATGAGTGCGTCCTGATAAAAAAACTTTTCGTCCCCAACCTGCGGTGTCGCACGACCGTTAACCAGGAGCCTAACGGGTGAGACAAAATTACCGCCCCCAAAACGAACATCACACTTCCCCCCCATTAAGGTTAACTTATCAAACTGGTGACGAAGTATCGTTCCGAATTTTGCTCGCGAGAGTTCACAATATGTGCGAGATAGCAATTCTGCCAAGTGATCAGAAAGAGTGTCGGGGTGGCCTCGCCCCTTTCTTTCGACAACCTCAAACTTGCTCTCCGCTGGATTCTTCAAATCGTTTACAATATCAATTCTCATATGGGAAATATATAGTTTTTTCCCCGAAATGACAAACTCACTTAAAAACTCCTTTGGCGTACATCCGCTCCCATTTCTCATTATTCCACTGTTTCCAACCATCAATGACCTGATCTTTCAACACATCAGGAACTACCTCTGGTGTCCTGCCAAACGTGTTAGGGAAAGTAGTGTTTATCAATTCGTCTTGCAAAATATGCCACTTACTATATCCGCCCATGATTGGGGATCTCAACCCAAAAACCACCCGCCGTATATTTAGCTCTTGGACAGCAAAGGAACACATTGCGCATGGTTCAACAGAACTATAAAGTATACATTCTGAGAGTTGTTCACGGGTTAACTTCTTTTGAGCGTCTACGAGTGCCAGCATTTCTGCATGTCGATACACTTCTTTCTGCGCAAGAGCATCGTTATGTCCCTCACTAATGAGAATGCCATTGAGAACTACCACCGCGCCAAACGGGAACTCCCCTGCACTTCCTGCCATATTGGCTAGTTCGATACACCTTTTTATGTAGTGCTCGTCTTGGTTCGGTATTTTCATATCCTATTTTGCAAAAGACCCTTTAACGTATTTCGCTGTGTTTCAATGTATGTTTGTGAGAGTACACGATCATCATCACTGGCTACTTTACGTTTTGCCTCGCTATCAGGTACAAACTCTTGCGTCACATTAGAGTCTTTTGAGTATATTTTAGTTCTGGCAAACATAGCGTCTCTCTCAGCATCTGTAAGCACAAGGTTCCAATGTTCCTCAACAATCATTGGGAGATTCTTTACTATGTCATCATAGTCGACATAGAGGGCTCGAGACGAAATCTGCGACGCCGCAATCTCACAGAAGATTCCTAAAAGTCTGATTGCATATTCGCTCTCGCTGAGCTGTTCAAGTTCCTCCACTGATACATCGAATTTTCCTGCAAAAAATGAAGCATAGGTATGGCGACTTCTTAACCATCCCGGAGGATCACGTAATACAGACTCCAGTACTTCTATTCCATTACGATGGACATACATCCATTGAATCTCTGGAAATGTCTCCAGGATATTTTTCATAAACAAGCTGTTCCAGCTCCTGAATTTTATAAAAGTATGGTCGACACCGGCTGGTTTACAAGCACTTATAGCACCAACAACGGCGCGAAGCAGACGCATCTTTTTAATTGGTTCCTGTGGCATAAATTTTGGATTCAGCACAGCGTTGAAAATTTGAGGTTCAGAAACCACAAAGAATCTTTCGGACGTCGCGAGCATCTGCGTTACTAGGGTTGATCCGCATCTCGACATATGAAAGATGAATTTAGTTTTTGAAACATCTAGCTCGGAGTGAACGTACTGCGAAATAAACTCGTCAATCGGAACATACGAAAACCGCGTATCACTATCATCAAAATGTAGTGGGCGAACTAATACATCTTGCTCTCCTAGTGCTTTCTTGCTGATATCCGCTATTTGAAAACGGCGCGACAATGAATCAACAAAAAATGGTTCCTTAAAGTTAACTTGAGGTAACCGAGCAAGCATTACACAAGTTTCTCCATTGTGCACCTGTATGTCGAGCGGAAACAATATTTCATTCTGATTGTTTTGCATATGAATTAATATTTCAGCATACTCATTAGTTGATCATGCGTCATATGAGGCATAGGTAAACGATCCGAAACACCCAAAGCCATCGCAGCACCATTTATCACTCGAACGTAATTCAAGCCCCGTACCACCATAGACTTGTCCGATTCGCTCATTTGCGACCCGTCTGAGACAATTTCTGTTGCTCTGCTATAAATCAACTCAGCCGGCACCGGAGTGGCATCTACCAAAAGATACGTCCATTTACCGTCTTTTTCATAAAAGACGACATTGTCCTCTCCAGACAAAGCCAACGTTTGTCCCTTCTCACTTGTATAGTGAATTGCGCGCTTAATAAAGTCAGTTAGGGCCATCTTCAGAGATTCATTCGTTGCTGCCTCTGTAACAAGACGTGTGAGATATTTCTCTTTTGAGAGGTCTCGTAACTGTAGAAACTGTTCAGCGGAAATCTCATCTGAACTTGAATCAAGTAACGCGGTCGTTATCTTCTCGTAATCGGAATGATCAACATGGGACCATTCGGGATAATTTCCAAAACAAAACGCTAGATGTTTTTGATTTTCAACTTCCTCAGTATATCGCTGTACCGCTACATGAGTCCAGACACTATCAACATTCTCGGCAGCTTTTGGGAGTGGCCTATCAAGGTAATCATCTTTATAGAGTTCGTGAAGCATTTCGGCTGTAATAGGCACCTGCATCAGGTATCTGCGTTCAGGAAGTGTATGTTCCGAGCCGAAATAGGTTCGTAGATCTTTCGCTTCTGCGTTTTTTTGTGCGATATCATGAGTATATTCAGCTTCGGCATAAGCCCTTACATCATCTTCACTCATTACGTTACCTTCTTGATAACAATAGTGAACGATATCTTTTATTTTGCGCCATGATGCCTTTACTACTACATCTGGATGATCAAGGACTCGATAGACCAAGTGATCACCACCACGCGCAATAAATTCGGGGCGATATTTCTCAACAACCTCTACCCCAGGAGGCCATGCATCGAATTCTGATTTTAATTTTTCAATACCCATACATTCAATACTCAATACTCTTTTTCAAGATGTGCGTGATCATTCCATGCCTGAACATACCAACCAGATTCACTATATCCAATTGTTGGGTCATACTGAATCTTCGTGATGCCAGTGTTGAAAGGAATAAATGCACGTTTGACGTGATCAAACGTTTCCGGAGTCAACGTCTCACCAAACACCGCAAGGCTCAATATCATCCTAAGAATCTCACCATGCGTCACAACCAGTATCTTCTCCTCAACTCTAGCAGAAAGAAACTCCAAGACTTTTTGAGCTCGTTCTTTTACTTCAAAATAGTTTTCCTCATCTGAGTGATGCCAATTGGAATCGGTAAAATGTTTCTTTACATCTTGCATTATTTTTTTAACATCAGGATCTTCTTTACTTTTTCCGCGGACATCAGAAGGTCGTTTGATCTCTTCAAACAAGGCATTTTCAATAACAGGATGCCCTGTGCGTTGCCCTATAGCTTGTGCAGTTTGCAACGCTCGTTTCATAGGACTGGTAAAAAGAATGTCTATCGGTATCTTTTCAAAACGCTTCGCCATAAACTCAGCTTCCTGTTTGCCTTTTTCTGATAACTCAATTGTTGGAAGTTGAAACTGGTTTGCGGCATTACCGTCTGTTGATCCGTGTCTTACGAAATAAATGACCATAATCAGTTCTTAACTTTATAAAGATTACACAAAGATATCATCGCACACTTCCCGCACTGCGTATTGTAGCTGATCTCGAGAAACCTCATCGAGGATGGTGTACTTATCGGGCCGTGGCTTTACCTCAATCATTAAGGGTTCTATAACCTCTCGTTTAAACTCGCTCTGCAAATACGCTCTGATTGTATCATCTTCACGCAGAAGTCTTGCAATCATTTTTGTGTGTTCACTATCTTGATCTGATTGAGCTTGCAGGATTGCTGCTACTTGTATGCCGAACCATAACCCTGCACCATGTGCACAGCCAACAATTTCATTTTCAATATATGCAGAAATAACGTGTTCTGATCCACTAACAGGCCTACCACTGCCAAAAGCTTGAGTAAGCAAGCCCGATTCAAGCAGTCCTTCAAATACTTGCTCCAATCTATTCGGAATATCTTTTACATTCCTAAGTAAATCAAGGGCATTTTCTATAAGACGAACGCATCGTGCATTGATCTCGGCATTCTGGGGAGCTTTTTCATTTTTTATCGCGCATGACCAATCGGTTAAGGCGGTGGCTGTAGCAGCCAATTCAATCGTTCCCAACGTATTAAGTATCCCCGCACTTTTAAGTATTTCGAAGTCAAGTACAATTGTACCGGGCGCAATCGTATCCATGCTCTGTTTGCTCTGACCATCAAAGAAACTACTGCGATGCGTGCCGAGCGAATTCACGGACAAAGCTGTTGGAATTACAACAAGAGTACTCTCGGTCATCTTGGCTATATATTTTGCTGGATCAAAGACAGACCCAGCTCCGAATGCAAGTATCTTCCCATTCTTCTTTGGCATAGCACGCAGAAGCATTGGTAAATCAGAGAACAATGAATGCGTCAAAATTAGAGAGTTTGCCTCTCGTGGGATGAACTGGGCAGAATAGGGATTACCTATATACAGGTCAAACTCATGAGTAGACAGAAAACTTACGGCATTTTCCTTTACAATTCTGGGGACACTTACAGATTTGGTGTTCATGTGCATCATATCAATCCGTATTCGAGTAAATATGCTACAACCTTCTCAGCACTCTCCTCGGGGCTCATTGTGCAAGTGTCAATAACAATCTCGGCACTGTCAGGTGTTTCATAGGGATCATCAACACCGGTAAATCCTTTAATGATGCCCTGTTCTGCTTTTGCGTAGAGACCTTTCGTGTCGCGTCTTTTACACTCTTCAATCGGAGTTGAAACATAGACTTCGATATAGCTACCAATCTTTTGGATAGCTAGTCTATTTTTGTCCCGTGACTCTTTGTACGGCGCGATAGCACTACAAATCGCAATGCCACCATGTCGCACTACTTCTGTAGCAACAAACCCGATACGTTCGATATTCGTATTTCTATCTTCCTTGGAGAATCCAAGACCTTTTGAGAGGTGTTGGCGAACAATATCACCATCCAAGAAAGTTATGTTTCTACCGGTAAGCTCTTGTAGTCTTGTAAGTAAAAGTTGGGCGATAGTGGATTTGCCAGCACCAGAGAGACCGGTAAAGAATACAGCGAATCCTGTCCGATTTTGTGCTGTTCTGCGAAGTTCCTTAATCACTTCAGGAAAAGAGAACCATTCGGGTATCGCATCGCCACGCCGTAACAACGCTCGAAGCTCGGTCCCTGAAATATTCTTAACCGTATACCCTTCTTTCACTTCGTTCACCGGAAGATATGTTTGTTCTTCTTCAACATATACCATTTCTTTAGGGGTGACGAGTTTGATCCCAATTTCCTTCTCGTATTCTTTCACCATATCTTGCGCCTCATAAGGACCGTAGAATGGAATCCCCTTGGCATCTTTACCTGGGCCTGCATGATCACGGCCGACAATGAAGTGTGTACATCCGTAGTTCTTGCGTATAAGAGCATGCCACAACGCTTCTCTTGGACCCGCCATACGCATCGCGATAGGCAATAGACTCAGTTCAGCAAAGTCCTTCGCGTAAAATTGATGCACATGTTTATATGAGCGTACGCGAGTAACATAATCTATATCGCCATCTTTAGTTTGGCCCACTGCAGGATGTATGAGCACCTTACCGCCAATCTCTTCTGCCGCTCGGCGTACTATCTCAAAGTGAGCGCGGTGCATTGGGTTACGCGTCTGAAATCCGATGATTGTATCCCAACCCTTCTTTTTAAACATCTCTTTGGTTTCTTCTGGTGTTCGTCGAAGTTCCTGAAAGTCGTACTTCTTTGGGAGTTCAATCCCTTGTATCGTCCCACCTAGGTATACTTCCCCTGTTTGCTCGAAAAGCATTTTGACACCGAAGTGATCCCTATCTTCTGTGCCATATACCTTCTGTGCCTCACGCATTTTGTCTGGAATATATACTGATTCGATCGTTACTATCCCAAGTGGATTAGAGAACTGGTCACACAACACGATGCGGTCGCCCTTTTTATATCCACTTCCTTCTGGAACATCGAGTACAATCGGCATCGGCCATATTTCTCCCGTGATGAGCCGACAATTTTCAATGACAGATTTGTAATTATCTTCATCCAGAAAGCCTTTCAAAGGCGCAAAGCCCCCGTTAAGGAGAAGCTCGAGATCGCACGATTGGCGATTATTGAGTGTAATGTGCTGCAGGTGTACTGATTCATTCAATAACGCTTGTCTAGTTTCTTCATTGCAGAGTAGTCCCATAGAATTTATCCTACCACTCATACGCTCGCAAATAGTCTTGATGGAGCTTGATTCTTCCCATATTGAATTCCGTTAATTCTTCGGAATACCAAGCAAGATGTTGAATAACATATACAAGCAGGTATACATCTTCCAATTTCTTTTCCTCGGGTGTGAAGTGCATAAGGTCGTAATACTCTCTGACAGCTTGCTCTCCTAGATTGAAATGCAGAAGGAACAAGTGCACTCGCATGAAATCGTATATCGGATCGCCATACATCGCCTCTTCCCAATCAATAATTCCGGCTATCTCATGATTCTCTGGATTCACAAATAAATTTCTCTGATTGAAATCCGTATGCAGAAGCGAATACTCTGTATCTTCAAAGACGGTGTCGTTAATTTTCTCTCTCATTTTCTGCACAGACATCAATACCAGATTCTTATCAAGCCCTTCCCTGCACGCTATCTTGTCCCAATCGAATTTATCGGTGAAAATGTTGAGCATTATTTCTTTCCATGTCTTCTTACTACTTGACCCATCAAGTTGTCCCGGAAACACGGATTTTATCGAGTGTAGCTTCCGTAAATTTTCTATCATGGAGGGAACGTACTTCGACATTTCTTCTTGAAGAACTGATTCGAGCAACGGGAACTGTACTTTCTCCAATATAATTACCGGTACGTCTTCAAGAAGAAAAGTTCCGAGTAATTGCGGAACGGAAATGTCGATATGATTCTTCGATATCAGATTAAGAGCGGGGACGTCTTTCATCGCATTGACACCATATTTTATCGCGTACTCTGCACCATCTGCCGTCTTGACGAAGAAAACCGAACTCGACATCCCCTGAGGAGGAGTTTGAATGGATACGACACTCGTGTTGAATTCCATCTCAAAGCGAGCTACTAACTTTTCTTGAAATTGCACGGTATCCATAAAATCTTATCTCTTAGAGAGATTCCTTCAATTCTAAAGCGCGAGCGAGAACGTGCGCACCAATTTCGCCCCAGTCGAAATATTGCTTTATGTCTTTCGGATCGATGAGTTTAATCTCGGTCACATCGCCATTAGGATCGGCATCTGCCACGAACGGACCGATTGGTTCAACGATACAGACCGCTCGCACTTGCATCGTCGTGCGATGCGGTTCGAAGACTTCCTGATAGCCAAAAACATGTTGTACGAGCACGCGCATATTCGTCTCCTCGAGTACTTCGCGTACAAGCGCATCC
>OCZT010005808.1_pt1 | contig 12255 bp, 7 predicted proteins | sample 1539031 | NCBI WGS metagenome assembly OCZT01 (sample SAMEA3539308, study PRJEB22396) | soil metagenome | biome: tundra; feature: field; material: soil | place: USA | collected 2010-05 | depth 0.15 m
CGAGATATTGGCGTGACTGGAGTTCAGACGTGTGCTCTTCCGATCTCAGACGGACTTCCTATAGTGCCTCCCACGGAGAAGCGGGTGCGAGCGATGCTGACAGGTACGGATATGCCTGCGGCATTTGTAGTGGCCACGCTCGACCCCATGGGAGGGCAGGCAACGATTGAGAAGATTGCTGTCAACGCGGTCATGGCTGGCTGCCGGCCCGAATATATGCCCCTGTTGATCGCGGCGGTGGAGCTGGTGGCGAAGCCGGAATTCGATTTGAAAGGACTCGCGACCACCACAAACCCCGATGCGCCCATGATGATCGTGAGCGGTCCTATCGTGGGGCAACTCGACATCAACGCGGGAACCAATACCCTGGGGAGGGGCTGGCGGGCCAACGCGTCCATCAGCCGGGCTCTGCATCTAATCATCCAGAACATCGGCGGCAGCTGGCCCGGCGTGACGGATATGTCGAGCATCGGCCAGCCAGGCGATTTCGTCATGATGCTTGCCGAGAACAGTGAGGCCAACCCCTGGAACCCGCTCCACATGGAGCTGGGGCATCCCCGTGCGGCCAATGTCGTGGCGGTCATGGCCGCCGAGGGCACCCACGGCATCCTCGGGATAGGCCAGTCCAACGAAGGGTTCCTCAAGCTCGTCGCAGCTCACCTGGCCGGGCTCGAGCGGCCTTACCGTTCCACGATCCTGCTGATCATCGCCCAGGATACAGCCAAGATGCTGGCCGAAAAAGGGTGGACGAGGGAAAAAATCGCCGAGTACATCACCGGCCTCGCAAAAATTCCCTTCTGGCTTTTCAAGGAGCGATACCTCGACACGGGAGCGATTCGCAAGGGGATTCCCGACTGGGTCTTCCAGGTGAAGGATCCCGATACCATGATTCCCAACCCCTTCATCGGCCGCCTGCTGATTCTCGTTTCGGGCGGAACAGGCGAGAAGAGCATGCTCATTCCCGGCTGGTCCGATTCGGAGATCGTGAGCAAGGAAATCCGTCTTCCATCAGGCTGGGAGGAACGCCTGCAAAATAACGTAAAATAGTTATTTGGAAATTAAAACGTTTATGCCTAGCTGAGAACGAAGAAGCCAATCCTTGGAAACCGTTTCATATGGAGTTGGGCTACGATCAAAAGAGCAGCACCGTTACTGCCCTACGTGCCGAGTAAGCGTTTAACGTCTTTGGTAATAATCTTACAGAAGTAGCTAGCGTTATGGGCACCCTGACATCTCGTATGTCTGCGCAAAGGGGGACCGGATGTGTGACGGTTCTATTGAGATCTTATACAGCTTGCTACAGGGTCTAAATCTAACCGAAAGTTGATATTTAAATAATAACAGAGGTGTCGTGCACCCTATTTATTAGCTTCACACTGCTATTCATGCGTCCGAAACAGAGCGTTGTAGATCAACTTTTCAAACGCAAATCTTCAAAATATTTTATTCCCATAGTTATTGACTTGTAGATGTAATATTTAATACCAATATAAATACAGTGATTTAGATAACAATTTATCTCACATCAAACTTCTTTCACCATCCCCCTCCTATTGTGTTTTCCCACCCATAAATTTTGCTATGATGATACACTCTTTAATGATACTAAAAGCCCCCTGTTGTACAAGGGCGCAAATATGAAGAGTTTTAATCAAAACCGCAGCTCAGATATATCCAGAATAGTACTGGACAAAAATAATTATCTTCAAGGGAGAAATTTATGAACATTACAGAATTGTTTTCACTCAAAGGGAAAGTTGCCCTGGTTACGGGCGGTGGCCGTGGAATCGGTAAATTTATCGCGACAGGACTGGCGGAAGCCGGAGCGGATTTGATTTTAACATCCCGCAAGCTCAAAAACCTGGAAGACACAGCCAAGGAATTAGAAACCAATCACAAAGTGCGCGCCGTCGCGATTGCCTGTGATATGAGCAAGGAAGACGCGATTGATAACATGCTTACTGAGGCGCAAAAGAAATTCGGGCACATTGATATTTTGGTCAATAACGCCGGAGCAACTTGGGGAGCTCCCACGCTGGAATTTCCTCTGGAAAAATGGGATCATCTCTTCAATGTTAATGTCCGCGGAGTCTGGATTATCACTCAAAAAGTTGCCCGCATCATGAAAAAGCAGGGCGGCGGAAACATCATTAATCTATCTTCGGTCATGGCTTTCCGCGGTTCAACAGAAGAAGCTCATCCGGCCATACCTTATAATTCTACAAAAGCTGCCATCAACTTACTGACCATGAACCTTGCCGTAAAGCTTGCCCCATACCATATCCGTGTTAATGCTATTGCACCGGGCTTTTTCCACACCGACATGATGGCTTATATTGACAAGCCGGAACTCAAAGATGTGCGCGATGCCATGATCAACGAGATACCACTGCGCAGAATCGGAGAGATCGATGATATGAAGGGAACGGTAGTGTTTCTGGCATCCGATGCATCGGCCTATATTACCGGTCATGTTCTTGTAACCGACGGCGGTTTGATCGCTAAATAATTTTGTCTGGGAAAGGTAAATATTTTGTCTTCACCCGCGATAAATAGCGCACCTAAAGACTCGGCAACTGTAATTTTGGTTCGCCGGGCTCATGGAAAAACGCTGGAGGTATTTTTAGCCCGCCGCCATGTTAGTCAATCGTTCATGGCGGGGGCTTTTGTTTTCCCCGGAGGGAAGCTGGAAGCCGCCGATGCTGATTTTGCTCTTACCAAACTCATATCGGCCAAAGATGATTTCCATCCTCACTCATTATTACAGGATAATGCTCTTACAAAGAAGATGGCGCTGAGCTTTTTCATCTGCGCCATCAGAGAAACTTTTGAGGAAACAGGTGTTCTCTTCGCGCGCACAAAAAGCGGCCATTCGATCGATTTTGGCAACGCAATAATCAAATCACGCTTTGCCGCTTACCGGCGATCCCTAAATCTGGGAAATATAACTCTAACAGAAATAGCCCGGCAAGAAGAGCTGATCCTAATGCCTGCGTTGCTTATTCCTTATTCCCACTGGATTACACCGGAAATTGTACCCAAGCGATTCAGCACACGTTTCTTTCTGGCTGAGCTGCCCGTAAACCAGACAGCAACCACAGACAGAGATGAACTGACCTCATCGCTTTGGGTAACACCTCATGACGCGCTGCAAATGCACATAGCCGGGAAAATTACATTGATGCCCCCGACGTTAAAGACTATTGAAGAAATGGCAAAATTTATCAGTGTTTATACCCTTTCGCTTTCAAAGGATAACGAGGCGGCAAGGAGGAGGCTCCGCAGGCGCATTAATAATACGTTGAGGAAGCCGACGACCCAGGCATGCGCCGGGCAGGCTCTGCCAACAAAGTTAGCCAAAGAAAGCGAAGGTGTATTAGATAAACTTTTTGCGGCAGCTCGCAACCGCAGCATTTACCCTATCATGCCCCAACCAATGAAGAACGGATTAATGTTACCGCATGATCCCGAATACAGCATTGAAAGATATAAGCAGCCGGTAAGGTCTGGCGAGCACAGCCGTTTTTTGATCACCGAGGGAAAATGGCAATGCGCCGAATTTCCTGATGAATAAAAAACCCTGAACCTCCCATAGCTGAAAGGTTCAGGGCACAATATTAATCATCGTACTTACGATCTCTTACGGTTAAAATTTCACCTTTGGTGCTGCTTTCGCTACTTCGTCTACTTTGAAAAATGCGGCCTCTTTGAATCCATACATACCAGCAAGCATGTTAGCCGGGAATGATCTTATTGCTTCATTATAAACTTTTACGGTTTCGTTGTATCTCATCCTCTCTACGGCAATTCTGTTTTCGGTTCCGGCCAGTTCGTCCTGCAGCTTCAGGAAATTCTGGTTTGATTTTAAATCAGGATATTTTTCCACAACCACCATCAACCGGCTCAATGCTCCGGTCAATTGATTATTAGCCGCGATCTTATCAGGAATATTTCCAGCACCACCGACTTTAGCTCTCGCATTAGTTACTTCTACCAAAACATCCTTTTCCTGTTTGGCATAACCTTTGACGGTTTCCATCAGATTCGGGATCAGGTCATAGCGCCGCTGCAGTTGATTTTCCACCTGTGACCAGGCCGTCTTAATTGCCATATCCATTTTGACAAATTTATTATAGTTGCCTGCGAAAAACGAGTACAGCGCGCCCACTACAATAAAGGCCACAACCAGCACGATAATCAGAGTTTTCTTTTTTGGATCCATTTTTTACCTCCTGAAATATGTTAATTTTAATTTATAATTCATCAACTATGATGCAAATCTTTTCGACTTCATGCAGATATTTTTTAAATGTATCGATGATTTCCGGACCTGCGAGATTATCTTTGCCTTCCTTAATATCAGAACAAAGCTCAAATACGGCCGGGTCCAGTGAAAACAGGTTGCAAGCCTCTTTGATTGTATAACGCCTGGTCTGCGGTGCCTTTTCCTTTTTTAAGTAAAGCATGGCATTAAAAATTGAAATAAACGCCGTAAATGAATTGCGAATCAATTGCCTCAACTGACGAGCCGAACCTTCTGTTCCTAGATAGCCTTGAGTAAGCAGGATGATTTTCCCTTTGATTTCTCTCTCAATTTGCAACCGCAGGTCTGCCGGTTGAAATGCAAGATTCTCCAGAACATTTTCGCCATAAACCAAAACATGGCTGTTTTTCATGTTCAGGAATTCTATGGGATAAGAATCCAGTGAAGTTTCAATAAAGGCCTTGGTCATCGTAAGCGGTGTGGTGACTTTACGCTTCTTCCAGTATTTTACTGTATCGAACGCGGCATCGAGCTTGTTAATGCCTGCCGGAGTTAGAACTACAAGCAGGTTTATATCTGACTTACCTTTAACATAGGAACCGGCCGCGGCGCTGCCATACACTATCAAAGAAACAAGCTCGCTTCCGAATACCTTAAGATAATCTTGAGTTAAAGGAACAAACACTTCCTGTGGTTGATCTGGTATTTTTGCCATTTTTTGCACCTGATTATTTGATTAAAAACCTCTATCGGAGCCCCCGCCGCCACTGCCACCGCCACCGAAGCCCCCAAAACCACCGCTAAAACCGCCGCCACCGCTACCCCGTCCACTACCGCTTAATAACAAAAGCAATATCCAAGGTAACATCGACCGACCTGTTTTTGTGCCTAAAAGCAGCGCCCCAATAATCAAAAAAATTATAATTCCAACAACGCTGATACCTTTTTTTTCGGCACGAGCTTTGGTCCGGTAGGGGGTGGCCGATCCACTAAGTTGAACACCGGCATCTTTCGCAATATACGCACTGCATGCATAAACCGCGTTGTAAAGACCTTTGCCGTAATCACCGGTTTTAAGCTGCGGCAAGACATATTTATCGAGTATTTCGCCAACCAGGCCATCCGGCAAAATTCCTTCTACGCCATAGCCCGTTTCAATCCGGATTTTTCGTTCCTTGACCGCCAAAAATATTAAAATGCCCTTGTCTTCACCTTTTTTGCCGATACCCCAGGCTTTATAAAGGCCATTGGCATAGAGGAGGTAATCTTCATTTTCGCCAACAGTAGCAACTGTTGCCACAACCACGGCCGTGCCAGTCTTTTGTAAAACTTCCCGCGCCAAGGCTTCCATTTTAGCGCTACTTACCGGATCAATAACATTGGCAAAATCATTAACGGCCGTTCCCCGTGGTGCCGGATACTTTTCAGCCGCAAATGCACCAAGATTAGATAGCGCAAAGAATAGCGCGATCCAGATAGTTAATATTATTTTACCTTTGTTTTGCAATGGCTTAATTATTTTATTTTTCACAAGATACCAAAAGATTTTTTAATTTTTATGTTTCGAACTATGCTCAAACATAACAATCTATTTTAAAAAAGCAAGACATCGATCATTGTATTACTCAATACTTCTGGCTAAAACAGGATAACATTAGCTATCATGCGGAGTGACTATTGCGTAAAGATTACCACCTGTCAAGCGGCAAATATCAACTATAAAATTGACCTTGCGCGGGCAATAATTAGATACTAAAAGGATATCAGACAAATAAAAACAGCTTTTTAAATAAATATATAACCTATGCCCTCAAAAATAATTTTAATTCATCCACCACTTACCAAACCCTCAGAGCCGCCGGCAGGCCTTGCTAAATTATCTTCCTGTTTAAGCGCAAATCGCATTAATCACAAGGTTATTGACGCCAATCTTGAGGGTATCCTCTGCCTGCTTAAGGATGCTTCCAATAACAATACAACAACCGACCGCTGGACAACGCGCGCCTGTAAAAAAATGGAGAGTAATCTTGCCGCGCTGCAAGACATCGCCACCTACCAAAGCCCAAGCCGCTACCAGCGGGCAGTTATGGATATTAACCATATTATGAATGGGGTGGGTAAATCATGGCGTGTTGATCTATCGCTTGCCGATTATCGTGATCAATGCCTATCCCCGGTAAAGAGTGCCGACTTAATATCCGCAGCCGAAAAACCGCATGCGAATCCTTTCTATCCTTACTTTCAACATCGCCTGATGAAAGCACTGGAAGAAAACCCGGAATTTATCGGTTTTTCTTTAAACTATCTGAGCCAGGCGCTTTGTACTTTTGCCATGATCGGCTTCATCAAACGAACTGCGCCGCGGCAAAAGATTATATTAGGCGGATCTCTTGTAACGTCGTGGATGAAACTTGGCGCCCACAATGATATTTTTAAGGGACTTGTAGATGAAATGGTCGCCGGCCCCGGAGAAGAAAAATTACTGAAACTTCTGGGAGTAAAAGAGGGCTTAATTAATTGCTCACCCGATTACAATGGTTTCCCGATTAATCAATACTTGTCACCGGGTGTGATCCTGCCATACAGCAGCGCTCATGGATGCTACTGGCACAACTGCGCTTTTTGCCCGGAAAAAGCGGAAGGCAATACTTATTTGCCTCTTGGGGTTTCTCAGGCAACAGAAGAGATGCAAGTCTTGACACGGCAGATTAATCCTTCACTAATTCATATTCTGGATAGCTCTATCTCTCCGTCACTACTGAAAGCTCTGGCGCAAAAGCCGCCGGGAGCGCCCTGGTATGGCTTTACCCGGATCACAGAACATTTGGCTGATGCTGATTTTTGTTTATCCTTAAAACGCAGCGGCTGTACCATGCTCAAAGTCGGAATTGAATCCGGTGATCAGGAAGTGCTTAATCAATTAAACAAAGGAATTGATTTACCGACAGCTTCAGCAGTTTTGAAAACGCTGAAAAGAGCAGGCATTGCCACATATTGTTATTTTCTGTTCGGTACACCGCCGGAAAATGAAGAAAGCGCCGTCAAAACGCTGGATTTTGTCTGCCGCCATCATGACTGTATTGAATTTTTGAATCTGGCTATTTTTAATTTACCTGCCGCAAGCATTGAGGCGCAAAGTTTAGCAACTCATGATTTTTACGAAGGCGATTTGTCTTTGTACAAAAACTTTCATCACCCCGCGGGATGGCATCGTCCTGTAGTGCGCAATTTTCTGGAGAAGACTTTTAAAAAGCATCCGGCGATTGCGCCGATACTCAAACGAAAACCTGAATTCTTCACCTCCAACCACGCGCCTTTTTTTGTTTTAAACAAAAACTATTAATTATCCGGAACGCACGGAATATAATCAAGAAACTAATATCACAAATTATTTCTGGAAATTTAATATGCGAAAATAATACTGCCGATGTTGCTTTTTTAAGATTACTTTATTACAATTACTTTAGCTTTCCAATCTATCTAATACAAGGATGCCATGCTAGATATTTTTCATTTTTTTACAAAACTACCAAGCCTCAAAAACCTCGATCTTAAACGCTATCAAATCGATTATTCTTTGAACAGACTTGTTTTCGGTGTGGACAACATCCATTTTGATGTCCACATCAGTCCTCAAGTCTACAAAGCACTAAAACGAACAGCATCTCTTTTGATGATCAAACATAGTCGGTCGGAATATTTTTTCAAGGACTATAAAAGAGAATTTTGTGAAATTGAAAAGGACACATTGAGGCGTGTTTGTACTGATGTTCTGCTGGACGGCATAAGCAGAGCTAAATCCGCAGCTGAAGTTCAAATAGATTTCCTAGGGCAGGCAACTCTGGCAAAAATGTTTTTAGAAGAAATCAAATATCAATATAAAAATTTAGTCGCGCATTTTGAACCTCTCGTTAGAATCTATCAATTATCTCAAAGACATGACCAGAATGAAGGTTTCAAAATTAAAGATAAACTCACTGATATTAAACTCCAGCAGAATCGAATCATTCGTCTTGTGGGAAAAGAACTGTTCCATCTGCTGGCCGATATTCAAGCAAGAAACCTGCGAAATATGAGAGAAACGCATTTCCTTCCCAAAGACATTCTACCGGACAATTATTTTATTAACCCCATACTCCATACAGACAATCCTGCCGATGATTTTTTTCTAATCGAAGAATATGTACTTTTAGGCCAGCAATCCGAAGATACGGACAATTACGCAAGCGTCAAATCGATCATCTATGACCTGCTTGCCAAAACTGATTTAGGGCATGAGAATACCAAAGACGAGAATTCGATGGGTGTGAATGAAAGCAAAGATCAAAAAGATGAACGTTTTTTTGATGCTGAAGCGAACATATTTGATTCATGGATAATGGAGACAGGCAATGTCGACCGGATGTTCAACTGTTTCGATTCGCTAGAACAGTACGAAAGGGTCAAAGGGGCAAAAGAATCAAAAGATGTTCTTCGAAAACTCAAAGAACAAATAAAAACTCGGCAGAAGTTGCTCAATTTTTTTTACCGTAAATTTAAAAAATCCCGCCTGATCAGGCTAATTGTCGCGGCTTTTGAAATGAAATCAGTATATGGCAACTACTGCCCACCTATGGTGCCAAGGCAAATAAGAGAATTCCTGGTTGATTTCTGGTCAAGAAAATCTATCAGCCGTCAACTGAAACGCCGGAAATCTCTTCACGGAAAGGACCTCACTCTTGCACCCCTTCAGCAAACTGTCAAACGGATCAACGGCAGTACCACGGAAGAAAAAAAGCAGCATTTACTGATGTTTCTAAAACAATTTTTCCGCTATCACCGGGATCTCTATAATTGCCGTATTCTCAGGGATGCGATGGACGCAATCAACCTCGCGACAGAAGAAAAGGTTCTTTTACTATCGCGGGAAAACCGGTCACTTTTTGAGTTTCTGCTTCCGGAGGAGCGGGTCAAAGAAGAAAAATTGGTCAGTAATCACGTCATCATCAAAGCGGATATCCGCGGTTCAATGGATATCAATCATACAATGAAAACCAGGGGACTTAATCCGGCATCATATTTCAGTCTTAATTTTTTTGATCCGATTTCCGCTATTCTTTTCGAATATGGCGCCGCCAAAGTCTTTATTGAGGGGGACGCGATTATTCTATCCATCTTTGAAAGTGAAGACACACCGCAGGGCTGTTATAGTGTGGCGCGAGCATGCGGACTGGCCATCAGAATACTGCAAATTGTTCATCGCTATAATGTAAAAAATAAAGAAAATAATCTACCCATACTCGAACTGGGAGTTGGTATCTGCTACAGCCAGGGCCCTCCGGCTTATCTTTTAGATGGCGATTCGAGGATCATGATTTCTCCGGCTATCAATCTGGCAGACCGGCTATCGAGCTGCGATAAGAAACTGCGCAAGCGTTTAAAAAATCAAAACCATCTCTTCAATTTATTTGTCTTTAAAAATGCCGCGGAAGAAGAAACTGAAGACACAACAGACGACTTTTCCCTGCGCTATAATGTCAACGGAATTGAACTTAGCGAAGATGGTTTTAATAAGCTCGCGAAAGAGATCAATCTGAAAACAGTCAGCTTTCCGGCAGGCAAAGATGAAAATGTGAAGCTCTATACAGGCAAAGTGCCTACAGTAAACGGCAATTATCAGCACCTTGCTATTCGGGAAGCCACAATTTATGAAGTCAAACCGGAAACCATGGATGTGACCGGCGGAACATCAAAAAAATACTATGAAGTTTGTACACACCAGGAAATCTACGATTTTATAGACAATCGCTCTTAATATCATTTTTAAAAAAAATGCTTTCCACTATTGACAAAGCCTAAATGTTGTAGTTAATAGAAAAAATACTACCACATGTAGTGCTTATTATTAATCATACGATACCCTCAGGAGCTAAACTCAATGCAAAAGAAGGCTTACACACTGATTGTCCCGGATTTAACGAAAAACGCCATCACAGTTCTGGAGCGGCGTTATCTCAAGCGCGATAAGGAAGGGAAAATTCTGGAGACTCCCACCCAGATGTTCAGGCGTGTAGCCGATACCATTGCTGCTGCTGATAAAAAATTTGATGAAAAGGCGGATGCGTCACAAGTTGCTGACGAATTTTACCGCATGATGAGCAATCTCGAGTTTCTTCCCAACTCGCCCACCTTAATGAATGCCGGCCGGGAACTGGGTCAACTATCCGCCTGTTTTGTGCTGCCCGTGGGCGATTCCATGGAAGAAATATTTGACGCTGTTAAATATACTGCCCTTATTCACAAGTCCGGCGGCGGAACCGGGTTTTCCTTTTCCCGCCTGCGTCCCGCTAACGATATCGTTTTAACCACCACCGGCATCTCCAGTGGACCAATCTCATTTATGCGTGTTTTCGATGTAGCCACTGAAACTATCAAACAGGGTGGCACAAGGCGGGGCGCCAATATGGGTATTTTGCGGGTTGACCATCCGGACATCATGGATTTCATCATGTGTAAATCTGATAAAAAGCAGCTGAACAATTTCAATATTTCCGTTGGCTTGACAGAAACATTCATGAAAGCGGTAGAGAAAGACGAGAATTTTGAGCTTGTCAATCCCCGCGATGGACAGGTTTCCGGAAATCTCAACGCGCGCAAGGTTTTTAACCGGATTATCACTCAGGCCTGGGAAAATGGCGAGCCGGGAATTGTCTTTCTCGATAGGCTCAACCGCGATAATCCCACCCCTCACGTCGGCGTGATCGAATCAACAAACCCCTGCGGAGAACAGCCGCTTCTGCCCTATGAATCATGTAATTTAGGATCCATCAATCTGGGCAAAATGTTTAAAGACGGCCAGATTGACTGGGTAAGGCTCAAAGAGGTTGTTCACCTGGCCGTTCATTTTCTGGATAACGTTGTGGAGGTCAATAAATATCCACTGCCTCAGATTGCTCAGATGACCCTGGCTAACCGCAAAATCGGGCTGGGCGTTATGGGCTGGGCGGATATGCTGATTTTGCTCGGCATTCCCTACAGCACCGAAGAGGCGATTGAGCTGGCACAAAAAGTTATGCAGTTTATCAATGAGCAGGGTCACAGCGCGTCACAAGAGCTTGCCAGACAGCGAGGCCCGTTTCCGAATTTTGAAGATTCTCTATATGATAAAAAAGGTGAACTGCCGCTGCGCAATGCCACAGTGACGACCATCGCGCCCACCGGAACCATTTCGATTATGGCCAATGCTTCTTCCGGCGTGGAACCACTCTTCGCGGTTTCTTATGTCCGGCAGGTCATGGATGATGACATTCTTGTGGAAGTCAATCCTCATTTTGAAGCCATCGCCAAAGAAAGAGGATTTTACTCTCCGGAGTTGATGCAGCGTATTGCCGAACATGGAACTCTCCATAGCATTGACGAAATCCCCGAAGATATCCGCAATATTTTTGTCACCGCGCATGACATCTCACCGGAGATGCATATTAAAATGCAGGCCGCATTTCAGAAACATACCGATAACGCAGTCAGCAAAACCGTCAACTTTTCCAATGGGGCGACCGTTCAAGATGTAGCCAGAGTTTATGAGCTCGCCTATCAACTGGACTGCAAAGGCGTAACGATATACCGGGACGGATCAAGAGATCAGCAGGTGCTGACGAAAGGGAAAAAAGAAGAAAAAGCTGCGCCTGAAAATATTGATAAAGAAAAACCGGCAACGAAGCGGGAAAGACCAAAAGTCCTCAAAGGCTGGACATATCAGATGCAGACGGGTTGCGGGCCGCTTTATGTCACGGTCAATGAGGACGCCACGGGTCTTTTTGAATTGTTCACTACGATGGGGAAGGCAGGCGGTTGCGCGGCTTCACAGAGCGAAGCCATCGGACGCATGGTATCCCTTGCCTGGCGCAGCGGTATACAGACGCGACAGGTAATCAAGCAACTGCAGGGCATTTCCTGCCATTCGCCTTCAGGATTCGGTGAAAACAAGATTTTGTCCTGCGCCGACGCGGTAG
>OCZT010005809.1_pt1 | contig 12255 bp, 6 predicted proteins | sample 1539031 | NCBI WGS metagenome assembly OCZT01 (sample SAMEA3539308, study PRJEB22396) | soil metagenome | biome: tundra; feature: field; material: soil | place: USA | collected 2010-05 | depth 0.15 m
CCGGATCGTCAGCGGCTTGCTGAAATAAACTCCGGCGGGAAGTTTCACCGTGCCGCCGGCTTGGCCGCAATCATCCAGCGCCTTCTGAATCGCGTCGGTGTCGAGCGTTTTGCCATCGCCCTTCGCGCCGAACGCGCGCACGTCGAAAATTTTCGGAGCGGCGTCGGCGGCGTGAAGTGAAATAGTCAATGACAGGGCGAACAGTGTGGCGATGATTTTCATGTCTTTCAGCGTTTTCAGTTTGCCAATGCTTGTTTTGACGATGGAACGGCAAAAGCATTCGACGCCAAGCGCATTCAATTGGTTACTGCAAAAGAATGTCAGAACGGTGGCGGATGGCACCCTTTGATTTGAGCAAAGTACTTGTGAAAAATTGCACTGTGGATGTGTGCGGGCTTGACTGGAAAGCGTGGATGGTGGGAAATTGCCACTTGAAGGGGTCTGAAGGGGTCAGTCCGTAGTATTGACACAAAACCGGCGCGGCGATAAACCAGTGTCATGCTTCGCGCGTTGCGCATCGAGTATCTCGGCGCGATTTACCAGTGGCCAACCGTTTGCAACAGGCCAAAGACAAAAGTGAACCGAACAACCAACATGAACTCAGCCTTGTGTAAATACTCCGGACTGACCCCTTTAAAAAACAATCCCAACGCAAGCGTGGTTAATCTGAACGACCATCCCAACATTCCTTGTTTTGGCACGACAACACGTTTTGATAATTATTTCAAGTGTTATGTTGTGTTCCGTCCCGATGAGGGCGACCCATCGGAGAACATTTACGTCACTCTTGGCACTCTTAATTGGCAAGGTCGAGCCACTACGGTAAAATCAAATGGCGTATGGCAGTCACTTTCTTACTATATCCCGACCCCTTCAGCCCCTGATGACTCAGATGCATTCCGGCATTGGGAGCGAATTTTTTATAATTCCCTATGAACCCAGTCGAAAGGTTAGTCATGAAAAAACAAATAAGCTTGTTCCGTTATTTGGTAAGCGTGTTTATATTTGCGAGCTTGGGATTGTTCGCCGCTTTTGGTCAAGATTCGCGCTCTTCTTTCAACGAAGTTTTGGGAGTCTCCAGCAATGGCTTCCGTCCACTTATAGCGATATATTCAGATTCGAAGATCGCAGGAAAAGCACCACCCACCATTCTCGTTTCGCTCCAAAGCTTGGCAGTTACGAATATCAACCGGGGATATTTAAAATCGCCTAAATTTCCATGGGGGGAAATTGAACTGAATGATTCGCTAGGACGATTTGTCGAAACCAAACGTAAATCAGAAGCCTTTCCCACCAACATCCTTCTCTCCAAATTGCCAAGAGACTGGAAAGGGTCGATGGAGGGAAGATTGAGTTTTCAAACAAATTCCACAACGTTGCTTGGGTTTTTTAGTTTGCGTGAAGAATTCAACATTACGAATAGCGGTAACTTTGAGCTAACCATCAAGCCAAAATTGTATAAATTTTCCGCCGACAAAAAGAGCGTTGACCGCATTGAGTTATTGCCTGTCAAAGTTCTGATTAAGTTGGAATAAACTTAAAGAAAAGGGGTCAGTCCTGAATGGCGCTTAGTTAAGGTAACGGCGGCGAAATAAATCTCCGTTTTGTTTCAATTAGTTCTGGACTGACCGTGCATTGATTTGGCAGACAGCGGACAGGTGATTGCCTGTAGTTTTTACTCAAACTCGCGCGCCAGCTTCGCAAATAATCGAATAGACGCGCTCATTTCCGGCGCTTTGACTTTTTCGCGGGCGCGTCATCGCTCATGCCGGGAAACGCCATGTAATTTTTGGCGTTGGCGTAGCAGATGTTGCGGATCATCGGGCCGAGCAATTTTTCGTCGTTGGGCAGTTCGCCGTTTTCCACGTCGCGGCCAATCAGATTGCAGAGCGTTCGGCGGAAATACTCGTGGCGCGGATACGACATGAACGAGCGCGAGTCCGTGATCATGCCAATGAACCGCGAAAGCAGGCCGAGATTGGAAAGCGCGTTCATCTGCCACTCCATGCCTTCCTTCTGGTCGAGAAACCACCACGCCGCGCCGAACTGGATTTTTCCGGGCATCGTGCCGTCCTGGAAATTTCCAATCATCGCGGCGAAGGCGTAATTGTCCGCCGGATTCAGATTGTAAATGATGGTCTTGGGCAGCGAATTTTCCGAATCAAGTTTGTCCAGATATGTCGCGAGTGCGGAACATTGCGGCCAGTCGCCGATGGAATCAAAGCCCGTATCCGGCCCAAGCTGCTTGAGCAAACGCGTGTTGTTGCTGCGCAGTGCGCCAAGGTGAAGCTGCTTCGTCCAGCCGCGCTTCGCGTCGAGATGACCGAAGAACAACATCAGGTAGGAGGCAAACTGGCCGTGCTCCTGCGCGGAAACAGCTTCGCCGCGCCGCGCCTTGTCGAAAATTCCGGCGGCGATTTTCTCCGAACAGAAATCCGCGAAGCAATGATTCATGCCGTGGTCGGACAGGCGGCAGCCTTGGGAATGGAAAAAGTCGTGGCGCTTCTTCAGCGCGCTTTGGAACGCGGAAAAACTGTTCACGTCAATGTTGCTGGCGGCGGAAAGCTTTTCGATCCACCTGTTGAAACCGGCGGGTTGATTCACCGTAAGCGCCTGGTCGGGACGGAACGCAGGCAACATTTTGGTCGGATGATGCTGGGCCGCAAACCCGCGGTGATGTTCGAGACCGTCCACCGGGTCGTCCGTGGTGCAAACCACCTTGACCTTGAATTTTTTCAGGATGCCTTGCGTGGACAGTTCCGGCGTGGCGAGTTTTTCGTTGGCGGTTTTCCAGATTTTGTCGGCGGTGGTTTCGTCGAGCAGTTCGCTGATGCCGAAGTAGCGCTTCAATTCGAGGTGCGTCCAGTGATAGAGCGGATTGCGAAGCGTGTGCGGGACGGTCGCAGCCCAGGCGAGAAACTTGTCATGGGGCGAGGCGTCACCGGTGCAGTAGCGCTCGGACACGCCGTTGGAACGCATGGCGCGCCACTTGTAATGATCGCCTTCGAGCCAGATTTCAAAAAGGTTTCGGAACTGGCGATTGCTGGCAATATCACGCGGCGAAATATGGCAGTGATAATCAAAGATTGGCTCGCCCTCGGCGTATTTGTGGTAGAGCTTGCGCGCCGTCTTGGTGCTCAACAGAAAGTCGTCGTGGATGAAGGTCATAACGATTTAAATTTAAGGTTGAGTGTTAAAGCAAAAAGGGACGCCGTTTTGCAGCGTCCCGGTCGGTCAATTTATTTTCCAAGGAGCAGCGGTTTCATGTGCCGCTCGAAAAGATTTTCGGTGACGTTTTTGGCGATGACGGCTTCGTGTTTCTTGAGCGCGTTGAGGTAACGGTCGCCCTTCTTGGCGGCGACTTTGAAACTGACGTGCAACAACTGACGGAAGCTCGGATTAAAGTCCTTGTTCTTCTGATCGTGGCGCAACGCGGAAACGAACTGGTGCGAACTCCAGCCGTTGACCGTTGTTGCACTTGGCAGTTTCTTTTTATCGATGTCAATGACGCTGGCGTAAGGCGCACAGAATTCGTCCACGTGCTCGATGGCGTAAGCGTAAATTTCCCTGGCGATTTCGAGGCCGTCGCCGCCCGCTTCCGCGAGACCGATGAGTTCTTCCAGCCACGTCGTGCCGGCGGTTTTGATGTGCAGGCCGGCGTCGAATTTTGTCAGCGCGCGGCGCATCGGAGCGTAGATGGAAAACTTGTCGCTGCCGGAGTGGACGCTGAGTTTCAGCGACGATGGCAGGCCGTATTTCTTGACCGCAAACGCGATGACAGCGAGGTCTTCGTTGAATTCTTTCTCGAACTGCTTGATGTCGCCGACATAATCCACGCCTTTGTTAAAACGCCCGGTAAATTTCGGCGCGATGGTTTGAATGGGAATATTTTCGTCCGCAATGGCCGCGAGGATGATGAGCAGTTCGGGCGGTGTTTGCGGGCTGTCGGTTTCGTCCATGGAAACTTCGGTGATGAAGTTGGCTTCGCCCTTGGCCTTGGCGATGTGGCGATAAATTTTTCCGGCGTCCTGCACGGCGAGAAGAAATTTGCCGGCGATGCGCTCGACGTAATCACGCGTCGTCGAGAACGGCTGATCAATGTGCGGGATGACGATCTTGCCGATGAGTTCAGGATGGCGATCAACAAAAGCCTTGAGGCTCGCGGCGTCGGCGGGTTTGCCAATCGAGTCAGCCACGTCAATGGTGTAAAAATCGGAGTGCGGGATGAAGCGATCCACGGTTTCGAGCCGGATGTGGTCGGCGTCAACGTGATACGATTTCTTCCAGCCGAGCGCTTTGACAGCGGCATCGGCTTCGGCGCGAAGACTGGACGGCTCGGTGCCGATGAAGGTGTGTTCACGGTTGGATTTGTTCCAGACGGGAATGACTTCCGCGCCCTGTTCGGTGGCGAGGATGCAGGCGCGGAGCTGGGCTTTGCCTTGATGGGCGAAACGGTCGCCCAGGCCAAATGAAAATTTTCCAAGTGGTAAGAAATGATTTGCAGCTTTATTCATAAATTTGACGGTCTGATGCGAGAAAAGTAACAAATCTTCTTTACAAAGCGCCATATATCTTTTTTGCAGAATTGTATGGGAATTCTGCATTCGTGAAAATTGTTGGAACAATTGCAGCGTCGCTAGAACGCGCAAAAGATGTTTATGAGTGCAAAAATCAGTTCCGCCGTATAATTTCGTCCGCATGCACCCCGTCCCAGTCTTTTTTCACCGGCCATGTCGGGTGTTGGCCGGTTGCCTTCTGATAATTGGTGGAAGTCTGGCTGTGGCTGAACTGGACGTGGCGCAGGCGCAGCCAGCCGCTCGTCTTGATACGGAGAAATTGTCCGAACCCGTGCGGCCAACCTGGCAGCAACTGATGAACGGCAGCTTGGACACTCAAGAGATTGAAATCCGGGGACTCATCGAGAGTCTCACCAGCCGCAAAGATGGCTGGGTGGTTGTGAACCTGCGTACCAAGGACGGCGTTCTCAAGGTGGTGTTGCTCCGGGCCGGCATCAAGGGCGCATCATTGGAGGAAAATGCGAACGCCATCATCCGTGTGCGAGGCCGTTTGTCAGTTGATCGAGATCCCGCCACCCAGCGTGTGATCTCGGGACAGATTCGGATGCGCGACGCGGAAGTCATCGTGGATCAGCCGGCGCTTGCGGATTGGTTCGCGGTGCCCGCTACGACGGTTGCGGCACTGACACGTTCCGACACCAATTACAATGCGTTTCGCCTGGTGAAGGTGACAGGGCAAATCATCCATGTGCGCAGCCGGGTTTATTTCCTGATGGATGGACGCGACGGATTGCGCTTTGTGGCCGACAAGCCTTTGGGGCTGGAGGCGGGAGACTTGGTGGAAGTGGCGGGCTATCCAGATGTATTGAGCGCCGCCGCCCCCGTGTTGCGTGGGGCCGTGGCGCGCAAAACCGGGCGGGCACCGTTGCCGGAACCAAAACGACTTTCAACCGCAGATTTAATCCGCCCGGTATTCGATTCGACCTGGGTACAGGTGGAAGGGGTACTGGCTGGCGTGAAGCAAACAGGGCCGGATCTGGTCTTGGAAATTCAGGCGGGGCAATGGAGATTTTGGGCGCGATTGGTGGCAGGTAAAGAATCGGTGCCGCCGCTCCGCGTCGGTAGCCGGCTCGAACTAACGGGAGCATATTGCGCGCAAGGCGAATACAAGGTGATCGGCCAGGATGTGGCCGCTCTGGATTTGCTGCTCAACTCGCCGGCAAACATCAAAGTGCTGGCGCGTCCTCCTTGGTGGACGCTGAAAAAGCTGTTCGTCGTCGTGGGCCTTCTGGCGGGCGTATTGATGATGGCCTTGCTGTGGATCACACTGCTTAATCGGCAGGTTCGCTTGCGCACCGCCGAACTTGAAACCCAAATTCAGGAACGCCAGCGCGTCGAACACCAGCACGCCATGGAACAAGAACGCGCGCGCATCGCCCAGGATTTGCACGATGAACTCGGCTCGGATATCACCGAAATCAGCATGCTGGCGGCCAGGGCAAAATCCGCCTCCGCGCTTGTAGAAAATCGGAGTCAGCATCTTGAACAATTGAGTGCCAAATCCCGGGGAATGATTGCCGCGTTGGATGAAATTGTTTGGGCGATGAATCCCGCACATGACTCGCTTGCCTCGCTGATGAGTTATTTTTGCCTTTACGCGGATCGCTTTCTCGGATTGGCGAACATCGCCTGGCGACTCGAAGGAAAACCCGAGCCGGTTGACTACGTGATGGATTCCCGACACCGGCATCAGTTGTTCCTGGCCTTTAAAGAAGCACTTACCAATGTGGTGCGTCATTCGCGCGCTACGGAAGTTCGATTGAGCATCCAAGTAACAGACGGGGAGTTGCGACTGGCCATTGCCGACAACGGACGCGGGTTGCCCTTGAGTGAACCCACCGAAGAAATGGATGGCGTGGCCAACATGCGGGCGCGTATCGAGAAGCTGGGTGGACGGTTTGAAATCGTGAGCGAACCCGGGCGCGGCACAACACTGAAATTCTTTGTGCCATCCGTTAAAACAACATGACCAAGATCGCCATCGTTGAGGATAATAAAGTCATCCGTGAAAGCCTTGCGGAATTTGTGCAGACAGACCCGGAATGTTGCTGCGTGTGCTCATGTCCCACAGCGGAAGAAGCTCTGCGGGTGATTCCGAAACATCAGCCCGAAATCGTGCTGATGGATATTCAGTTGCCAAATATGTCGGGCATTGAATGCACGGCCCAGCTCAAACAATTGTTGCGGGCCATTCAAATCATCATGGTTACGGTGTATGAAGATACGGAGCGCATCTTCAAAGCCCTGCGTGCAGGGGCGTGCGGCTATTTGCTCAAACGTTGTACCTCCGAAGAACTCATCTCCGCCATTCGTGAAGTCCGCCAAGGAGGTGCGCCAATGTCGCGGGAAATCGCGCGCAAAGTCATCGTTTCCTTTCAGGAACCGCTAATTGTGGCGGCGGAAATGGAAGACCTCTCGCCACGCGAGCGTGAAATCCTCGAATTGCTGGCCGAAGGTTTCTCCAACAAGGAAATCGCCCAACGCGTGGGTGTGAGTGACGGAACGGTTCGCTGGCACCTCCGGCACGTCTATGACAAGTTGCACGTCCGCTCCCGCACCGAGGCGGCGCTCAAGTTTCGCTCGGTCAAAGCTGGATAATTTCTTTCAAGTCAGGCAATCGGCGCAGGTATCTTTCCAAAAACCACACATTTGTGAGGCTGGGCAAGTTCGGGAATTCGGTCAGTATAGGAACATCGCCAAATCAAAGACATTAGTGTCGTACACAGCCCAAAAGAACGATTTTCAGCAGCACAATTCTCAACCCAATGTTTGCTCTATGAAGAAATCCAATATCCATGCCGATTGTTTCTGCCGGACATCACCAAGTCAGTATGTGACTTTCTGGGGACGATTGATGCCAGTGTTCAAACTTGTCGCGCTGGCTTTGCTTTTTTGTTCTGCGCCGAATCAAACAGCCAAAGCCGCCACGATAGTATGGAACGGGCCGGCGACGACGAATACCGCCAACAACTGGTCAAGCGGCGGCAATTGGGTTGGCGGATCGAATCCCGCCACCACCGACGACGCGAAGTTTTTTGATCTCGGTGCGGTCCCTGGCACAGTGCCTAACATCACCAACTTCAACAACACGGTGGATGTAACTACCAACATCGCCTCGTTGCAATACGGCAACACTAATAACTTTCACACCACTTTGATTAGTAGTGGCACTACATTGTCCATCACTGGCAATGGCGGTTTAACGGCAGGCACTTTGACGGACAACGGCAGCGCTCAAGTTGTCTACGCGACGATCACCGGTTTCAATGGCGTGTTGAATGTGAGCAACATTGCGGCAAACGTTCTGGCTGACCAAGGCCGGGCTGCCAATGGCAATGGCACTCAGCGTGCCATTTTGGACCTGTCGGGTTTGGGAACATTTGTGGCCACCATCAATCGGGTTGCCGTTGGCACCACCACACTCGGCGGCGCGAACAATGCGCAAAACGCGACGGGCACGCTCAAGTTGGCGCAGACAAACGTTATCAGCCCCATGTTCGCCGGGACGCCGATAGCCAACAATGTCGCAGTGCCGACGAATTCGATTGATATCGGTTCGGACAACGGCAACGCGGGCGGCGTTAACTTTTTCTATCTTGGCCAGACGAATGCTTTTTTCATAGACAGTATCGGTGTGGGAATGGACAAAGCCACTGCGACGATGTTATTCAATCCGAGCTTCTTCAGTCCGTCGGCATATTTTCGCGGCACAAACGGCAGCAACAGTCGTATCCGCTTTTGGACGATTGGCGACATGTCCGGTTCGGGTAGTTCAAGCGCGGCAGCCAACGGCACCAATGATTTCACTGGCGGGTCAGTGGATGCATTGGTGGACACGATGTCGCTTGGCCGTGATCGTCAAGGCGGTAACACCGGAGCTACTGCCACCAAAGGCACACTCACGTTCACGGCGGGAACGATCAACGTGAACAATCTGTTTGTTGGCAACCAGCAGTTCCCGACAGTGGGCAATGTTAATCCGATGGTCGGCGTGGTCAATGTCGCAGGGTCTGCCGCGACTTTAATTGTGAACAGCAACTTGGTTTTGGGACGAACCTCGGCCACCAGTGCCGCCGCCACCAATACTTCCGGCACGCTGAACATTTTTGGTGGAACCGTGCGTGCAAACATTATTTCCCTCGGCACCAATAGCACCATTAACAACATCATCATCACGAATGGAACGCTGGCCGTATCGAACACGATTGCCGGCCCGGGCCACGGCTTGAGCGGTCTTACGCTGACCAACGCAACGTTTCAGTTCAATGTGGCGGCTGCGCGGACAAACGTTGTGACCACCAACCTCACGATTGTGGGAACGGGTGCCAACACGATCAACATCGACACCGCAGCGACCTTCGCTTCTTATCCCGCGCAGGTTCCGTTGATCAAATACACAACGCTGGTTGGCACTTATAATTTTGTTTTGGGCGCGGTTCCGAGCAACGTGGTCGGTGGTTATCTTTCCAACAATGTGGCGAACAGCTCGGTTGACCTTGTGCTGCAGAACGATCCGCGTCCGGTGATAACGAATATCGCCGGTCAGCCAGTCTCGGTTCCTCAATTTCCAAACCCGGGTGACAACACTTCCCTGTCCATCGGAATCAGCCCCAACACCGTTCTGCCAGCAGGCTATCAATGGTATCTCAACTCCGTGCCGCTCACGGACGGCCCGACCGGAAATGGTTCCACCAACTCAAACAGCGCCACCAGCACGCTGTCGATTTTGAATGCTCAAACCAACGACAGCGGTAATTACACCGTCGTTATCACCAATGTTTACGGCTCGGCCACCAGCAGCGTGCTGGCGCTCACGATCAGCACCAATCTGGTTGCGCCAGTGATCACAGGTCCCGGCAACGTAACGGTCATACAGGGGAATACCGCGTCGCTGGTGACTACGGTGTCTGGCAAGCCAGTCCCCGCGCTGCAATGGCAATTCAACGGCACCAATTTAACAGATGGACCCACAGGCAACGGCGACACCGTTTCCGGCAGCACCAGCAGCATCTTGATGATCGCCAACGCCCAATACCCTGCCAGCCAAGGCACTTACTCCTTGATTGCCAGCAACGAAGTGGGTGTGTTGACCAACAGCGGAATTCTAACTGTCATCGTGCCTCCGGTAATCACCTTGCAGCCGACGAGCGTTGTGGTAACGAACACACAGGCGGCTTCCTTCTCCGCGAACGCCACGGGGGTGCCGACGCCGGGCTTTAAGTGGAAAAAGAATGGCACGCCCATGACGGACGGTGGGGGTATTTCTGGCAGCAGTTCCTCAACCCTTTCCTTCACCAGCGCCTCGCCTTCCGACATCGCCACCTATTCAGTGACGATAACCAATGCTGCTGGCACAACCAACGGCGTGAGCGTGACATTGACGGTCAATTCGCTCATGGCTGCCACCACTCTGTCGCCGACCAACGGTGCGACGGGCGTCTTTTACGACACACCGTTGTCCATCACATTTAACCAGACGCCGACATTGCGGACGGCTGGCAACATCAAGATTTATAACGCCACCAACTCCACCACACCGGTGGACACGGTTAACTTGGGACTGGGCAATGCACAGCAGCGAACTTTCCCCGGCGACGGGCAGTCGTTCACTTATAATGTCGTCAGCATCAGCGGAAATACCGCGACGATTTATCCGCACTCTAGCGTGATGACTTCCAACCAGACTTATTACGTCACGGTGGATAACGGGGTCTTTGAGGACGCGAGCGGCTCTTATTTCGCGGGCATCACCGCCACGAATTCCTGGCAGTTCACCACCAAGCCCGGCGGCGCGGCCAACCCGACGAATATCGTCGTGGCGGCGGATGGTAGCGGCGACTTTTTGACCGTGCAAGGCGCGGTGAATTCCATCCCCGGCGGTAATAACACACCGCTCTTAATCAACATCCGCAATGGCGATTACAACGAAATCGTGGACATCGCTGGCAAATCCAACGTCACCTTCCGTGGCCAGAGCCGACTCGGAACAATTGTTGGTTACGCGAATAACGCGACCTTCCAGGTGGCTAACGGCGGCACCACCCACGCACGCATGGCGTTCAAGGTGCTTGGCAATGACATTGCGATTGAAAACATGACCGTGACCAACCGCACGCCGGTGGGCGGTTCGCAGGCTGAAGCGTTGATGATTGAATCAGCCGCAACACGGTTCATCCTTAACAATGCCACCGTCTCCAGTTACCAGGACACCATTCTGGCCAACCAAAATAACTCCGCAGGTTATTTTTATAACAGTCGCATTCAGGGCCAGTTCGATTACATCTGGGGTGGCGGTCGGCTGTTCTTCACCAATTGTGACATAATGACGTTGGTCGGCGCTGGTGGTGTCCTCAATAGTGGCAACGTGACCGCCTCGCGAACGGATCTGGCGGGGACAAATGGTTTTTCATTTATGAGATGCCGGTTCCTCAGAATCACCAATACCATCGTCAACACCACGGTGGCAGGCGGGAATGGGAGTGCGGGTGGTAATGCGGCCTTCATCAGTTGTAACTTTGATGACAACTACACCAATGCGTCGGCGGCGGCCCTTGCCCAGCCCCAGATTTTGTGGGAATTCGGCAATAGCAATCTGGACAATACCATCTCGCGCACGTTCGGCCTCACCGTGCTCACGGAGGGCGACGGACGTTTGATCGCCGCACGGAGTTCAACTATCTGGTTGAATGGTTGGGTGCCGCAACTCGCGCCGAACATCCTTACGAATCCTGTCAGCCAGACGGTGAGCGTGGGCCAGTCAGCCAGTTTCACCGTGACGGCCACTGGTATTCCCGATCCAACTTATCAGTGGTTGAAGAACGGTTCGCCGATTTCTGGAGCGACGAACTCCACGTTCAACATTCCCAGCGCCGTGCGGGCCAATGCGGGTAATTACTCAGTGGTCGTCAGCACCGGTGCCGGCAGTGTGACCAGTGCAACCGCCACGTTGACCTACACCGGCAACATGTTGCCGGCGACCAACCCTTCCACCTACTCGCGCAAGGCCGGGTTCAGTTTGAAGATTGCGATTCCCGGCGACTTGGCGACGAACTGGAGTGACGCTGACGCTGATTTGCTCGCGTTGACCGGAACCATCAGCAGTACCAACGGAGCGACTGTCAGCTACGACAGCGGCTATGTTTACTACAGCAACCCGAACGATGTGGCTGACCAGATTGCTTACACGGTCGGCGACGGTCAGGGTGGAACCGCCCCCGGGGTGATCAACATCATCATCGCGGCACCCTCCACCAATCAAACGCACAACATCGTCGGCGAAACAGTTAACGGCGATGGCAGCGTCACCATCAAATTTGCGGGGATCCCCAATTACACCTACTGGGTTGAAGCAACGACGAATCTCGCAATACCTGTATGGTTGCCTATTAGCACAAACGTGGCTGGACCAAATGGCTTGTGGCAGTTTACGGACACGGACGCGACAAATTATCCGCAGCGATTCTATCGGTCGCATAAACCATGACAACAGATTGAGGAATAACCATGAAAAATAGAAAATTGGCGGCGATAATGGGGGCGGTGGCGCTATGGGTTGGCGCAGCGTTTGGCGACACGACCTCCAACTACACATTTTCCGCAAATCAAGCTATATCGGATGCGGACGCCAGTGGTTTGGCGGTGACGGCGAATCTGTCAGGCCTGACGGAAGGCCCCATCC
>OCZT010005810.1_pt1 | contig 12252 bp, 8 predicted proteins | sample 1539031 | NCBI WGS metagenome assembly OCZT01 (sample SAMEA3539308, study PRJEB22396) | soil metagenome | biome: tundra; feature: field; material: soil | place: USA | collected 2010-05 | depth 0.15 m
CACGTCGGTGAAGTGCGCAACCGCGGCTGCGACGTTCACGGCGAAGCTGTAGACGGCGGCAGCGAACGCGACCGGCACCGCCAGGGGCCGTACGTCGCATAGGGCTAGCTGTAGGGCTCCGGGCTTCGCAGACGCGTTGTGCAACAGCTGTGTAGCTTCGTTTGTGCCTACCAGCTCGGTGAGTGCGGTGGGCCCGTCGACGGGCTGCGGAGATGATCGGCGACGCGGCATGACGATCGCGAGTGCTGGTTCGACTCCGCGCCCCCCGACCATTTGCCCGAAGGTCGAACGATCCTGGTCCCGGGTGTGGGGGCCGGGATGGTGGGGCCTGGCGCGAGAAGCACACGGGTTCGGCTGTTGATTGAGGCACCGATGCCCAGCGTCCAGGTGGCGGGCGGGCGCTGAGTCGAGCGGCCCAGCGGCAAGCGAATCCGAAGAGAGTGGGCGCGTCTTGTTTGGTTCATACGGCGAACGAAAGCGTCCGGCGAGCTCGTCGAGATAGCCTCTCGGGCTGCGTTTGTAGTGATCGCCGGAGCGTAGTAGCATGCCGGCGATGCCACGGAAGGTGTTCGTCGCGATGGTCCTGCTCGGGCTGGTCATCCCGTCCGACTCGCTTGGCGTCACGACCATTTTTGGGAGTGACCTGACCGCGACGCCCAATGTCACTTTCGGCTGCGAGACCATGCCCCAGCTCAGCTACCAGAACCTCGGGTTCTACGAACTCGTGCCGTCGGGCCAGCCGAGCTGCACCTGGCGCCAGCTCGGCGTCTTCGGCGTCGTGGCCGACACGCATGCGAGCACCGTGCCGGGCGACGGCACGATCACGAGCGTGTCGATCAAGTCGGGGGCCAACCCCGCGCCGCTGCGGGTCACGGTCGTGCGCCTGCTAGCCCCGAACGAAAACGGCGGGATCAACAGCAACAAGGCGGCCTGCTGCTACTTCGTCAGGGAAAGTCCGACCTTCCAGCCGACCGCGAACGCGACTAGCACGTTCGCCCTGAATCTCCCGGTGGAGAAGAACGACACCGGCGGCCAGGTGTATACGCAGGATCACGTCGGGATCAGCGCACAGTCGGGCACGGGCGCTCTCCCGCTCGCTGAAGTGGGCCAGCACAGCAGTTTTGCGTTCACCCAGCCCGGGTCGTTCGACGCGAACTTCACCTATTCGGCGATGGGCGCTCAGGCCGGCGATACGCAGGGTGGCCGCGCCGAGCAGGGCGTCGCCGGCTTCGAGGTGCTTGCGCGCTTCACCTGGTGTTCGGGCACGGCAACCGCGGCCCGGACGGCGCAGACCTGCGGCGGTGAAGGCACGAATAGTGGCGGCGCGACGGCTCCGGCGAAGCTCGGGACGACAAGGCTGCGAGCCCGCAACGGCAAGGTCGGCCTGTCGATCCGCTGCCTGCTGGTGAGCACGTGCAGCGGGCGGGTGACGCTGCGCACGAACGGACGGCGGCCGAGGACTGTGGGGTCGGCCAGCGTGTCCGTGCGCGCAGGCAGCGCAAAGACCGTATCGGTGCCGCTGAACGCCGCCGGCCTTTCGCTGGCAGCCAGGCGCGGCACAACCGCCCTGCAGGCCTTGATCGATCTCGGCCGCAGCGGCAAGCTAACGACGGCCGTCTCGCTACGCGGCTCAGGCTGAGCGCACGGCCCATCAGGCGCTCCTCAAGCGTTGAGCTGCGCGTGCCCGCGAGCCTGTGGGGTGCAGAAACCCGGTCGGGTGCACAAGCCCGGTTGAGCTTTACGCAGCGACGCTGTACTCCTGGATCAACCCGCCGAGCCGGTCGCGGCGGCTAACCCCAGCCTCCTGCCGCGGGCGCAGTGAGGGCACACGTAACCCCCGCGGACGAAACCACGGAACAGGGCCTCCGTCAAAACCGGCCTGGCTCACTACGCGCCCACAGAGACTGACGGGGATCAAGAGATGAGGACGAGGTCAGCGCGCCAAAAGCGCGAAAGTCGAGGTTCATGTCGTCGGGTCCATGACCCGCCGCGGCGCGGAAGCCGAGCGCGACCTGCTGTTGCGCCCGAGCCGCCGCACCGTCAGGCGCCTCGACGCCAAACCCCAAGGCCGCTCATAGCAGCGGGGGCCCGGGCGTCGGCCTCGACCAGGTATCTGGTATCTTGACACCGCTCGGACGAGGCCGAAAAGGGGGAGGGGAGTGACGGGATCTGGAACCTCGGGCGCCACTGCAGCGGCCGTTCGGCTGGCTCGGGTTGCGGTCCTGATTGGCGTAGCTGCGTGCGCAACGCTCGCCGGTGCGGCCTCCGCGGCCGCCCTCAACATGACCGGCACGTGGAAGGCCAACTACCACTGTGAAGCCGGCTGGTGCGCCGGCGGCGACTCCCCCGCTACAGACGTGCTCACCCAGGCAGAAGGCTCGAGCGTGGTCACGGGATCCAACGGGTCGGAAAGCATCTCTGGAACGCTCAGCGGCAACACCTTCAACTACACGAGCACCACCGGTGGCTACGAAGCCAAAGCGACGCTCACGGTGTCGGCTGACGGCCTGTCCTGGACCGGTCCGGCCACCGACAACAACGGCACGAGCGGCATCTACACGGCCACGCGCGAAGCCACGATGGCCACGATCTCGGGCAACGTCGCCGATCAGAACGCGATTGCGGCACCCGGCGTGAAGCTCAAGCTGACCGGCACCAGCGACGCTGAAAAAGAAGTCACGATGACCGCCACCGCGGACGCGCAAGGCAACTACTCCTTCGAAGTCGAACGGGGCAAATACACGGTCTCGGCAAGCGGCGAACCGACCGAACAGAACGGCGGCAAACAGAACGGCGGCACGCTTGCGGTGCGCAAGCAGACCTTCGGCGCGCACGATCCGGAATGTCCGGGCAAAGCCAAGGAAGCTGAATGCGCGCTGAACCACATCGGAACCGGCGAAACCGCGCAGGTCAAGTTCGCTTACTTCCAGTGCTCGGCGACCGACCGTCTGCCCAACGGGAAGCCCCCCACACACTGCCCGATCATCTTCATCCCCGGATTCCTCGGCTCGCGCATCTCCTGTGGAGATCGGGAAATGTGGACGGCGCTTCCTAGCCCCGACTTCGCCGACCTGCAACTCAAGCCGGACGGGGAAACCAACTCCGGCGCACCCGGCTCATGTGCCGCCGAAGCGAAAGCGGGCGAACAGTGGAGCGGAGTCGTGGCCACCGCAGCCGGCAAGGACATCTACGGCGCCGCGCTCTCATTCCTCGGCAAACTTGCCCCCAGCGACGACTACGCGCTGCCCTACGACTGGCGTAAGTCGCCGCTGATCGCGAAGGAAGCGCTGGAAAAACTGGTCCCGAAAGTGCTCGAAGAACAGGGCGCCAAGCGGGTCGTGCTGATAGCCCACTCGATGGGCGGGCTGGTGCTGCAGTCCTACATCGCCAACTCTGCCAACGCGGAAAAGGTGGTGCGTGCCGTCACCCTTGGCACCCCCTACTGGGGCGCCGTCAAGTCGCACGCCTCGCTGCTGACCGGGAAATCCAACGAAATCGCCCAGGAAACGTTCGGACTGGACCTGTTCATCAAACGCGTCGTGGCCGAAGAAGAGGAATCGAGCGGCAGCTACAACAGCTCGATCTTCGCGACCGACCTGCAGCTCGCGGCGCGCAACATGCAGGGTCTCTACTGGCTCTACCCAGCCGACGAATACGGCCCGTGGCTGCAGGTGACCGATCGCCACTATCCACTCGGCTTCATGAAGACGTCCCAGATCCGGCCCTGGGTCACCTCGCTCGGCGGCAGCCCCGGGCTCGTCACCAACGCGGTCAACGGCCATACTGCGATCACCGGCTACCCGTCGAACAACGTGGACTTCCAGGTCGTGGCCGGGGCGGGCACGCCGACCGAAGCCGCCCTGAAGGTCGAAGAAAACCCCACTTCCGTGACGCAGCCTGTGACGGTCTGGTACGCCTCCGGCGACGGCACCGTGCCGCTCGTGTCCGCGACCGAGGGTGCCTCCGAAGGCAAATCGGTGCCGATCCCGGTGCATTACGTGTGCCGCGTCGATCACGTCGCCTTGACCGGAAACGCGACGGTGCAGAAAGGAATCGAAGGGTTCCTGCTCAAGGGCGAAGCGATCACGGGTCTGGACGACAACTGCCCCTACACGGGCGTCGCGATGAAGATCTTCGAACCGGTCATCCCCGAACACGGCAAGGCCGCGATCGGCGCCAGTGCGCAGCCGAAGAAAGCTGCCAAGGGACCCGCCGTGACGGTGCAGACGTCCACCGGCGCGATCTCGCTCGGGGAAGCCGCTGAACGCGGCCTCGTGACCAAGTTCCAGGATGGTGGCGTCACCTTCATCGCCGACACCAACAGCAACCCGGTGACCGTGAACGTCACCGGCTCCTCGGTCGGAGTTTCGGTGCAGAGCATCAAGAGCGGCGGCAGGGGCAACGAGTCGGGCAGCGGCCCGTCCGTTCTCTACGGCCCGGTCCACGGCTCGATCACGATCGGCCCCGCCGGGACCGTCAAGCACGGCAAGAAGACCCTGCGCCCCGTCCACGACCGCAAGTCACCCCACACGACCGCCCGGGTCAGCCGGCACGGCAAGCGGGTGAGGGTGACACTGAAGGCGCACAGCGCCGTCGGCATCACGGCGACCTTCGTTCGCATCGGCAAGGGCCCCGCGAGGGCCTACCGCGGTCCGTTCCTGATCAAGGCCTCGCAGCTGAAGTCGCTGCGCTTTGAGAGCGTCGATCGCTTCGGGCACTGGGAGCGTCCTCAGCGCGTCCACCGCTGAGCGTTACGGCGCTCCGCCACGGCCCTGAGTGGCGTACATAGGGCTCCCGACGACAGTGGCGGTGGATGCTCAAGCAAGCCTACGCAGAGAAGGAGAAGCTTGAGAACATAACTGGGCTGCGCGGCGAGGCGCTGACGGTGCCGATCTAGCTTGATCGCGGGAAATCCAGAGCGCAGATCGTCAAGAGAGATTGCCCTAATAGCTCGACTTTCGGCTTTTCACGCGGCTACCACGCCATGGGGTCTAGTCCACCATAGGCATCAAGGTCGAACCGGCCCAGTCCCCCAGGGGGCTGGGCCTTCGGCGTCCCCCGATCGGGCTAGCAGGGTCAGATTGAGCGCTTGGAGGGAGGCGAGGTTGGGGCGGCTTGCTCGACATTGTGCATCATGCCGTGGCTGCGTGAGCCGTCGAGTGACCGCGGTTACACACGCAGCAGGATCGGACGGCCCGACAGCTGCTGCGCGTGTCCTAGCCTGAAGGGATGCGTGTCGAGCTTCTGTTCTGGGACGGCTGCCCCTCGTATCCCAAGGCGCTTGCCGAGCTGCGCGGAGCGATGGTGGACGTAGCGCTCGACCCGAGAAGGGTCGTTGTCCGTGAGGTCCAGACGCAGGCCGAGGCAACGCTCGAGCGCTTCGTCGGGTCGCCAACAATCCGCATCGACGGCGTGGATGTTCAGCCACCCGGCGAGGAGCCGGTCGGACTGACGTGCCGCATCTACCGTCGCCGCGACGGCCGGATCTCGCCGACACCGGACCCAGCCGACCTGCGTGACGCACTGCGCGCTGCCCAGAGCGCCACTACCGAGAGGAAATAGATGACAGCGATGGGCGATCACGCTCCTACGTTCGCCCTGCCAGACACCGATGGCGCCACGCACGAGCCGGGCGAGGCTCCCGCAACGGTCGTCGTGTTTACCTGCAACCACTGCCCCTACGCGCTGGCATGGCATGAGCGAATCATCGATGTCGCACGGGACTACGCCAACCGCGGAGTGCGGGTGCTGGCAGTCAATGCCAACGATGCGAAGAACTATCCGCGCGACTCGCTGCAGGCGATGCGCGCTCGCGTTGAGCGTGGAGAGTTCGAAGGCGTCCCGTACCTGTACGAGGAATCGCAGAACGTCGCCGGCGCTTATGGCGCGAAGACGACACCCGATGTGTTCGTGCTCGATGCCGCCGGACTACTCCGCTACCGCGGCGCCCCGGACGCCGACCACGACAACCCCGCAGAGAACGCCGCCCTCTTGCGTGGCGCCCTCGACGCGGTGCTCAACGGTCGCGACCCCAACCCGGTCGAGACGCCACCGGTCGGTTGCTCGATCAAGTGGAAGACCCGAGGACCCGGACCCCAACCCGCACGAGACTCCCAGCCCAGCACTGTCCGCGGCAAGGGGTCCACTCCATTCGCTGGGCGCCGGAGTCGGGATACCGCGGTGGCGTAGGATCCGGCGCATGTACAGTCAGATCGCCGCCAACAAACGACGCAGCGTCATCGTTGTCGTCATGTTCTTCGTGATCTGGCTTGCCATCGGAGCCGCCGTGGGCTTCCTCTTCAAAGCCGTTGCCCACCCCGCGGTCAACCCCGCTCTCGAAAATGCCCCGCAGACAAGCTACGGCTGGGGCCCGGTCATCATCGGCATCGCGATCGGCGGTCTCCTGGCCTTCGGCGGGATCGTCTACTCCCTGAACGCGGGAGCCGGGCTGGTGCTTCGGGTCTCGGGGGCCGAACCGGCCGACCCAGCCCAGTTCCAGCAGCTGCACAACCTGGTGGAGGCACTGGCCATCGGCGAGGGGATCCCCAAGCCCGCGGTCTATGTGATCGACGACCCCTCGCCCAACGCCTTTGCCACCGGGGTCAGCCCGGAAAAGGCAGCCATCACCTTCACCACGGGACTACTCGCCATCATGAACCGCGAGGAGCTCGAAGGCGTAGCCAGCCACGAGATGAGCCACATCAAGAACCACGACATCCGTCTCCTGCTTGTGGTCGGAACCATGATCGGCATGGCCGCCCTGCTGGCCAGCATCCTGTGGCGGAGCGCGTTCTTTGCCGGAGGCGGGCGAGGCGGCAGAGGCAACCAGATCGTGATCGTGATCTTCGCCACCGGCCTGCTGCTCGCGATCGTCGGGTTCATCTTCGGTCCGCTCATGCGCTTGGCACTCTCACGCCGCCGTGAGTCGCTGGCCGATGTGAGCGGTGTGGAGTTGACCCGCAACCCGGCGGGGCTGCTGGGCGCCCTGAAGAAGCTGCAGCAGAACGACAAACCGTTCAAGAACATGAACCATTCCACCGCGGCGATGTGCATCGACGACCCGCTGCAGCACCACGAGGCCTGGTACCACCACCTCTACGACACCCACCCTCCCATCGAGGAGCGGATCGCTGCACTTGAAAAGATCGCCTCAGGCCAGTCTGTCTGACCCGGCCGATCGGTCCACCCGGCCGAGTCTCAGCCGGCTGGCGGCGGGCCCTGGGTGCCGGTGGCAGGCGGAGGGCCCTCGGGGATGGCGGCAGGTACGGGCGCTGGGCTGGCCGCGCCTGGGTCAGAACCGGCGAAGCTCACCTCGGGTACGGCGCGGTCCTCCTCGTCGGTAGCGAAGAACGCCACCGCCTTGAAGCCGAACGTCCCGGCAAACAGATTGCGCGGAAATGACTGCAGCGCGATGTTGTAGTCGCGGGCGCTGGTGTTGTAGTAGCGGCGGGCGTACTCGATCTTGTCCTCTGTGCTGGTCAGCGTCTCTTGGAGCTGGAGGAAACTCTCGACTGCCCGCAGCTGCGGATAGTTCTCGGCGACCGCGAACAGCGAACGCAGCGCCCCGGACAGGGCGTTCTCCGCGGGGGCGATCTGACCCGGATCGCCGGTCGCGCCGGCGGTGATCGCGTTGGCCCGGGCCTGGGTCACCGCCTCGAAGGTCCCTTTCTCGTGGGCGGCGTAGCCCTGCACCGTCGAGACCAGGTTGGGGATCAGGTCGTGGCGGCGCTTGAGCTCGACGTCGATCTCCGACCACGCCTCCTGTGTCCGGTTGCGCCTCTTGACGAGACCGTTGTACCCGGCCCACAAGCCGAGGGCGAGGAGCACGACGATGACGATGACGACGATCAGTACAGCCATTTGTGGAGCGAACCTCTCCGAGGTTTGGTGGTGCGAACTCTACCGCGTAGGGTCCGAGAACTTGATTCCGGGCTCGACGTGCGCCGGGCGACGCGAGGCCAGTGCGCGGTAGCCTCGATAGACGGCGTCCAATTCGGGGTCCAAACTGAGAGCAACTCCAGTTCGGTGACATGGGCTTGTTCCTTTGCGGATGTGCCTGTCACGGCACGACCTGCACACTCGAGGCTAAACCTGGCCCGGAGCCGACACATCGGGAACTCCCCCAACCCGGGTGCGCATTTCTACGTACGATGGCCCGCTCCGGCACCACCGTGGGTTGACAGTGCAATCACGCTCTGCCGCGTAGGGTGCACAAACTCGATCAGCCGCCTCTCGCCCAACGCCCCGGATCCTTGACGAAGACCGGGCACGTTACGTGCCCGCAAGCCCGCGACCGCGTTTGCGCACCCCACAAGGATTTTAAGGAGGTTGGTGAGGCGGCGCTTGCCTGCGTGGACCGTATCGGGGCAGACTACGGATCCACCTCCCAACGGATTCAGCGCGGTCTCGAGCCTGTCGCTCCGTAGCTGAGCTGTTGCTACCCGCAACGATGGTCGATCGCTCGCGCGGGCCCGCTGCGCGATCGGTAAGTCCGACCGCATCGAGGCGCGTCCTACTGCTGACGGGTGGCTTGGTCCGCCTGGTCAGGGTTGGCGGGAGGGCTCCCGGGTGTGGTGCCGCGCGCCCTGGGTCGGCGAAGCGCCCAGCGGCGGAGCTCGTCGGAGCCCCAGACGAGGATCGGGAAGGCCGCGAGCGGGGCGAGTTCGCGCCAGCCGAGCGCGGCGGTGCCGAACGCCGTCTGCAGTGTCGGGGTGTAGACGACGGCGGCGGCGAAGGCGATCTCGAAGGCGATGCCCCAGAGTAGGAAGCGGTTGGAGAGGACGCCGATCGAGCGCAGCGAGGCGCGGGTCGTGCGCGTGGCGAACGCGGTCCCTACCTGGCAGGCGGTGATGCCGGCGAAGGTCGATGTCGTGGCGACGAGGTAGTCGTGGTGCAGCGGGCTGCCGGTGCCGGTGCGGTCGCCTGGTGACCAGCCGGCGCGCAGGAGCACCCAGAAGAAGGCGCCGGTCACGAGCGCCGCCTCCAGGAGGCCCAGCCATGCCCACGCGCGGATGAGCATGGGGCGGTCGAGGATGCCGTGCTCGCGCTTTCGTGGGGGGCGGTCCATGATCCCCGGCTCGGCGGGCTCGCGGCCGAGCGCCAGTGCGGGCAGCGTCTCTGTGCCGAGGTCGATTGCGAGGATCTGCAGCGCGGTGATCCCCAACGGGATCGCTCCCCCGCTGAGCGCGTAGATCAGGAATGGGATCACCTCGGGGGTGGAATGGGCGAAGATGTAGGTGACGAACTTGCGGATGTTCTCGTAGACGATCCGCCCCTCCTCGACGGCGGCGACGATCGAGGCGAAGCTGTCGTCGGTGAGCACCATCGTCGCGGCCTCGCGCGCGACCTCGGTGCCCGTGGCGCCCATCGCGATGCCGATGTCGGCGCGGCGCAGCGCGGGCGCGTCGTTGACACCGTCGCCGGTCATCGCGACGGTCTGACCCTGGGCGCGCAGCGCATCGACGATATGCAGCTTGGTCTCGGGTGAGCCGCGCGCGATGATCAGCTCGCGCTCGTCCGCCAGCAGCTGCTCGAGCTCGTCCTCGGCCATGGCGTCGGCCTCGGCGCCGGAGACGATGCGCGGCGTGCCGTGCACGATCCCGACCTCGCGCGCGATCGCCTGCGCGGTCAGCGCGTGGTCACCGGTGACCACAATGATTCTGATCCCCGCTCGCCGGCAGCGCGTGACGGCGTCGGCGACCTCCGGGCGCGGCGGGTCCTCGAACGCCGCGAGCCCGAGGAAGCACAGGCCCGACTCGGCCTGCTCGCGTGCGGCGCGCGCGTCGGTGGGCACGTGGCGCTCGGCGAAGCCGAGCACGCGCAGCCCGCGGGCCGCGTAGCGCTCGAACGCGGCGCGGATCTCGGCGCGATCGCCGGCTTCGAGCGGACGCTGGCCCTCGGCTCCGCGGACGGTGGTGCAGCGCTCGAGCAGCTCCAGCGGCGCGCCCTTGGTGTGGTACCAGAGCCGGTCGTCGGTCTCCAGGTCGAGCGTCGTCATTCGCTTCACCCGAGCGTCGAAGTGGTAGGTGCGCTGGCGAGCGCGCTCGCGCTCGGCGAGTAGCCCCTCGACATCCTCGCCGAGCGCCGCGGCGGCGAGCAGCAGGGCGCTCTCGCTCGGATCGCCGCTGCGGCGCCAACCGCCATCCTCGCGCTCGAGCGTCGCGTTATTGCAGCGCACCGCAGTGCGCAACAGCCCCGAGAACGGCTCGCGCCCATCAATGCGCTGAAGCGGTGAGCGGGTCAGATCGATCTCGGCACCGTCGGACCACAGCAGCCGCGTCGTCATCCGCCCCTCGGTGAGCGTGCCCGTCTTGTCGGTGCAGATCACGTTGGTGGAGCCGAGCGTCTCGACCGCCGTGAGGCGCTTGACCAGGGCGCGCCGTTTGGCCATGCGCCGCAAGCCCACCGCCAGCGCGAGGGTGATCGTCGGCAGCAGCCCCTCCGGGACGTTCGCCACGAGCAGGCCGATAGCGAACGTCAACGCGTCCTTGACCCCCAGCCCCGCCGCGGTCACGCCGAGTAGGAGGAACAGCGCCCCCGCGCCCACCGCCACGAGCGCGATCAACCGTGCGGCCCCGTTGACCTGGGCCTGTAGCGGACTGATCTCTCCACGCACCCGCTGCGAGAGGGCCGCGATGCGCCCGAGCTGCGTGCTCATCCCCGTCGCGTACACGACCCCCTGCGCCTCGCCCGCCGTGCAGAGCGTGCCCGAGAACACGAGGTCCTCGGCCTCAAACGGTGTGGAGGCGCGGCGCCGGCGCCGCGCGCTGCGCGCGACCGGCTGGGACTCGCCCGTCAGGGCCGCCATGTCGAGCTCGAGCGACCCCGCGAGCAGCCTTGCGTCGGCGCACAGGCGATCACCCTCGGCGAGCAGCACCACATCGCCGGGGACCAGCGTCGCCGCGTCTACCTCGACCGCCTCGCCCGCGCGGCGCACGCGCACCCGCGGCGGAAGCATCCGCGCGAGCGCCTCCGTCGCGCGCTCGGCCTGGAGCTCCTGCACAAACGCGAACGTGGCGTTGAGCACGATCACCGCAACGATCGCCGCGGCCAGCGTCGCGTTGCCTGCCACCAGCGCCAGCACCGCCGCAAGCCACAGGAGCGCGGCCAGCGGATGGGTGAACTGCCGGGCGAGCTCGCGCAGGTGACCGGCGCCCTCGCGGCGACGAATCTCGTTGCGTCCGTACTGCACGAGTCGGCGCTCGACCTCGCGCGCCGTCAGGCCCGCGCGGCTGCTGCGCAGATCGCGCAGCAGCGCATCGGCGCGCTCCTCGGGATCGAGCGTTACCTGCATCTCCATACCTAGCTCAGCTCCCTAAGCTGACCGATTCGCCCGTCGAGCAACCCCATCAGCTCGGTGGCGAGCACGTCGGCGGGACGGTCGCTGGGCCTCCCGCTGACCGTCGCGCTCGATCGTTGCCTGTGGGGTGCGTAAACGCGGGCGCGGGCTTCGTGGCACGTAACGTGCCTGGTCTTCGTCAACGATCCGGGGGTCTGCTCGTGTTCTGGTCGGTGCTTTACATCGCGCCGCGGCGCGTGCTGGAACTGGTTCTGCTGCGCGCTCGATCGGATGAGTCCAAGGAGCTCGAGATCGTCCTGCTGCGCCATCAGCTTCACGTTCTGCGTCGTCAGGTGTCCCGAGCCCAACCGAAGCCTGCGGAGCGCTTCTTCCTCGCTGCCGCGAGCCGGCTGCTCGGGCGCGGCTTTTGGCGCACCTTCTTCGTTACCCCAGAGACACTGCTGCGCTGGCATCGTGAACTCCTCGCAAGACGTTGGAGCGACCCCCACCGTAGTCCAGGTCGACCAGCGCTCGCAGATGCAACCGCGCAGCTTGTCCTGCGCCTCGCGCGCGAGAATCCGCGCTGGGCTATGAAAGAATCACGGGAGAACTCAAGAATCTCGGCATTACCGTTTCGCCCACCACAGTCCGCAAGACCAGCAGCGAGCCAGCGGTAGAGGATCACCTCGTGCCAACGAACAAGACGGACCTCGGGCTCCACGCTTGGGGCAACATTGTGCCCGCGTGTCGTGAATGCAACGCCAAGAAGCAGGGAGCCGACTGGCGCGAGGACCGCGACGTGCGGCCGATCATCCCGCCCCGCCAGACCACGGCAGTCAAGCGCGGCGATCACAAGCCGCCCACCTGCGAGCACGGCGAGTGGCGGTTCGCCGGAGCCGACTACAAGCGGAAGGCAACCAAGTGGCGCTGCCCGACCCGCGAATGCAAGCCCGCATCGGTCTGGATCAAGGCCG